>Ga0180432_10007252_pt1 | contig 14132 bp, 13 predicted proteins | sample SS_ome_10_FD_132414 | JGI IMG/M metagenome (GOLD analysis project Ga0180432, IMG submission 132414) | Hypersaline lake sediment archaeal communities from the Salton Sea, California, USA - SS_1_MS_2 metaG | ecosystem: Environmental > Aquatic > Non-marine Saline and Alkaline > Hypersaline >... | reverse complement strand
TCCTCGACTGCAGAGTCGTGCAGCAGGATGGCGACCTGATGTTCAGAGTGGAGGGCTGCTCGTATACCATTCCTGTGCCACAATGCCTTAGAGAGGCTGTTGCTGACCGGATCGGGGAACTACTCCAGGCAGGCATCCGGGCGATGTACATCACGCCCACTCTTACCGGTCAGGCAGGCTCTCACATACAGGCCACGGTATACGTGTTTGAGGATCTCGGGGAGAGAGGTGTGCTGACCGCAGATCTCAACGGAGACCTACTCCGCATCGTGACGACGCCCGATTTCCCCGGGCATGTGGGAGATCCGGTGTGGCTGACCCTCGAAACGAGCAGGATGCAGGTGTTTGATCCACACACCGGAATGAATCTGGTCCAGGTGAACCATGGCATGGGAGGTGACTAGTGGGAGGCGTTCTGCTGCAGGATGTCACGAAGGACTATGGCAAGGTGCGGGCGGTTAAGCACCTGAGCCTAGATGTGAAGGAGCAGGAGTGCGTTGTCATACTGGGTCCGTCCGGCGCCGGGAAGACATCCACTCTGAAGATGATCGCCGGGCTGGAAGAAGTCACCTCTGGGGAAATCTATATCGATGGCCGGCTCGCCAATTACCTGCAGCCACATGAGCGAGACATAGCGATGACCTTTGAGTCATATGCGCTCTATCCTCATATGACTGTCTATGACAACATGGCACTGCCCCTCAGATCTCCTGTGCACAGGAGGCCTGAGGGTGACATCAGGAAACGGGTGCTCGATATCGGCACGATGCTGGGCATCGATGCACTTCTGGACCGAATGCCAGCGCAGCTGAGCCAGGGACAGAAGCAACGGGTCGGCCTGGGCAGATGCCTCGTGCGGCAACCCTCCGTCTTCCTGTTCGACGAACCGCTTTCACACGTTGACGCGAAGGTCCGGCACCGGATGCGCACGGAGATCAAGAGAATCCAGGACGAACTCAAGACAACCTCCATCTACGTCACGCATGACTACCTTGAAGCGCTAGCGCTGGGCGACAGAATCGTCGTGATCGAGCAGGGAGAGGTGCAACAGATCGGGACACCCAAACAGATCTTCGACGAACCCGCCAACGAGTTCGTGCAACGGATCGTAGGGGATCCTCCTGCTACCTTGCTGGACGCCAGGATTGCCGTCATCGATGGCGAGGCCCTGCTGCAGGTTAGGGGGACAAGCTGCACTCTGCCGGTACCACCCGACATGCGGGAGATACTACTGGAAAGGCATAACCCAAACGTGAGGGTGGCGATCCGGCCGATGTACGTGACAGCGTCACTGGTGGAAGGCGCAGCGTGCCAGCTCAAGGGATCGGTCTACGTGTTCGAGAGGATTGAGACCAAGGGCGTGCTGGATGTGAGGGTAGGAGAGATCGCACTGTTGGCCGAGACATCACCTGATTTCCAGTCCAGACCTGACCAGGACATGTGGTTGCAAGTGGATCTGGACCACGTTAGGTTCTTTGATCCCCAAACCACAGCAGCCATCACGGCGTAGCGGGGCCATCAACACTATAAAGACAGGTGAGGCAGACATGAAAGAGGTACTGTTGTACGACATCGGCGACTTGAGACTGGTGGAGTCACCGATGCCCGAAGTGGGACCGAACGACGTTCTGGTTGCGGTCAGACGCTGTGCGGTTTGCCCTACGGACGCAAGGAAATACAAGACTGGCAACCATGGTGTGCCGCGGTGGCCGTTCAACATGGGTCACGAGTTCTCTGGAGATGTCGTGGAGATCGGCGATGCAGTCGAGGGCGTGCGCGTAGGGATGAGAGTTCTCGGGGTCCTCTACGGTGCCTACGCGGAGTTTGTCAAAACGGACCCTCACTGGCTCTTTGAGCTTCCCGACAGCCTGTCGTATGAAGAGGGTGCGATGGCAGAGCCTTTGGGCGATTGCCTGCATGCGGTACTCAATCAGGCCCAGGTACGAATCCTGGACACGGTGGTGATCGTAGGAGCGGGGCAGATGGGTCTACAGCACCTTCTGCTGTCGAAGCTGGTGGGGGCCGGAAGGGTCATCATCATTGACGTGCTGGAGGACAGACTGCTCCGAGCCAAGATGTTCGGGGCCGATCACGTTGTGAATGCAGAGGTCAATGATCCTGTGGAGGCCGTGAAGGACTTGACCGATGGTGCCGGTGCGGATGCCGTGATCGTTTCGGTTGGAATCCCTGCGGCTACCAACACTGCGATGCAGATGGTGAGGAAGCGAGGCAGAGTCGTACTGTTCGGCGGTTACGCGCACAACCAAGTAATCTCTTTCGACCCAAACATCATCCACTATGGTGAAGTGATACTCACTGGCAGCTACGGGCCAGGCCTCGCGCCTCACTATTCCGACCCATCACTCTACGCAAAAGCACTTGACATCATAGCCATGAGGAAGTTCCCCGTTCCGATCACTGACCTAATCACGCACAGATACCCGCTGGAGCAGGTAGAGCAGGCACTCAACGCCGTTGCACGACACCAGGCACTGAAGGCGATGATAGAGGTGGCGTCAGGTGCCAGCAGGTGAGGGAAGAACCGTGAATCGAGAAACGATGGCCATTCTTGGACCACTTCTTCGAGCTGTGGCCCGGCGAATCCTGATCATCGGCGGGCTAGCGGTCCTGCTGGTGGCGGTACAACCCCTGGTGCAGGCGTGCCCAGCTGTGCACGCTATCATCATTCTCGCCGTGCTGCAGTTCAGTCCGGATTATGTCCTTTGAAGAGCGATGGCACCTTGGAACAGCAGGGGCGCTCACAAGTCCTTGCGTCTTCGAGAGAGAAGGCTTAACACAGCCTGGGGCAGTGCAGTGGTCAGCTGCCCATTTCAAAGCGTCGTTCGTTCTGTCTTGGTTCTCATCCGCCGTAGCGAGGTGTGGACCACGTCGGATCGCAAATCGCGGTTCGTCGTACCCAGAAACGAGTACGCGACCGCTGGGTCAGGACCCGCCGGACATCCTGTGCATGCGTCTGTGCATGTCACGGCAAAGGGACAACTGAGGAGGTAGATCATGAGGCTAAGGCTAGATCAAGTGAGTGGCACAGGAAAGAAGTTGAGACTGGGCAACATATTTCGCAAGGATGGCAATACGGTGATCGTGGCCATGAGCCATGGCCTGGCAGGCCCTATCCGGGGCATTCAGCAGCCGTTGCCGACCATACAGAAGGCGATTGCGGGCGGCCCGGACGCATATATGACCAATCTGGCTACGATAACGAGGTACGCTCAAGAGATGTCCGTCTTGCCCGCGGTGATATGGAATCCTGGGCCATTCTGTCAGCACCTGGATCCGCACACTGCGTTCCGTTGCGTTGAGGAAGCCACACGACTGGGTGTAGACGGACTGGAGTTTCCGTTCGGGGCGGCCCCTGACCAGAGAGAGGAGTACATCAAACTCTTTGGCCCCCTGGGAGTCGCGTGTGAGCGATACGGGATGCCCCTGCTGGCTGAGCCCGTTCCGATCACTCCCGATGGCAAGCCTATCCTTGATGCCGACGTGATCAAGGTGTTTGCTCGACTGTGCGCAGAGCTTGGCTCCGACGTGGTGAAAGTCATGTATTCCGGAAGCCCAGACAGTTTCTCAAAGGTAGTAGACACCTGCCCGGCTCCGGTGGTGATCGCCGGTGGGCCGAGGACTGACAACCCTCACGACGTACTTGAGATGGTCAGGGGGGCAATGGACGCAGGTGCTTCTGGGGTCGCGATGGGTAGAAACATCTGGCAGCATGAGAATCCCACTGGTATGGTAGGTGCTGTGGTGCGAATCGTACACGAGCAGGCTACTGTAGCTGAGGCAATGGAGAGCCTGCGCTGAGATCCGGGCCGCTAGCTCGCTGCAGCGATCACTCCGTGGGGGTAGGGGCCTTGGGCACAGGTAGATGCTGTGCGGGACGCCCCCGGTAGCCTGCACTCAGCGACAGCAGTCTGGGCCCTCGGCGCGGTTTTCCAAGCGCGCCGTGAATGACTATGTGCTTTGCAGAGGGATTGGATATGATGCGAGATTTGCTGATGGGTGTGGATATTGGAACGCACGGCTCAAAGGGCGTTCTGGTTAGCACCGGAGGCCAGGTCGTCTCACAAGCATTCGTCGACCACGGCGTTGACACTGAGAGGGTCGGCCAGTTTGAGCAGGATGCTGACGAGGTCTGGTGGGGAGATCTCAAGAGAATCACGAAGGGTCTGGCTGCGCAGCGCCAGGTTGATCCACGTTCGATTGCGGGGGTGGGCATAAGCGCACTGTGCCCGGACATGCTCCCAGTGGATGAGACTGGTCAGCCTCTAAGAAAGGCCATACTGTACCACGACACGAGGGCAGAGAAGGAGAGGCATGAACAGCTCGCAAGGTTGGGAGCAGCAACCATCGCAGAGGCTACCGGGCAGCCGCTTCACTCTCAGTGTGTCGGCCCGAAGATCGCCTGGTTCCGAGATCACGAGCCTGACTTGTTCGGGCGCACGTGGAAGATCCTCACCGCTTCCAGTTTTCTGGTCCACAAGCTGACGGGGCAACCTGTTCTGGACTACGGCACCGCGTGCGGCTTTGGCCCACTGTTCGATATCCGAGCTCGCCAGTGGAACAGTCGGTTCTGCCGAGAACTCGGACTCTCCGTCGACATGCTACCCAATCTTTGCCAAGCAACCCAAGTCGTAGGAGAGGTTTCGACCTGGGCCGCAGGAGAAACCGGCTTGGCCGAGGGAACGCCAGTGATCGCCGGCACCTGTGACACATTCGCTGGACAAGTCGGCGTCGGCGTCGTAGAGCCGGGCGAAGCAGTGCTGATCTACGGGAGCTCGATGGATGTGCTCCTCGTGCTGGGGGACGATCTCTCTCCTCCGTCAAAGCTTGGCATCTCGGTTGGCGTCGTCCCTGGCACACTAGTATCGGGCACAACAATGACAACTGCGGGCAGCCTGACAAGATGGTTCCGAGACAACTTCGGTCAGATAGAGACGGATGTAGAAGAGCGCTTGGGGCTCAATGCGTACCACTTGCTGAGCGATCAAGCGGCTGAAGTCGCCTGTGGTTCTGCAGGCCTGCTCGTCTTCCCTCATTTCGCGGGCGCCCCCTACTGGGACCCGCTGGCACGTGGATGCATCGTTGGCCTCACTCCCTTGCACTCGAGAAAGCACGTCTACAGGGCTCTGCTAGAGGGCATTGCCTATGGCCTGCGTCACAATCTAGAGGCTATGCAGAGTGGACACCTGGATCTGAAACGCATAGTCTCAGTAGGTGGAGGCACGAGAAGCCGGGTCTGGACGCAAATCGTCAGCAATGTGACTGGCCGAGATCAAGAAGTGGTTGCGCACCCGTCGGGGGCTGCGTATGGCGATGCATTCCTCGCAGGCTATGGTGTCGGACTGTTCCGAGACCCGGCTGAGATACGAGAGCGCTGGGTGCGAGTAACCGACCGAGTGAGGGCCGACGCCGAGGCAAAGAACACGTATGACAAGTACTACGCCGCTTACGAGAGACTCTACGATGGGGTCAAAGAAACCATGCATGCTCTGGCGCCGCTCTCGGCGCTAGATTGAACTCGAATCAGGAGGAGTAGAGAAATGTTCGCATTGGGCAAGGAGTTCCGCCTGAAGAGACTCATTCGTGAGGACACCACGTCATCGGTCATCTGCGCCCTTGATCACGGTATGACGTCTCCCAAGTACTTGAGCGGTCTGACGGACATGAAAGCAAGGGTCCAAGAAGCTCAACGTGGTGGCTCGAATGTGTTCATGTTGAGCAAAGGCTTCGCACGCATTGTCGTGCCCGAGTTTGGCCGCGACACGTCCTTCGCAATGCTGCTCTCAGCATCTGCCGCTGGCTCTGCTCGGCGAGGCATCATCGTGCAAATCGGGGAAGTGGAAGAAGCACTGCGCCTGGGTGCAGATGCAGCGGTACTCTATGTGGCACTCAGCGAGGAGAATGAGCCGGACATGATCCGGACCTTGGCGGGAGTAGGGAGAGAGTGCGAGCGGCTGGGCATGCCGTTGATCGCTGAGGCTGAGTTTCCTTCAGCGTACGCTACGCTTGAGAGCTCACAGCACGAGTACGGCTTTGACTATCTGATCCGCAATTGCCGTCTATGTGCCGAGCTCGGCGCAGACATCGTGAAGACGAACTGGCCCGGGAGCGAAGAGCTGTTCGCCAGGATTGTGGAAGCAACCCAGCTACCCATGGTGGTGGCCGGGGGAACCCTGATCACAGACGAGGAGCTTCTCCTGCGTGTGGAACAAGCCATGCGCGCCGGTGCTGTGGGATGCTCCGTAGGAAGGAATATCTTCCAGCATGAGAATCCCTTTGCGATCACTCGTGGGCTGGGTAGGGTGATTCATGAGCGCTGGACCGCCAAACGCGCCCTGGACGAACTGCGCGCCACTCTGAACGCACTCTGAGACCGATGCCCGTTGACCCTAGCAAGGAGCACAGACCTGATGGTTCATCAGGCTGTGGTGTGGTGCGCAGGGGCAAGGCTGAACCACGGGGCAGCTCCGCGTCCACACGACGGGACACGCAGCACGCGCTGGTGACCGGGCTGGGACGACATGCTGTCGTGCAGCTGATCTAGTACCGCTTGGAGCCAACTGGATCAGAGGATGCGCTCTCCGGTCAGGCGACGGACGACAGAACGCTTTGCCACCAGTGCTGTTGGGCGTGTGCAGCGGAGTTGCCCCTCGCGCCATTCCGGCAAGAACGCTGGAGCTCACAGGGGACGCCGAGACTCGTGCATGAGGTCCCAAACTCCGGACCCCCGTGTACACGCTAGCGAAGGGTGCTATTCGGTACAAGGCCTCGGGTGGTGCAACGGTAGAGGCGGGGCCCGGCAGGCGCCCACTGCTGAGATCGCGGCCTCATTGTGCCGACCGATGGCCGGTATGTATCGCTCGCTCCGCCCAAGAGGGTACCATATGACCTCAGGAATCAATCCGCTTGGCAGTGATCCGGTGAGGATCACGAACGGGGGGAAGACAGTGATGCACGAGAAGAGTATGAGCTTCGGAGCAAGGGCCCTGGTCGATGCCTGAGGTAACGTGCAAGCTGGGGAGAATGCGGTCATCGCCGGGGATGCCGACAAGGGAACGATAGCGCACGTCGTGGCAAGAATGGCTTGCGAGCACGATGCGGAGGCTGTTGTGATCGTCATGACACCTCGCTCCGCTCACGGCGAAGAGCCTCCGACACCGGTGGGCGCTGCCGCGGACCGAGCTGACGTTATCCACATGGTCACCAACTGCTCCCTTCTTCATGACGGCAAAGCACGCCGATCAGCGGTGGCAGCGGGTGCTCGCTGACTGAACACGGTGGACTATGATAACGAGATGCTACTGGAGAGAGGGCTGCGCGCCGGTTTGATGAGCACACGCGAGACCGCTGAACACGTGAGCCGCGCAGTCACGGAAGGGAGATGGCTCCACGTCACGACTCCCGCCGACACAGACGTACACCTTGGCATCTCAGGGCTCTCGAGCCGGGGGAGCATTCCAAGAGGTAGTCTCGCGGGAGTCGGCCAATGTGACGATGTCCGAAAGGCCTAGTAAGTCCCAAGAGATCTGGTCCATACCTTGGAGCGCCAGGGCATGCTGGTTTTCCACCGACAATCCGCCCGGTTCGCACTTGTAAGGATGGGAAGTGGAGCCAAGCCTCTGCTGATCGACTGTGATGAGGGGCATGGTTCCGGATGGGCGCCGTGCCTGTCCCGGTATTGGCGGCGTTCCTTGGCTGTGGACGCACGCCGGACCGAAGCCAGACGCGGGAATGGTTCTGCGCAGCTTCTGTTGTGTCAGGCAGTTAGGCATGCGCGTGGTGGCCAACCCGAAGCTCAACGAGTGTGTGCTGATCAGCCCGGGCTACGATCGTGGGACACTGGATCGTCCACGAGCCGCTGCTCCGCGCCAGGGCGGTGAACGCCGGTAAAGACAAGTCTACAGAATCGGCACCGTTGGCTGCTGAAGTTCTGGTCTCCTCGTTGCCCGGTCCGACGCGACTGTGATTGCCCGTGCGGCAGCCTCTCAAAGGTGCGGACAGTGTTTCGGTGCCTCAACACTCCTGAGTACGCAGTTGCCGTCCTTCGGTGAACCATGCACTCGGGCCCTCAGCCCAAGGACGTAGTCAAAGGGCAGTCGCATTGTGGGCCATTGCTGTCTAGTAGTGGCATCACCTGCGCGGGCTGCATACATGCGAGCACTACCTGGAGGCGAACATGATATACGGTCATAGTGGCAACATCCTACACGTCGACTTGGGCGCAGGTACGACAGAGCTCGAGCATCCAGGGGAGCAGTTCTATCGCCTGTATGCCGGAGGAAGTGCGCTCAATGCCTTCTACCTGCTCCGCAACATGCCGTCCAAGGCCGATGCGCTGAGCGCGGAGAACGTCCTTGGTGTTTCTGTTGGATTCGCTACGGGCGCCGTCGTGCCTGGTCAGAGTAGGGTTGTCTGTACGGCGAAGTCACCTCTCACAGGGGCCATAGGGGATTCACAAGCAGGCGGTTTCTGGCCCGCCGAACTCAAGTCTGCTGGTCTTGACGCCATTATCGTCAGCGGACGTGCTGAGCAGCCAGTATACTTGTGGATACATGACGGAAAGGCGGAGTTGCGCGATGCCCGCCATCTGTGGGGAAAGGTTACCGGTGAGGCAGAGGCACTGATCCGGGCGGAGCTGGCGGACGAGCGTATCCAGGTAATGCAGATCGGCCCCGCAGGCGAGAAGCTGGCGCGCATTGCTGCAGTTATCAACATGTGTAATCGGGCCAATGGTCGCACGGGCATGGGAGCAGTGATGGGTTCCAAGAACCTGAAGGCAATCGCCGTGCGCGGACATGGGAAGGTGGCGCTGCACGATGCTGCCAAGGTTATCTCTCTGGCTCGGTGGGGAGCCAGAGAGGCCAAAGAGCGGCTGGCTGGTCTGAGCACCTACGGTACCGCCGGCATAGTCGAATCTCAGAATGCTATGGGCGGATTGCCAACGCGCAACTGGCACAGCGGGGTGTTTGCAGGCGCCAGCGCCATCTCGGGAGAGACTATGCACCAATCGATTCTTCGTGAGCGCGACACGTGCTACGCCTGTCCCGTACGCTGTAAACGAGTGGTTGAGGTGCAGGGCCCCGTGTCCGTTGACCCTTTGTACGGCGGCCCAGAGTACGAGAGCATAGCCGCACTGGGCTCGTATTGCTGCGTGGACGACCTGGTGGCCATCGCCAAGGCAAACGAGATCTGCAACAAGTATGGTATGGACACCGTTTCGTGCGGCGCGACCATCGCTTTCGCCATGGAGTGTTTTGAGGAAGGGATTCTGACCCCGGAAGACACAGGAGGCATTCTCCTGACCTTCGGCAGCGCAACAGCCATGGTGAAAACCGTGGAGATGATGGGTAGGCGGGAGGGCATCGGCGACATACTGGCGGACGGGTCAGCTCAGGCTGCGCGCAAGCTAGGGCCCAAAGCGCAGCAGTTCGTCGTCGCTGTGAAGGGACTCGAAGTGCCTGCCCACATGCCTCAGGTCAAGCGCTCGCTGGGACTCATCTATGCAGTCAATCCGTTTGGGGCTGATCACGAATCTAGCGAGCACGATCCTTCCTATTCGGGCTCAGCCACCCAGTTGGAGCTCGCCCGTCTGGCTGAGTTGGGTCTGTGTACTCCCCAGGCTGGCGACAGCTTGGGGCCGGAGAAGATCCGGTTCGCTTGGGTGACACAGCTATTCTTCAGCGCTCTAGATAGCCTGTGCCTGTGCAATTTCGTCTGGGGACCCGCGTGGCAGCTTTACGGCCCCAGCGAAGTAGTGACTCTGGTTCGCGCCGTCACCGGCTGGGATTTCAGTCTGCAGGAGTTGCTTCGAATCGGAGAGCGCCGCCTGAATCTGCTGAGAGCTTTCAACGCGATGGAGGGATCGGCCCGGAGTGGAGATACTCTTCCTGCACGCCTGTTTGAGTCCCTGCAGGGTGGCCCTACTGACGGCATTGCGATGTCGCCCAGTGAGCTTGAACGCGCTCTGGATTCGTACTACGATCTTGCTGGATGGAATCGAGTGACGGGAATACCGACGCGGGCCAAACTGGAGGAGTTGGATCTTAGCTGGGTGGCTGACAAACTCTCTCACACTCCTCACATGGGGCCGAGGTAGTTGGGTCCGTCCGGGCGCGTCAGACAAGCTACGCGCCCGGCAAGGATGTCGACCAAACGAGGGCCTATGGGTTCAGAGGACATGAGCAGTCGTACCAACCATACTACCCTCGCGAGAAGATCGAGGCACTTGGCCCAGCAGGATCGAGTGAAGAGCGGAAACAGCCATGAAGAAGGATCTGATCAGTCTGGCTGAGCTGTCCGGTGACGAGATCTGGGAGGTGTTGAACCTGTCGCAAGGGCTGGAGGAGGAATGGCAGCTAGTGGACTGCGAGCCAAGCTCGGGGTGATGGGTTGCGCAGAGTGCACGTCTGGTCTCGGATCGGCGAGATTCACACCGTTCACCCCGACGGGTGATGCGGCTATTGGGATCGTCCTTGGGTTGCGGCGACGGCCTTCGTGCCGCGCGCCGCTAGGTGATCGGGTCCGCGCACGAGCCACTATCCGAGCACCGCGCCCTATGTGCTACAGGCCAGCGGAAAGGAGCAGGGGGAGTGACCACGAGCGAGGAAGCTACCAGGCTCTTGTGCGACTTGGTTGCGCTGCCGAGCGTCAACCCGGAACATGATGCCGGTTTTGCGGAGGTCCCCTACGGCGAAGGACGCGTGGTGGACTATGTGCAGCGCTACTTTCGACGCTTCGATCTGAGGACTGAGCGGCAGGAAGTTCTGCCAGGTCGGGAGAATCTGCTGGTCTTCATTCCCGGCCAGGACTGCTCCGCCTCGGCGATTCTTCTCGAAGCGCACACGGACACCGTGGATGTTCAGGGCATGAACGCTCCCTTCGCACCACTTGTGGATAATGGACGCGTTTATGGACGTGGTGCCTGTGACACGAAGGCATCGCTGGCCGCAATGATGTTGGCGCTGAAGGAATTGCTGCAGGAAGGCGTCATGCTGCCTCGAGACTGCGTGTTCGCAGCGGTAGCCGATGAGGAGTTCCATATGGCGGGCGCACAGAGTGTGGCCGAACGCGGTATGCATCTGGCTGCTGCGGTTGTAGGGGAACCGACAGGGCTCAGAGTCGTCTCTGCACACGATGGCCACATGTATGTCAGAATGGTCGCGCACGGCAAGGCGGCGCATACCTCCACACCGGAGCAGGGTGTCAATGCCATCTACATTGTGAATGAGGTGATCAACGTCATGCGGCGGAGGGCAGCCTCCGTCTACCCAGAGCGGCGTCACCCGCTCTGTGGTTCCCCGCTGCTGATGGTCTCTATGATCAACGGCGGTACATCGTTTCATGTCGTGCCCGATGCATGTGAGATTGCCGTTGATCGCAGACTCATCCCGGGCGAGACCTGGCACGATGCGCTTGAAGAGGTCAAGGACTGGGTTGCAGAGGATCTGCCCGCGGAGACCTGCAAACGCGTTGAGTTCGAACCGCCAGACAAGGCCGTCGCGGCGATGGAGACACCGATAGGGCACCCCCTGGTGCATACGCTTCGGTCCGCGATAGAAGCAGAACTCGGACGCTCGCAGGTGATGGGCGTTCCATGGAACACCGACGCTAGCCACTACGCAGGTGCCGGCATTCCCAGCGTTGTGTTTGGCCCCGGTGACGTAGCCCAAGCCCACAGCATCGGTGAGTTTGTCGAGATCAGGCAACTAACGTCGGCGGTGGACATCCTCAAGCGGTTTCTATTGAAGGGCGATGCGGTGTCTGTGTGAGCCGTATGGCCTTGGTCGCACCCGCTCGCGAAGGCAACGCTGGAGCGGAGGGGAAGCGTGTCGGAGACGTGAGAGAGGTGGCACGTACCAGAGTGTGTACGAGACAGACATCTGGCTGATGCTCACACAGATGGAGCGAGTTGTGCCAGGATTGGGTTCACTAGATCTAGTGCCTGATACGTTTCACATCCAATCATAGTGAGCTGTTCGGACCGCTGGCTTCGGCTGAGAACCTATGTCTTGACATGATTCGCACGTGTTACCGAGCACTTCGTACAGCCCCAAGGACTTGGACAGCATCGTGGACGCACTGCAAGCAGTAAGGTTGATGTCAGACCGCGGCTATGGCACCTGGGCCATACGAGATCGGTGTCAGCAGTGCCGGGGTTCGCCTGATGGCCGGCCTACCTGTGACGCACTCACACGACCGCGGTGCGAAGCCCCGCTGCCCGACCAGGGGTGGGCGCGGTACCAAGCTAGCTGACTAGCAACAGCATCCGAATCTAGATCGCAGCTTCATCTCGAGAAGATGATCTTGTGACGGTCCTAGGGAGGGTTGTTCAGCACACATCCCCCGACGTCATTTCGCCCAGCTCACAACACGTTTGACTGGGGAGGAGGTACGGTGGTGATTCCATACATGGTCACGGTTGAGCAAGTGATGGACCTACCGCGCATAGGGAATGTGCGGGCTGCCGTCTTGAACGAGCTGGCAGGGCTACAGATACGGAGGCTCATCCGTCCCGGCATGCGCATCGCGGTGACCGCGGGCAGTCGCGGAATCACAGACATCGTGTCTGTGCTAGCCGCCGTGATCGAGCAATGCAAGGTACTCGGAGCCGATCCGTTCATTGTCCCCGCCATGGGTAGCCACGGCGGCGCTACTGCCCGGGGACAACTAGCGGTACTGCGAGGCCTCGGGATCACCGAGGAGACCATGGATTGCCCAGTCGTCTCATCCTTGGAGGTGGTTCAGATTGCCACAACGGAGCAGGGCATACCCGTCTTGATCGACAAGGCTGCACGCTCGGCAGATGGCATCGTGATCGTCAATCGTATCAAGCGGCACGAGGAGTTCGGCGGTGGTATGGGGAGTGGGCTGATGAAGATGATGGCTATCGGCCTAGGGAAGTACGAAGGAGCGGTCTTGCTTCACCGACATGCCGTTCAGCTCGGACTTGCCACAGTGATCACTTCCGTGGCTCGCGCAGTCATGAAACGTGCGCCTGTACTGTTCGGACTGGGGATAGTCGAGAACGCTCGCGGAGAGACCGTCCACGTCACGGCATCTGAACCTGGCCAGCTGGAGGAGACTGAGAGGAGCCTGTTCCTCAAGGCGGAGCGCTGGATCGCTCGACTGCCAGTGGATCAGCTTGACGTCTTGATCGTGGACGAGCTGGGAAAGGAGATCAGCGGCACAGGAATGGATGCCCATACCGTTGGCAGACTGGATGTTCTCCGTCAGCCGAAGCCAGAGTCACCGGCGATTTCGCGAATCGTGGTGCGGGACTTGACAGATGCAACTCACGGGAATGCTGCGGGTGTAGGGTTCGCAGACTACGTCACACGTCGGTTGTCAGATAGGATCGACCTCCGAGTCACATACCTCAACTGCATGGCCTGCATGACCCCAGAAGAGGCCAGGATGCCCATCGTTGCAGACACCGATAGACAAGCCATCCGGTGGGCTCTTGAGACCAGTGGTGTTGCTGACACGCGCGATGCCCGCGTGATGAGAATCAAGAATACCGCGTTACTGGAACGCCTCTCCGTCTCCCGTGCAGTCCTTGCCGAAATGCAGAGCTTGCCGCATCTCAAAGTACATGGCAGATTGAAAGAGATGGCCTTCACTCATTCAGGCACTCTCGTGGATACTGTGGTTGACTGTGAGCGTGATCGTACAGACCCTCCCAGGAGTCGTCAACGCCCTTGAACCAGGTTTCCCTCATCGGCTGACTGCCTCGCCTAGGGACCCAGTGCAGGTGCCCTGTGGATACGGCATAGATTGTCGGGCGGCTCGGCTGCTGGTTCCTTGACTGCCAATGAGTTCCGATGTCGTGCTTCGGCAGCGTTCAACTGGCAATGCAGCCCGAACGGCAGCATTGCCAGTTGAAGGAATCATGTTGCCAGAGCAACATCCTCGGTGAGTGAATCAGCAACTCCCAGTATGGCATAAGCATCGTATCACCTAGCCAAGAAGTCGCTTTCAGCAGCGTGTAGTCATCCACTTCACGATGGCTGGAGTGTCCGGAGGCCAAATCTTGCATGTGACTGGCCTTCGTTCTACGCCATTGTGCAACGTGACTGTTATCCCTGGGCCCGACCCGATGTGGATTCTGGCTCTTC
>Ga0180432_10007251_pt1 | contig 14133 bp, 12 predicted proteins | sample SS_ome_10_FD_132414 | JGI IMG/M metagenome (GOLD analysis project Ga0180432, IMG submission 132414) | Hypersaline lake sediment archaeal communities from the Salton Sea, California, USA - SS_1_MS_2 metaG | ecosystem: Environmental > Aquatic > Non-marine Saline and Alkaline > Hypersaline >... | reverse complement strand
CTGATTATAGGCCTTGATCATTTTTTTCTTATTTTCGCTCAGCATTCATCCATCTCCGCCTGACATACATTCATACCTTTACCCGAGAACATTCAAAAAAATGCCCGTTCCTGTCATTGCCACAGGCATTCACTTATACTCTGCCCCTTCCCATCTAAAACTTTTTACATTCACTTAAGCAATGCCCCTTCCCATCTAAAACTTTTTACATCCACTTAAGCAATGCCCGTTCCTGTCTTTATCTTATGTCGATTCACCAATCTGTCAACCGATTTTTTAAGCAGGATAAGAAACACAAACGCCCATGCGATGCGAGGAAGCAAGTCCCCGAATCTCGTGTAAAAGGTCGGACCGCCCCGTGCGATCGGTACATCGCACACAAGATAATCGGCGGTAAACAGCTCGATCTCGTCAATGATCCTGCCGTAGGGATCGATGCAGGCGGTAACGCCGCCGTTGGCCGCCCTGATGAGACTCTTCCTGTTCTCCACCGTTCTGAAGATTGATTTCGCGAAATGCTGTATCTCAGCCTTGCGGCTCCCGGTCCATGCATCGTTCGTAACATTGATGAGCAGGTCGCTCCCCCTGAGAACGAACCGCCGGGCGAGGTCACCGAATACGTCCTCGTAACAGATGAGAACACTCATGTCATACCCCGGACCGTTAAAGACCGTGTATTCCTCTCCGGGACGAAAATCTCCGGCCCCCGCATTCTCGAGTATCCGAACCACGAACGGAAAGAGCCTCTTGTAGGGGAACCATTCGCCGAAAGGTACGAGATGCATCTTCCTGTACGTTCCCTGCTGTTTCCCCTCATTATAGTAGACCGCGACATTGTAAAAATCACCGTCATACTCCCCGTCCTCGTATGATCCTGAAAACTCCAGCGTACCGAAGAGGAAGGCCTTACCGGTCCGCAGAATGTATTTATGTATGCGCCGCGCGTATTTGTTCTTCCGTTCGAGGGCAAAGTTGTACAGCAGCGGGACCGACGATTCACTCCACACCACGAGGTCGGGGTCCTGCCGGAGCGCCCTGTTCGTCAGGTCCATTTCCATGGAGAGATTACCCTTCAGATCCGGACTCCAGGGATCGAAGTTGGCCTGTATCAGGGCGACCCTCGTTGTAGTGAATTCCGTTTTTTTCTCCTCGGTGAGCTTGAAAGCGCCATACACCAGCGCCGCGGCCGAAAGAAGAACAACGGCACAGAGGTGGCCGACGATAATCGTCCACCTCTCGCCCTGAGTCCTTAAAAAGCGGCCGTTTATACGGACCAGCACTGAAGACAGTGCCGCGTTCGCGTAGAGCAGGAGAAAGTTTATACCCCATACTCCAAAGAGGCTCGCGTTCTGTATGAGCAGAGGATTTTTATACTGTGAATACCCCAGTATTCCCCAGGGAAAACCGAGGAAACCGACGGTTTTCAAATAATCCACCGCGAACCATCCAAGTGCGAGATAAAGGGCCGTCAACCGGCCGGCCTTCCGGGCCAGGGCCCATATGAGCAGCGCAGAGAAAACGAAAAAGAGTAATTCCGCGAAAATGCCGCCGGAAAGCGTTGCGGGATGTTTGTACTCCTTCATCCACAGGAGGTAAATGATGTTGAACAGCACACCGGTAAGGAGCGCCGCAAGCAGAGATCGCTTGAGCGAGGATGTTCGAATAACGGCGTAGAGAGGCGCGAGTGCCACCCATGCAAACGGTGATATTCCCGGCAGGGGAAAGGTCAGTATGAGCAGTACCGCTGAGAGCAGCGAAAGGAAAACCCACAAAAATTTGCCGCGGATACCGCCCTGCATTTGTGCATCGTTGTCCGGAAAACGAGGGACTGGCATGTAAGATTGAAGGCGGAGCATGTAAGAAGTTATTTTTATCAGGAGACTTTCGTTTTCGAGATTGATTTGAGTTCTTTTCCGGGTCTGAAATAGGGTACTTTTCTCTTTGGAACGGTCACGGAGTCGCCTGTTTTCGGATTTCTGGCTTCGCGTTCCTCCCGGGTCTTCACCTCAAATGTTCCGAAACCACGCAGCTCGATGTGCTCATCGTTTTTCAAGCCGTCCTTCACTATCTCGAAAAAAAGATCTATTACCCGAGCGATATCCTTTTTGGTAAGACCCAAGCGTTCGTAGATTTCCTCGACAATCTGTGCCTTCGTCAAAGCAACCTCCTTTTTCGCACAGAGTGAGCCTTTTAAAAACCTGTACTGTTTCTTCTCCCGGTACACTCACCTATTTCACGGCTAGACAGAAAATTATACATGGAAATGAACAAATAGCAACGGGAAAATCGTTAAAACCCTTATTTTATTACAGTTATAGGGGAAGGGTACTTAAAAAAAGAAAAGAACACGACGGGAGTCGTGTTCAACGGCCTTACTTCGCGGCCTGCGTACTCTTTATCTTTTGCGCGAGCCTGGATTTCTTTCGCGCGGCCAGTTTCTTATGTATCACCCCTGAAGAGACGGCCCTGTCTACGATTGAAACATACTCTCTGTAGAGGGAATCGAGCGCCTCACCGTCATTTTTATCAAGTGCGGCTTCGATCTTTGTTCCAGCGGTTTTGATCTTTGATTTCCAGGACCTGTTTTTTAACCGCTTTTCGCGGTCCTGACGCACGCTCTTTTTTGCCGATTTGTGTACTGCCAAGGACTCCCTCCTCGTATATTGTCTTATCAGTTAATGTACTGCAATTCACAAAAGTCGATGGCCCATAAAGGCTCTGACCTTTAATTCTTCCATGGCCTCTCGAGTATTGATAAATTAAGGTAAAACCATGCGGCACGTGTTTTTCTGAAATTTTACGTGCCTATTTTTTGCATGGCTAAGGTATAACCTTCACGTTGTATAGTCAAGCCGAATGTCCTCCATCATCCGGACTGCGGCTGACGGTGTGAGAGACGTATGAATAAAACCGCGATGCTGGCAGGTATTCCTCAACGGCCCGGAATCTATATCATGAAAGACCGGGACGGAGAGATCCTCTATATCGGAAAGGCGAAAAACCTCAAGAAGCGCGTGTCCTCCTACTTCCACGTTCGATACGCCGGAGCGAAAACCGAAACCCTTGTCGGCAGGATCGACAGGGTGGAAACCATACTCACCGACAACGAGGTCGAAGCGCTCATTCTCGAAAACAATCTCATCAAAAAGCACAAGCCGAAATTCAATATCGAGCTCAAGGAAAACGAGAATTATCCCTATATCAAAATCACCCGCGAGACCTTTCCCAGCATCGTCAAGGTGCGAAGACGGCGCAACGATTCGGCCCTCTACTTCGGCCCCTATACGAGCGTAAAACACGTAAACAGAACCATAAAGACCATAACGGAAATCTTTCCGATCAGACGGTGCGGAATAAACCTCGACCGGGTGAGCCGCTCCACTCCCTGTCTGAACTTCCACATAGGAAAATGCGCGGGCCCGTGCTGCGGGAAAATCGACCGTGACGGGTATGCGGATATCGTGGATCAGGTAGTCCTCTTTTTAAAGGGCAGGAGCGATCAGCTCCTCAACCACGTAAAGGAGGAGATGAAGGAGGCCTCGGAACAAAAGAACTTTGAACGCGCGATCGTGCTGCGCGAACGGTACAGGGCTCTGGTTCACCTTCAGTCGGAACAGAAAATCACGACGCCCGACGACGCAAACGAGGATTTCGTCGGGATTGGCCGCGGTGAATCCATCCATGTCCTTACCGTGCTCGTTAAGAGAAAGGGCTCCATAACGGGAAAGCGGGATTTCACTCTGACGGGCGACTCATCGGATAGAGAGATCTTTACGAAGTACCTCATTCAGGCTTACGACACATACAGCGATTTTCCTGATACGGTCTATTTTCCCGTCGATATCGAGGGAAGGCAAGCTCTTGAAGCGTACCTGAAGAACGCGCTTGGAAAGACCATAAGGATCAGGACCCCCAAGCGGGGAACGAAAAGCAGGCTCGTGCATCTCGCTTCAAAGAACGCCTCGCATAAACTGAGCGAAACGGTCCGGCTCCCGGACCCTGAAACCGCCCTGGCTGACCTGCAAAAGGCGCTCTCCCTGAAATCCGTGCCGAGACGTATCGAAGCCTTCGACGTGGCGACCATGGAGGGACATTACTCGGTGGCTTCACTCGTGAGCTTCACAGACGGCATGCCCGACAAGAGCGGATACCGAAGGTTCCGCATACGCTACTCCGGGGGGCAGAATGACATCGAGATGCTGAAGGAAGCGGCGGCACGCAGGTATCAGCGTGTGTTAAACGAAAAAAGCACGCTGCCCGGCCTCGTGCTCGTGGACGGAGGCGCGGAGCAGGTCAGGGGAGTTCGGAAAGTGCTGGACGAACTGGGACTGCGGGAGGTGGCCCTCGCGGGGCTTGCGAAGAAACACGAGGAGATCCACCTCCCGGGCGGCGGGCGCCTGCGGCTTCAGAAACGAAACGACGCGCTTCGCCTTCTCATGGCGATACGGGACGAGGCGCATCGATTCGCCAACACCTACCATTTCACCCTGCGAAGGAGAGAAGCGCTGCGTTCGAGGCTCGAGGAGATTGAAGGAGTGGGGAAAAAGACGGCGGACGCCGTGCTCACCGCGGTAGTTTCAGGGATTATTTCCCTCGAAGCGATCGAGTCGCTCCCGGGAATCGGAAAAAAGCGTGCCGCTCGAATATATGATGTACTCACCCGCCTGCTGAAAAGCTGATATCTCCGTTCATGCCGGGGTCCGGATTACCCGGGGACATCCCCGGTCGATTACTTCCAGCCTTCAGGCGTTCTGGTCCTGGCCCGGCTTCTCCTGCTGGGGCTGGGGTCCCTGCTGGGGCTGGGGCCCCTGTGTCCACCCTTCCGTACCCGGACCGGGTGAAGCCGGGTTCTGTCCGGTCTGGCCTACATTGGGATTGTGAACCTGCGGGCCTCCGGGCTGCGGGCCTCCGGGCTGCTGACCGTAGCCGGGCTGCGGTCCATATCCTGGCTGTGGCCCCTGCTGTGGGTGGGGACCCTGCGGGTAGGGGCCGTAACCGTTCTGGACGTATCTCATCTTGTTTCTGTCCTCATCCTCATCATCGTCTTCAAGGCCCTTAACGGTTTTCTTGAACTCCTTTATTCCCTGGCCGAGCGAACGGGCTATCTTGGGAAGCCTCGCAGCACCGAACACGAGCAGCCCAACGATCAAAATAATGACAATCTCCTGTATACCAATTCCTCCGAGCATATTCAACCCTCCGTTAAGTTGAACGTACCGGTGTACGTGACAGTCGGTACAGAAAGGACGCACGTCCCGGCTGTATCCCGTACGGCGCCTTTACACAGCTTTAGTGTAGCTACCTTTAAAACCAATAGCAAGTAAAAAGTGTTATATCCGCCGGACCGCCGCCCGGACGGGTAATAACGGGCTCCGTGTAAATAATAACTATAAACGGACGCGGTGTGAAGCGATTGAATATTTTACGGTGGAATAGAGTATCGTTATATTATTAATGAAGAGACGGTTTCGCCGTTCCAACTGCATAAAGACCCTATAACAGGAGAATACCATGGACAAGTTCGAAAAGTATAAGAGCCTGGATTACACAATGCCGAAAACATCGTCAGCGTGGAGGATTTACGGCCAGGGCATGGATAACTTCGGTGATGACAAAAAGAGTACGACCCTTCCCATTGAGGAACCCGGCGACGACGAGCTTCTTGTTCGAAACGACGCGGTGGGCCTCTGCTTTTCGGATACGAAAATCATAAAGTTCGGAGAAAACCATCCGCGTATAGCGGGACGCGATATGAAAAAGGAACCGACCATTCCGGGCCACGAGGTCGCACTCACCGTTATAAAGGCCGGAAAGAACCGGGCTGACCGGTACAAGCGGGGCGACCGGTACATCATCCAGGCGGACGTAAAGTACAAGGGAGCCAAGATCGGTTGGGGTTATGTGCTGCCCGGCGGCCTCTCCCAGTACTGTATTATTACAAAGGAAGTGCTGGACGGCGACGAGGGAAGCTATCTCATACCCCTTGAAAACGATGACATGGGCTACAGCGAGCTTGCCCTCATAGAGCCGTGGGCCTGCGTGGTCGCCGCCTACCGTATTGAACACCGGAAGAGCATCAAAGAGGGCGGCGTGCTTCTCATCGCGGGCACGGGCAGGGACGAGAAGGACTGGGATTTCTCAGGCCTCTTCAAGGGAGGAACACCGGGAACCGTCGTGGTCACGGGACTCGGTTCCGGAACGATGAAAAAGGTGCAGGATACTCTGCAGGGCCGGGGTCCGGCCATCAAAGAGGAGAGCGGAAACGATATTCGCGGGCTGGCAGGTAAGTATACCGAAGGCCGAGGCTTCGACGACATCGTACTGCTCGGCGACCTGGACAACGAGACCGTGGCGGCCGCCGCGGATTCCCTGAACGCGAACGGGGTCCTGAACTACATGGCCTCCACGGATAAGGAACAGACTGTTCCGGTCGACGCGGGGAAGATTCACTACGATGTAATAGGAATCATCGGAAGCACGGGAACGGATGTCGCGGTTCCCTACACGGAGAACGCTGATTACCACATCACGGGAGAGAGTGTGCTCATGTTCGGAGCGGGCGGGCCCATGGGTCAGATGCATATACAGCTCGCCATGGAGCAGGAGAATCCCCCGAAGCTCGTTGTCGCGACTGACATAGACGACAAGCGCGTGGAGACGCTCAAGCGTAAATTCGGGCCCCTCGCCAAGGAAAAGGGCATAACCTACCGGGTCTTCAATCCGAAGGGCTTTGACGACCCGGACAAGTACAGGAAGGAAATCCTCGGCTTGAACGGAGGCGGGCTCTACGACTACGTTGTCTGCCTTGCGGCCATACCGGCCGTCATAGAGGAGGCCTCGACCTACCTGGGCGACAGGTGCGTGCTCAACATCTTCGCGGGCGTTTCAAAGGGGACTATCGCCAACCTGAACATCAAGGACGTTGTGAGCAAGGCGGCACGGTACATCGGTTCGAGCGGGTCCACGATCGCGGACATGGAATACACGTTGAGGAAAAACGAGAAGGGACAGCTCAAAACCAACAACGCCGTCGCGGGTATATCCGGAATGAACGACGTGTGGAGGGGCATCGACGCGGTCCGCACGGGCAGCTTCCCCGGCAAGATCGTCGTATATCCTCACATCGACAACCTCGATCTCACCCCGCTGGATGAACTGGGGGAAAAATTGCCGAAGGTCGCCGCCCTCCTCTCCAAGGACGGTGGATGGACGAGAGAGGCGGAACAGGAGCTCCTCAACGAATTGACGAATATTTCATAGGGGGATATATGCCGACAAAAAGGAAGGCCATCGTAACCGGAGGAGCCCGTGGCCTCGGCGAGGCCATCTGTCTGCGGCTGGCCGAAAACGGGATCGACACGGCGGTCGTGGACGTCAACTGTGAAAAAGCGGAAGAGGTCGCGGCACGGCTGCGAAAAGATAAAAACGTCGATGCAATCGGCCTGGGTGTCGACGTTACCGATGAAAATCAGGTGAAATACATGGTCGAGGAGACGGTTAGGAAGCTCGGCGGGCTCGACATACTGGTGAGCAACGCCGGAATAGTCGCTTCATACGAGCTGACCGATTTTCCGCTCGACGATTTCAGAAAAATAATGGAGGTCAACCTCATCGGGTACTTCCTCAGTGCCCGTGAGGTCGCCCGGGTCATGAAGAAACAGCGGAGCGGGATCATCATTCAGATCAATTCCAAATCGGGGAAAAAGGGAAGCTACAAGAACTCCGCGTATTCGTCCTCGAAATTCGCCGGTATCGGCCTGACGCAGAGCATCGCACTCGACCTCGCCGAATACAACGTTCGGGTGAACGCCGTTTGCCCGGGCAACCTGCTCGACTCCCCGCTCTGGGTTAACAGCCTCTATACGCAGTACGCCCGGAAATGGGGAATAACCGAGGAAGAGGTGAGGCGGAAGTATATCGACCAGGTCCCTATGAAGCGCGGCTGTACCTATGACGACGTTACCTCGGTCATCCTCTTTCTCATCTCGGAGGGCGCATCCTACATGACGGGGCAGGCGATCAACATCACAGGCGGCCAGGAAATGCGGTAACGACATACCCGTCGACTTCCACGGGAATACGGCAAAAACCGGAGAGGAAAGGGATAAGCGTAATGAGTGAAAAAAAGTATAGGATTACCTTTGAGCCGGACGGAAAATCGGTGTTTGTACGGGCGGGAACGACCATCTACGAGGCAACGGGAGAGGCCGGGATCATCATCAAGGCCGAGTGCGGCGGCGCAGGCGTATGCGGGAGCTGCAAGGTCAGGGTCGTCAGCGGCGAGTACGAGGAATCCGGATCTGAAGCGCACTTGACGAAGGAAGAAATTGAAAATAAAACGGTGCTCGCATGCAGAACGAAAATCTCAAGCGACATGACCGTTGAGATACCCCTTCAGTCCAGGCTCTTCGAGCAGAAGATACTGACGGAAGGAATCGAAAAACCGCTGAAACTCTCGCCCAACGTCAGGAAGCAGTACGTGAAGGTCGGCGAGCCCTCTCTCGAAGACCAGCGTTCCGACCTCGACCGGATCCTTGACGCCCTGGAAAATGACGGCAAGAGAATACCGGTCGACGTTCTGAGACGCGTTCCCGAAAAATTGCGAAAGGGCGATTTCGGAACCACCGTCGTGCTGAACAGGGACGAGATCATCGGCATAGAAACGGGAGACAAAACGGACAGGAATTACGGTGTCGCTTTCGATATCGGGACCACCACCGTTGTCGGCTACCTTCTGGACCTGAACACGGGAAAACAGCTCGCCGTCTCCTCCATGACGAACCCGCAGACGAGTTACGGCGACGACGTGATCTCGAGAATACAGTACACGATCGAAAACCGGGACGGTCTCGACGACTTGAACGAACGAATCGTCGCGTGCGTCAACGATATCATCGTGGACCTCGCCGACCAGGCCGGGATCGAGAAGAAGTACATCTATGAAGTGACGGCCACGGGCAACACCACGATGACGCACCTCTTTTTCAGACTGAATCCCAAGTACCTCGCCCTCCATCCCTATGTGGGAGTCGTCAGGGATAGCGTTGAAGTGCGGGCGCGCGAGCTGGGCGTATCCATCAATAATTACGGCAAGGTCGTGTCCATGCCGAACATCGCCGGGTTCGTGGGAGGGGACACGGTCGCCGTGATCCTCGCTTCAGAGATATATAAAAAGAAAAAACTCTCCTTCGCCCTGGACATCGGTACGAACGGCGAGCTCGTACTGGGGAACCGCAACCGGCTCATCGCCTGCTCCACCGCGGCCGGACCCGCTTTCGAGGGCGCGCGCATCAACTACGGCATGCGGGCGAGGGACGGCGCGGTTGAAAAGGTGCTGATAGACGAAGACGGAGTGGAAATCGGGACTATAGGAAACGGTCTTGCCATAGGCCTGTGCGGGACCGGGCTCATAGACGCTGTCGCGGAGCTCCTCAAGGCGGGCGTTATCACCGCGAACGGCAGGCTCCTGAAAGGTGAGGACCTGCCTCCGGACGTTCCCGAGTTTCTCCGCACCCGCGTCATTGACCATGAGAAGTACGGCGCCTCCTTCATACTCGTCCCGGGAAACGAATCGAAAACCGGAGACAACATTCTCCTCACCCAGAAGGACGTGCGGGAAATGCAGCTCGCCAAGGGCGCCATATTCGCCGGTTACCAGCTTCTGAAAAGTACGCTCGGAGTCGAGGATGAGGATATCGATGAGATTCTTCTCGCGGGTGCGTTCGGCAACTACATACGGCGCGAACAGGCGATGCGGGTGGGACTTCTGCCGCAGGTCCCCAAGGAGAAGATTAAATTCATCGGGAACGCCGCCGGCGCCGGGGCCAGGATGGTACTGCTCGCCAGGGAGCTGAGGGAAGAGACGAGCAGGATATCCGAGAACACCGAGTATATCGAGCTCGCCATAAACGCGGACTTTCAAAAGGTCTTCGCGGATTCCATGTTCTTCCCGGAAGGTTGAACGTCGGGCCTACCGTGCACCGAGCATCTTTCTGAGACGGATGATATTCGTTCTTAAATCCGACGACTTTTCAAATATCGACGAGGTTCCCGTAACGAGGACCTCCCCGCCCGCGTCGAGCATGCGCGGTATGTTCTCCCAGCTCACGTTCCCGTCCACCTCGATCTCGCCCTCGAACCCCGCTTTTTCGAGAAAAGCCGCGGTCTCAGCGATCTTCCCGATCATGCCCGGCGCAAGGGCCTGGCCCGCGTAACCGGGATTGACGGTCATGACGCACACCATGTCGAGGAGGGGTACGAGATGTCGTATCGACTCTATGGGCATGGCGGGGTCGACAGCGACCCCCGCACGGACGCCGCGCGCCTTTATTTCCTGCAGCGTTCGGATCGGATGGCTGCAGGTCTCCGGGTGGATGGTGATAATCGCGCCGTCGAACGACGCGAAATCAACGGCGTACCTGTCGGCGTTTTCGATCATGAGGTGAATGTCGAGCGGGATTTCCGAGTACCCGTGCACGGCCCTGCAGAAATCGATGCCGAGCGTGAAATTGGGCACGTAATGGCCGTCCATGATGTCTATGTGGAGATAGTCGATCGACTCTTCCCTGAATATGTCGAGATCACTTTTCAGATCGAGGAAATTCGCGCACATCAGGGACGGCGATATCTTGATATTTTTCATGGTATAATCCTCCAGACCCGGGTCGCGCCTCCAGCCCGGCAACCGGTCCGGTTTTACAAACCGGGTTTTACGATCACCTTGAGACCCTCGCGCGACTCGTGGAATGCGAGCGCGTCGTTTATCCTGTCAAGCGGGAACACGGCCGAGATGTAATCCTTCGCCCGAACCCTTCCCTGTCCGATGAGCTGCACGGCCTTCTCGTGCTGATGGGGAAGGGAGCCGTGGCTCCCCATGACGAAACATTCCTTGTAATGGATGATGTTGGAGTCGATGCACAGCTTCGGCTGGTTCTTCAATCCTCCGAAGAGGTTGACGTAACCGCGGTGACGTACGATGTTGATCGCGTCCTCGTGGGCCTTTACCGTACCGGCGGTCGTGATCGCAAGGTCGACCCCCTCGCCCCCCGTTTCCTCCATGACCGCGCGGACCAGGTCCTCGTCTTCTGTCGCGATGAAACGGGCCGAGGGCAGGAACTTTCTTGCCATCTCCAGCCTTTTTTTGGACCGCTGTGCCGCAAATACCCTGGAAGCGCCGAACACCTTTGTCAGCTCGAGCATCATGCACCCGATGGGTCCGAGGCCGATGACGCAGATGCTTTTTCCGAGCCCGAAATTGGCGAGCTCGAGTCCGTTCACGGCGCATGCGAGCGGCTCGGCGAGCGCCGCCTCGTCATAGCTCAGGCTGTCCGGTATCTTCGTTACCGGGCCGAATGAGAGTATGGTCTCGTTCAGGAGCATGTACTCCTGGAATCCTCCGGCGAACTGGTACCCGACCGCATAATTAATCTCGCAGTTCGTACCCATGCCGTTCTGGCACCAGTAGCACTTTCCGCAGGGTACGTCGGCTCCGAGCGCCACCCTGTCGCCGACTTTGACCCGTGTCACCTCTTCACCGGCCTGGACGACCTCGCCCGCCAGCTCGTGCCCGATTACGGCGGGCACCTTGACGCGGTCGTTCCCGAAATGGAATATCCGTATATCGGAACCGCAGACGGCGCATGATTCCACCTTGAGCAGTGCGTCCCTCGGGCCGCACACGGGTTTCGGTATGTCCTTTACCGTCATCCTGTTCAGTTCTTCAAGTACGGCAGCCTTCATCCTCTCTCCCCTGTATGTTCACCTGTATTATTCGTCCGTTGCCGGATGTTGACAATATACAGCCGCTGCCGGGCAAGTTCGAGCACTTAATGGTTGAATTCCTTTCCGACCCTCCCTATTTTCAGCATAGAAGGCGAATGCGAGGAGGAAAAGATGAAAGCCCTGGTACTTGCGAAAAACGGTGTGCTGGAATACGGGGACGTGGACATGCCCGAAAGGTACTCTGAGAGGTCCTGCCTCATCCGAACGGCGGCAGCCGGAATATGCGGCTCCGACATGCACCGGGCATTCGAGAACGGGGCCTATCACCATCCCCTCGTCATGGGCCATGAGTTTTCCGGCGTCGTTGAGGAAGCCTTCGAGGGATCGCGGTACGAACCGGGACAGCGGGTCGTGGTGTTCCCCCTTCTGCCCTGCAGGAAGTGCCGCGCGTGCTCCACGGGCGACTACGCCCAGTGTTCGTCCTACGATTACTACGGTTCCCGGAGGGACGGCGGTTTTGCCGAATACGTATCCGTACCCGAGGAGAACCTTTTTCCCCTTCCCGGTCATGTAAACATCGTGCACGCGGCCATGACGGAGCCCTGCGCCGTTGCCCTGCACGGGGTCAGGAAGTTCCGGATGGAGGGCGGTGAAACCGCGGTCGTTTTCGGGGGAGGGCCCATTGGAAACATGGCGGCCCAGTGGCTGCGGATACGGGGTTGCAGGCGCGTCGTCGTGATTGACATCGACGAGCGAAAGCTCCGGATTGCATCATCCATGGGCTTCGATGTGGTGAACGCAGGGCGGGTCGATCCCGTGAAAGAGATCGGGGCTGTGACGGACGGAGAAGGCGCTGACCTCGCGGTGGAGGCATGCGGGCTTCCGCTCACCTATCTGCAGGCGGTCAAATCGGCGGCTCGGTTCGGCCAGGTGCTCTTTCTCGGAAACCTCAGCGGCACCTTCACCATGGACGACGTGGATTTCACGGACGTGCTTCGAAACGAACTCGTTCTCAGGGGAACCTGGAACTCGAAAATCGTGCCGTCTGGGAGCGACGACTGGTCGGTCGTGCTCGCCTACATGGACCGCGAGCTTCAAGTCGCGCCCCTCATCAGCCACACCCCGCGACTGTCAGAAGGGGCATCCATCTTCAACAGCGTTTATAAGAGGGAAGAATTTTACAGCAAGGTCATCTTCGTCATAGACGATTCAAATGAGCTGAATCCTAGGGAAGCGTCTTGAGCACGAGCTCGCAGAGTATCTTGTGCGCGTACCCGCTGAGATGGATTCCGTCCGGGGCAAACACGTCATCCTTCGCATCCTTCAGGGCCAGGGCGAAATCGATGAGCCCGATCCCGTTATTCTTCGCGAGATCCCGGATGATATCGTTGGCCTTGTCGATGCGCGTCATGTCGTAAACCCAGTTGTCCTCCACGAACTTCGCCCTGAACCTGCCGAGCTCCACGTAGGGCAGGGTCACGACCGCGACCGTCTTGCCCTTCTTCTTCAGCGTGTCTATGAAATACTCCATGTTCCTTCGGTACTCGTCCAGGCTGAGGTTCGAGATATGCGCCTCGTCGTCCAGCTCCCTGCAGTCGTTCGTGCCCAGGATCAGGATCGCCCGGTCGAAGGTCTCGCTCAGCACGGTCGAGTAGAAACGGTTGATGATATGGTAGGTCGTGTCACCCGAGACCGCGAGGTCGAGTATGTTCCTGGTGGGATCGTTTTCCCACAGCTCCATCAAAATCTTCGCCCAGCTCTGCCGGTCCGAGGTGAGTGAGTCGCCGATCGCGCCTATGGTGAAACCGGGTTCCGCTGGCCCCCGCTTGTAATCCGCCCCAAGCTCCCGGACCCCCGCCGTGACCGCGGCCTTCAGCCCCTCGTCGATCGCCTTCAGCTCTTTTTTCTTAACGCCGTACACACGGGCGATGGAGCTTAAATCGTCGTCCTCTATCAGGAGCCCGAGGGTCTTGTGCAGGTTGAACCGGTGCATGAAATCGAGATCATGGGGAAGCTGATTCATGTTGAACTCCTTTATTCGTGTTAATCGCAGTTTACACGGATTTTATAAAAAGTAAAGTGGTCAAAAGACGAAGGTGACAGTTCCTAAAGGAACTGTCACAAAGGGAACTTGTCCTCGAATGAGGCGGTTTACCTCCGAATGAGGGGACTTCCACCCTGTCAATCGACTTGATACCCAATTCAATTATATACAACTGACATTAAAAAGAATAAGGAAATTTATAGACATATTATATTATTTACTCTATCATGATTTATAGAGATAAATAAGATTATCGAAATTTTAATACTTTTTCTATTTTTTTTTTTTTTTTTTTATGAAAAAAAGGTATTTTAGATTAATAATTTATTTAAACGGGGTTTTTTTATTGGTTTTTTTTTTTTCCTTTT
>Ga0180432_10007250_pt1 | contig 14139 bp, 11 predicted proteins | sample SS_ome_10_FD_132414 | JGI IMG/M metagenome (GOLD analysis project Ga0180432, IMG submission 132414) | Hypersaline lake sediment archaeal communities from the Salton Sea, California, USA - SS_1_MS_2 metaG | ecosystem: Environmental > Aquatic > Non-marine Saline and Alkaline > Hypersaline >... | reverse complement strand
TTCGCGCCATGTGTGGCGACCTATCGAAGATGTCCGGGATCACGTTCCAGTCGGGCAAGCCGGTGAAATCCGACTTCTACGCCCCCGACGCCCGCGTGATGAAGAACTCCTTCGTCACCTTGGCGCACGCCAACCGCGTCGAGGTCACGATCAAGATCGAGGAAATGGTGTTCGTAGAGGGCAGGTGCTACATCGTTGAAATTGACTGATAGGAAACGCAGGAATGAACGGTTTCACTAGGACTCTATCTATATTCGGTTGCCTAGCGGTTGCCTTAGTTGCAGCATGGGCACGCGCCGAAGGAACTGCTCTTCAAGAGGCTGATCTTGACATCGACAGGCTCAGGCGATGGGGCTCGCGGGAGTTCCTCTACCAGGTGGAACGCGGCGGCGAGCAAACCGTGCTCGGCACCGTGACGATGCGCACCGATATGCGCGACGATCGAGTGGAGATTGACGATCGCTGGGAGGTTGACTGGCGGGACCGCAAGATCAAGGTGGAATTGAAACTCGACTGCCGGCGCGACAATCTTCTTCGACCGACTTCGATCCAATCCAAGGGAGAGGGTGACGATGAAGTCGGCACGTTTACCGTCGAGGTCGGAAAGGACAAGGCAACCGTCCGCGCTGACGAAGGCGGGACGCGCACGATTGATTTTCCTGCCGATACGCTGACCGATGTGGCGATGTTCCGGGTTTTCACGCTCCTGCCGCGTGCGGCGGGAGCCACCGTCTCCGTTGGGCACGTCATGGAGGTGTCGGAGTTGAACCTCAAGGGCGCGGCCACCATTGCCTACCAGGGCCTGGATGAAATCAACTTGCACGGGAAGCCCACCAAACTGCATAAGTTCGCCTACGCTCGCGACGGACGAACGGTAGCGGAGGCGTGGGTGGACAGCGATCACATCCTGCGGCAACTCCGCATCGACGGACGGAAGGTCCTGACGGAGAACTTTAGCCGCGAGCGCTGCAACCTCCGCGAATCCAAGGGCAAGAGTGTTGAAACGAAGGTCGCGATGGCAATCAACACGTTCAAGTCGGAGTTTCGCAAGGGTGAGCCGGTGAAACTAGCTGTTGCGCTGGCCAATTCGGGAACGGAGACGCTCTATGTGCCGGCAATGGAAGCACTCGGCATAACCCTCGTAAACACCCAAGGGAAGGAAGTCCCCGTAGGTCCCATTCCTGATCCTCCTCCACCCCCACCAGAACATTACGTTGAGCAAGACGGAGAACGTGTTCTGATGGAACCCGTCTGGGCCTTGGCGCCTGGAGAAGGCAAAGTCTTTATCGTTCCCGACGTGTTAAAATACTATCACGTCAAAATGATCGAAGGAAAGTATGCGTTCCATTTTCCCTTTACGTATCTTCCTGCGAGGCGAGAAAAGGACGTTGTCGTCCGCGATGGGCTCTACGAGAGGCTTTGGGTGCCAGCGGGCCCTGTCAAGGACAAAGTGCAAATATCCCCATCCAATCGGGTAGAGGTGTCAATCGCGCCGATGCTTCGCAACGGGAAGGATGCAATCGGACATAGCCAACCAGCCTTTGTTCTACAGTACCTGTGCTGGTCCGGCACGAGCCCGGGTGCTGGGTTCACATCGACCTCGCTTCATGTAGTAGAAGTGGACCTCAACAGCAAACGACTCCGTAGATTACGCAAGCGGGCTCAGGCACCCGAACCGATGCTTCCCCACGACAAGAAGGGAATCACTCGCCTGATGAGGACCGTGGATTGGAAAGACCTGTCGTCTGCTCACGTTGACAAGATTCGCGAGTTGACATCAGCGTGGATAGGTAGTGAGCCTCCACCTCGCTACAACGATCCCAAGGGACTTGGGGGGGAAGACGGATACTTGGAGCGCCTTTGTGTGACCTGGGGTACGGACTCACTCACGACGGAGATCAACCCTCGCGGCGGATTCTCACCAAATGATCCCCTCCGGCCAACCAGGGAATGGATAGCTCTGATCGAAATGATCTCCGATCAGAACCTCGGGGCAACAACGCCAACGACTGGCGCCGGTCAAGCGTTGGAGAGCACTCCACGCGACTTCGCTGGTGATACGGTCGCAGATCCGGCAGAGGACGGCAAGTCAGGCACTGTTGGCAGCCAGCCACCCAAGTTTGTCTGGGGCCATCCACACGGCGGTGTCCGCCTCGGACTCCGCGCGGAGAGAGTCCCGGGTGCCGGCATGGACTTGTACACCTTCGTCGTGGCAGCAGAGAACATCACCAAGCGTCCTCTCAAGATCGCGTGGGGGGACTACGGTGCGGGTCCTCAGCATCCCGTATTCATCATTTTCGATAAAACAGGTGCAGATAAGGGGTGCGTGATTCCTCCGCATGCCCACGGGCGACCGGACCCACACAATCCGCTGCCACCGTTTCCGATGGAGTTGCGACCCGGAAAGATAACCCTATTGTATACAACGACCTTTGTTCCGCCTCTTGGCTCCGGCGATTACCGGCTTTACGCAAGGGTCAATCCCCACATGCCCGCTGCCCCTCCCTTCGATAACGAAGCCTGGCGCAAGAAGGTGCTAGAGGAAACGTATGCCAGCCTGACTGGTCGTTTGGAGTCGGGTGTCGTTTCTTTGAAGATACGCGGAATTGATAGGCCAACTGCGGGCACAGAGTCATCACCGACCCGGTGACGCTTACCCATCGGAGACAAGAAGATGAAGAGAATCGTGTTTGCATTTGCGTTGTCCTGCTTGTTTGCCGCACCACTGTTGGGCGCACCCGCATACCCATTGGATGAACTTCTTGTTCGTGCGAAGTTCGTCTGCATTGCGGATGTCTCGGCATTCGACGGCAAGACCGTGTCGCTCAAGGTGCAATCCAAGTTGCGGGGCGACTTGGACACCGACACCCTGTCCTTCAAAGTCGATACTGCATTGGGCAAACCGGAGAAGGGCCAGAGGTACTTTGTGTTCTCCCAGGGGCACGACCAATGGGGAAAACCCAAGGACGAGATCAGGCTAAGCCAAGGGCTGCACGGCCAAGGAAGTTACTGCGGGTGGCTCATGTTGCGAATTTACAGGGAGAACGGCGTCAACATGGTAAAGAATGCCTATTCCTTCAAGTTCAGGAAGCCAGAGGATGGAATTGGCCCTGTCACCCTCGCTCAAGCCCAACAGCTTGTCACGCAAACGAAATTCAAAGGGGCCAGGGAATGCGTCAACGAGGAAAGCGGTGCATTGCCAAAGGACGTGCCGCCTGTGATAGGTACAGCTATAGCTACCAAGTCTCAGCCTGGCGGCAAATGGTCCGTTAGGCTCAGCGTTCCGAAAGTGACGTGGGAGGGCGTCGGCGTGTTTCGCGTGAAAAGGGAGTGGCCGAAATTCAAGGTAACGGTTCAAGAAGTAGTCCTCGAACTTCCCATGGGATACCAGGAACACCACAAGGGAGGGCGGGCCTTAACCCAGTTGAGCGACAACTCTCAGAACCGAGTTCTCGATTTGCAGGGCAGGAGACTTGGTAGTGACGAGGCGTTGAAACGCCTTGCTGCCAAGACGCCGGTGCTTGTGTCCGTTTCTGGCCAGATGCCCGATCCGTTCTACCTGCAATGCACGAAACCTGATACGCTCATCGTTGTTCTCGGCATCCCTTCCTATCCAGCACCAGAACTTCTTCCGAACCCGAAAGCGGCCAAGGAAATCATCGAGGACACGAGAAATCGAAAAATGTTGCATCCGATACAGAAGAAATAGGGTCTCAGCCTTGGCAGGCAGATATGCGGAGCCTACACTGGGATTAGGAGTCTACATCATCCTATCATCGGTGACATGTCGATGTGCTTTCGCGTCTTCATTTTGTTTCTAATCAGCCCGGTGGTCGCTTCGGGAAACGACGCGCCGCTTCAGGTGGCGGTCTTTCGGGGATCAGGTGTCGGTCCAAGTTCGGAGCAGTTGATCGCCGCTTTGATAGCGGCAGGGGACAAGAGGTTTCGAGTCTTCCGGATCACGGCGGAGGAAATTCGAGGCGGCAAGTTGTCAGATGTGGATGTGCTGGTTCATCCCGGCGGAAGTGGCAGTGGCCAGGGTAAAGCGCTCGGGGAGAGCGGTCGTGTGGCTGTCCGGAAATTCGTTCGCGAGGGCGGTGGTTATCTTGGCGTCTGTGGGGGAGCGTATCTGGCGACCAATGATTATTCGTGGTCACTAGGTTTGATCGACGCAAAAGTCGTGGATCGGCGGCATTGGGCACGGGGAAAGGGAACGGTGAAACTCCGGCTTTCTCCGGAGGGATCGGATTTCTTTGGCTGGAAGGGCGATGAGATGGCGATCCATTATGCGCAGGGTCCGCTGCTGGCCCGGCGAGAATGGGATGATCCTGAGGTTCCGGACTACGAAAGTCTGGCGATTTACGCGACAGAAATCGCAGAGAACGGCGCGCCCCGTGGAGTGATGGCCAGAACGTCCGCTGTAGTTCGTTGCGAGTTTGGACGCGGTCGCGTGTTTTGCTTCAGTCCGCATCCGGAACTGACTGAAGGTCTGGATCACTTGATTCCGGCAGCCATCGGTTGGCTGGCCGCGAGGAAACGACAAATTACGAAAAGGGCGAAGACGACGTTGGACTTAGAGACTTCGACGCATAACAATAGCGTGCAGTCGGACGCGGGTAAGCCGCGTCGCTGACGCAGGTCGTTCGCCCCAAGACTCTTCACAATACGGTGCGATTATGGGGGAAGCTGAGAAAGCACCGAAACCGAGGCTACGGTGGTATCAGTATCGACTGGCGTCGTTGTTTGTGGTGGTGGCGCTGATTGCGATTCTCGTTGCGATGCCCTCGTTCGCTTCTGGCGCCGACTCGTCCACCGAAAAGCACGAGAAACTGCCCGAAGGCAACGCCGGCATCGCCGCGAAGTATCCCGGCGACAAAGGCATCAACCAAGCCCCCGGAGTGTTGTTCGCCGACGATTTCGAGCAATGTTCATCTGTCGCGGACCTGCGGAAGAAATGGGACGTGTTGACGAATGCAGCGAATCTCGGCATTACCGAGGACGAAAGCAACAAATATGGTGGGGGGAAATCCCTGCTGATGACCATCCCCAAGCAGGACGTCCCACTCGCCACTGGTGTTGCTAAATTGCTCACCGAAACACAGGACGTGCTCTTTCTGCGCTGGTACGTTAAGTTCGACAGCGGCTGGTCAGTGCTCAGTGGGTCGGTTCACAACGGCGGGTCAATTTCATCCAAATACTACGACCGGGGGCGCGCGACTCCTGGGATACGCGCCGATGGGCGCAACAAGTTCCTGGCCAACTTCGAGAACGAGAACTCTACCGGCAATGCTCCCGGCCACATGAACGTGTATGTCTACTGGCCGGAGCAAGGCGATAAGTGGGGCGATCACTTCTTCCCTTCAGGCAAAGTGCTCCCTTTCTCCCATAACCGATCGGGGGCGGCCACCTTCGGTAAGCACTTCAACGCCAGGCAGGATTTCTCGCCTCAACTCGATCGCTGGTACTGCTACGAGTATATGGTCAAAGCGAACATGCCCGGCAAACGCGACGGTCGCATTGCCCTGTGGGTGGATGGCAAACTCATCGCGGACTTTCCCAATCTGCGATTACGGAACGTCGAGGACCTCAAGATTGACCGCTTCGGGCTTGGCCTCTATATCGCCAAAAACACAAAACGCGCAAATCGGAAGTGGCACGACAACGTGGTCGCGGCCACCTCATATGTTGGCCCGATGGTTCCCTCGAAATAGGCGGACGCACGAAAGCACGACGTGATACCACATAGGACGGGGAAGCGCCCCGAGACCGTAGCTCGCCACGAGCGCCAAAAAACCGCAGCCAAGCTCGCGATTTCTGGCGGTGGAGGGGGCCAGCCGGGAAAACAGTCGCCCCAAGCCTCCCATCGAGAAATCGCGAGCTAGCCGCCGATCTTTTCGCGACCCCTCAGGTGCTCCAGAACCCACCCCACAAGGGTGGGTTGCCGCTTCTCCGAGTCGGATGTTGACCGTCTGCTATCGCGAGGCTGATCTGGCCGAGCGGCAAAGGGCCATGCCCTCCAGTTCTTGCCGTCACCCTTGCAGAACGACTTGCCTGTTCATCTTTCGTCGTGAAGGAAGCAAGGTCTCGATGGTTGATGCACGCGGCAGTGTTGGTGCAGTACGTCGCAAATGCTAACAAAATCATGGGGGCTGCCTTGACTTCCCTTTCTTCAAGACCACGAGCATATAGCCGTCATTCTCGTTTGTCTTGAACTCCGAAGGCCGTTTCCCGTCGCCCTTGAACCAGCACATCTTCAACGTATCGGCTTCGACCGAGTAGATGCCCAGGGCGGGCTCCCCTTCGCCTTGTGAAAAATCGATCAGCTTCGGGTTCGTGCTTGGGTCAATCTTGAAGTTGAGTTCCTCCTTGCGACCCTGATCGAACACTGTAAACGTATTGCCGTTGAAGACGACTGACATCTTCTTCAGTTCGTCTTCGGGGGCTGGTTTCCCAGAGTGCTCCATTGCGACCAATCTCCATTTCCCCTGCATCCGATCCAGGTCCTCAGCAACCACTTTGGCATCTATCGAGTCCGCGCCGCCTCGCTGCGCTGCCCTATTCCTGTCGTTCGGACTCGTTTTCTCGCCAATTCGTCTGTAGGTGGTTATGGAGGTCGTGTCGCCCACCTGCGTCCTGACCGCTGAGGCCATGTCCGGGGGGAGCCCTTGAGCGGGATCTTGTCGAGTAGTGACGTACATTTCCCTTCCGTCAGGCGAGAAACTAACACGCGAGGTCACTTGAGTACCGTTCCCCATGGTGACACGCATCTGCAACCATGATTCAGTGACATTCTCTTCCAGAACCTCGTACTTAACCCTTATCGGTTCTTCGCCTGGTTCAATACGCGAAGCCTCGCTATCGGAAACGTAGAGATGAGCGCAACCCTTGTCATCGGACGTGCTTCTGTACTCCGGATTGTCAGCAACGCTCTTCGTGCCCATGTCTTCCCAGTGGCCCAACATCATCTTGCGAGGAGTAGTCGGATCGGTGGACACTGTCGAAGGCACCGGGCTCGCCGCCGGACTGGTCGGTGGATCACTGGCAGGCGAAGCGGAGGGTGGAGGGTCGGTCCTTGCGCAGCCCACCGTTAACGCTCCCACACAACCGATAAGGAGAAATGCGGCTAACGAATATCTCATTGTCTCCTCCCATTCCCGGAAGAAAAACCAAGTACCTTATACTCGCAGGCGGTCGGTGAGTCAAGCAGTCAGAAATCAGGCAGAACGCGCCACCGCCGGATCAGGACAGCAGCGGGATTGGGAGGTGACCGTGAAGGATGGTGAACCGGACATTCTCGGTGTCCGCAACCGGGCACGGGCCTTGCACTAGACCTGTACGCGGCTACCTTGCCCACCCCGTACTGCGAATTTGACTACTAATGGTTGGCATACCTGCCTTCCCCCGATTGCCCCGGGCGTCTGGCCAGAATCGACAATCACCGCCTGCCGCAAGTTGACGTCGCCCAAACCCGCCAAGATCACACATCATTGCGTACGTCTCACGGGCACAGTATAATCACCTGCGGTTGAGGTTAAGTCTTACCACCCGGCAAGTGTGTGAATGCGTTGTTCTCTTTCCGGAGGCACATCAACAACCGTCTTCGCCCGCACTCAGGATCGTTAGGTATACGGGCTTGCCACAGCCCAGTTGCCCTGGCAGTGGTCACCCGATAATTCAAGGCCAAACGGCACAAATCATGTCACTACCAAGTTCAGAAGGGCTGTGGAAGGCCATACGAAGCATGCCAAGATGGTTGCATGTTGTTCTTGGGACTCTTTTGCTGACGATTATCATTGGTCTAGCATTGCCGCTCTTCAAAGGCGACGATGGTCCACTCGGGACCAGCGGGCACAAGGATGCCAACGGGCAGAACACTCAGCCAGCGCAGGCCGAAACCTCAGAGACGTTGGAACAAAGGGTCAAGCAAGAGAACGTCAGCATTTGCAGCGAGATCGAGCCGTTGGCCGAAGGTGTTCGTACCGGTTTCACCAGTTTTTACGGAAGTGACATGTGTCCACGTCTGGGACAGGTCTACCTCTTATGTGAACTAGATAAAGGAGGCCGATGCCGACATCCAATCCGTGTGCGAACCGGTTTCGACTCGCCGAGTTCTCTCTACCTCGTTGATCCCGACGATCCAAACACGACACGTCTGCGGCCTGAATGCGGAATCGAGAACATCTCTCGGGTCGTCGTAATCATGGATAGCTCGTACACCCAGAAGTATGGTATGCACGATTACGACGCGAATGCGGTCGAGATGTACATTGCTCGAAAACAGGTAGCTGTTTTTGAATGGCCGGCGAAGACCCTGATAGCCAAGTCACCGGCCTTTCGGGCCGATAGTCCTGTCTTGGTCGGGGAAATCGTCTACATTATTGGCGAGCAGGAGGTTAACAAGCGTGTGTCGGAATGGATTCAGTTTGGTGAAATGCGGCAGACCTGCCCTCCGGAGCGGCGTCCTCTCGACAATGAGGTTAGGAAACTGAGTGAACGATTGCATCGGTCGGTCGAAAGATACTCTGATGTCTGGGCCATTCAGGGCAACTACGTGTCTGTGAGACGTCGCAACACCGCCAACGAACTGCAAGAGGCAGTTGACGATTGCCTCGGCAGACATATTGACGATAGTGTTGCACCTAATGCTGCCCTTATCAAACGATTGCTGCGCACTTATCAGGAGGCACAATTCGTGAATCCCTCTGGTACAGGCAATATCACGGATGTCCGACTGACTGAGGCACAGCAGCAATGGCTTGACACAGCACGCCAGTCTTTGGAGAAGATGCTTGAGGACGACGACGCGAATGCCGAATTTCTCAAGAGTGAGTGTGCAAAGAAGCCGGATCTGCATGCGATCAGGGCCGATATGCCTGGCATGATTTTGGATTCAGAAAGACAAGCAGCCGTTAAGATCTTGAAACTCGGCGGGAAGGTTACGGGAAGCCCGAGGCCAACAGAAGTCTGGTTCCCGGATTCGGTTACGGATGAGGCGTTGAAATGCCTCGAAGCCTTGCCCAACCTCGAAGACGTTTCTTTCTCGAAATATCAAGTCACAGATGCGGAGTTGGAGTGTTTTGAGGGAATGACTAGTCTCAGAGAACTGAGGCTCCGAAGTCCGAAAGTTGGCGATGCAGGGTTGGAACACATCAAGGGACTGACCAATCTCAGAATCTTGGGCCTCAGCGAGTCCAAAGTCGGGGATGCGGGACTAGAGCGTCTCAAGGGGCTGACAAAGCTAAGAGAGTTGTTTCTCGACGAGACGCAGGTTACCGACAAGGGCTTGAAGCATCTTGAGGGCTTTGTCGATCTCACAGATTTGTCTTTGAGCCAGACGAATGTCGGCGATATTGGATTAGAACATCTCAGAAGCCTGAGCACTCTCGAAAGACTTAGACTGGACGGTACGCGGGCAACGAATGCTGGACTAGCGAGCTTGGGGGAGTTGGTCAGCCTCAAGCTCCTAACTCTTGAGGACACGCAGATTAGTAATACCGGCTTGGAGCATCTCAAGAACTTGAACGAGCTTGAGATTCTGAACCTTCGTGGCACCCGGGTGAGCGATGAAGGCGTCAAGAAACTCCAGCAGGCATTGCCGGACTGCAAGGTCAGGCACTAGCGAGGGTTTAACGGCTGGTACGAGTTCGAGAAGCCCCTGAAGACATCGCGCGGACTCTTCGATAAGCCAAACCGCTGGGTGCTGGCGATTCGGCCAAGGGATGCAACGTCAAGCGAACAGAAAACGGGAATCTGATGTTGGCGCAGAAGAAATGATGAGTGTAAGGCAATGTGCGAGGAGCCCGTGCATGCTCATTTGCGCTTCTTATCCATCGCAGCGAGCCGTTTCTTCACCATGACAATCATCTTGTCTCGCCATGCGGTTGCCTCTTCAACTGTGATCTTACGAAGCAGAGTATTCGGTTTGTCATCCGATGCGGGGGGAATCCCCATTTCCTTATATGCTCGCTCCACATTTCCATCGAGTATGGTTAGAATGGCATCGAGAGCCACGTCACAAGCACGGTGAGAACGCGGGATTTCTCCGGGCCAACCGGACCTTGCCAGACTTGGATCGCGGACCTGGGTTTTATGGTCGAGAAATGGAGTTAGCAGCGGCAGCACGTCCTTGTCCCGGGTCATCGCCAGGTCCGGCACATACATTGCCCAGTATTCCCCAGCGGATTTCTTCTTTAGGTCTTCGGGCGTCCTTTTCAGGATCGTTCCGAATCGTCGCAACAGCACGGCACTCAGGCGACGGGTGACCTCCTCGTCGTCCTTCCAGTCATCGCTGTGTTGAAACAGGACTCGCAAGGAAACGAAGGGTGGGCTCTTCCTATTCTTCTCGTGCATCACCACCAGCGGCTCGATGAACGAGGTGTCCCAGAAGCCGATCGAGTTGACACGCAAATCATCACACACCCTGTAGTCCATTCCTTGCAGACGACTCCGATAGAAGCGTACCAGCTCTTCTCGATCGCATCCTTTTCTCAGAATGCGCTTTGCCACCTCGCGCCTTCCGTCAAACCCGCCGCTGCGTTTGTTAAGCGCCGATTGAAGGGTTTTAAGCGAAATACTGTCAGAAATCTCGGGGATCTCCAGCAGAGTGCCAAGGATGTACGCATGGCAGTGATGGGATTTCTCCTGCGGATTCCGCAGTAACTCCATCAGCCTCGCTTGCATCCGCTCAAATCCCTTGTCATTGGGGTATCGCCACTCGAACTCAAAGGGGACTCCTTCCTCCGGTGTTTCCAGGTCTTCATGGTCCTCCATCTGAAGTGATAGATGAAGCCTTGCTTTGACGAACCACCCTTCCTTGGGAGGCAGTCCCAGCAAGGTGGACGAATAGCGGCTGGGGTGCTCTACAACATTGTGAACACCCGGGGAGATCAGGATGCCTGACACCGGCGTCGTTTCCCACGCTTCGTGAAAAAGGTCGTAGGTGTTACCAGAAGCAAGTCCTCCGGAACTGATCGGACTCTTTCGATCGAGAGTATGTGTCACCCTTTCAATTCTGTAGGAAGCATTTGTCACGCGAACGGACTTCTTACCGCTATTAACGAAATGCAGGCTGATCCAGCTCTCGTCGCTCAAGCATGCTTTGGGCAGGCACTTCAACTGAACTTCTATGTTGCCCACCTTCCCGGCACGAACGGTTTGCCATTCCTTCTTCTCACTTGCCATTCCTTCGATGGCAAAGGCCAGAAGGATGAGTAGTGTCAGCAAGGAGATTCTTCTCATGGTCCCACACCTCTGTCCCGAGTATTCCTTGTTCCGCGTAGTCCAGTTTAGTGAGTAGTGCCTGAGTCCGCAATTCTATACTACCCGGAAGAAAAGGCACGGAAGTTCAGCTAATCATCCGGCCCGCGCTCTGCCGTGTCCTGTTCGTCGATCCAATCCTCCTCGACGAACGTCATGCCCTTCCGGCCCGGGACCTTTCGTTCTGGCCCAGTTTTGTAGAAGGCACACGACTTCGGCCCGTAGCAGAAAGTCTCGAATCGGTAGCGTTTCACGTTGGGCTTCCAGTGGTCGACGATGATTTCGACCGGCATGCGGCAGCCCCAAACGCACCGGTGACATTTTGTGTCGAACGTCTTCGCACTGAGGCGGCGGTGGCCACGCTTGCGGTAGGTTTCGAGTTCTGGGGCGATCGCAAGCCACGGGGGTCCAGTGTCCGCTTGCTCCGTTCTACGGTTCTCCACCTTGAGCTTGCTCGTCTTGTAGAACTCCGCGCTTTCCATCGCCGGGTTCGGGACCGGCTCGGACATGCCACTGGCAGCATCACCCGCGCGAAACTCGTGCTTTCGGTACGCCGCCTTGCCGATGCCGACGAGGAATGTGCGTTCCTCGTCGCCGATTACGGCGTCGATATGCAGAAGGTAGCCCATGTACGTATGGGCGCGTTCGTCAAATGAGCGCGTCAGTCGGATGCGCGGTTGCACGGATACGATCCAGCCTTTCCAAGCCAGCTTGTTGGCCACGGGATTCTCCTACAGTTCTGTCTGAGCAGCATGTGGGGCGGGATGCGCCGACCCTGCGGAGACGATCATACCAAACGCCCGGACAATGTAAACGTAGTGTGCCGAGGTTGCAGGGTGTTGTGGCGGGTAGGATCTCCTGGCAAATACTCGTACCGTTCAATCCCCCCAAACGGCTGCTTGCCATCGGCGAGGAAGTGGTGTAGGCTACCGATTTCCGGTCAATCCGATGTTCACTACCATCTTGCTCATATTCGCCGCGATCGTTGTTCTGGCCATACTTGCTGCGGTTTTGTACGGCCTTGCCGCGCGGAGTTGGAAGGACGGTCGACCTTCGGAACGGACTGAGGCGATTGTCGAAGTGCGTTGCGGAACACTTGTGGCTTTCGACTTCCCGTCCGAGGCTGTGCCCTATCAGATACCCCAATTCTCCCCCGGCTGGTACAGAGTGCCGCGTGATGCTGTAAAGAAGGTAGCCAACGAGGATGGAGAGCCCTACCCGAACGGAACGATTTCAGTCGATGCCGCAACGATCATGCTGGTGGATGCCCGGTTTGAAGATGCGCTACGTGCCATCGACGACCGATTGTTTGAGGAGATCAAAGCCTGTCAGTCCGTAGTCTACCGATACGAGGCCGTCGTCGAGGAACTCGGCATTAGGTTTGACTACCTAGATGTCGGCGGCGATGGGGACTACATCCTTGATGTATCACAGATTGAACAAATCAACGATGGTGACGCTGAGGTTTCAACAAGGCGGCCCAGTGGACACGGATAGGGCATGTCGCTGAGTTCGCATTGGACAGCTCAAACGACTTCGAGAAATCAATGCTTCGCAAAGACATAAAGGCATTCATCAAGGCGATCCGAAATCGTGACAATGCCACCATCAAGAGGATGCTGTCGGAAATACCGGAGTTGGTTTCCGCAACGGCTAAGAGTCCTCCGAAGAAGGACGATGGTCAGTCCCTGCTCCAGATAGCCTTCAAAACGGGCAACTTCTCTGCCGCAGGTTTGCTGTTGAAGAAGGGAGCAGATCCGAACTTCATGGAGGAATCGGATGTCAATGAATGGAATGCCCCGGTGTTGCATGACGCCATCCGTGCGACCATATTCAACTGCCAGGCGTTGGGAGGTTCTGGATTCGATGCCGGTCTCAGGCTCTTGAAGAAGCTCCTCAAGATGGGGGCAGATCCTCGGGCAACCGATTCGTATGGAAACAACTGTTGCATGCGTGCTGTACTGGACGCAAAGCAGATGATCGAACACCCTAACGCACACGTCGGAACAGTGGTCAAGCAGATGAAGGCCGTGTTCTCGCTATTGACCAAGTACGGCGCCTCATTTGACGAGAAGACTGAAAGCCGCGAAAGCGCGCGAGAAGCCTTGGTGAACTTCGGGCTTGAGAAACACCATCTGTTGCCTCGTTGTTGAGGGGGCTGCGCAACCGGGGTAGGGTTGGGGTCTACCCGGCCCCGGCGCGGGCGCAGTACAAGAGCCCCAGAAATCGGCCCAGAAATCGACGTTCGCAGTGCCGGTGGTGTCATTGGACCTTTTGGGGCCTTCAAGGCCCAATCCGGGGCTAGGAATGGGGCTGACGTGCAGCTTGCCAGCGATGTTCGGGTCCTTGCTCTGGGAACAATCGGTCCGACTCGGCAAGCGCCCCGAGACCGTAGCTCGCCACCGGCTCCGAAAAACCGCAGCCAAGCTCGCGATTTCTGACGGCGGAGGGGGCCTGCCGGGAAAACAGTCGCCCCAGCCTTCCCATCGAGAAATCGCGAGCTAGCCACCGGCCTTTTCGCAGCCCCCTGGGTGCTCCGGAACCTACCCCGCAAGGGTGGGTTGCCGCGCCGCTTCTCTGAGTCGGATGCTATCGCGAGGCTGATTTTGGCTGAGCGGCAAAGGGCCATGCACTCCAGTTCTTGCCGTCACCCCTTGCAGAACAACTTGCCAGTTCCGGGGAAACGCCGCATGACTGAGACATTGTTACAAGCCGGACACGGTGTCCAGATTCCGATCCCGCTCAAAAACAGATTCCGAGCGTTGACGCTCAGATAAATTGACCCACCGGTGCTCAGTTCAACTGACCCTTCCACTTACAGCATGTGGTGCGGCCGGGGAAGATCGGCGGTATCTTCCGGGCGCGGTTGCGTGCTACTGGTGG
>Ga0180432_10007249_pt1 | contig 14140 bp, 8 predicted proteins | sample SS_ome_10_FD_132414 | JGI IMG/M metagenome (GOLD analysis project Ga0180432, IMG submission 132414) | Hypersaline lake sediment archaeal communities from the Salton Sea, California, USA - SS_1_MS_2 metaG | ecosystem: Environmental > Aquatic > Non-marine Saline and Alkaline > Hypersaline >... | reverse complement strand
GGGTGAACGCCGAAACGTCCGGTCGACCAGTCGGCGCCGTGGATCGTGCTCAAGTCGTTGGAGAGGTTGGGCGCCTTGGCCACGACGAGCTTGCGCGTGCCGTCGGGGTTGGGCAAGATTCCCATCACCGCGCAGCTTCCCCAGTAGAGCGGCACCCGCTTGACGAGCTTGCCCGCCTCGTCGAGCACCTCGACCGTGCACGCGCTTCCGACGAACGCCCGGCTCGCTTCGCCGTCGAGGCGGCCCGTCTTCAGGCCGTAGATGCCCGGCAGGTCCTTCTTGAACCAGTAGGTCTTACCGGTGGCGTACACGTCGGGGTGCATTTCGGACTGGAACGTCCAGCGATTCGTGCCGGCGTGGTCGAAGGCGTAGACGCGGTCGTCGGCACATCCCAGCAGGAGCAGCCCGGGCTCGGGCCAGTAGGCGGGCGACATGATCTTGGCAGGCGCCTGAATCGCCTCGCCCAGCTTGCCGTCGACGGTCAGGGGGTAGGCGCGATCGGCGTCGGTGGTTACGTAGACGCCGGCCATGCCGTCGCGGTCAGGCCCCGGCAGGATTCGCGTCACCACGCCTTCCACCTGCGACGTTGCCACCGCTTGGAGCGCGGGTAGGTCGGCCGGCAAGGGCTCGTCGGGCGGCGTCGGCGCCTCGCGCGAGCCGGCGGCGCGCAGGGCTTCGAGCGTCGCTCGGAGCTTCTCGGCCGTTTCGACGGGCATGGTGGCTCCGGTGATGGCGTGGTCGCCCCGGTCGATGCGCGTCCAGATCAGGCCGTCGGCGATCCGCGTCACCAGCAGGGGGTGGTCGCCTTCGCGCAGGTCGTTGCCGCGCGTGGCGGCGATGGCCAGCGCGGTCGGCTCGGCGCAGAACAGGGCCAGGCGCCCGTCGCGGGGCGTCCAGCAGAGGTCGACCGGGCGGTTGGCGGCCAGAAGCGTGGGGCCACAGGTCAGTTGACGTACGCCGGACGCATAGACCAGGTCGTCGCCGACCAGGACCGCGTCGGCATCGATCCGGACCTCCTCTTCCGGCAGATCGAGCCCACCCAGCGACGCCAGCACGGGGCCCGGCACGCCGAGCACGGCCGCGCCGTCGGTCAGTCGGGCGCACGAGAGATGCTGCCCGGCGTCTTTCGGCTTCAGCCCGACGAGCGTGATCATCGCGAGTTGCTCGCCCGCCTCGACGTTGCCCCGCAGCGTGCACTGGGCCAATCGGTCTCCCACCTTGAGCCCCGCGCGCGTGGCCGGGACCACAACGGCCGTCGTCTCCCCGGCCGTGTACTCGAAGTGGCCGTCGTCGGCGAGCTTGGGCGTGCCGGGCAGGGCCCATTGGATTCTCAGCTCGAGGTCTCGCGCGGCTTCGCGCGCGGTGAGCCGATCGGCGACGACCGTCCAACGGCCCTCGGCGTGGATCACGGCCCGGCGCCACACGCCGTAGGCGAACTTCGGCACCTCGGCCTCGACGTGGGCGACCCGGCCGACGACCTTCTGCACCTTGAGCGCGGATTCCAGGGGCAACTCCGAGGCGATCAGGCCCTGGCGGCGCGCGATGGCCGTGTTGTTGTGGTCGCCGCTTGCGAGGAGCGTGGTCGGGCCGATTCGCAGCCTTTCGAGGTTCAGGCAGTAGTAGGGGCGACGCGTCTGGTCGTACATCCCGCCGATCTTGAAATAGTCGTGGTCGCCCGTCGGACCGCTGCGGTAGGTGAGCCAGTGAAACGCTTCCTCGACCGGAACCGACCGGCCCGCGCTGCCCTCGTGCGAAAGCGGACGCACGGCGATCCGCCGGGTCAACTCGTCGGGGACGCGCTCGGGCTGGTCGGGCCAGAACGACTGCCCGATGCGGAAGCCGTCGGTCCGGGCCGACTTCAGGTTGCGGTAATAGATGAACCGCGCGTCGTCGGTGAGATAGGCCGCCTTGTTCGCGAAGCTGAGCGTCTGGTGGCCCAGCGTGGCGTCGTCCGTCCGGCCGCTCACCAGGCCGTCGTACCCGCGGAGGATGGTGCCCAGCATGCCGCTCGCCACGCCCCGGCGGTCGCCGCTAACGAGCATGTAGCTCATCATCGGCTCGTATCCGGTGTTGACGTAGGCGTGACCGCTGTCAGGCGTGTCTTGCCGACCGTCGATGTGGATCGTGTGGGCCAGCGAAGAGAAGTGGGCCGCGGCCCCCTGCATCGCCGCCTTCCAGGCCGGATGCGGGTAGTACTTGTCGAAATACCGCGCGCGGCAGTAGACCATCAGCGATTGATACGTGCCGTGCCGATCGCCGACGTACCGGCTCCCCGGAACGTAGTAGTGCGCGGGGCCGCCGGCAAGCTCCTGCGTCACGCGCAGGCGCTCCTCGTCGCTGAACGCCGGGCTCTCTTCGATCAGGTCCCAGAGGAGGATCATGGGATGGGCGCAGTAATGGTACGATCCGGCCAGCGGGTGCTCCTTGTTCTCGATTCGCTCCCCGTCGACCTCCCACATCTCCTCGATCGTCTTCGCGTCGGGGAAAGCCAGGCGCAGGAATTCCCGGGCGAACTTCTCGTCGCCGGTCATGTAGTAGAGGGCCATGTTGCGGCCCAGGCTGTTCCAGCCGAAGTAGGTGGCCGGCGCGTCGTTCGATCCCCACGCCATGCAGGCCGGATCGTTGGCCGTCGGCGGCGCCTTCCGGCCCTCGCCCAACTCGACGCCCAACGTCCATCCGAGCGAAAGCGAGCCCTCGCGGGCCGAATCGGCCGCCGCGGCCGCGAACTGCTCGACGGCCTTGGCCATGCCCGCGTCGTCGCTGGAGCCGACGAGAATCGCGTTGTGGCCCGTAGCGAACGGATCGTGCAGCGAGCGGACCACGTAGCCGCCCGGCCCGGGGTACTTCAGGTCGAGGTACGTGTAGTAGAAGTTGTAGAGCTGCTCGATCACCCGGTTCGTGGAGCGGTTGCCGAGAATGACGAGGTTTCGGTCGAACGGCAGCGCGACGTCGGCGTCGCGCACGATGGGCAGCACGGCGCCGGTCGTCTTCTTCACGCCCTCGACGATCGCCCCGGCCAACGCGTCGTGGCGCCCGTCGGCCGGCACCACCACCGCGCCCGTCGGCTTGCCGTCGCGTACCAACGCCGTCTCGAGGTGCATCGGCTTGAGCTGGGTGATCGGCGGCGCCGGCTCGGCGCCCTGCACGGCTTTCCCAGCCAAAGAGCCGGCGAGAAGCAGTGCCAACGTCGCCAACGGGACGGGGCTCGTTCGTCGGGGAGCGAACATCTCGGGACCTCTCGATTGGGAGAGCACTGGAGCAGGACTCGGGAGGGCAACTCGGGGGTCGTCACGGCTCCAACCTATCGTCGCCGGCTCGCTCCTGCAACACGGCGTCGGGCACCTCGATCTGCCACACGTCGTTGGTGCACGGCCACGGGTTCCCGCCAGCGACCCAGATCTTGTCGTTCCACACGTACGTCGAGTGCTCGTGACGCGGCGACCAGACGTCCTCGGTCACGAGCTGCCGCCAGTCCTTGCCGTCGGCCGAGTGCCAGACGTCGTTCCAGTTCTTCGAGGGGTGGTTCGACCAGCCGCCCAGCAGCCACAGGTGCTCCTTGTAGACCACGGTTGAGAACCAGATCCGCGGCGCCCAGGGGGCCTTCTCGGCGACCTGGGTCCAGTGGACGCCGTCGGAGGAGCTCCAGACGTCGTTGTGGGCCGCGTACGCCGGCAGGTAGTTGCCGCCGCCGAAGACCCAGAGCTTGCCGTCGAACGCCACGGCCCCGTGGTACGCCCGCGGCGCCCAGGGGGCATGGCCCGTCACAAGCTGCCAGTCGACTCCGTCGGTCGAGCTCCAGACGTCGTTTTGCAGCGATCGCTGGTCGCCGAAGAAGTACTTCTCGACGCCGCCGAGGATCCACATCCTGTCGTCGAACACCACGCCCGCCGCGCCGAGCCGGGGGTTCCAACCGGCGTTCTCCGTGGCACACCGCCACGCGGCGCCGTCGGTCGACGACCAGACCTGGTGGCTGGCCGAGGCGTCCGGGTTGCGCCCGCCGTACCAGCCGCCCATGATCCACATCCTCTCGTTGAAGACGAGGCTCGTGGGCAGGTCGGCGTGAACCCAGGGCGCCTGGGGCGTCGCGAGCGTCCACTTCACGCCGTCGGAGGAGCACCAGACGTCGTTCGGGAACGGGCCGTACGAGTTGAACCACCCGCCCAGGAGCCACATCTTCCCGCCGTAGGTCACCTCGCCCGCTGAGTCGCGCGCCTTCCAGCCGGCATGTTCCGTGACCTTCACCCAGGAGAGCCCCGGGGATGCCTCGCTGGGTGGATCGGCGTACGCGCTGAGGGTGAACAAGAACAGCGTTCCGCAATACACGGCCAGGGCAATCATAGGAATCCTCGTCTCGTGCGGACAGGGGGCCATCATGAGCAACAGGTCCCAACACAACTCCCCTCTCCCGCTCGCGGGAGAGGGGTCGGGGGTGAGGGCGGCAGACCGGCATCCTACCTTGAGATTCTAATCGAGCGTCGAGCGAACACAATCACCCGAGCTTGCACCAGCGGCGCGGAAGGTGGAAAATGAACGGGTGAGGACCCTCCCCATGACTGATGCCCCTCAGCCCGGCACAAGCGCGGTGCACCGCGGCACGAGCAAGTCGACGCCAAGGCGATGGAAGGCCTGGTTGGCGCTCGTCGTCGCGGTCGTCGTGCTCTGGCTGATCGTCTCCGGCGTCTCCGTCTTTCGCGTCGTGCGGCGGCTCGGGGCTTTTGCAGGCACGGGGCCCGCGGTGACGATCTCCCCGGAAACGACCCACATTGTCGAGCCGCTTCGCGACGACGGGTACGTCGACTACCTCGCCGCGCTGAACCAGCGGAGCCGCCAGGGCGTCACGCCCGAGAACAACGCCGCCGTCCTCCTCTGGCAAGCCGTAGGGCCGGCGGAGATCGCGGGACGCTACGGGGAGCAAGACTGTGGTTGGTTCTTCCGGGAGCTTGGCGTGCCCCGCCCGCCGGACGACGGGGAGTACTTCGTCCCGCTACGGATCTACGCGAGCCGGATCGAGGGCGACCCGCCCGCTCACCAGCACGGCGGCCCCGCCGAGGATGAGTGGCACGATCCGGTGGGAGTCGGCCACGCCTGGGAGTCAATCCTGAACGAACAGTTCCATCAGGCCGAAGGGCGCCCCTGGTCCGCCGAGGAATTCCCGCATCTGGCCGCCTGGCTGGAGGCCAACCGGGGGCCGTTGCAGCTCGTGGTCGAGGGAAGCACGAGGCAGCGGTTCTACTCCCCACTGATCCCTCCGAGAGAATCCCCGCTGCTGCTCAACGTCTTGCTGCCGGGGGCTCAGGGCGGCCGTTCCATGTGCGACGTGCTTGTGGCGCGGGCCATGCTCCGCTTGGGCGAGGGCAAGGTCGACGAAGCCTGGCACGACCTGCTCGCCTGCCATCGCTGGGCCCGGCTGGTGGCTCAGGGGCCGATGTTCATAGAGGCTCTCATCGCCAACGCGATCGAGGGAACGGCTTGTGTCGGCGACGCCGCCGTGGCCCATCACGGCAACCTGACGTCGGAGCAGGCTCGGCGCTTCCGGGCCGATCTGCGTCAACTGGATCCGCTGCCCGGCGTCGTCGCAAAGATCGACGTCGCCGAGCGATTCGCGTTCCTCGACACCGTCACCGCCATGGCGCGAGACGGGCCGGCCGCCCTCGTTGAGGACGGTGCATCGGGCGAGGAGCCTTCATGGCTCGAGACGCAGCTCTCCAAACGGGGCGCTCGCCTGCTCGATTGGGACGCAGTGCTCCGCATGGGCAACGAGCACTTCGACCGCCTGGTGAAAGCCGGCCGGATCGCCGACCGATCGGAACGCGAAGAGGCAGTCGCCCAACTGGACGCGGAGATCACCCAAGAGGCTAACGAAGTCCGTGATCCGATGTCCCTGGGCAAGTCGCTACTGAGCACAGGGCCCGGCAAAGTCGTGACGGAGAAGATCGGCCAGGTGTTCCTCGCGCTTCTGGGGCCCTCATTCTCTACGGCTTGGCAATCGGAGGACAGGACCAGGCTCACCCTGCAAATGGCCCAAGTGGCGCTGGCCCTGGCCGCGTACCGTGGTGACCACGGCAGCTACCCGGACGGGTTGGCCCAGCTCGTGCCGGAGTATCTCGACGAAGTGCCCCGGGACCTGTTCGCCGACGGAGAGCTGCGATACGAGCGCGACGGGGAGGACTACGTGCTCTACAGCGTGGGGCCCAACGGGCAGGACGAGGAAGGCCGCGACCACCGAGGTGATCCTTCCGGCGACGACGTCGCGATTCGCACGAGCCCGCCGCCGGAATAGGATAGCCCGCCGCGCCGATCACTTCCCGAACCGACGAAGACGCCCGGAGCGGGCGGTGCCGACTGAGCCGATCGCGGACGCCGGCTTCTCATGCGCGACGAGCTCGTCGATCATGCCCTGGGCGTCGTCGGTCACGTTGGACATGCGCATCAGCCACGCGGAGCGGAGCAGGCCGGTGGCGTCGAACAGCTCGGGCTGGAGGCAGGCGAGGACGCTGGAGGCGATTCGGGCGTTGAGATCGCCGTTGGGGCTTTCCGGAACGAGGCCCTGCCCGAACGCCGCCCGAAGCGAAGCGAACACGAGCGGCCAGACGGCCCGACCGCCTTCCAGGTGGCTGCGGTGGTGGAGGTCCTCGGCGAAATCGCGGGCCCGATCGGGCTCGACCGCGAACTGGCCCACGTCGTCGACGCTGGTCAGATAGCCGATCAACAGGTCGGTCCAGCGCTCGGTGCGGCGCCGGAGCCGGTTGAGCCGCACGGCCTGCTCCACGTCGATTCCCGGCCCCCGGGTCAACAGGGTCATCACCCGATACCGGGCCTCGAGATGGCCCACCAGCACGCTTCGGGCGATCGGCTCGGCCTGGTCGGTGCCGCGAAGACGATCGTAGGCGTACATCACGGCGGTCCACACGCGGGTGAGCACGTCGCCGGTGATGATCTCCTCGAGCACGCCGCGAAACTCGGGCCGCCGCAGCGGCCCCGGGCGTCGGGGGGCGTTGGGGTCTTCGGTCGATATCTGCTTGAGGGCTCGGCCCCAGCGATCCAGCCGGCTCTTCGACGCGATCCAATAGTCCTCGATGCCGGCGTCCGGAATCCGGCCCGGCGTGCGGACCAGCACCGGTGCGTGGGCCGCGATCAACGCGGCCAGCTCAATCAGTTCGTGGGCGTGCATAGGAGGATGGCCCGCTCGTTCGACGATCGTGAGAAAGGTGAACCACAGGTGAGGCCCGGACTGCCCGCGGGGCTCGTCGCGGCCCGATCCATCGGGGCCGAGGGAGTGGGAACGGGGAGAGACCGGGGGGAGAGCCGGCCCGAACAAGCCACTCGCGGGCGGTCCGGGAGGTCAGTCGGCAGCAAGGCGCCGCCATCCCGATGGGGCCCTACACCCAAGGCAGCCGAGAGAGCCCGAGGGGATCAGGGCTCTCCCGTCGCCGGGGGCGTCGAGTGCTTTTTAGGGGAATGCAAACCCGATGCCGAACCGGCGCCGAGCGCGACGCTGGCCCGCAGCGGTGGTCGCAACGTGCTAATTGAGAAGAAGTTACAGCGAGAAGCGTCGGGCCGGCACAGGTCCGCCCGTCGGGCACGGCGTTGCGTTGCGACAACGCCCGCGTTCGCCCGGCAACCCATATGCGGTCCGGTCGTCGTCACGCCGCCCGACGCCTGCGGCGCAGGTTCCAGTGCGGGCCTTGGAGGAGCTGGTCGGCGTGGGGCGGATCGGGTCGTTCCCGGGGCCGGTAGATCCTGATCCGACGCTCGGGGACCCAATGGGCGCCGAACGGCACGACCGCCCAGGCCGCCCAGACGAACGACATGGGCTCCAGCGGGATCCGGAAACGGACCGACGTGATCACCAGCGCGTGGAACAGGGTGACTAGGGCGAAGATCGCGTAGGTGGGCCAGAGCCGCCGCCACCGATCGCGCGAGACGAGCAGGCCCACCAGCGCCAGCACCAGCCAGACGACCGTGGCCGCCCGATAGATGCGGTTCGACGCCTTCGGGTTCGTCTCGTCGAACAGGAGGAAGTAGCGGAGCCGCTGCAGGCAGAGGCCCGCGTACCGTGCCGGGTGGGTTCGGATGAACTCGACGGCGCGGCGGCCCAGCAGCCGGCATCGGGCCGGCTCGCTCAAGCCCGCGAACTCGCCGTAGCCGGTCGGACGCAAGAGCACATCGTCGATGTAGACCGTCTCATGCCGCGCTTCCCATAGGGCCCGGTCCATGTCGGCCAGGCTGCCGTTGTGGTCGAGCCGAAGCCCCTCGGCCGAGGGCTGGGGGATCTTGTCGGTGCCCCAACTGGAGGGATTATTGCCCTGCCAGAAGGCGTATCCGAACGTCGACTTGATGAACACCAGCTCGCCGTGTACGCGGTGGTTGCGTACAAGCCAAGGGCTGATGATGGCGGCGGCGACGGCGCCCATCAGGGCCAGCCGAGCCAGCGGGCCAGGCCGGAATCGGCTTCGCCAGCGGCGGTCTCCCTCGCCCAGCCAGAACGCGAGGGCGCAGACCGGCAAGGCGAGGGAGAGGATCGGCTCGACCAGGAGGAGCGCGCCGGCCAGGCACCCGGCCAGGATTGAGCCCTGCCAGGTGGCGCGCCATCGAGTCGACATGACGACGGCGAGGAGCGTCGTCAAAATGAGGGCAGCCCAGAGGGCGACCTGCATGTGGGTGACCATGTAGAGGTGGGTCGGGTAGACGGCCGCGCCCAGCCCGGCCACCCAGCCGCAGCTTCGCCGGTCGGGCACGAGCACCCAGCCCAGCCACACCACCGCCAGCACCAGCCCGGTCCCCGCCACGCACTGGAGCAACTGGACGGCCAGGATGGCTCCGGGCGTTTCGACGCCGAAGCACGCGTAGGCCGCCGCCAGCAGAAACGGGTAGAAGGGGGCCTGCTGCGACGTGAGGCCCTCCGCGCCGAGAAACTCGGTCGCAAATCCCCGGCCGGCGAGCAGATTCTCGGCGATCCGGCCGTGCTCGTACGTGACCGGCGCGGCATGGTCGCCCCTGAGCGCCAGCACCACGCCGACGCGGAGCCCCAGGGCGAGGGCCGCCAGCAGCACCAGTCCGATCGTCTTCCTTGACGCGTGCATGGTGGCGGGATTCTACGCGGGATGGATGGCCCACGCAAGAGAAAGCCGAGGGCCACGCACCCCCCACTTTTCCGGCCTTTACGCCGTACGACCCGCAGGCTACGATCCCACCCCCTGAAATCCCGTGTTCGGCGAGGGTCTCCGGACCCCGCCGAGGGCTCGACCGAAGGTCTCCGGGCACGACGGATTGCGCTGAGAGGGGCACGGTCGGGAGACCGCGCCCCAACAGGGAGGCTTTTTCGTGGGCGAAGGGGGCGAACGCTTCTTGTACGAAGGGACGACGCGACCGATGGCCCTACACGAGGAGATGCAGAGGAGCGGGCACTGGTTGTTCCGCCACCGGAGCTACCTTCCGCTGGTCCTGGTTCTGCCCACGCTGATCGCGCTGGGACGATTCGAGCTTCCCGGGCGCGGCCGCGCGGTGCCCGAGGTTTGGGAAGCCGTGTGCCTGGCCGTCGCGCTAGTCGGCCTGGCGATTCGGGTGTACGTCGTGGGGCACGTCCCGCGGGGAACGTCGGGCCGGAACACGAAGCGGCAGAAGGCGGCCAAGCTGAACACGACGGGCATGTATTCCATCGTCCGGCACCCGCTCTACCTGGGCAACTTCCTCATCTGGCTCGGTATCTCGATGTTCTACTGCGCGTGGTGGCTCGTCGCGATCTTCGTCCTCTCATTCTGGATCTACTACGAACGCATCATGCTCGTGGAGGAGGAGTTCCTGCGCGAGAAGTTCGGCCAGGCGTTTGTCGAGTGGGCCGACCGGACGCCCGCGTTCCTTCCCCGCTTCTCCCAGTGGCGGAGCCCCGCGCTCCCGTTCTCGCTCCGCATGGTGCTGAGGAAAGAATACCCGGGCCTCATGGCCCTGGTCGGCGCCTTCTTCTGCCTCGAGTTGTGCCAGGACTCCCTGGCGGCGCGGCGACTGGTGGTGGAGCCGTTCTGGGGAGCGCTAGTGGCATTAGCCCTGATCACGTTCTTCCTGCTGCGCGTGCTCAAAAAGCGGACGAGCCTGCTGGAGGTGAAAGGCCGCTAGCGCCCGTTCGCGGCCCTCGCTTCCGTGCTCAGACGGTAAGCCGTCAGCCGTCAGCAATCAGCCTTCCGCCTCGATTGTTCGGGAAGCGCGTGGCCCGGCCGACGGCACACGGCAGGTGCCCGCCACGCAAGCTCGGTTGCCGCCCCTCCGGCCGATCTCCGCGGATTTCCCTTTCGGGCTCGGGGCCGCGACTGGCCCGCCGGTTCGCACCGCTTGAGCCGCGTGCCCCGAAGTGGTACAACCGTCGTACGTTCGTCCCCAGGCAGAGACCTTTGCGCAGGCGAGGAAGACCATGGCCCAGTCGCTAGAGTGTGTCGAACCGGGAAGTGTGATCGCCGGCTGGGACTTCAGCACGGGCGGAGTGAAGTGTCTGGTCTTCGATCTGAAGGGCCGGGTGCTGGAAGAGGTCCGGTTGCCGACCGACGTGTGGACCGGCGAAAACGGGGACGTGGCCGAGCTGAACCTGATGCAACTGGAAGGTCAAGCCCGGGCCAGTGTGCGGGCGATCGTCGCCCGGCTCCGCGACGCCGGACACCTCGATCGCTGGGTCGCCGGGGGGATTTCGGCCACGCATCACACGGCCGGACGCATCGATCGCCAGCACGTCCAGGTGCGTCGGGCCATCTGCTGGAACGACCAGACGCTCGCCCGATACCGCGAGCAGGGCGAAGCGCGGCTCGGCGGGCGCGACCGCGTCCGCGAGTTGATCGGCGGGCCCTGGGCCGATCGTTATTCGCTCAGCCACTTGGTGAAGGACGAAGACGCCGACTACCTCGATCCGGAAGCCTGGCGCCGGACGTACCGCATCCTGGCGCACGGCCCGTTGGCCGCCGGCTATCTGACGGGCAACTTCGACGTGACCAGCGTGTCGTCGGCCGCCTCGACGGGGATCATGGACCTGCGCACCGGCCAGTGGCGCCGCGAGATGCTCGGGGCGCTCGAATCGGCCGAGCACCAAGACCTGGCCTGGGAGCAGTTGCCCCGCATCATCGACCACTATGAGCCGATCGGGCGGCTGGCCGACCACGTGGCGTTGGAAGTGGGGATCGATCCGGCCTCGGGCCCGATCGTCTTCCCCACGTCGGACGATCAGCAGGCGGGCTTGGTCGGCGGCGGGGCGGTCGACGACGGCCAGGTGGCCGTGATCCTCGGCAACTCGGCCGTGGTGAATTCCTCGTCCACACAGCTCCCCCAGGGCGACGACCTCGACGTGATGCGTCTCAACTGGGGCCCCTATCTCTGGATGCGCTGCTATACGAACGGCGCCCAGTTCCTCGACACGGTCGTCGGCGCCGACCCCGACTGGGGCCGGCTCGAGCAAGCGGGCCGGGCCGCCGCGCCGGGCGTCGGCGGCACCCTCGTGATGCCCTTCTCCAAGTCGGAGCCTTCGCTGGGAATCCGCCGGCCGCACACCGAGTGGTTCCCGGCCAGGCCGGCGTCGGAAGGCGACGCGTACCGGGCCGCGCTGGAGGCGATCGCCTACCTGATCCGCCTGGGCGTCGACGCCCACCGCAAGGCCGGCCAAAGCATCACCCGAATCACCGTCTCCGGCGGCATCGCCCGAAGCGACCTGATGTGCGAAATCCTCGCCTCGGTGCTCGACTGCCGGCTGGAGCGGCTCGAATCGGACGAAGGCCCGGCCCTAGGCGCCGCGGTCACGGCGCTGGCCGCGCTGGAGTCGCACCGCCGTCGCCAGCGGGGCAGCGACGAGCCGTTCACCGTGGCCGATGCCGTCGCGGTCCTCGTCAAGTTCGCCCAGCCGGTCGAGCCCAACCCGGCGTGGACCGAAACGTATCGCGAGGGGCTGCGCTCGTTCGTCGGGCGGCTCGGCAATCTTCGGCAGCGACAGGCGAAGGACTCTTGAGAGCCGTTGTGGTGACCAGCGGCGCGGCGTGCTGGAATGGGCCCATCGTGTTCGGCGAGGGTCTCCCGACCCCGCCGACGGCTCGACCGAAGGACTCCCGGCACAACGGACTGCCCGCGAGGGGCCTGGTCGGGAAACCGCGCCCCAACAGGCGCGTCCGTGAATAGTCTCTCCAGAGCAATGGTATGTCTGATTGCCTCGAGAACGCGAAGGGGGCCGGACTGCGACAAGAGATGCTCGAACGATTCCGACGTGATGACCCCGTGGCGGCGCAGACCGAGTGGGGGCCTGTCAGCCAAGGCGGGGCCAGCTTCCGCACTCACGTACTCGTCCAAGTCTCACCCAGTCGGGTGGAGTTTCACCCAACGGGGCAGGGTCGCCTGATCCCGATTCTCTTCCTGCTGGCCGGGCTGGGCGCCCTCGCGTTCGGCGCCTACGGCCTGGTGAGCGACATCGGAGCGGGAGCTTTCATCATTCTGTGGCTCGTGGTCGGATGCATGTTCGCTGGCACCGGTGGGGCAGTGTACTGGTTCATGACGCGGCGCGTCGCGTTTGATCGGCAAGCCGGGTGCTTCTGGAAGGGCGGCCCGACGCCAAAGCGATTCTCGGTGCCCGACGCCGAGTTTGGCAAGAACGCGGTGCCGTTTGCGGAGATTCACGCCATCCAGCTTGTCTCGAAGCTCCCCAGCGACTACACCAGCTACGAAGTCAACCTCGTCATGGAGGACGGCTCGCGCGTCAACGTGGTCGACCACGGCGATCTGGTCCGCATCCGGCAAGACGTCGCGCGCCTCGCCCAGTTCCTCGAGGTGCCGATCTGGGACGTCGGCTGAGCGAGTCAGCGCAGTTCTTCGACGCGACGGACGTCGACGAACATCGCGTATTTCACGCCCGGCCGCGCCTCGACGTGCGCTTTGGCCAGCCCTTCGTGGCGCGGACGGCGGAGCTACGCGGAACGGATACGCGGCGCGCGTGGGTGCAAGCACCCACGGTACCGCCTGGGCTAATGCATCTCCCGGCCGCCGGTGACGTTGATGGCCTGGCCGGTCATGTAGCCGGCGCGGTCGGAGGCGAGGAAGCAGGTGACGTTGACCACATCGTCGACCCGGGCGAGCCGGCCCAGCGGGACCTTGGCGGTGAACTGCTCGACGACCTCCTCCCGCGGCAGCCCCATCGTGCGCACGTAGTCGGCCGAAACGCGGTCCCACACGCCCGTCGCCTCGGTGATGCCGGGGCAGACGCAGTTGACGCGGATTCCCTGACCGGCCAGCTCGCAGGCCAGCGCCTGGGTGAAGCCGATGACGGCCGCCTTGGCCGCCGAGTAGGCAGTCATCAGGGCCGAGCCGGTCTTGCCCGACTTGCTGGAGAAGTTGATGATGCTGCCGCCGCCGTGCCGTTTCATCACGGGCACGACACGGCGCACGAAGAGGAACGTGCCCCGGCAGTTGACGGCGAACACCCCGCCCCAGTTGTCGGTCGTCATCTCCTCGACCGGGCCGCCCGCCCCCACCGTGCCGGCCACGTTGACGAGCACGTCGATCCGGCCGCCGAACGTTTCCCGGGCGGCCTCGACGACCGCGTCGACCGCGTCGGGCACGGTCACGTCGGTGGCGAGAGCGCGGCACCGATCGCCCAGCTTCTCGCGCAAGGCACCGAGCGCCGCGCCGTCCAGGTCGGTCGCGAACACGGCGGCTCCCTCGTGGACTAGCCGCGCGGCGATCCCTCGGCCGATCGCGCCCGCCGCTCCCGTGACCAGGGCCACCCTTCCCTCAAACTCCATCTTCCCCCCTCCGCGGCCAAGCCCCGCCGACGGCCGTCGGCGGGCCTTAGGATCGCCCAAGAAACAACTGTACCTTGTTCCCAGGCTCCACCTGGGAACACACGAACCCGAGGCTCTGCCTCGGCAGCGCGCGGCTCAACCGCCGGCCCGCGATCACTCCACCGGCACCACGTCTTCGCCCCGCGACTCGACGTCGACGATTCGCGTGCCGTCGATGAGCACCTGGTACTTCACGCCCGCTTGCGCCTTGACGTGCGCCTTGCCCTCGTGCAGCGTCACGGGGAATGGGGCGACGACCCGGTGCTCGTCGCCCGCACCGTCCTCGACGTGACTAGCGCTTGAGCTCCTCCGAGGCGGCCCTCGCCGTCTTGACGAGGTACATG
>Ga0180432_10007248_pt1 | contig 14140 bp, 8 predicted proteins | sample SS_ome_10_FD_132414 | JGI IMG/M metagenome (GOLD analysis project Ga0180432, IMG submission 132414) | Hypersaline lake sediment archaeal communities from the Salton Sea, California, USA - SS_1_MS_2 metaG | ecosystem: Environmental > Aquatic > Non-marine Saline and Alkaline > Hypersaline >... | reverse complement strand
CCCATCACGGCTTTCCGGCCGAAGAGGTTTCGGCGAGAAGCCCACTATCCGCCTGGCTGAGCCGTGTGCCCGGGTAGTAGTGGCGGAGGATCTCGTCGAACCGGCGTCCTTCGGCGGCCATCCCCATGGCGCCCCATTGGCAGAGGCCGATCCCGTGGCCGTGGCCGTGGCCGTCCGCCTCGATGCGGGTCACCACTCCATTCTGTCGCTTGACATCTAAATCAAACCAGGTGCTTCGCAAGATCCCCTTTCCCCCGGGCCGGCGGAGGACCCACCGAACACGATCGCCCGGCACCCGGATCTCGGCGCCTTCGGTTTCGAAGAGCGTGCTCCTCACCCGGCCCGATCGCCCCTCCTCGTCGATGCGCACGTCCTTCAAGCGGCCGAGCCGCTCCACCGCCACACCCTGCTCACCGGCGAGGGCCTGGAGGATGTCCGTGATCGCCGCCTCCCCCTCCCACACCTCGCTCCACCGAAAGTGGGGCGACTCCCGGCAGTACGCCCGGGAAGGGCTGGTGCTTCCCCCCGGCCCGTCCGCCACGCCTCGGAGGTAGGGCGCACCTTCCCGATGGAACCAGACATCGGTGAGCGACGCCGTCCTCCCTCCGCAGGTGGAGGAGTAGTACGTACGCACCAGTTCCCCCCGGTAGACCAGAACCAGGCCGGCGGTCTCCCGAATCGCCCGGTCCACCACGTCGTCCACCCTTTCGAGCCCGCGGTAAACCTGATCACTCTCCGTGGCGACCAGGTCCCAGGCCTCTCCATCCAGTGCGAAGCGCGTCAGGGCGTACGTACGCGCCGCCACCGCCTGCGCCTTGAGCGCCTCGATCTTCTCCTCCGGGAGCCATCCGATCTCCCACGGAACCACGCCGCGCAGATACTCCTCCATCCCCACGCTGTTCACCGCAACCAAACCGTGATCTCCGGAGAGCAGGGTGAGCGTGCCTCCGTAGCGCCGTCCTCCCAGCTGGAAGGCGCCGCCCTCGGCGGGCACGATGTGGACCGGCCCTGGGGCGCGCATCTCCCCCCATGCTCCGCTCAGAAGAAGCGAACCCCCTTCGTCCAAGCGGGCCTCCATCGCCCCGCCCCCCACACTCCTCTCCTCCTCCTCCCCACGGAGGATGCCGTCCCCCTCGAGCCCCACTTCCAGGGAGGAGACGTCCACGGCGAGGGCGACGCGGAGCGGCGCCAGCGGCCGGCCGGGGGCTCGCGCCCGCGCTCGTTTCGTGGGCGGCTCGAGCGGGGGCCTCGGCGTGCAGGCCGCCCAGAGCATGGCCAGGACCAGCAAGGAAAGAAGCGTCCCCATGGGTCGCAACACTTTATCCATCATTTTTCTTTCCTTTGGATCGGGGTCAGACGAAGAGGCCTACCTCCCGGAGCAAGAACGCCTAAAGGCGCTTCGCCGCCCCCGCCGGTCACACGGCGGAGTGGATAGCGGTTGCCGTGGGCGAACTCGCCCGCGAGAAGAGCGAAGCCCACAGCCTCCCGGGCGCCGGAGGGGAAGCCCAGGTGATCCACCGGCCGCACGATCCTGGGCCGGAACTCGTCTTGGATCGCCTCCATCAGGAAGCGATTGCAGGCGCCCCCTCCGCCGACGAAGACCTGCCATTCCTCTCCGGTCCGCCGGCGAACCTCCCGGCCCACGGTGCGCGCGGTGAACGCGGTGACCGTGGCGAGAAGATCGGCGCTCGGAAGGGCTCTCCGCCGCGCCTTCTTCCAGAGCGCCCGCGCCAGAGCGTCGCCGAACACCTCGGTCCCGGTCGTCTTGGGGGGCCGCCTCCGGAGGAAAGGGTGCTCCATGAGAGATGCGAGGAGGAGGCTGTCCACCTTCCCCCCGGCCGCCCATCTCCCGCCACGGTCGAAGGGGCGCTTCCCCCCGGAGGCGAGCCGAGCGATCCGGTCGATCAGACCGTTCCCCGGCCCCGTATCGAAGGCGATCGTCTCCTCCCACGACGCGTTCGCCGGGAGGAGGGTGACGTTGGCGATTCCCCCGATATTAAGGAGAACCCTCCCCACCCGGGCGGACCGGAAGAGAAGGTAGTCGGTAACGGCCAGGATCGGCGCTCCCTCCCCGCCGGCGGCCAGATCGGCGGCACGAAAGTCGAACACCGTGGGCACGCCGGTGCGCTCCGCGATCACCGTCCCGTCTCCCACCTGAACGGAAGCCCTCTCCCGCCCCGATGGAAGATGGAGGAGGGTCTGCCCGTGGCTCCCGATCAGGTCCACCTTCTCGATGCCGCCGTGGGGAGCGGAGAGCCGGATTGCCGCCCTCGCCGAAAGCTCCCCCATCCGGACGTGAAGCCGCGCCCTCTCCTCCGCATCCTTCCGGCCCGGCCCCGCAGCGGCGGCGAGGCGCTTCCGGTCGGCCGCCGCGAACGGAAAGGTCCGGAACGCGATCAGGTCCGCCCGCACATCGGGACCGCTCCCCCGAAGCCGGACGAGCGCCGCGTCGATCCCGTCCATCGATGTACCGGAGAGAAGGCCGATGACACGGAGCGCCCGTCCTCTCATTCGCTCCACCTCTCTTTCTCCAAGAAACGAAAGAGCAGATAGCCGCCGCCCAAGGTGAGGAGCCAGAGCGCCGCCCCTTCCATCACCGCACCGAGAAGGAGCTTCCCCCCTCCCAAGAGGAAAGCGTAAAGGGAGACGGTTCCAATCGCCCAGAGCAGAAGCCACCGGCCGAGGGAGCTCCCACCCTCTCCCCTCCGGTACGGCCCCCAGAACCCGGCGGGGCGCACCCTCTCCCAGAAGCCGCGGAGCCGTTCCTCCGAAACCGGCGCCGTGAGAAAGGTGACCGGGAGCCAAACGAGAGCGGAGAGCCCGACAATCCAAGGAAGGGTGTACGGAAACTGCAGGTCCGGGGCGATCCACCGGATCAGGATATTGCTCGCGATGGAGGCGACCATGGCGGAGAGCTCGGACCACGCATTGATCCGCCACCAGAACCAGCGGAGGATGTAGACGATCCCCGCCCCGGCGCCGAGAGAGATGGTCAAGATCCACGCGCCGGTGATCGTCCGGTATTGGAGGGCGACCAGGGCGCCCAGCACCATCAAGGCCACCGTGGCGAGGCGCGAGACGAGAACGAGCCTTCTCTCCGTCGCGCCCGGATCAAAGAAGCGGCGGTAGATGTCGTTGACGATGTACGAAGCCCCCCAATTCAGGTGGGTATCGATGGTGGACATGAACGCGGCTACCAGAGACGCCACCAGGATCCCCCTCCAGAAGACGGGGAGCACGGCGAAGGCCGTTTCGGGATAAGCCGCCTTGTGATCGGCCATCTCGGGGAAGAGGACGAGCGAGGCGAGGGCGACCATCACCCACGGCCACGTGCGGAGGCCGTAGTGGGCGAACTGGAACCATAGGGTCGCCTTCACCGCCTCCCTCTCGTCTTTGGATGCGCTCATCCGCTGCACCAGAATGCCGCCGCCATCGGAGTTGTCCGTGCACCACCAGAGCATGGTCAGGTAGAGGAGAAACGCCGAGCCGGGAAGCCACGCGTCGCCTCCCGCCGGGAGGAGCCGGAAGAGCCCGGACGCTTCCGATTCCCCCACCTGGCGCGCCACGCCGGAGATGCCGCCCACCTTGTCGAGGGCGAAGAATCCCGCCGCAGTGGCGCCGACCAGGGCGAGAGCGAACTGCGCGAGGTCGGTGACCACCACCCCCCAGAAGCCGGAGAGCACTGCGTAGAGAAGGGCGATGGCGCAAGAGATCGCCACGGCGTACTCCTTTCCCACGCCGGGAAAGAGGCTCCCTACCAAGGTCGCCATGGCGAGGATCACGTACCCCATGACCAGGCAGTTCCGGATGGTGGAGTAGTAGAAGCCACGGAAGCCGCGGAGGAGCGCGGCGCCCCGGCCGGAGTAGCGGATCTCCGTCACCTCGGCGTCGGTGACCACCCGCGCCCGCCTCCAGAACCGGGCGAAGAGAAAGACCGAGAGCATCCCCCCCACACCATAGCTCCACCAAAACCAGTTGCCGGCGATGCCATGAGTGCGGACCAGCTCGGTGACGGCGAGAGGGGTGTCCGCGGCGAAGGAGGTGGCCACCATCGACGTCCCGGCCAGCCACCACGGCAGGCTTCGCCCGGAGAGAAAGAACTCCTCCATCCCCCGGCCCGCCCTCTTCGCGAGAAGGACGCCCACACCGAGGGAAAAGAGCAGGTAGGCCGCCACCACGGCCCAATCGACCGTTGCGAGACGCACGAAACGCACCCCCTGGCCCGGGCCGGCGACGCCCCTCTCGGCGCCGCCCACAGCCGGGCACGCCTCCCTTTCCGGCTCGGGGCGCATTGTAGCACAGTGAGATGGCCTGGCCAGCCGCTTCCGAACCGGGAGCGAAGTGGACTGGCCATGGAGAGAGATAGCGAAGAAAATGCTCTATATAATAATGAGAGGAACGCCGAGGCGGGCGCGGGCTACCGGGTCAGGACCGCCTTCCCCATGGCGTCGGCCGTTTCCCCTCCGCGCCGGGCGACGAGGCGGAAGAGGTATACCCCGTTGGCGACCGGGTCGCCATCTTGGTCGGTTCCATCCCAAGCCCCGGGGTTCTCGTTGTAGCCCACCCGGCCGGCGAGCCCTCGGAGAACACGGATCCTCTTCCCCGACACGGTGTACACATCCACCCGCACATCATCGGCGTGATCGGTCAGGCTGTAGTAGAAGCCGGTCGGCCCCTCGGACGGGTTGGGAAAGTTGAGAAGGTCCACCACCCGGAAACGGTCCTCCACACGGAAGGGGTAGGTCTTCTCCAACCCCTGCACGCCGACCAGCAGGGTGTGCTCCCCCCCGGCCAGGCGCGGCCGGGACGTGATCAACCACCGGAACTCGTCGACTCTCTGGAGCGTGTCGATGGAAAGAGCGGCACCGTCGATTTCGAACCGAAGATCCTCCTCCTCCACCGGGACCGGCGTCGTCAGCTCGGCGCGGAGGGCGGGTTCCCGGGAGACGTAGTCCCCCGGAGTGATGGACCGACCGTCGAAGGTCACCCGGACGTCCACGGCGACGCGGAGCGAGAAGACTCCCCACCTCCCGTTCCGGTCGACCGCATGAAACTCGATCTTGTACTCGCCGAAACGAATCTGGGTGGAGTAGTCGATCCGGTAGCTCCGGCCGTCGGTGGAGAGGGCGGAATCGAGACGGACGGTGAACCCGGAGGTATCCACCGGCTCGCCCGCTTCGAAGACAAGGAGCGATTCGGGGACCACGCCGACCTCGTCGTGCACGCGCGCGACGATCTCCACCGGACCTCCGTCCGACCGCCCTGTGAGAAGTGCTCCGTCTTCCACCGGCGCGCCTTCCACGGTGACATCGAAGTGGGGCGTTCCTGCATCCAGCTCGAGAGCCGGATCGCCGAAGAGAGCGTACCGCCGGATCACCCTCCGGTCCTGTCTCTGGTTCACCACGAAGTCCATCATGCCGAGAGCGATCGCTTCGCCCAGCCGCCACCGGGGGATTCCGGCGTACCATCCGGGCAGGGTGTCCGGTTCGACCCCGGGAATCACGCCGGGGGTCTGGAAGAAGTACTTTAGAATCGATTCGTTGAGAGTCAAATTGGGAAAGAGATACTCGATGCCGGTGGACGCGAAGGCCGCCACCGCGCCCCCCCGGTCGCTTAGAACCATCTCCTCGGTGAGCGACTCGTAGCCGAGCGACCGGAAGCGGTCGAACTCGGAGATGGAACAACCGTAGGCCATGAAGATGTAAGGCCTCCCCTGGTTGTCGCTATGCAACCGAATATCCTGGGAGACCTGGTTCAGGTAGTCCGGGCCGTTCCGGAGGATCACTTCGTGGGTGAGTACGTTGCGGTTTCCATGGCCCTGGAAGTTGACCAGGAAGGCGCCTCCCCCGTTCAGCTCGGAGAAGATCGCCTCCAGGACGCCCCCCTCGCCGTCGTGGCAAAGATCGACCACGCACTCGATGTCGGCGATGCTCGTATCCTCCGGCGCCCCGGGATAGGGACAGAGGTCCCGGAAGACGCTGGCGTAGCCGGAGACGAAGACACTCACCGTGTCGATCCCGCGCGCGGCCGTTTGCTTTAGGTCTTCAGCGAAACGCACCGTATTCCTCTGGAACTGCGTCTGGTTGCCCCATCGGTACTGGCCGCTCGATTGGATCACCCACGCATCGTCGGCGATGAAGACCAGCCGGTTCCGCCACGGATCGTCGCCGAAATCCTCGTAGGAGACGATCTTGTCGACCATGGTCGTCACCTGCCCCGCGTCGCCCGCCGGGAGGCGGCCGACCAGGAGATCGGCGAGAAAGTCGCTCGACCCGTCGAGGAGGACATACCACATGTCGCTGGCGTCCCAATGATCGCCGGAGAGCTCGGCATTCGGCTGGTAGATCGGATAGGTGGGGACGTAGTCGAAGTCGGCGTACTGGTTGTTTCCCGCCACCCCCTTCTGGTCCTCGAAGCCGTCGCCCACGAGGAGCAGAATCATGGGCGCGGTGGACCAGCGCTCGAAGCCGTACCGCACATACCGCTGGAGGGCGAGCGGATCCTTCACACCTCCATTGAACTCGTCGTAGACGTCGCTCACGGCGGCTACGCGGACGGTGTATCCCCGGGATCTCCGGAAGTCGGCGAGAGGCTCCACGGCGGCGGTGAAGTCGTCGTAGGCGATGATCAGGTAATCCCCCTCTTCCCCGGCGAGGTTGGTGGGCGCGTCTTTGACGATCCGGGAAGAGGGGATCGTCTTCGCGGCCTCCGCCGTGGCCGCCACGTAAGCGCGGGGCGTGCCGGCGGAGTCTTGGATCGCCACCGAGTAGGCGCCTCCCACCGAGCGAACCGAGTCCGCGATCAGTTGGACCGGCCGGTATGGATCGGTCACGTCGAGCACCCACACGTCGGGCGAGGTGAAACCGGAGAGTTCCATCTGGACCCGGCCCCTCTCCCCACCGTTCGAAAAGCGCAGGTAGTCCTTCCGGGCGCGGTAGAGAAAGTCCGCGTGGATCTCGTACCAGTCGAGGAAGCCACCCGCCCCCTCGCTCTCCTCGCTCATGATCAGTAGCTTTCGAAATCCTTCGTATTCAAAGCGGTTAATGCCGGTTTGGAGGATCGACCCGGGAAGCACCCGTTCCCCCTTGAACAGCTTTCCGATTTCGCTGCCTATGTACAGGTCGAGAATCGTGTCCCCGACGCTGTTCTCCGTCAGGAGGTAGCGGTGATACTCCACGTCCGGCACGGTGCTCACCGTCATCACCTTGACCGCGAAGGGGGCGAGCGTGTCCACCGCGGGGAGATCCAACTCGGTGACCCGCCGGGGCACCAGCTTGTCCACGGCGAAGTAGAGATCCACCGTGTCGCTCGGGGTGTCGATGTTGTAGAAGTCGTCCACCTCCCACCGGACCGAATCGGGGAAGGAGTGGAGCGGCGCCAGCCCGGCGAAGCCCCTCCATCCGGGCCGTGTCTCGAACGTGGAACGTGCCCCCTCGAAAGAGAGGAAGTAGACCGAGCGGAACGCGTAGCGGTCGTCGATGTCCTTCTCCATCCGGTCCTCGCGGAATCCGGGGAGATAGGCGAGAATCCACTCTCCATTGTCGAAGAGGCCGTCTCCATCCGCATCCTGAACATGAAAGGGAAGCGAAATCTGGGTGAACGGATCTTGCCCGGCGGCGAGGAGGGAGTCCGAGAAACCCCGCCGGTAGAGTGCCATCGACTCGATCGACGCCCCCGCGGCGAGCCCCTTCGCCTGAAGGTCGGAAAAGGAGATTCGGTAGATCCCCCCCTCCTGGACAGAGATCTTGTACTCGTCCAGGGCGGCGTTCTTCCGGAAGGGAGAGGAGGCGCCGGCCCGGACGGGGCGGCTCCGGAAGGCGAGGCCCTGGTCGTAGTTCACCACGGCGCCCCGGTAGATCCCCTCCCACCTCTCCTCTTGACCTGCCGGCTCGCGCGCCGGAGCGGCATCCTTCCCGGAGGAAGGCACGAACTCGACCTCCACCTCGACCCGCCGGTAGACCCTGAGGAGGCCGGTGGATGGGATCACGTGGAAGAATCGGACTTCCAGGGGGGCCATGCGCTGGTGGCGAAGCCGGGCCGGCTCTCCCACGCTCACCAGCCCGCCGGGGTACCAATCGGAGGCGGCATACAGAGCCTCGTCCCGGGCGGGCCGAAACACCGATGCCCCCTCGGGGAGGAGAAGCTCCTCCGGCGCCGGCTCGATGACGGGACCGGGGAGATCGTCGTGCTCCGCGGCAACGACTCGCGCACGAGCCTCGAACCCGTCGGGGAGGGCAACCCAATAGCCCACCACCGGAAGGTCGGGCCGCCCCGCTTCACCCAGCCTCCCCGCTCCGAAGAGGTGGATCGAGCGGAAGACCCGCCCCTCCATCTCCCGCTCCTCGACCGTATACCGCCCCGGGGAGAGGACCAGGCGCACCCCGCTGTCCCCGCGAGGGGTCACCTGAGCGCCGGCGAGGGCGCTCCCTTCCGCGAGGAGCAGGAGGGCCGCTACCAGCCCGAGGAGAAAACCTCTTCTATCCCAACGCAATGCAAGCTTGTCCTTTCGGGGAACCCCGACAATGAGGGACCTGTCCATGGGAAGGAAAGTAGCAAAGTCGGTGCCACGCAGTCAAATGGACCGTCGCCCCGGGCGGCGCGGGACGAGCTCCCCGATCTTCCATTTGACCGGGGGAGAGCCCCCTGCTAGCCTCTCTGCGATGCGGAACCGGTCTCCGGCGGGAGGCCGCCACCCCTGGCCGATATGTTTGTGAAGGAGAGAGGCAACCATGACAATCGGGGCGCGTGTTCTTCTCGCAATACTGATCTTCGCCGCCGCCCTTTCGGCGGAACGGTACGACCTCCAATTCGAGGAACGCTTCGCCCTCTACGGCACGGAGCGGCACGGAAAGCTGGGATCCGGGGTGGCCGGCGGGGATTTCGACGGAGACGGAATCGACGATCTGGCGATATCCGCCCCTTGGGCGGACGGGCCGGGCGAGCGTGTGGACGCAGGCAAGGTCTACCTCTTCTTCGGCGGTCCCGCTCGCGCGACCGCCGGCGATAGCCGCGCCCTCGACTCCTCGGACCTGACCATTGTCGGAGCCAGGCCGAAGGACCTGATCGGGCTCCGGCTCGCCCTGACCGACCTCGATGGAAACGGAAGGGCCGACTTGGTAATCGCGTCGATGTACGGGGACGGGCCGGGCGACGAGCGTTCGCGCTGCGGCGAGGCGTACGTCCTCTTCGGCAGAAGCCGCGAGAGCCTGCCCGACTCGCTGGATCTCGGCGTGGACCAGGCGGACCTCGTCCTCTACGGAGCCGACGTGGGGGACTTTCTGACCGGGGAGATCGCGACGGGCGACATGAACGGCGATGGGCGAATGGAGCTCGCCTTGGGCGCCTTCTACGGGGACGGCATCGACAACGCCCGGCATCACTCGGGCGAGGTACACATCCTCTTCGGGAGGCCGAGGGATCAGTTTCCGCGCCAGATCGATCTTGCCCGAGATACGCTCCCACAGGTCGTCGGTCCCGAGGCATCCGACACGTTCGGCCGCGGTGTGGCCTTCGGCGACTTGGACGGCGACGGCCGGGACGAGCTGATCATCGGCGCCTACTACGGGGACGGACCGGAGAACAAGCGAATCAACGCGGGGGAGACCTTCGTCATACGAGGCCGGGCGAGAGAGGATCTCCCCGTCGTGATCGACGCCGCCCTAAACCCGGGATTCCACATTTACGGAGACGAGGACGGGGATCTCACCGGCAGGGCGATGGGCGCCGCCGACTTGGACGGAGACGGGAAGGCGGAGCTTCTCGTCGCCGCGCACGCGGCTTCCCACGATCCGGCGGGGAGTCCCGCCGCCAACGCCGGCGTGGTCTACATCATCCGCGGAAGGAACTGGCGGGAGTTTCCCCTGACCATCGATCTTCGCTACGACCAGGCGCCCCGTCTGGTCGCGTCCGGCGAGAACGATCATCTCGGCTGGCCGATCCTCTCGGGGACTTGGCTCCCCGAGGATCAGAAGGCGGTGCTGATCGCGGCGAAGCGCTCCGACGGCGGCCCTCTCGGACGGCACGAGGCGGGTGAGGTGTTTCTCGTGCTCGGGAAGAGGGGTGACCGATGGCCCGCCGAGCCGATTCCGGTCAGCGAGACGGCGAGCTTCTCCGTGATCGGTCAGGACGAGGAAGACCATCTCGGCTATGTGGGAGCGATTCTGGACTGGGACGGCGATGGACGGTCGGAGATCGCCGTGGGCGCCCCCGACTCGCGGGGGTGGCAGAACGCCGAGCCGCTCGCCGGAGAGGTGGTGGTCTTCTTTCCGCCGCAGTAGCGGAGAGGGATCAACGCGGGAAAGGCCCCTCCCGGCGGCGCGCCTTACTCTTCCGCCTTCCCTTCCCGACCGGGGCGATCCAGAACGCCCTGCTGCCCTCTCTCGAGCTCTTCCTCGATGGAGGGGACTCTCTCCCCTTTCTCCAGGTAATGGAGATTGCGCCGTGCCTCCCGCGCCTCCCGGCCGTAAGGCGCCATCCGGATCACCCGCTTCCACGCCTTGATCGCTTCCTCCGTCCTCTCCAGGCTCGTGAGAACCCGGGAGAGGCCCACCCAACCGCTCAGGTAGTCCGGATTGATTTCCAGCGTCTTCCGAGCGTACTCCTCCGCCTTCTCCAGGTCTCCCTTGATCTCGTGAAGCGCAGAGAGGTTTCTCCAGGCTAAGAGGTTCGGCTCACCCTGGCGGGGTCCGTGGCGAAGCGCGGCGTAGTACGTCTGGATCGCATCGTCATAGCGGCGAAGGGCGCGCTGGTGAACGGCCAGCTGCATATACGCCTCGACGTAGGAGGAATCGAGAAAGATGGCGAGATTGAACTCCCTCTCCGCCTCCACGTTTTGGCCGGAGAGACGAAGGCGGGTCGCCCAGAAGGCCAGGTTCTCCGAAAGCGCCGGTTCCGTCTTCACGGCGAGCTCTCTCATCTCCATCGCCTCATCCGCACGCCCCAGATCGAGCAGGACGCGCGCCCGTATCGCATAGTACTCGGCGTTTCCTCTGAGATCCCCTTCTAGCCCGGCCAGGTACTCCTCCGCCTCCTCCGGATCTCCCGCATAGAAGATCGTCTTGGCGAGTTCCAAGCGGATGTGGGCCGATTCCGGATCGAGACGGGCCGCATTCCGGAGCGCCGCCAGCTCCTCTGCCGGCTCCTCGGCGAGGCGATGGGCGATTCCCAGATAGAGGTAGGTCTGTGCTCTCTGCGGATCAAGAGACGCCGCTCGCTCCAGAGCTTCGATCGCATCACCCTCGTCCAGCCCATCCAGGGCCCCCTTCCCGTACTCTTCCCAACCTCTCGCGTAGTCGGGATTTCTCTCGAGGAAATCCTGAAACCTCGAGTTTTTCTCGCCGGAGCGGCGGAGCAGTTTGATGGAGGAGAGCTCCACTGCGCGATTGGCCGGGTCCTTCTCGTGGAGCTTCCGATACTCACTGCGGACCATCTCCTTCTCGCCCATGAGGCAACGGAGCTCGCAATAGGCGATGTGTGCATCTACATCGCCGGGATTTTCGGAGAGATGCCCCTCCAGCAGTGCCCGCGCGGCATCTGCGCGCCCTTCGTGGTAGAGACGAGAGGCTTCGATCTCGACAGCCTCTTCGCCACAGACATTAGAAGCAGCTGGAAGAACCACCCAGAACAACGCTATCAGGAAGGGAACCGCCGTTCGTTTCATCCCGGTCATCGAGCTCCTCCTCATCGGGCCACCAATAGAAAGGGGGGAGCACAGCCCCCCTCCGATTCTCTTAGATAAGTACTCGCGACTCGCGGTGACCAACGGCTGCGGCGGCTACGCGCTACCGGAAGAGCTTCTTGATCGAGCCCCACGACTCGTCCTGGTCCACGCTCGTGGCGCCCGGGCAGATCTCGTCCTCGCCGGTGAAAGCATGGGCACCCAGGCTGAAATCGAAATAGCCCGAGTTCTCCGCTTGGCAGACAAAACCGACTTTCAGATCCGGCGTTCCCGTCAACGTGTAGCAGAAGGTGCCCACCGCCGCCGGGAAAGTGGTGAGTGCCAGTGTGCCGGAATAGTCCGTCCCGGAGGCGACCCAGCAGAGGATCTTGTCCTGGTAGGCCGGATTGCCCGAATACTCAGCGTCGATCGGGACCGCCAGAGGGTTGTCCTCGCTGTTAAGCAGAGGATCCGTGGCCCAGCCGATCGGAGCGGAATACGTAAAGGACTCGAAGTTGATCTTGTTCTTGTCGCGCACGCACCAGCTGAGCCCGAAGGCGTCGAGCGCCGTAAAATCGTCTACGACGAGATCGAAGCAGATGATGGAATCGAGATCCCCGGATGTCCACACCTGACCCATGTCACCCATGTTGGCTTCGCAATCAAGATCCCCTTCGACGTCGAGCCCGAAGAACTGGGCGTTCGCCCTGCCCGCCCCAAGAATGAGAACAAGAAACGCACCCAAGACCAGCGGCCAGGCAGCCCGCTTTTCCGTCATCCAGTTCCGCATAGCCAGTCTCCTCCTCCGGACGAACAACACCGTGGATTGCAGAATAAGGTCCTACAGGTCAAGTCGAGTCACTTCCGCTGCAACTATAAGCATCCCGAAAGAAGGGTGTCAACGGGAAAAGTGCCGGAGCCGGGGGCAATTGGCGAAAAAGCGGGCAAAAGAAGAGAGGCGATCCCGTTGGATCGCCTCTCCATAATCCGCAAGTCGCGGCAAAGACCGCAGACTACCGGAACAGATCCTTGACAGCGCCCCAGCTGGACTCCTCGGTCCCCGTCCCGCCGATGATGATCTGAACACCGACCATCTCCTCGGGAACGATGACGCCGGAACCCAAAGTGGTCCAAGCGACGTTCTCCGGATCCCACTCGATCAGGTCAACGGAGCAGTCCACGGCGAGGTGGACGACCACTTCCATGATAAGTCCCGGAGGCATGAGAGGGGCGGTTCCGCCCCAGTCCGTACCCTGCAGCTGGTAGCAGTTCGGCTCCGGCTCGGTCAGGGGCACGATACCGTACGATACCGGCACGATACCCACGGGAACCGTGTACTGGTTGAGGTACCTGCTGCTTACGATCTCGAGGGACTCATCGTAATTGCAGAAGTAGGCACCGAACGACTGGATCATGATCCCCTCACCGATGAAGTAAATGTAGAGGGTAACCTCATCGCTTACCTGCCCGGTGATCACGTCGGGGCCGTTCATGGGATCGCCATCGTAATCCATTACGATGCGGTACCCGAACGAGGTCGAGGCCATCAGCAGCATCAGGCCTGCCGCAACAAAAGCCTTTCTCATTCTGTTCTAGCTCCTTTCTCGTGTTCTAGTTTCGCGCGAACCTGCTCTCATCCCGTCGTGCCGCAACCAGATCAGGGGACCCATTCCCTCCCCGGCTGCTTGGTCCGGCCGCCCTGTAACGCTTCCCTAAAATCCTTCAGCCGGACGCACACGCTCTGAAAGCACTTGGAATTCTAACAGGGGGAGAGGCCTGTTGTCAACAGAAAAAACCTCTTCCCGGGGAGTACCCGGGGCCTCACCCCTCTGATTAGAACCTAGCAAACCTCCAAAAATAAACGAGTTATCGAACCTCGCCCCGACTCGCCTTGGGGGTTATTCCTCTTTTCGGCCTCGGAACCCACCCGGTTTAGCGGGTCGGGCGACTGCTTTCACGTCCGGGGCGACGCTCAGAGGGCCGCCCCGGAGGTAAGGCCGACACCTTACCTTAGATGGTAGCCGTCTTCTCCTCCTCGCATCACCTCCTTCCATCTATCCGAATATTCCCAACTGAAATCATATCACAGCAGGCACCGGATGTCAATCGAGGAGGTGCTCGATCCACGCAGGCGCCAAGGCCTGAACTCATTATTATAAAAGAAGATAGGCGACAGAAAGCTGTCTCTGCAGAAAGAAGGAGCGGGCCCCTCCCGGAGGAGAGGCCCGCTTCCGAACAAATCACGCGGGACAACCCGCAAGAACAGGCTAGTTGAACAGGGGGTCACATTGGCCGACCAGGCCGGTCAGGTCGGTCAGCGTGAAGCCCGCGCAAGAATGGGCACCCTGCAAGTGCGGCAGGTACGAGAAGGTGTCCCAGAAGGTCACCGTGTTGGTTCCATCGCGCCGGTCCCAGTCTCCCGAGTACCCGACCGTAGCCTGAAGCAGCGGCAGATAGGCGAAGGTATCCCAGAAGGTGGTCGTG
>Ga0180432_10007247_pt1 | contig 14140 bp, 11 predicted proteins | sample SS_ome_10_FD_132414 | JGI IMG/M metagenome (GOLD analysis project Ga0180432, IMG submission 132414) | Hypersaline lake sediment archaeal communities from the Salton Sea, California, USA - SS_1_MS_2 metaG | ecosystem: Environmental > Aquatic > Non-marine Saline and Alkaline > Hypersaline >... | reverse complement strand
TTGTCATAGCCGGCTAGCTTACGAAATATCTCCATGCCGGTATTGAGATCTATCACATAGACGCAGCACTCCTCTTCTTCGTAACACATGACCTCTCCAATCGCAATGCGAGGAACGGTTCCCGCAAATGCAACGTGACCTTTCACAACCGGAGGGCCTCCGGCAAGCGAGATGGTGTCTCGTTGCTCCAGGTTCCACAACACGACCGAGTAGTCCTCGCTCGCCGAGGCCAGGATTCCCGTAAGAGGATCGAACGCCAAATCGTATATTCCGCAGATATGCCCGCGACATACTTGCTCTTCCTTGCCGGTTTTCGAATCCCAAATGCGGATTGATCCATCGCAGCCCGGCAGGCACCCACCGCCGGCGCCAGCGATCAGAGAACCGTCTGGAGAAAACACGCAAGCCAAGACGGATGTTCCGTGCGTCATTCTTGGGCCGGGCTCCGTCCCGTCCTCCATTGACCAGTTTTCAATCTGGCGCGGAAACTTTTCAATCAAGGCTTCCCAGAACTGATCGCGTTCCAAGCGAGAGAGAATCGGCTCCGGCACTTTTGAGTCTCCATTGTTATGGTGATTTCTTCCCTTTCTTCCCCATCGACGCACACTCACCCCGTATCTTCGCATACGGAGACCCAGCCCGCAACTGTCGACCGAGAACGGAAGTGGCACCTGGTTGCACTAATTCCACTCTTCCGAGTTTCCCCACCTTACGCTACAATTACCGCTTGACGCCGCAACGGGCCATGCTTGCCTACGAAAACCCGGCGGACAGTTAACGCAACGAAACACGACTTCAATACTCGCGGAGCGTCACGAATGCCTTCTACGATCAAGCGGATAGTGGTTACCGGTGGGGCGGGATTTCTCGGCTCGCATTTGTGCGAGCGGTTGGTACAGCAGGGCCACGACGTCATCTGCCTGGACAACTTCTTCACCAGCCAGAAGTCGAACGTCTCCACGCTGCTGAGCCAACCCAACTTCGAGTTGATCCGCCACGACGTGACTCTGCCGATCTACCTGGAAGTCGACGAGATATACAATCTGGCGTGCCCCGCCGCGCCCGGGCATTACCAGTACAACCCAATCAAGACCATCAAGACCTCGGTGATGGGCGCCATCAACGTGCTGGGCATGGCCAAGCGGTGCCGGGCCAAGGTGCTGCAAGCCTCGACCAGCGAAGTATACGGCGACCCCGAAGTCCATCCGCAGGTGGAAAGCTATCGCGGATGCGTCAACACGCTTGGGCCCAGGGCTTGCTACGACGAAGGAAAACGGGCCGCCGAAACACTCTTCATGGACTACCATCGCCATAACGGCGTCAACGTGCGGATCGTACGCATCTTCAATACCTATGGACCGCGAATGCACCCCTACGACGGAAGAGTCATATCGAACTTCATCCGCCAGGCACTGCGCAATGAACCGATCACGATCTTCGGCGACGGCTCGCAAACCCGTTCGTTCTGCTATCGCGACGATCTGGTCGAGGCCATGATCCGCATGATGAACGGCCCCGACGACTTCACCGGCCCGGTGAACATCGGCAACCCGGGCGAGTTCACCATTCTGGAATTGGCCAAGCAGGTAATCGAGTTGACCGGCTCGAAGTCGGAACTGATATTCGAACCGCTGCCGGCCGACGACCCGACGCAACGCCAGCCCGACATCACGCTTGCCAAGGAGAACTTGGACTGGAGCCCCACGGTCAAGCTTCGCGACGGCTTGGAGAAGACGATCGACTGGTTCAAGTCGATCGAGCTAAGCCACTATCGGCCGCCGACGCCGAATTATTAGCGGCGCGTCAGAAGCGAGTTTATGGGTGCCCTGCTCAATCACAGCAAAGTCGCGACCTCGTCGCGCTCCCGCAAGGCCACGAAAATCGCGTTGCGACATTCTTCGTCGTCGACGTGAACCGACAGCCTTAGCGAAGAGTACTTGCCGCCGCGGCTGCGATGGGAGAAGGTCAACTCGTGAGGCCGATCGCCGACGATTTCCTCGATCGCCCGACGCAGGGCAGCTTCGTCCGTGCCGATGACTTTGAACTCCCATTGGCATGGATATTCAATTTCCGGCTGGCCTTCGATCGGTTCTGGTTGCATGGTCGATATTCTCAATGACAATCGGGATGCGTCGAGGATTGTTAACCAGGCGGCAGTGCGGTCGCGAGAGATCCCTATTGTACCACGCTCCCCGCTCGACGTAAGCGGGGTGGCGCGGACATCAGAGACCTCTTCGTTTCGAGATCGCAAACCGTCACACTTGCTCGCGATTCGTGTGTTGGGCTATCAATATGGCCATTTCCAGGGCCTGCTCGTAGTTCAATCGCGGGTCAACGTCGCTTCGGTATGCCCATTTCAAGTCTTCCTCGGCAAGTCCCCGCGCGCCGCCGACGCACTCGGTAACGTTCTCGCCGGTCAATTCAAAATGGACGCCGCCGAGAATCGAACCGTGCCGCCGGTGGACGTCGAAGGCCAGCGAGAGTTCCGTGAGGATATCGTTGAACCGCCGGGTCTTGATGCCGTCGTCGGTGGTGATCGTATTGCCGTGCATGGGGTCGCAAACCCACACGACGGTCCGCCCCCGCTGTTTGACTGCCTCGATAAGCGGTGGCAGGAAGTTCTCGATCTGCTTCGCGCCGAAGCGATGGATCAGCGTCAGTCGCCCGGGTTCGTCTTCCGGGTTGAGGATATCGAGCAATTCGGACAACTCGCCGGGGTCCATCGTTGGCCCGACTTTCATGCCGATGGGGTTGGAAATTCCGCGGAAGAACTCGACATGGGCACCGCCGGGTGCCCGGGTGCGGTCGCCGATCCACGGGAAATGCGTGCTCAGGTCGTAATAGCCTAAGCGGCGCGGGACTTGCCGCGTGTGTGCCCGTTCGTAGTCGAGTTGCAACCCCTCGTGGCTGGCAAAGAACTCCACCCGGCCCAGTTCCGTCAGCGGGCGACCGGTGGCGGTCTCCAGAAACTGGATAGCGTCGGTCACGCCGTCCATGACCTGATGATAGTATTGTGCCTGTGCCGCGCAGTCGACGAAATCTATGTCCCACAGTTCGGGCAGACGGAAATCGGCGAAGGCGCCTTGCACCAAACTGCGAATGAAGTTCAGCGTCATTGCCGCCCGTTCGTGGCCCCGCAGCATCAGATTCGGGTCGGGCGTTCGGTCCTCAAGCGTAAAGGGCGGACGGTTGATCAAGTCGCCGCGATAGCTGGGCAGCGTGATGCCGTCGCGAGTTTCCGTATCGGCCGAGCGGGGCTTGGCGTATTGGCCGGCGAACCGACCCAAGCGCGTCACCTTTCGCTTCATCCCGTACATGAGAATGATGCTCATTTTCAGCAGAATCTTCAACTTGCTGGTGATCGCCTCGCTGCGGCAATCGTCGAAGCTCTCGGCGCAATCCCCGCCTTGCAAGATAAACCGCTCGCCGCGCGATGCCTCGGCCAGTTGGCTCTTCAGCGTCTCGACCTCCCAACTAGTCACCAGCGGCGGCAGTCGCGAGAGCTTCTTCAAGGACTCCTTAAGCGCCGCCCGGTCGGGGTAGTTGACCTGTTGCACAATCGGCTTCTTACGCCACGAGGTTGGCGACCAAGACTCGTTCATTGCAAGTACCTTTCAGTGAAGCTTACTCATCTCGCCGGTCGGAAGACCTATATTCATAATCGACACTGTCGACAGATATGTCAAGCTTCAGTCGCCGCTCTTCTACCGCAGCATCATCAATCGATAGCGGCGGGTTAGTCCGTCGGCGTCGTCGGTGAAGTATTCGGTCACGGGCTTTATCTTCTTGGCAGTTGGGCCGCGCAATTGGGCATCGACCATGCGGCTGAGCGTGGGGTCGAATCGCGTATCGTCGGCGGGAACAGTCTCCGCAAGCAGCAGGTACTTGAAACCGGCCGAAAGCAGATGGTCGCTCAGCCGGGTCGGGTCCGTTACTTGCCGGTCGTAATGCTCCTCGCGACGGTAGATGTTCTCGCGAACGACGTGTCCGTTGAAGTGAAAGGCCCGATAGTCTTGGCTCAACACTCGCTCGCCCGGCTTCATCATAATGTTCGCCACCAGCGCCGCTCCGTAGGCCGGTTCGGTCCGCAGCAGGTAATCCTCGCGACTCTCCAAGCCCAAGGCCACGCGGAACTGGTTCCCCGATCGCTTCAGCGGCACCAAGGCCATGGCGATTACCGTGGCGGCCAGGACGGTCGTGGCGACGGCTCTCGGCCAGCGACCCAGGCGGGCCATTTCCATCCACACCCAAACCACCGCCACCGCCAACAGCGGAACGACGGGAAACAGAAATCGCACGTTCTGTCGCAACATGAACCATATGAAGAAATACCCGGCCGCGACGACCAGCAGAATTCCCAAGCCTCGCAGCCTTCGGGCGAAGATAAGCCCGGGCAACGTGGCCAACAGCAGCACGCCCAGTTGATGCCCTCGCCCGCCGAAGCGTTCCGGGCGCATCGTTATCTGCCACGGCGCAACAGCCAGCCCGTCGATACCGCGGCCCAGCCGGGATTTACTCGCCGGCAAAGTCTCTTTGGTCGGGGTTTCGCCGTCCGAGCCGGCGTGGAACACCTCGCCGAGGAACGGATAGACCGGATTGCCGCGATGCCACGCCGAGCGAACGTACCACATGCCCGAGACGCTGGCGGCAACGACTGCCACTGTTGCCACTGCTTCAATGAGAAAACGACGACGCCGTGGATGCGCTCGGTGTCGGACGATTGCCCAAAGCCAAGTGACGGCCACGGCGATGGCGAACACGGCGGCGATGTACTTCGTGCCCATGGCGGCCCCGCCGGCCAACCCGGCGGCCAGCAACCAACTTCGGCCCGTTTCGTCGACGACCGCCCTGTACCAGGCGGCCAGCGCCAGCGTGGTCATGGCGGCCAGGGCCACGTCGTTAAGCGGAGCGGTCATTTGGTTGTTCACCCCCGGCGTGAGCAACACCACCGCGCCCACGGCCGGTGCCCAACGGTCGCCGATGATCGGTTTGGCCAACACGACCGCCCCGGCGGCCAGCAGCAGCCCTAGCCCCCAATGCACCAATTGAGCACAAACGCCGCCACCAAGGGCCAGCCCCCACATGAACCACATCTCGACCAGCAACGGGAAAGTCGAGTTGTCGTTGTACGGCAAGTAGGCCAGCTTGTGTTCCAGCAGAAAGGCCTTGGGCAACTCCAGGTGATAACAAAGCGCGTCGCCGGCCGTGGGCGGGGCCAACGCTCCGATCAATGAACCGACACACGCCAGCAGGGCCGCCGCCATTAAGCACCACACCAGCACCGGCGGTTTCTCCAAGGCCGGGCTGTCGGAAATGTCGTCCTCCTCCGCCAGATACGATTCCACTCCGTCGGCCAAGTCGGCGGCCGTGTTGGTCGTCTCGGCAAACAGCCTGACGCGAACGATTTCCCATAGACCCCAGATGCAGCCCACGGCCGTTAGAGCAAATATCAACGGCACGTACAGCAGGTTGACCAACCCCAGCACGGCCAACAGCGTCCCGGCCGCGATCAGCCCCAAGGCGATACTCCACACGACCACCGACATCCGGTCGTCTTCCTCGATCCCAAGCCCACGCACCAACGGCCGCCCGGTGCCGAACGCCGCAAGCGAGAGAAAGCAGAAGGCGATTAGTGATAGGAGTTGGTAGAGCATAATGTTGATTATCAGAGAAGCATTGGACGCCTAAATCAAGCCCGCCATGCATGCGAAATACACGGCAACGACCACGACCGTCCAAACCGCGAACAGCCACGCTTTCCAGGCCGGCACGGGCCGCTTTTCGGCCGCCGACTCAGATTCTTCCGCGAGAATCGCACCGGCAATATGCCGCCGCGCGCGTCGCACTTCCGGCGAAACCTCGGCCGTATCGGATGGGTTAATGGGGGCAATCATTCGATCTCTTCTCTCTGTTTCACTGTATGGCGCGTCGCAGCGCACCGCATATCAACCCGTCGGTGTCATTTCCTTGACGACAGTGTGTAACTCGGGTGTCTCCTGCGCCGAAACGGTCCGTTTGTCCTCGATAATCTCTTCCACGGCTGCCAATACGGCCGAGGCGGTGATTTGGTTCATGCAGGGATGGCCTGAAACGTTGCAGCGGCTCCGATGGCAGGGCGAGCAATCGACCTCCGTGCGAACCACCTCGACGCGACGGCCGCGCGGCTGCCACTGTCGCGGCTGATTGGTGCCGCTGAAGAGCACCACGGTCGGCGTATCCACGGCGGCAGCCAAGTGAGCCGGGCCGGAGTCGGCGCCGATGAACACATCGGCCAACTGCAAGGCGGCGGCCAATTCGCCCAGCGACATCCGCCCGGTCCAATCGTCGACTAGCGGCCAATTGTCTCCCTGCAAAATCTCGGCGGCCGCTGTCCGGTCTTGCTTGCCGCCGACCAGGACCACGCGCATATTTCTCTCGGCCGTCAGGCGCCACAGCAACTCTTGCCAGCCGGCGGTTGCCCATTGTTTGGCAGTCGTGCCGGCGCTGACATGCAGCACGGCCAAGGGCCGCTGGTCGTCGCCAATCGCTTGCGACATTCGCCGTCGCGTATCTTCATCAACGCGGAACTTCGGCGGCGCGAGCCGGTCGCCAATCGACCCCTCGGGCAACAGCTCCGCAAGCAACGCCATGCGAGATTGCAACTCCGGGCGGTCGGGCACGTATCGTGGACTGCCGGTCAACAAAAACCGGCCGCCGCCGCAATTCCAACCTAGTCTTCGCCGCGAGCCGCTGAGCCAAAGCATCAATGCCATGGGGAACTCACCGCGGACATCTATCGCCAAATCAATCTTCCGTCGGCGAAGCTTCCAGCCCCACCAGAACGTGGCCGGAATCCAAGCCAGCTTTGCCAACGACCCGCGCGCGAAGCGATTCACGCGGGAAACATGCACGCGGTCGACCTCGGCGGCCGCGCGAAACACTTCGGCATTCCACGGGGCGGCCAACACCTCGATCCTGGCGTGCGGGAAATGCTCCCGAAGCACCGGCAGCATGGCGGTCGTTATGATAGCGTCGCCCAGATGATCCAATTGCACCAGCAGAATGGACTTCGTTTCATCCACCGACGGCGGACCGACCGGTGCGGAAGACGGAGTTCCGCTAAACAGTCGTTTCAACGCCCTGCCGGCCGACACGGCACAAGCACCCAGCCAGTCTATCGCCGCGAACAGCACGCACCAGCGGCGGCGCACGTAGCGATACGGCCAATGGGCTTGCGGCTTCTGAACTGGGCTAGTCAAACGGTCGTTCTCCGCGATAGTTTGTTGTATCCGCTGACGGTGATTTCGGCGGCCGCTTTCCAGGAGAAGTATGTTTGCACGTGATTGGCCAGTCGGCGGCTGCGGCCGCGGGCTAGCGCGGACTCGACCGCGCGACGGATGCCCTGGAAATCGTCCGGCTTGACGTACATCGCCTGTTGGCCGAAGTATTCGACGGCACAACCGCCCTTGGGCAGCACCAGCGAACTGCCCGACATGCCGGCCTCCAAGGCGACCAGCCCCGGGGTCTCGAACCAACTGGCCAATACCAGACAACCGCAGGCGGCGTACGCGCTGGCCAGCATGGGGTCGTCGTGCTCGATCCGCGGAATGAACCGCACGTTGTCGCCGGCCATTCGGCGGCATTGCTCGAAGTACCACTGGTAGCCGGGCACCACGTCGCCGAGCATCACGATCGGCACGTCGCTGTCGCGCATCGCGCAGAGGAATCCAAGTTGGTTCTTCCGCGGCTCGATCCGCCCGGCATACAGCACGAACTCGTCCGTGCCCATCAACTCGCGGAACGGGCGAGGGTCGGCGTCGGCGAATCGGGTGTCGGCGCCGTTGGGTGTTACGTGTATTCGCTCGGCCGGCACGCCGAAGTAGTGCATCAACTGCTGCGCCTCGGCGTTCGAGTTGGGCATCAACAGATCGACCGATTGATACAGCTTGCGGCGCCAGGAGGGCAACCGGGGGCAAACGGCCCGGGCAACGAACCTTGCACCGGCCGCCAGTCGGCGAACCACCGGCCGCGGCTCGCGAAGACAATTGGCCAACTCGAACCAGGCGATGGTCGACAGCGCCACCGGAACGCCTCGCCGCCGTGCCGCCTCGACCAACGGCAGATGTTCCCGTTCGCTGCCGAACAGGTGCAGGCAATCAACATCTTCAATGGCGTCTTCCCAGGGCCGCCACAGTCGGGCATCGATTCCCAACTCCGGCAGACTCTCGGCCATGGCCGCCATTTGAATCTCGCCGCCGCCGGGCGCGTCCAAAGCCGTGAGCTTTCCGGCCAGGAGCACCTTCGTGTCGGGCAAAGCTCGCGTGCGGCCTCGTGCCACCGGCAGCGAAGTCCGTTGCGTGCCGCTTTCTATCTGTGTCGTAATCATATTATCTATCGCTTATGAAAAGTCGCATCGCGGGCCAAGTCCAATTAGACCTACGGTTGCGAGTGCAATTGTCTCAAAGTTTTCTTAACGCGGTTGCGCCACGTGTACGGTTCAATTTCCTCGACCGGCGTTTCAAGCTCCCAATCGATCATGCGGCGAATCCGTCCCCGCAATCCGTCCTCGCGAGATACGCGAACCGGCCGAATCACCGGGCGGCGGACGCATTTTTCGAACTCAAGTGCCGAGGGTGAAATCCTAAGCACGTCGTTCTCCACCGGCACTCGGGCAACCCGGTCGCCTTCGTGCAGAAGCACCGCCTGACGATGGCCTTGCAAGGTTCCGCCGACTCCGACCTGCAATGCCTCGCCTTGTCTGGTTACCGAAAGCGAAATCTCGGCCCGTTGTTTCCACCAGGCGGCGAACTCGGACAGTGTCGTCTTCCAGACCGCCGGCAGCAAATCGGTCGCCTCGAATATCGCGCGAATCACTTCCGGGTAACGTCCAAGCCGGCCGGTCGGGTGTCCGTAGAAGAACATCGGGCAGCCCGAGTCGTACAGTTTCCCGGCCGTCTCGCGGAAGTAAGCGGCCGCCGCGGCAACCGCCCGAAGTGTCCCGTCGGACTGGACGGCACCCTCGCCGCTGAGCGCTTCAATACATACGCCCAAACAGAGCGGATGGATCGGTATCTGCAAAACGCCGCGGCCCGAGGGCGTGAAGGGCAACTCGTCGTAGGCCAGGCCGAACTCGCCGCTGAAGGACGGTTGCAGTATCTCAAGCGCCGCGGCCAAGCCGTCGTTGTAACGACCGCCGGGAGCCGCGAAGCCGGAAGGCTCGATGCCCGCGGTGCGAAGAACTTCCACCGAGCGGCGGATGTTCTCCAGGTTCTCTTCCGCGGTGAGGTATGTGTGGTGGTGAAACCCGTGCGAACCGATGTCGAGCCCTCGCAGTCGGGCCAAGGCGTCGGGATGGGCCTCGTAAGCCGAGCCGCAAATGAAATGGCTGGTCGCATGCTCGTTGCCACTTATGCCACGCAGCAGAGAGTCGAAATCGGTTGTGTTGTATTGATCGTAGTCGACGCGGAGGTTCATGACGCCCCGGTAAGGGAACGGGAAGGCGTCGACGCTCAGCCAGACGCCGCCCTCCTTCTCGACGCGTCGGCGAATCTCCCGCAGGATGTTTTGTCGAGTGGCACGACGGTCGACCGTGGCGATTTCCTCGCACACGACCAGCCCCGCGGCAAGCCACTGGTGCGGGGCGGACGAGGTGTTGTCGAGTTTCTCGAATGGATCGCCTGGGCAAACGTGCCGCAACTCGTCGACGTCGATGGCCGTCTGCCACTCTGCCTTGCGGCAGGGGCCGTTGCGGGAATCAAACAGCACGAAGCGGCTCGGCTGTCCCGGTTCTTCAACAGCGCGAGCGGGAACGCCCTCTTGCCGAAGGGCTTCGGTCAGCGATGCGGGCACGTGGTCGAGCATTAGCGGAAGAAGCAGGTCGGTGTCGTCGTTTCCCTTCGGTCCGAAAGGGCTCTTGTGATCAACGACCGAGTATCCATCGGGTGCCATGCTCACGCTTGCGTGGGCATGCGTGCCGCGGTCGGCGTCTTCATCCGAGGGCATGCCCACGCAAGCGTGGGCATGGCACCCGGTTTCTTTCCTCGCCGCCTCATCCCACAGCCTCCGGTGCTCGCGGGCGATGACCCATTCGGACAGGCCGCTGAGCAGGCAGAAGGACCAACCGGCTGGGCCGTCGAGCAGGCCTTGTTTCCAAAACAGGCGGCGGAAAATCTCTCGCGGCGGGGCCAGCCAACTATCGATGCGGCGCGGGCCTCGACCTGCTTCCACCCGAGCGGTCGCTTCCAATAGCGCGTAGCGGTGCATCTTCGAGAGGAACGTGGCCAGGTCGGGCGTGGTGACGTGGACCAGCCAATTGTTCATCTGCCCGATACGACCGTCGACCGAAAGCACCTCGTGTACGTCGCCTTCCCATAGAGCCCTGTCGCGACGGAACAGTCGCACCGGGTTGTCGTTCTGTGTTCCACTGCGACGCAGTGGACGGCCGAAGATCGTGCTGCGAATGGGAACGTGAAAGGCCGACACGAGCGACGTGCCGATGCGCTGAAGTATTTCACGGACAAGTCGTGGGCTGGGCGTCTCGTCGGCGTCGATCGACAGTATCCAATCGCCGCTGGAAAGTTCGATGGCACGATTCCGCTGCGCGGCGAAGTTGTCCATCTCGCGCTGCTCGATCAGGCAACCGTGCGCTTGGGCAATCGAAAGCGTCTCGTCGCTGGAGCCGCTGTCGACGACCACGATCTGGTCGACCCAATCCAGCTCCGGCAGCAAGCGGCGCAGATTCTCCGCCTCGTTCAGCGTCATCAGCGCGGCGGTGATCGTCGGCCGGTCGGTCATGCGGCACCTCGCAATCGTCGGGCAACCAGCACATAACGCACAAACCAACGCAAGTTGTAGTAAGCGGCCACAAATGCCAACTCCACTACCAGCCATCCGGTAAGCATGGCTACGATCAGCAAATGCACGCGAACGTCCGTATTGCCGGGCAGGTGGTAGAGCCGTCGCACAAAACTGGGTGGTCCAGATGGATCCGCTATCTGGTGGGCACAGCCGCAAGAGACATCGGGGTTTGCGTGTGTACTTTCTCTCTCCGTCGCCAGCCCATGCATCAACAAGTATTTGCCGAACAGAAAACCGACCAGCAGCAACCAGGGCCAATCGGAACCGATCTGACGCGAGGCGGCAGCGGCAACGGCCACATGCAAACCCAAGTCGACCAATTCGTCGACATTAGCGTCGAGCCACGCACCCCAAGCGCTTTCGGTATTTTGGAGCCGTGCGAGCCGTCCGTCGGCCCGATCGAAGAACCAGGCGGCCAGCGCCAGCACGGCGGCCAGCGGCATTGATTGCGGATAGAGCAGAATGACCCCGGCGGCAGCCGTTGCCGAGATCAGCCCGCAGGCGGTCAGATGTCCGGGGCGCACCGACGAGCGGGCCAGCGCGGCGGCCACCCGCTCGACTGCCGGCATAAGATACCAGCGCGAGATAGGGTGTCTGACCGTTTTGGCGGCGTCCGTGCTCACAATTTCGTTCCCTCAACGGCCGCCGACGAAGCGGCCATTTCTCGTGGGTGGAATTCGCGGAAGAAACTCATCTCCCGGCCAACCTTTCCGGCGGTTCCCCTCGGCGAGGACGAAAGCCCTCGTAAGCGTGCCAAGGCCGCCAGCAGCGCGCCGGTGAACATCCATCGCCGGCCGCGCGGGACCAGCGGCGCCCGACACACGTCGACCGCCAGCCGCAGCGGCAGAGCGGAAAGTTGTCGAATCAAATGCAGCGGGTGCCGCAGGTTCTTCCATTGTAGCAGAAGCGTATTGCGAATGGCCAGACGTTGGCAGCCGTCTTGGCCGAACTCTTCGGAAAAAGTCGCCATGCCGAGATGATAGGCAACCGACTGGGGAACATAGAGAGCCTGGTAACCGGCCATGTAGCCCCGGAAGGCGAAATCCAGGTCCTCGAGCCTGCCCGGCAGATAGGCCGGATCGAACCCGCCGAGTTCGATGAACTTCTCGCGATCAACGGCCATTGCCGCGCCGGCCGAGGCGGTCGGCCCTGCCTGCTTGGTCGATCCCTCGTGGCCTGGATAAAGGGCCGTGGCCTGGATCAATCCCCATCGCCAACTGACGGCGGTACGGAAACCCTCGTATGTGGTTCCGTCGAAACCCCAGCAAAGCGGTGCCGTCATGAAGCAGTTGGATGCTGAGTCGCCCGAGTTATCCAGCGGCCCGACCAGCGGATCGATGCAGTTTTCGTGCAGTTTTATGTCGTTATTAAGCAGAATCGCCACTGGGGCGTCCAACTCGGGCATAACGTCGTTAAACGAACAGAGGCCACGGTTTGGGCGGCGAATCACCTCGACCTCGGGGAACCGCTCGGACAGCACCGCCAGGGAGTCGTCGGTCGAGTCGTTGTCGATCACGATTGTGCGGCAACGGTGCCTTGAAACCTCGGCGGCGCGCAGCACCGACGGCAGGCACCGCGGAAGCAGAGCCCGGCCATTGTAGTTCAAGATTAGGATATTGATGTCCATGCGACCCCACAAGATACGTTTTTTCGCCGCTGGGGGTCAATACTGGTGTTTGCCGACCGGGGTCGCAGATTGCGCAGCTTATCTATTTTTCCGAGGTTCCTGATCCCGATGGCGTCGACCGCGGACGGCGCGAATCCAAATCGATATTTGTATGCCAATCGGCAGGGTGTATCATGCGCGGCATGAAATACAAAACACCAATTATCGTAGCGGTGGCGATTCTTGTTTTCTGCCCTTTCGGGGTGTGCGCGGCATGGGCGGCGAATGATTCTCCCGACGCCAAGGCGGCTGAATCTTCCGCCGCCGGTGCCGATGCAGCGGCGGCCGAGAAGCCCAGGTCGATATCGGAAGATGCCCTGTCGTTTTGGGAAAGATTGCAGCTTGGGCAGTTGATGAAAGACAACACGCCCGTGCAGTGGTTGACGCTGCTGGGAGCTATCTTCCTGGGGTTTGTCGCCGGCAAGATCGTCGGTGCCGTGCTTCGGCGGCTGGCTCGAAAGGCGGGCGACCGCGGTTGGTTCGTGCGGCAGAACGTCCTGGAGGACCTGATCTCCCCGGCTTCGTTGGCTCTGCTTGCTTTGGGCCTCGGGCTGGGGTTGGCCAGTTTGAACATGAGCGTGCCGCTGCAGCGTTTTTCGATGAAGATGCTGTTGCTGCTGTACTCGATCGCTTTCTTCTGGTACGCCTACAATTTGGTATCCGTTATCGACGTGCTGTTGCAGAAACTTACGTCGAGGACCGAATCACAGTTGGACGACCAATTGGTTCCGCTTATCAGGAAATCGCTGCGAGTGTTCCTGGTTGTTATCGCGGTGATGTTCATCTTCGACACGGTACTTGGTCAGGACATAACCGCTTGGCTGGCCGGTTTGGGAATTGCCGGTTTGGCCGTTTCGCTGGCCGCGCAGGATTCGTTGAAGAACCTGTTCGGCTCCGTTACCGTTCTGCTGGACCGGCCCTTCCAGGTTGGCGAGCGAATCGTATTCTCCGGCTACGACGGCACGATCGAGGAAATTGGTTTTCGCTCAACGAAGATTCGCACGGCCTTGGGCCATCTGGTAACGATTCCCAACGCCAACATCGTCAACGCCCCGGTGGAGAATATCGGCCGGCGACCGTTCATCCGCCGCACGATCGACGTGACGATAACCTACGACGTATCGCGTGAGAAGATTGAGCAGGCCGTTGAGATACTTGAGGATTTACTGGAAGAGGAGGGCCTTGCCGAACCGATTCATCCGCGCATCGGCGAGAACGAATACCCGCCGCGAGTCTTCTTCAGCGACTACAATGCCGAGAGCTTGAACATAAAGGTTCTGTACTGGTACTCGCCGCCGGCCTATTGGGATTACATGGAGCATGCCCAGAGGCTGAACTTGCGGATATTCGAGGAGTTCGAGAAGGCCGGCATCGAGTTCGCTTTCCCGACGCAAACACTGTACCTCGCCGGCGATCCCAAACGCGAGTTGGCGCTGAAGATGCTCGGCAAGGATATGTAGGGCACCGCCGGTCGACCGATGAAACATCCCGCCGCGCTCGACGACGATACGCTCCTGCGTCAATGCGACGTGCGCCGCCTGCGGCGTTCGGGCCCCGGTGGGCAGCATCGCAACAAGGTGGAAACGGCCGTCTGCTTAAGCCACACATCGAGCGGCGTGAAGGCCGAAGCCTCCGAGC
>Ga0180432_10007246_pt1 | contig 14141 bp, 15 predicted proteins | sample SS_ome_10_FD_132414 | JGI IMG/M metagenome (GOLD analysis project Ga0180432, IMG submission 132414) | Hypersaline lake sediment archaeal communities from the Salton Sea, California, USA - SS_1_MS_2 metaG | ecosystem: Environmental > Aquatic > Non-marine Saline and Alkaline > Hypersaline >... | reverse complement strand
TCAGACCCTCAATGAGCTTCGGTTAAGGGACGAGGGTGTGTCTGTGCTAGGGTTGACTCGTGAGAACGGCAATTATATTGGGGCACCGAGAGGGCCTACAGAAATCATGTTGGGTGATACATTGATCCTTTACGGGCGCACATCCTGTGTTGCGAAACTCGATCAAAGACGCAAAGGAGATGAAGGGGACATTGAACACACGAAGGCAACACAAGAGCAGCGGGCTGTTGCAGAAAAAGAAAAGGCGCATGACGAGCAGATGGCTGAAAAAGATAAGACGAAAGGATCCTCTGATTTTGTCAACGAGGGCTGATGTGTTCTCATTGTTTTATCACGAACAGAAAATACTTTAAGGGGAGGATAAAGCCATGAAGATCGGTATTGTCGGAAGCGGGCTGGTGGGTTCCACAGCAGCCTATGCAATGGTTATGAAGGGCATCGGCAGGGAGATTGTTTTGGTGGATAAAAACTCGAAGCGCGCTGAGGCCGAAGCGAAAGATATAGTGCATGCGGTGCCATTTGCCAGCCCTCTCATAGTTAGAAAGGGGGATTATGAGGATCTCAAAGGCAGTCGACTGGTGATTGTCAGTGCAGGCGTTTCCCAGAAACCGGATGAATCGCGTCTTGATCTCCTGAAACGAAATGCAGCGGTATTTAAGGAAGTGATTCCCGGTATTCTTGAGAACGCCCCGAGGGCGATTCTGATTATTGCTACCAATCCCGTGGATATCATGACCTATCTTGCAGCCCATTATGCGAGCCGATATGAGATACCGGTGTCAAAGGTCATCGGTACGGGGACCATGCTGGATACAGCCAGGTTTCGGACATTGTTGGGTGAGCATATCGGGGTAGACGCTCAACACGTCCACGCCTATGTGATCGGCGAACACGGCGACTCCGAAGTATTAACCTGGTCCCTGGCGACCATCGGGAGTATGCATTTGGAAGCGTACTGCGACCGCCAGGGGATACTGTTGAATGATGGAATGAGGAGAAAGATAGATGAGGACGTTCGCAATGCAGCCTATGCGATCATCGACGGAAAAGACGCCACGTATTATGGCATCGGGAGCGCCCTGAGCAAACTGGCCGATGTCATCCTGCATGAGCAAAGATCTATCGTAACCGTCTCCACACCCAACCCGGAGGGGGTGGATGTCAAAGATGTTTCCATCTCAACGCCGCATCTGGTGGGGGGAGAGGGTGTTCTTGCCACGCTGACCCTTCCCCTGAATGAGGAAGAACAAGACCTTCTTCAGCATAGCGCCGAGGTTATCCACAAGGCGATCAAGGAACTCAGGGATTTTTTGTAAAGGTTGTCGCCAAGATTCGGAAATTCAAGAATTGGGGATTTAGGGGTCCAGGAAATCATAAAAAGGCAAAAAAAGGAGGAAGATGATGCTGAAAGACCGATTCGTTAAAATTATGTTAGTGTTGATTACCGTTCTGCTTTTGTTCAATCTCTTCAATCTCAACGTCTTTTCCATTCTCGCACCGAAAGAAGCCGGTGCGGGTTCGCCGCAGGAATTCAACTTTCGCGGTAACGGCGTGGGGATCGCATGCAGCGATAGTGGTCAGTATGTATACGCCGCAAGCAATTCAGGCGTTTTCCGATCCATGGATTTTGGGAAAAGGGGATCGTGGGAAAAAGTTATCGACTAAGCGGTATGAGAGTCACACGTATCACCATTCGATTATTTCATGTGGGTTAAGAGGAGGTAAGCGTGTATAAGACGATTTTAGTGCCATTGGACGGATCAGAAAGGGCAGAGTCAATACTTGAGACATGTGGAAGAATTAGCGTATCGCTTCGAGGCCAAGGTCATTTTTCTCCAAGTGGTCGAGCCGCCTGATTTGGTTCTCGTGCACCAGGAAGATCACGGTGTAAATATGGAGATCTATGAAAAAAAACATGCCTTAAATGAGAATCGGCATGTTAGCTTTTGACTTCGGTTCTTACGGAAAACCAGCGCCTGTCTTCTCTTTTTGCCGAGAATCCTCTTTCCCTGTACCCGTCTCATCCCGGTCCTCGATCAAATTCTATAATGCGACCAAAGGCCTTATCAACCCCCGAATTTACCTTATGGTAGAGAGGACTATCCGGACCCACCCGGCCCCCCATATCGTAGGTAAATTCTGCTCTGGCCTCATGTCGAAGCCAATATCCTGTCAGTACAGGCCCCTGTGAATTATAGCAGGAATGGAAATGCACAAATTCATCCTGGGGTTCGGGTCTACTCTCCAACCATCGGGTAGGTGCTTCAGAGAAAAAAAAGGTTGAATCCTCGTCGCATCTGAAGGAATCAGATCCCCGTTTTCCGGAAGCCTGGCAAGTCTCGCTTCTCCTTCAAAAAGGAGTTCATTAACCGAGGTATCTTTTGTATAGAATCCTCTCTCATTAAAACAAACGAATGCAAGCCGGGAAAGATCTTTCGGGTCTTCCGGTCGGAAGTAATAGCCGACAAAGGGGCCAAAGCCATATACACTACCGTCCAACTTGATCTCCAGCATGGATACATATCCACGTGGAATTTTGAGTTCAACCTCATCGTCTGTCCGAGGAAGGCAACCTCCGAGCAACAAATGTAAAAATACGATGAGATCGAGAATCAGATTTTTAGTCGGAAAGCCCATGGCATCCCCAAAGCTTGCCGATAACCCAGATACAAATTGCAAAACCGACAGCCAGAACCCAGGCCCCCACAGCCCTGTTTCCAAACCAGTCGGACAGTGTCAGGGGGCCGATGCTGGTCGGAAGGTAAAGGATGGGAACGAGCACTTCATGGAGCTGGGCAAAGACAGCTGTACCGACAAGTCCTCCGAGAAGAGTGAAAACAGCATCCATCCTTCCTTCCCCGGCCGCTGCCCAGCAGGTTCCCGGACAATAACCAATCAGTCCCCATCCGATCCCGAATATGATTGCAGCGATGCCGGTAGCCACGATGCTTGTCGGAAGAATCACCGTGCGAGGTTCACCTGTGGCCTGGAGACCTAAAAGCCCCAGTGCCGATAGCGCTACCGTCAGGACCATGAACCGGGGGATTTCCGGATCCATCATGAGATGTGCACGGGCCATCTTATTGGGGTTGGTTGCCCCGACCCTCTGAATGACAAAACCGAAGGCAATACCCGAAAAAAGCCCAAGCCAAATGTTGGGGATCATGTTTTCTCCTTTCCGGTTTTGCCGTATACAATTCGAGAGGTAAGCATTGCCGTACCGAATATCACCGCCCCGAAGTACAGTCCGCTTATGGCCAGTTGTGTGGAGCCGGATATGAAGAGACCGAGGGTGCACCCACCGGCAAGCCGTGACCCGAAAAGGATCAGGAATCCCCCGATGAATGCCGCTGAAAACCGTCTGATCTTGCTCGGGCCAAAGCGTTTTTCCCATATCTCCGGGACATCCCGGACAGGTATTTTAAAGGTCCGCCCTGCGAGAAACCCTCCGATGGCCATACCCAGCACAAATGTCATGAGCCATGAACCCGGTCCGGGTATCATCCGGTAATGCGCTTTTGATTCTACATAATCAGGGGCTACGATCTGTAAAAGGCCCTTGACAGTGCTTACGAATCCGCTGGAAGAAGCCGGTGGTCCGAACGTTGCGAATATAAAAACGATGATTCCGGCCAGAGCCACTGCAGCGGAAATCCAGTTCCAATAGGGCGTTTGTTTATTTTGTTCCCTCATCTTTATCCTCCGCACGATACATATCCGCCTCTGGGGTTCCCTTGAATTCGCCTTTTTCCACCACTGTCTTCTGCATTTTTTACCGATTCCATGCCGGCGGATGTCCCGGGCAGGTCATCACCACTGAATTTCCGTTCCACGCTTTCAACCGGATAAAATTTTTCGGGGTCCCCCCATTCTTTCCAAGAATATTCGTAGGTAATGACTTGATTGACTCCCATCAACCGGAGAATAAAATACGAGAATGAACTTCTTCGACCGGAATTACAATAGACAATAACCCCCCTTGAAGTATCCAGCCCTCGATACAGTTCCTGTAAATCCCGATAGGTTTTGAGCTGTTTTGTTTTCTCGTCCACCCAGGCGGCTGTATAATCGATGTTCACAGCTTTAGGGATATGTCCAAGTTTGAAAGGGTTTCCCCTTAGACCAGTAGTGCCTTTTTCGCCCACATACTCCGCATGGGAACGAACATCGATGATCTGATACATGGGATCGCCCAGCCTGGAGTAAATGAAGCTTCCGTCAATCAGTTTCCATTTTTGAATCTCACTTGATGGGGCCTGGTATAAAAGGGGTTTGAGCGTTCTGGATTCAGCGGAAAGATGGTACCCTGCCCGCTGCCAAGCATCAATCCCTCCGTCGAGGATCTTTTTCTCAGAGTGCCCGAGGATATCCAGTATCCAGAACACATAAGATGCGGTTGCACCACCATCTCGTTCCACCGAATCATAAAGGACAATAGCATCTGAACGAGCGATACCTGCACTTCCAAGAATCTCTTGGGCTTTTTGGGGACCAACGAATTTTTCACCGATATTCATATCTAAATCGTCGTACCTGAAAGCCGTCCAGGGGAGGCGTATAGCGCCGGGAATCGGACTCCCGTCATAGTACTTGTCGCCACGCACATCGACAATGACGAGTGTGTTGTCTCTTATGTGTTCCTTTAACCATTTAGCAGACACCAGAAATTCGGGGTTGGGATATTCGGCTGTCTTCCCTTCGTCCGATGCCATGGATAATGACCATACCATTCCCAAAAAAAGGATGGCAGCGATTGTGATATAACGTAATATCCTGTTTTTGTGCATGGAATCTCCTCTCTTCCTTTTAGTAGCACGTTTGCCTAAGTGGCCAATCCTACCTTCAGACATGAATCTTTCTCAACTGTCCGGGTTTTTTAAAGCATCCCCAGGGCCAAAGGCCGCCTGTTGGCGGTAAAACCGATCAAGCCTGTTGTTGGTTAGGACTGAGCAAGCCTTCTATAATGAGATTGGTGGCATCGTCTTCTGTGAGCCCGCGACACAGCAAGGTTTCGAGCTGCTTGGAGTCGACGCTACCAATGGAGGCTTCATGCGTCACGTGGGCCTTTGGATGATGCACCTCCACAATGGGTATGGCATTGGCAATCGCCTTGTCCTGCACAATCTCTTTACAATCCACATGTCCTCGAGCAAACGCTGCAGAAGCCACCATAGTGTTTTTGATTTCGGCCTTCGCTGTTTCCCTGACAGCAATATTCGTTCTTAACACACCATGGGCCCCTTCCCCCTTCAGGTTTGCCTTCTCATGAATCCTTATCTGATCATCGCCTCGACCACTTATTCGGGCTGCCATGTCAAGGACGCTGTCGATACCGGAATCCGGCTCATCCATCAAAACGAGTTTTGGCTCCATCGTCAGTATGGAGGCCAGTTCTATTCTTTTTCTCTCTCCACCCGATAAGGTTCGATCTGCTGCCCGGTCTAAGTATTGATCCGGTTCAAGGCCTACAAGTTCGAGTGCCCGCCTGATGTTATCTGAGGATTTATCACCTGCCCCGGCGCTGATAAAACTTTTCACTGTTAGCCCCACATAACGGGCAGGCTCCTGCCATGCTAAAGTAATTCCTTTTCGAGCCCGTTGATCAATGGAGAGGGCGCTAAGGGATTCCCCCTCAAAAACAATATCGCCCTCAAATTCCGAGTATCCAGAAAGCCCCATAATGGTATGGGCCAGTGTGGATTTACCCGCACCGTTTGGACCGACGACCGCATGAACATGTCCCGGCCAGAATTGCAGGGATAGATGGTCCAATATACGCCTGTCTCCGAGATCCAAAACGACTTTCCTTGTTTCGAGTATCGCTCTTTCTGTCATAACGCACGGCCCTCTCTGTGTTTGTTCATTCCTTTACCATTCCCATTCCTTAAGCCAACCTGCTTTGACCGGCGAAAACTAAAGAAACAGGTACATAGATCTAAAATCAATTTTTAGTGCAGAATTCAGGCCTTCATTAACTGTCTCGGCATATGTATAGCTTACTAAGAATAGGGGCGTTTTCCGAGAGGCCATTATTCCAACATTTCAATTGTGAGCGAAGCGCACTGACTTGTAATCATTACATATCCTGTTGACTGGCCCTTTAGAATCAGATCACGGGGATCACCACAACAGGTATGAAAGAATTTTTAGAGATTTTTTCCGGTACACCCCCAAAGGAAGTCCATTATTGAGGGTATTTACGGTACGTAAGCATTTACAGCCGCTTGACATAATGAAAGTATAAGATAGCACCGCATCCAATGGGAATGGGGTCAAGCGAGTATTTTAAAGGCAATTGAAGGGTAGACAATGGACAACCGCTGATATGCAGGCGCCCAAGCTTTCCATCCTTATACACCTTCTTTAAAATTTTTCCGGGTTATGCCGGGAATCTTTTTTTGCCCGGCCTTCCTGTCTACGATTGACTTGGGTCAACGCTCAAACTGAATAAGATCCTGCCAGTCATGGAATGAGACAACGGCCCGTGTTCTCATTTTTTTCTTTTCAATTTGAAAATGCCGTACCTCTGTCAGCGATTAGACCCATGAAGTAAAAAAATCATATAAATACATGATTCCGGGTATATACTTTTAGCGGTAGCCATGTAATTGTAAATAAAAAAACAAGCGATATGAATTTCAGCAATTAAAGGTTTAAACTCGTAAAAATTCTAATTTAGACGGTTTTGTAAAAAGTTCAAATTCAAGGCGTGCAAATTTTGGTGTCATGATGGGTGCTTATCGTACATTGAATGCTTGCGAAATGCAGCACAACGTCCCGTTGAACTAAAGCGGTAACCTTTTTACGAGACTGTCAAGTATAGGAGGCAGGTCATGGAAGATATTAATGTGGTTATTGCCGGTGCAGCCGGCGAGGGTGTTCAGACCGTCGGCGATGTCCTGACAGAGACGGTCTCGGCACAGGGTTATGCTGTTTTCGCCTGGAAGGAGTATGAGTCCAGGATTCGCGGCGGCCAGAACAGCTATTCCATCCGAATCGGCGAGAAAGCACGGAATTCGCCGTTGATAGGCGCCGATGTGCTGCTTTGTCTGAACAAAGGTGCCGTCAAAAAATATGAACCCCTCATCAACCAAGGGGGTATTCTGGTAGCCCAGGAAAAAGTGAAGGAAAAAATGATCACCATTCCATTCACGGAAATTGCCGAGAAGGAAATAGGAAATGAGGTCTATGCAAATACTGTCGCCATCGGGGGCCTCGCCTCTGTGCTCGGCATGGAATTGGACACACTAAAAAAACTCCTTGAGAACCGCTTTTCAAAAAAAGGTGATAAAATTATCCAGGACAATCATATCGCTGCAGAAAAGGGGTTTTCCCTGGTGGAGCAGGAATGTAAGGATATGTGTCCGTGGACCCTTCATAAAAAAGAAAGCTCTTTTTATCTTGTAGCCGGTAATGAGTCCATTCCGCTGGCAGCGGCCTTTGCCGGTTGCCGTTTTATGGCCGCCTACCCCATGACTCCCTCTACCGGTATTATCACCTTTCTTTCCAAAGAGCAGGAGCGGCTCGGGGTTTTCACCGAACAGGCCGAGGATGAGATTGCAGCGGTAAATATGGCCATCGGGGCAAGTTATGCGGGGGTGCGGGCCATGACGGCCACATCCGGAGGTGGATTCGCCCTGATGGTGGAAGGCCTGAGTCTGGCAGGCATGACGGAGACCCCTGTGGTGATCGTCCTTGCTCAGCGTCCGGGACCTGCCACCGGTCTGCCCACACGGACTGCCCAGGGGGACCTCCTTTTTGCCATAAACGCAGGACATGGGGAATTCCCCAAACTGGTGCTTGCTCCATCTGATGCCAAAGATGCCTTTCATAAGACTGTGCGGGCATTCAACCTGGCCGATAAGTACCAGATGCCGGTCATCATCCTTACAGACCAATTTTTGGCCGACGCTCATTTTTCCATTGGTGATTTTGACCTGGGAAAGGCCCTCCCCGATTCTCATCTTGCCGATCCTTCCCGGATAGAGACATACGGGCGTTACCGGATAACCCCTGAGGGAATATCACCACGGCTTTATCCTGGCCAGAGCGAACATCTGGTCTGTGTAGACAGTGATGAGCACGATGAGACAGGCCACATCACAGAGGATCTTGCTGAAACTGCAAAGGTTATGACCGAGAAACGAATGGCCAAATACAAAGGGCTCAAAAAAGAGATGAGGCCTCCCGAGGAAGCGGGCTTGGATAAGGCGGAAACCGTTCTTATTGGATGGGGCTCCTCCAGGGGCGCTATCCTGGAAGCCATGGATCTCTTGAAAAAGGATGGGAAAAGGGTCGGTATGATCCATTTTACGGAACTCTGGCCATTGCCCGATCATGAGTTTCCTGAAGAAAAGAATTACTGTACGGTGGAGAGCAACATCTCAGGTCAACTGGCCAGACTGCTGAGATCGGAATATAAGCTGGAAATTAAAGGAACCCTTAGCCGATACGACGGTCTTCCACTTACGGGTGAGTATATAAGGAGGAATTTCAATGCTTAAGACAGAAGATTATAAGAGTGATGCTGAAATTCAGTGGTGCCCCGGGTGCCCCAATTTTGGAATTTTACAAGCCTTTAAAAAGGCCTTTGTGGAATTACAAAAGGCCCCACACGAGCTCTGTTTGGTATCCGGGATCGGACAGGCGGCCAAACTGCCCCATTATCTGAGATGCAATTTCTTTAACGGGCTTCACGGCCGGGCCATTCCTTTAGCCCTGGGGATTCACGTAACCAATCCGGAACTGACAACCATTGTGGTTACCGGAGACGGCGATTGTTATGGTGAGGGCGGCAATCATTTCATCCACACCCTGCGAAGAAATCCGGATATTACAGTCGTCGCTCACAACAATGAGATCTACGCCTTGACCAAGGGCCAGGCCTCCCCCACGACCCCTTATGGAGAGAAGCGGACGCTTCAAATACGCGGTGTTGAGATCATGCCGCTGAACATGCCGGCGGCTGCCATCCTGCATGGATGTACCTTTGTCGCCAGGGGATTCGCAGGGGATGTGGATCACCTCAAGGATATACTTGTCAAAGCCATTCAGCATAAAGGGCTCTCCTACGTGGACGTGATTCAGCCGTGCATTACCTGGGGCACCCACCCTATGAGTTGGTATAAAGAGAGGGTCTTTCGGCTCAATAACGATTACGACACTACCGATCAGAAGACCGCCCTGAATACTGCCATGGCCACAGGTGAAAGGTTCCCCATCGGGGTTCTCTATGAGGGCGGCTCTGAAACAACGTTTGCTGAACGATTCAGAAATACGGTCACCGAGGCGCCCTTGACCACATTAGCCCCTCCCGCTATGGAGAACATCGAACAGATCCTTTCTGAATTCAGGGCGCTAAAGGATTAAAATGCCCATGTTTTCGAAATCGCAAACCTGAATGGTCATTTTCATAGTTACTCAGGGAATTTTAGTGTCACTTTCACCCCGTTTTGATCCTTTATCACCTTCACTTTCAGGTCGACACTCCCATCACGGACCCCTAACGCCAGCAAGGTTTTACCTTTTACCTTCTCCGGATGTGTGATCTCACGCACGTCCTGGATAATTTTTTCTCTGATGGTTACACCTGGTGATGGGAGTTCGGCCCGCCCTTTCGGTCTTCATCCTCGCCTTTTCGACCGAGCAATCTCGCGTTGATGGCTACAATGACCGTGGATAGGGACATGACAAGAGCCCCCGCTGCCGGTGGCAGCATAAAACCCACAGGATAGAGAACCCCCGCTGCCAGCGGGATGGCCACCGCGTTGTATCCTGTGGCCCACCAGAGGTTCTGCACCATCTTGGAGTACGTCGCCCTTGAGAGCTCTACGATGGCAGTCACATCTCTGGGGTCGGAACGAACGAGCACGATGTCCGCCGCTTCCATGGCCACGTCTGTTCCGGCCCCTATAGCGATGCCCATGTCGGCCTCCACGAGGGCAGGCGCATCATTAACACCATCCCCGACCATGGCTACGGTGAGACCGCGCTCCTTGACCTCCTTGATTTTAGCGGCTTTCTGATCGGGCAGCACTTCAGAAAAGTAGTCATCCAGATCGAGTTCCCGGGCAACCCAATGGGCGACCGATTCGGAATCACCGGTGAGCATCATGACTTGAACGTTCATGGCTTTGAGACGGGAAAGCGCATCGTGGGATTCCTCTCGAATGATGTCGGCGAGTGCGATTGCCCCTTCAGGCTGCTCGTCCACCAGGAGATAGACGACGGTTTTTCCCTCCCCTGCCGCTTTTTCAATTTCAGAGTTCTGGATCCTAATATTTTTCTCCTCAAGGTACCCTGAACTCACTACCTTGACCACAGAGGCTTCGATCTTTGCTACGGCCCCTTTTCCTGCGATAGCCTCGAAATCTTCGGGGTCCGGGTAGTCGATCTCTCTTTTCCGGGCTTCTTCCACAATGCCCTGAGCGATAGGATGTTCGGATCGGCTTTCCAGCGACGCCGCCAGCATAAGAAGCGTGTCTCCTCCCTTTTCATTCAAGGGAATAACGTTCGTGACACCAAAACGGCCTTCCGTAAGGGTTCCCGTTTTGTCAAAGACCACCGCATCCAGATTCCGCCCCCTTTCAAAAGAGGAACGGTCCCTTATGAGCAATCCCTGACCTGCAGCAAGGGAGGTGGAGACGGCCACCACCAGAGGGACGGCCAGGCCCAAAGCATGGGGACAGGTAATAACCATAACGGTCACCATACGCTCGAGGGAAAATACAAATTCTTTCCCGAATACCAGCCAGAAGATTAGTGTGATGCTCCCTGCGCTCAGCGCGATGATGGTGAGCCAGAGCGCTGCCCGATTGGCCAGATCCTGAGTTCTGGATCGGGACTCCTGGGCTTTCTGTACCATATTGACGACTTGCGAAAGATAAGTGTCATCACCAACTTTCTTCACTTCTGCGGTTACGGCGGATTCCCCGTTGATCGCCCCGCCGATAACCTCGTCCCCTTCTGTTTTTTCAACCGGTTTGCTCTCCCCTGTGAGCATGGCCTCGTTGATGCTGCTACGGCCTTCCACAATGACCCCATCGGTGGGTATTTTTTCACCGGGTTTTACGATAACCCGATCCCCCGCTTTCAGTGCAGACACGGGCACCTCCTCGGTATTGCCGTCTTCTTTCATCCGGTGGGCCTCGGAGGGAATCAGTTTCACAAGCTCCTCCAGGGCTCCCGAGGCCCCCATGACGGAACGCATCTCGACCCAGTGTCCCAGAAGCATGACCACAATCAATGTAGCAAGCTCCCAGAAAAATACCTTTCCGGGCAGGCCGAAGACCACCATGGAACTGTAGACATAAGACACCATAACGGCCAGGCCAATGAGGGTCATCATGCCGGGTTCTTTTTTCTCCAGCTCATCCAACAGCCCCTTTAGAAAAGGCCACCCGCCATAGAAAAAAACGACCGTGGCAAGCCCGAACTGAACATAGCTATCCCCTGGGAAGGCCAGCAAATGTTTCAGTCTAAGAAGACCTTGAATGAGCGGCGCCAGTCCCAAGATGGGCATGCTGAGTATGAGAGATACCCAGAAGCGTCGGCGAAAATCGGCCACCATGTGGGCATGATGGCTCTGATGATTGCCGTGGTGCCCGCCTGCTTGGGAATTTTTGGTATGTTCCATTTTATTTTACCTTGATCTCCCTGGTCTCCGCTATCTGGACCCACACCACCGTTTCAGGCCCCAAGGCCATCAGGGGAGGCAGCATCAAGTTCAGATGGCCAGATCGAAAGAGTTTCCGTTCTGTTTGATCATCTGGCCGGCCCTCCGGGCCTCCTCGGTTTCTTTCTCCGATAGATCGACATCCGTCCAAACCAGCTCGCAGGAACCCAGTTGAGTTTTTAATCCAGGCAAATCTGGGACTCCGCAGATTCCGGATAGAGAGCAGATGGACTTATCCCAAAGGCACCAGCATTATGGGACAGTGAATCCTGTCGGCGACCCGTTCATCGGTGGAATCTTCTAAGAAAGCAAGTATCCGGCTCTTCGGGTGATGCCCCATAATGAGAAGATCGAAGTCTTTGGTTACCCGGGCAATAGCTTTGGCATAAGTCTCGCTGTCAATTAAAATGATCTTAATTTTCTCCACTTTCTCACCATACCCAAATTTTTGGAATTGATTTACAATATCGCGTTCGCTAACCCTGGGCAGCGTGTCCATCAACATATGAGCTTTGCCAGCTCCCGGGTCGTTGATATGAACAACCGACAGGGTTGCCCCAAAAAATGATGTCAGGCGCATGGCCTCGTCGACAACCCTTTGTTCATCATTCCGGCCGTTTAGTGATAGAAGAATATTTTTGTACCTCATGGGATCATCTCCTTTGGTATTTTCAGTCGCTTAGCCCGGCGAAGCGATGAAATTTCAGGCTTTAAATTGAGAGGCATCGGCATTAGGCCGTCGAGGGCCTTTTCATGACAACATGTTGTTAGATTCAATAGGGTTTCAGAATTTTCAGATTTACCTCCCTGAAACCCGGATCCTGACACCTAAGCTTTGCGTCACGACCTAATCAGCGTCCTTGCTGCCCCCCAGGAGCCATTTTTTCTGAGCATAGTCTTGAAAAAACGGGGTTCTATGTCTGCTCTGTCCGCTTACTGCAGGGCCTGTGGTGGTCGGCACAAAATTTACGGCCGCTGTTCGGCGAGATCGACGGGTAACGAAAGGGTCTGCTCCGTCATTAGATTTTTCGAATAATCAAAGAATAGATCTTCCAAAGCCATCGAAAAACCACGGAACCGCCCTGGATCCTCGGCAAAAAGGTCGCGCATATGGACATTTTCAAGTTTTTTGCAGTGTTTCTCCAAGGATTTCCAGGCAGGTAAATTTTTTAAGTTTGCCATGACTGTATTATGTTGGGAGTATTTCGTAAGACGGTATTTTACTATATTCATTTCCTATTTCAGGTAATGAACAACCAGCGCCACGATAAGTCCCGCCACTAAAATCCAAAAAAAGAAACCCAGGGTTATGGCCGCCATGGCTTCACCTTCTCTTTTCGTTTGGGCTTGCTCTACTGCTTCCTGCCTGGTACGGGGCGGCCTGGGTGGTACGGCCGCGGCCATCAGAAAAGCAAAAAACAATCCGAAAAAAAGGAAGGTCAGCCAGGAGAAGCCCCATACGGTTGGCCCATAAGGACCAACCCAGGCGCCACCGGCCCATGTAAATAGAAAGAGAACCAAAGCAAACCACAGCCAACCGTTCCAGGGGCCTACTCTTCCTAAGAAATAAAAGGGTAACATTATCAGTGTTGCAATAATTAAGGCAGTCAACAAGTCAGCAATAAACATTATTTTGTCCCTCCTTGAATTTCATGGGCGCCGATCCGGGATGACCGTTTTTAGTCCAACCACCCCCGGATAAAAGTTTTTTTGTTCCATTTATTGTTTACTACCAATAAGGTTATTACAGATTAAACATATATTATCTGAGTCCATCTATAGACCTGGAAGACGGGTCTGTTTCAAGTTTAGATCATAGAGCATCCTCTGTCCGGCAAAAGCGGCCCACCAGTCCACGCATCCAGCTTACCATCTCAAGAGCGCTAAGTACTCCTCACAGGAGTTTAATCGGTGGCTCCTTGGGTGGCTCTGGTGGTTCCGGTGGCTCTTTGATAGGGGGTCTTGGAACCGAAGAATCATACGGCGGCTCCTTGATAGGGTGCTTCTCCAAGGAAATATCGTTGCGCCCGACTAGCCCCACGTCTTTTTTCAATATCAGAAATCCCATGAATTCTTTTGAATTATTCAACACTATAATTATCTCCTTTTTCTTTTTTATCTGCATTTCTCTGATCTCAGACTTCATGAGCGGCCCTTATCCAGCCACGGTCCCGCAACAAGCCAGATAATCAGCCCCAAAAGGCCACCAATTTCTATCACGATTTTACCCTCCTTGCAGATTCAATATATTAATAAGATTTACTTGCGTTTCCATTTATCCCCGTCCTTTTTATATTTTTGTTTTACCGCTACCCAGGCAATCTTATGGGCGACCTCTTCTTCCGAGTCGTCGCCTTGTCTGTCCTTTGCATCCTTATATTGATCCCAGGCGTTGTTGAAGGCAGCTATATAGATCTCCTGAGCATATTTTGGTAATACATGTCTGACCGATTTTGGGAGGTCTTTC
>Ga0180432_10007245_pt1 | contig 14141 bp, 15 predicted proteins | sample SS_ome_10_FD_132414 | JGI IMG/M metagenome (GOLD analysis project Ga0180432, IMG submission 132414) | Hypersaline lake sediment archaeal communities from the Salton Sea, California, USA - SS_1_MS_2 metaG | ecosystem: Environmental > Aquatic > Non-marine Saline and Alkaline > Hypersaline >... | reverse complement strand
TTCGGTCTGCCGGAGCCGGGACTGGGCATCATTCCGGCAGCTGGCGGTAGCCAGACCCTGCCCAGAACGGTGGGGGGTGCCGCCGCGCTGGAAGTGCTGTTGAGCGGCCGGTGGGTCGCGGCTGACGAGGCCTACCGCCTGAGGCTGGTCAACCGAATTTTACCCCGCGCTGAGTTGATACCGGAAGCCGAGAGACTCGCCGGTAAAATCAAAGCTCATAATCCACTGGCGGTAAGCTATGCCAAGCAGGCGGTTGCCCGGGGGCTTGACCTTGGTTTGAAAGAAGGGCTGGAGCTTGAGTCCAGGCTCGGCTCTCGTCTGCTGGTTTTGTCGGCTTCCTCATAACGGTGTTGGGTATGAACAGTCAAGATTTAGAGACACTTACTGATAAGGTAGCTGATTTAATTATCAAAAGCCGGAAGATGGTAGTCTTTACCGGAGCCGGCATCAGCACGGAATCCGGGATTCCCGATTTTCGCAGCCCGGGAGGAATCTGGGACCGGTTTGACCCGGAAGACTTCACCTACCAGAAATTTGTCAGTAGCCCGGAATCAAGGCGAAAGCAGTGGCAGATGCTGCGGGAGGGGCTGCTGACCGATAAGGCAATGCCCAATGCAGCCCATGATGCCGTCGCCGAGCTTTACGGCATGGGCAGGCTGGACTGTGTCATTACCCAGAATATAGATAACCTGCACCAGAGAGCGGGGGTGCCCGACAACAGGGTGTTTGAGCTTCACGGTAATATGCAGTGGGTGGTTTGTCTGGGCTGCGGTCAGCGGTACCCATTTAGTGAGGTTAAAATCAGGCTGGATAATGGCGAGGAGATACCAGATTGCGGGGCATGTCGGGGTATGCTGAAGCCCGATGCAGTTATGTTCGGAGAGCAGCTGCCGGCTGAAGTGCTGCACGAGGCAAGCCAGCGTTCACACGAGTCCGACCTTTTTATCGTGATTGGCTCGACTCTGGTTGTCATGCCGGCTGCCTATATGCCCAGATATGCTGTCCAGTCCGGTGCCAAACTGGTTATCATTAACCTCAGCTCTACTCCCATGGACCACCAGGCGACCGTCCTCATCAGGTCTAAAGCCGGGGAAATAATGTTACGGGTAGTGGATAAGGTGAAAGAAAAAGCAGGGGGTGATATTATTTAAAAAAAGGTCGGGCTATCAAGCATTAACTTGATTAAACAGGAGGGACTGAGCTAAAATGAACAAGGTTTGGGCTAGTGCGGAAGAGGCTATAGCTGATGTTGAGGACGGAGCCAGCATAGCGGTAGGAGGTTTTTTTACTGCCGGAGTTCCCCGAGTTTTGCTGAAAGCCTTGGCAGACAAGGGTGTGAAGGATCTCTCGATGGCCTGTGGCTGCGGTCCTTTATTGGGTGTTCCCGAGGTAACCGCACAGCTGGTAAAGAATAAACAGATTATGAGGATAATAGATTCCTACGGGCTTTATCGCTCGGCTAGCAAAGGCAAGCAGGACCCCCTGGAGCAAGCAGTCAGAGCCGGTGAGATAGAGTTGCGAATTTACCCCATGGGCACCATAGCTGAAAGGCTAAGGGCCGCCGGGGCTGGGATTCCCGCTTTTTACACACCCACCGGAGTGGGCACAATAGTGGAGGATGCTACGGTTACCAATGTTAAGGAAGAGCAATCGTTGAAGGAGACGAGGATATTTAACAGGGAGAGATATGTTCTGGAACGTGCCCTGACCGCGGATTTTGCTTTCATTCATGCCTATGCCGGGGATAGAGAGGGAAATCTCAGGTACAGGATGACATCAAGAAACTTTAACCCGGTAATGGCTACCGCCTGCAAGGTGACTATTGCCGAGGTTGAGAATTTAGTGGAACCAGGGGAGCTGGACCCGGACTGTATCCATACGCCGGGGATATATGTTCAGCGGGTGGTGCAAGTCCCTCGCCCTAGCTTTGCTGTAACCATAGATTAGCAGTCAAGGGGAGGTGAAGGGAAATGAAGAAACTTGAAGGGCTCTCCCGGGAAATGATTGCCTTGCGGGTAAGCCGGGAGATAAAAGACGGCGACTATGTAAACCTGGGGATAGGTATTCCAACCCTTGTTAGCAACTGGATAGAGGAAAGGGATGTGGTACTCCAATCAGAGATAGGTATGACGAAAACAGGCCCGCTGGCTTCCGGGGACGAGGTTGAACAGGACCGTATAAATGCCAGCTGCCAGGCGGTAAAGGAGCTTCCGGGCACCGCTTACTTTGACATCGTCGAATCCTTTAGCATGATAAGAGGCGGGTTTATGGATGTTATTGTCATGGGAGCTATGCAGGTTGATGCTACCGGTGACTATGCCGGCTGGGCAAACCCGACGAGAGGCCTGTATGGTGTGGGGAATATCGGCGGCTCTATGGATTTGGCGGCCGGGGCCAGGAAGCTGCTCATCGCTATGGAGCACACCACTAAGGATGGTCAATGCAAAATCGTCAACGAGTTAACGTATCCGGCGACGACGGAAGGAAAAGTAGACATGATATTCACCGACCTTGCGGTGATTGAGGTTACGCCTAAGGGACTGCTCCTCAAGGAGGTATTCCCCGGCCTCACTGCGGAAGATGTCCAGTCGGTAACCGAGCCCAAATTGATAATAAGTCCTGACTTAAAAGAAATAGAGCTTTAAGGAGGTATAGAGTGAACACTACGGATTTTCTCAACATCGCCACCGCCATTTGCCCCGACAAGAATGCCATTGTCTTTGAGGACAAGAGATACACATTCAGCCAGCTTAACGAGCGCGTGAACCGTCTCGCTAACGGGCTGATGAAGCTGGGCGTGAAGAATGGCGACCGGGTCGCTTTTCTGCAGGTCAATTGCAATCAATGTGTGGAAACCTACTTTGCCGTGGCCAAAGCCGGGGCTATCTACCTGCCGCTGAACTTCAGGGCCAAGGAGAAGGAACTCGCCTATATGCTCAACACCGCCGAAGCCACCACCATTATTGCCGGCGAGCGCTATATCCCGCTGATACAATCAATACAACCTGAGCTTAAAGACCTGAAAAACCTCATATCCATAGAGAAAAAGCACGATGACATGCTGTTTTATGAGGATGTCATATCATCCTCACCGGCTGACGAGGTGGTCACCGAGATTGGTGATGATGATACCACCATACTCATGTACACCGCCGGCACCACCGGCTTTCCCAAGGGGGTAATGCTGTCTCATAACAGCTTCTCCGTTTACATGCTGGAAAACGTAACCCCGGCCGATCCGATGGCGGGGGAAAGCAATATCCTTACCGTGCCGCTGTACCATGTCGCCGGGATTCAGGCGATGATGGCGGCCATCTACGGGGGCAGGACGCTGGTGATGGAGCGCCAGTTTGAACCCAAGGAATGGATGGAGCTGGTGGAGAGGGAGAAAGCCAACCGGGCCATGATGGTTCCCACCATGCTGAAGCAGTTGCTGGACCACCCCGAATTCGGCAAGCATGACCTGAGCAGTATAAAGGTAATCACCTACGGTGCGGCTCCCATGCCCATTCCGGTGATTAAAAAGGCGCTGGAGGTCTTCCCCGGCGTGAGCTTTATTAATGCCTTCGGCCAGACGGAGACAGCCTCCACTATTACCTCGCTGAGTCCGGAAGACCATGTCCTCACCGGCACGCCGGAGGAAATAGATAAGAAACTGAAGAGGTTAGCCTCCATCGGCAAGCCCATGTCCGATATTGAGATGAAGGTCGTGGATGAGGACGGGAACACCCTGCCTCCCGGTGAAGCGGGTGAGATTCTCGCCAGGGGGCCGAGGGTGATGACCGGTTACTGGAAGGACGATGAGAAGACTGCCAAGACTATTGACAAGGATGGCTGGGTGCATACCGGCGATGTTGGCTATGTTGATGAGGACGGCTATTACTTCCTGGCGGGCAGGTCAAGCGACATGATTATCCGCGCGGGTGAAAACATATCCCCCGAGGAACTGGAAAATGTGATACGTGAACATCCCAAGGTGGAAGATGTTGCCGTCATCGGCGTTCCCGATGAGACCTGGGGCGAGGAACCCCGGGCGGTGATAATCCCCAAGAAGGGCGAGAAGCCCACGGAAGAAGAGATAATGGAGCACTGCCGGGTTAATCTGGCCAGCTTCAAGAGGCCCCGGTCGGTTGTCTTTGTGGACGACCTCCCCCGCAACCCCATGGGCAAGCTCGTCAAGAAGGATATCCGCGAGAAATACGGGAAGCCGTAAGAGATAGGGTGAAATCCACCCCCTGTGTCCCCCTCCTTTACAAAAGGAGGGGGATTTTTTTAGGAATAAAGGCTGGAGTAGTTAATATTATGGCTGTTCCAGCCTTTTTTATTTTGTTTTCCGCGCTTCACCCTCTTGCTCAAAGAGACTTATAAATCTCTCGGCGATGTCCAACACACACAACGGTAACAATGCGCTCGTTATCGTCAATAGCATAGATTATCCTGTAATCACCTTGCCGTACCCGCCATAAGCCTGTACTCTTAACCTTTTCAAGACCTATTGGCCTCGGTGTCTGCGCTAAGTCTTTAATAGCTTCAATGACTGCCTGAAAATCAGACTTAGGCAGTTTATCTAGTGTCCGTTGTACCCGGCGCCTGAGTTCAACCTGATACATTATTCGGTCCGTGACGTAAGATAAGCATCTAAAGATACTGTCCCCTCAGTATCCGCTAAGGATGCCAGGCCCTCAGAGGCATCGATTTCGTCCTCTAGTTTGGCTATGATGGCCTCAGTGAGCCAATCCCGCATGGTCTTTCCCTTCAAGGCGGCAAAAGCCTTAACACGATTACGCAGCTCCGGCTCTATGTCTAAAAAGTATCTGGTCTTTTTTGCTGTGCCCGGCATTGTTCCTCCTCCCTATATATACTATGTTTATAGCTATTATAGGGCGTCATGACTGGCGTTGTCAATACTTTGCTACTCTTTTGACATCCAGCCTTTTTATTTCCCCCCCCCACCCCGCCTTGCTTTACTTTTCCCGCCCACCCGCCCTCGTATCATCGGTGTCCTGTCCGAAGGTGATTTCCCCCCTTCCCCTCTGGAAATTCCCCTTAATCCCCATTTTACAAAGGGGGACAACACTTCTTGAACGATGGGTCGTCTCCCTTTCGTAAAGGGAGAATGAGAAGGATTTCTCCCGGGCTAAGCCGTGGATGCCGCGAGGGTGGTTAGGGTGGGAATAGATATCAATGCAAACACCCCTCTTATCTGGTATACTCCTTAATAAATGCTTTCGCGGAGTAAAAATGGAACTGGCAGACAGGGTATTAGCTGGTGATGTTCGGGCTGCCGCTAAACTTATCAGCCGGATAGAGGACGAGACACCCGACGCCCTTGAAGAAATGGACGGCATCTACCCCCACACGGGCAGGGCGTATATCGTCGGTGTGACCGGCCCGCCGGGCGCCGGCAAGAGCACCTTGACCGATAACCTCATCGGCTACTTCCGTAAAAAGAATATGAGCATCGGGGTTATTGCCATTGACCCGACCAGCGCGCTTACCGGCGGCGCCATACTGGGGGACAGGATAAGGATGCAGCAGCACAGTACCGACCGGGGGGTGTTTATCCGGAGCCTGGCGACGCGGGGCTGGGTGGGCGGTCTGGCCAGGGCTGCCATCGGCGCCATTCACGTTATGGATGCCATGGGCAAGGACATTATCATGGTGGAGACGGTAGGCTCCGGGCAGATAGAGATAGATATCGTCAAGGCGGCGGATACAACCCTGGTCGTTTTAACCCCGGGTGCCGGTGATGAAATTCAAATGATGAAGGCGGGTATCCTGGAAGCGGTTGACATCTTCGTCGTCAACAAAGCTGATAGGGAAGGGGCTGACCGTCTTAAGGCGGGACTGGAAGTTATGCTGATGACGAAGGCTCGCCGACCTGACGAGTGGCAGCCCGGTATTGTCCTGACGGAGGCAATCCACGATAAAGGCACCGGGGAACTGGCTGAAGAAATCCTTCGTCATCGGGATTTTCTTGTTTCCAGTGGCGAGCGGCAAAAGCGGCGGCAGGAAAGAGCCAGGCTGGAGCTGATGGAGATCGTGGAAGGCTTCATCCGGGAATTTATTCACCAAGCTGATGAAGGCGACTACCTGGAGAAACTGGTGGATGACCTGCTTGAGGGAAAGACCAGTCCCCACCATGCCGCCCTGGAGATTACCCGCCGTTTAGCCGGAGACCTCGGTCGCTTGAAATAGTCTCAATTGGCGAGACTGAACAGGGGGCGCGCGCCCTCACCGGCGGAGTACTTATCGCCGGGAAACACCTTGTGTCCCATCTTGACCTTTTTGCCGATTAGCTCCATGGTTGCCTGGGTCGGGTCAATACCATCCATATTGCCCATTATCCAGGGGCCTTCGTCAAGCTCAACCATTACGATGGTATAAGGCACCTCATCCTCACGCCCTTCGGAGGCTACGAAGACACTGGTAAAGGTTCGGATTTTGCCGTTGCCCTTCAGTTCTGTAATCTCCATGTCCGGGCTGGCGCACTTCGGGCAGACCATCTTGGGCGGCACTATCACGGCGCCGCACGCCTGGCACTTCAAGCCTAACAGCTTATTTTGCTTGAGAGCTTCGTTATAATCTTTGAAAATAAGTTTGTATTCCATGATTAGCCTCCCTCTAGCTGAATCGCAACCTGTTTTACCAGCCGCGTTGCAGAATCATATTAACCAGCGTGCCGCCGTCGCCGCCCAGGGTGTCTGTCATCCCGGTTCTGGCGCCTTCCACCTGCCGCTCCGGTTCCACCTCTCCCCTTAGCTGCTTGGTTACCTCGTATACCTGACCCGCACCCGTGGCGCCGATGGGGTGTCCCTTTGACTTCAACCCGCCGGAGGGGTTTATAGCTATCCTGCCGCCGATATCCGCCTCGCCCTTCTCCCAGGCTTCGCCCGACTTGCCGAAATCAAAGAAGCCGAGGCTCTCGGTAGCAATCAGGCTGGCGATGCTGAAGCAGTCGTGCAGTTCGCAGAGGTCTATATCCTGGGGGGTTACCCCGGCCATGCCATAGGCTTGCTTGGAGGATATTTCCCGGGCTCTAATCCTGGGCAAAAACTCGCTCTGGTTGCTCAGCGGGCCGGATGAAGACTGCCCCACGCCGGTGATATAGACGGGCTTGTCGGTCAGTTTCCTGGCTGCCTCTTCCGAAGCCAGCACAACCGCGGCGCCGCCGTCGGAGAAGGGGCAGCAGTCATGCAGGGTAAGCGGCGTGGTTACCACGAAACTGCCGAGCACTTTCTCAACGGTCATATCGGCGTTCTTACCGTAGAATTGTGCCTTCGGATTGACGCTGCCGTGCTTATATGACTGGATAGTTACCCTGGCCATCTGCTCCCGGAGCTTTTCCAGAGGGATGCCATAAGTATCGGAGTACAGGTGAGCCAGCATGGCGAAAACTGCCGGGAAGGTGACTCCGGAAGGGTATTCGTAGCGGGCATCGCTGAACATGGCGAAGGTTCTTGTCGCCAGTGCCGTGCCCATGGTGGCGGCTCTCTCCACGCCGCCGGCCAGAACGATATCGTAGAAACCGGAAGCCACCCAGATAAAGGCATCTCTTATCGCCATACTTGCGGAGGCGCAGGCGCCTTCGTATCGGTTGGCGGGAACATTATGGCAGCCGATGTTTTCGGCGGCGAAAGCCTGTACCATCCCCTGCCCCTCGGAAAAGTCACCCAGCACATTGCCGACGAACAAGGCCTTTATATCTTTTGGTTTCAGGTTTGATTCGTTGATGGCTTCCATAGCGGCTTCGGCGAATAGCTCAACTTCTGTCTTGTCCTGCGGGCCGCTGAATTTTGTCTCGCCGACGCCGACTATAGCTACTTTTTTCATGCCTGACCTCCTGCTTAGGTTCTAGAGTTTTTGCGGGAAAGGTGTCCTGTTACCTGCGGCAGTATCAGATTACCGTGTTTATGTGGCGGCTGTCAAACTTTTTGATATCTATTCCCACCCTGCCGCCCTCGCACTATTCGGTGCTTAGCCCGTAGTTTTCCCCGCCTTATCCCCCCCAATCCCTCTCATTCTCCCTTTATGAAAGGGAGACGCCCCATTGTTCAAAAAGTATTGTCCCCCTTTGAAAAAGGGGGATTAAAGGGGGATTAAAGGGGGATTTCCAGAGGGGGAGGGGGGAATATTTAAGGGCTAAGCCGCAGATGAGCCGAGGGTGGTTGGGTGGGAATAGATTTGTAACGAGGGGGATAAGGGGGTGAGGTTAGCGGGCATATCCTAGCGGAGTCGGTTGACCGCCATGTAGATGCCGATGCCGATGGAAATCAGGTCGAAGATAATACTCAGCGGATTTAAGAGAAATATACCGAAAGAAAATATGTTTATCAGGTAGGCTACAACTACGGCTACTCCGCCGATGACCGCCAGCCAGCGGCCTCGTTTCCGGTTAACGGCGAGACTGACTGCCTCGCCGATGGCATAGCCGACGCCGGCGGCCAGTAGAAGACTAAAGAAACCGTAAAAATGATAAAGTAGAAATTTATCTAATACTCCCCAGACAAGGCCGCAAACAACAGCCATACCCAGGGCGGTGCCGCCGGCTCTGAGGTAGTAAACTATCGGGACACGGTAGGTCGGCAGCTTATACAGCCTGGCGCAGTCCGGGCATCTGGCGCCCACCGGGGTCTGTACCATGCATTTGGGGCATATCGGCTTGCCGCATTTGCCGCACCTGAGGTTGGTCTCTACCTCAGGGTGAGTGGCACACCTCGTGGTACCGTTATCAGTCATCCCACTCTTCCTGTTGAGCGATGGGGGTTCGGTACATCCAGACTGTTTTGTCCTTTATGTCCCGGTCAAAGAGGAGGCGGTTGAACAGCAACCGGGTTCTGCTAATTGAGGCGGCTTCAGCGGAGGGCTGTGCCGCTAGCCGCTTGATGACGATTATCAGGAATATAGTCACAAACCCCAGGGTGACCGGTACCGGCTCATGCAAACCCCAGCTGATAAAGGGTGCCGCCGTTATGCCTATAAGTACCGGCAGTGGTGAACTGCCCAGGACGAGCCTGCCGATTATGAGAATAGCCCAGAGGGCCACTGACGGCCACGGCGTCATGTTATTTATTAACGGTAGTATGGTGATTATGCCCATGGTGGTGCCTATCCCCCTGCCACCGTGGAAGCGGAGGAAAACCGGCCAGTTATGCCCGACGATGGTTGCCAGGCCTATCACTATCTGCTGGGCAGCATCCAGACCCTGCACTTGCGCTATCCATACCATTACCATACCTTTGACGAAATCAAAGATGCCGACGGGCAGGGCAAACTTCCAGGAGGTCATCCGCCACAGGTTGCCGCCCCCCACTTGGTTGGTGCCGTAATGTCTCAGGTCTACCCCCCGGAGCTTTCCCACCAGGAATGAAACCGGCAACGAACCGAGGAGATAGGCGCATATTATTAATATAACCCAGATAGTCCAGATATTCACGAATCTCCTTCAGGTGAGCAATTAAATATCATAGATTAGCCGGCTTTGAAGTTCGCTCCTGTGCCAGAGTTATAAGCCGCTCTGCCGATTTCACGGGTACAGCCGCGCCGCCGAGTCCGGTTTCATCGCTGTCATCCAGCCCGTGGTAGTCGCTGCCGCCGGTGGCGATAAGGCTGTGACTATCCGCCATGCCGACCAGACGGTTGATTTCATCGGCGGTGTAGCCATTGTAGTAAGCTTCGATGCCTATCAGGCCAGCTGCTTTTAGCTCAATAATCATTGCCTCAGGGTCGCTGGCGGTGAACGGGTGTGCAAGTACCGGCAGTCCGTTAGACCGCAATATCAGTGCCACTGCCTCTGCCGGCGTCATCTTTTCTCGCTCAACATAGGCAGGGCCGCCGTGCTCGATGTATCCGTTGAAGGCATCCCTAATCGATTTGATATAACCCTTTTCCAGCATCGCCTGAGCAATATGAGGACGCCCGATAGAGCCGTCGCCGGCTATTTCCTGGACTCGTTGCCAGTCAATGTTGATGCCTAAATCACGCAGCTTGGCAGTCATACCCTGAGCTCGTCTCTGCCGGGAACTGCGAAACCTCTCCAGAGTCGATCTCAGTTCGTCGCTGGTGTAATCTATAAAATAGCCCAGGACATGGATTTCGCCGTCGGGCATGTCTGTGCTGATTTCAATGCCGGGTATGACTCGTAGCCGGGGAGAGGACTTGGCGGCCTCCAGAGCCGGAGCGATTCCGTCTACGGAGTCATGGTCAGTCAGGGCGATAATAGTCAGCCCGAGCGCGGCGGCTCTGCCGACAATCTCTGCCGGACTGAATTTTCCGTCAGAGGCGGTTGAGTGAATGTGCAGGTCTACCTGGCTCACGACCCTTCCATCTCCCGGCAGATGCGCTCAATATTTGTTGCCCGTCCGCTGTCTTCATCCACCTCGACCATTATCGCGTTGAGTACCGGTTTTCCTTTCCCCACCGATAGATGATGGGGCATCATGGTCAGAAAGCGCTGGATTACCGTCTCGGCGTCATCGCCGATAATTGAGTCTATTGGTCCGGTCATACCTATATCAGAAACATAGGCAGTGCCCCCGGGCAGTATCTGGGTATCAATGGTGCCGACATGGGTGTGGGTACCAAGCACGGCACTGACCCGTCCATCCAGGTAACGTCCGAGTGCTACCTTCTCCGAGGTTGCCTCGGCGTGGAAATCAACAACTATAATTGGCGGCTTCGGCTTTAATTCAGGCAGCAGCTTGTCCATGGCTCGGAACGGGCAGTCGTAGTTGCTCATGAAGGTTCTGCCTATCAGATTGACTACCATTACCTTACCGGTTATCAGGTAGCCCCTGCCGGGTAACCCCGGAGGATAGTTTAGCGGGCGCAGAATGGGCAGGTCACTATCAAGATGGGGAATAATCTCCTTCTGAGCCCATATGTGGTTGCCTGAGGTCAGCACATCAACGCCGTCGCGCAGCAGTTCCCGGGCAGTGTTTACGGTCAGGCCGAAACCGCCGGCAGCATTCTCACCATTGGCGATTACCAAATCTACGCCGTATTGCCGGCGCAGGCCTGCTAGAAAGTTATGTATTGCCTGCCGGCCGGGCTTACCAACTATGTCACCAATTACAAGAAATAACATTGGCTATTACAGCGAGAGCTCCTCTTATTTGGCATAGTCTACCGCTCTGGTTTCCCTTATCACGGTGACCTTTATCTGTCCGGGATATTGCAGGGTCTCTTCCACTTTCTTCACAATGTCTCGCGCCATCCGCATTGCTCCTAAATCATCAATGGCTTCCGGCTTGACCAGGATGCGGACTTCACGTCCGGCTTGAATAGCATAGGATTTCTCGACTCCCTTGAAACTGTCGGCAATGTCTTCCAGTGCTTTCAGTCGTTTCAGGTAGCTATCCAGTGACTCGCGCCGTGCCCCGGGCCTGGCGCTGCTGATAGCGTCAGCCGCTGAGGTGATAAAGCCCCAGATGCCAGCATCACTGGTCTCAAGGTGATGCTCGGCGACGCCCTGAAGCACCTCGGGTGATTTTTCCCACTGCTTGACGAGGTCGGCGCCGATAGCGGCATGGGTGCCTTCCACCTCACGATCCACGGCTTTGCCAATGTCATGCAGTAGCCCCGCCTTCTTAGCGATATTAACATCGGCTCCCAACTCGGAGGCAATCATACCGGCCATGTAAGCAACCTCGGTACTGTGTTGCAGGGCGTTCTGTCCGTAGCTGGTGCGGAACTTGAGCCGGCCAAGGAGCTTGATTAGCTCGGGGTGCAGCTGTACTCCCAGCTGGAGGACAGCCTGCTCACCGGCACTAACGATATCGGCATCTACTTCCTCCTTGGCTTTGGCGGCCATTTCTTCAATACGTGCCGGGTGAATACGGCCGTCAAGAATGAGCCGGTTCAGGGTGGCGCGAGCCACCTCTCGCCGAACCGGGTCAAAGCTGGACAGGGTTACTGCTTCGGGGGTATCATCAATAATCAGGTCAACACCGGTTGCCTGCTCCAGGGCTCTGATGTTGCGGCCCTCCCGTCCGATAAGCCGCCCTTTCATTTCATCATTGGGGATAGGAACCACTGAGACCGTGGTCTCGGCGACAACATCGGAGGCGCTGCGCTGTATAACCTGTGCTAGGATTTCCTGGGCTTTCTCGTCAGCCTCTTCCTTCAGTGTGGTTTCCCACTGGTGGAGGCGTCGCGAGGCTTCCTGCTGTATCTCAACCTCCATGGCTGCAAGCAGTTCCTGTTTTGCCTCGTTGCTGGACAGCCCCGAAATCAACTCCAGCTGCTTTAATTGCTTGTCTTTGAGTTCTCCGATCTGGCTCCGGGTGGATTCTATTTCCTTTTCCTTATTATTCAGATTGCGCTCGCGTTGGTCCACGCCTTCTAGCTTGCGATCCAGTGTCTCTCCCTTTTGATTCAGCCGGTTCTCCTGTCGCTGTATCTCGGTTCGTCGTTCCCGGTATTCGGTGTCGGCAGCAGTCTTGATTCGTTTGGCTTCTTCCTGGGCTTGAGAAAGCACTTCTTTGGACTCGTTTCTTGCCTCAGCCACCATCCTGGCGGCTTTCCTCTCAGCAAGGCGTAGCTGCCGGTTAAATATAATTCGCCGGTAAAAAAAGGCAGCCGCGCCGCCGGATATCAAGCCTATGATGAAGGCAAAGAAGATAGCAATATATACTATTCCTTCTCCCATTTTGGATCTCCTTTTCTTTTAGTATTTTATTTGTGGTGGGTAGCCCTATGATAGCCAAGTCTAGTCGTTTGAGTAGTTTAATTCAACATAGAATGCTATCCGGGGCTACTGCCACACTCTTTCCATACCCTCTGTACTGTATCGTTTATCACCTCGTAACCAAAGCCTCGTCGCCTGAGGTGTTCGCCTAACCGGCGGCGGAACACCTGGTAGTCAGACGGAGACAGACGGCGAGCCTTGCTGAGGGCAGCCCGATAGGCGCTATCGCCGTCGTCGACTTCGCCAACCACCTCCTCTATGATGCCTACGGCTAATCCCTTACGTTGCATCTCCAGCCTGGTTAGCCACCGGCTGCGCGGGCTGAATGATTCCCTGTTATCTTTCCAGAACCGGGCAAAGGCGGTATCATCTACCAGTCCCTGCTCCTTCAGTCTGGCAAGTACCTTCTCGGTGCAGTCACTATCAAATCCATGCCGCTGGAGGCGCTGGCTTATCTCAGCCTCGCTTCGTGGTCGGTAGCCGAGGTAGCGGAGAGCGGCGTTAAGGCAGCGATAGTAGCGGTCAGACCTGGCCAGTGCCTCCACCTGCGCGGCGGAGAGTTCCTGTCCCAATTGCAGTCCTTCTCTTACCGCGACTTCAGCTAGAAGACTGAAGGCGAACTTCTCATCCAGAAATATATTTACTCGCTTTTCCCGGCTCTTCCCGGGGGTTAGTTTAGTTATCTTACTCACTAACCAGCCTCGCTCCCTTAAAACACATAAGGCCGAAGCCTATGCCTCAGCCTTACTCACTCTCCGCCTATTAAGTTGGCTTGTCTGGCTAGATGCCCCTATTCTTCACTGGGCACTGTAACGTGAGTAGTGTTAGCTGAGGCTCTAATTTTCTGTTCAATTTCCTGGGCAAGTTCGGGGTTTTGTATGAGGTGTTGTTTGGCACTCTCCCTGCCTTGCCCGAGGCGGGTATCGCCGTAGGAGAAAAATGCGCCGGCTTTACTCACCAGCCCCAGCTCTAAACCAATATCCAGGAGGTTACCCTCTTTACTGATGCCGTGGTCGAACATGATGTCAAACTCGGCGGTGCGAAAGGGAGGGGCAACCTTGTTTTTTACTACCTTAGCTCTTACATGATTACCTATAGCTTCGTTTCCCTGCTTGATGGTTTCCGCGCGCCTTAGCTCTATCCTTGTGGAGCTGTAAAACTTCAGCGCTCTGCCGCCGGTAGTCACCTCGGGATTACCAAAGACGATACCAACCTTCTCTCTCAGCTGGTTGATGAATACGACCGCTGTACCGGACCTGCCGATGGCGGCAGCCAGTTTTCTCAGGGCTTGTGACATCAGGCGGGCTTGCAGACCCATCTGTGGGTCTCCCATATCCCCCTCAATTTCAGCCCGGGGAACTAAAGCGGCGACGCTGTCGATAATTATTACATCGATAGCACTGCTTCTCACCAGCGCTTCGGTAATCTCAAGTGCCTGCTCGCCGGTATCCGG
>Ga0180432_10007243_pt1 | contig 14146 bp, 13 predicted proteins | sample SS_ome_10_FD_132414 | JGI IMG/M metagenome (GOLD analysis project Ga0180432, IMG submission 132414) | Hypersaline lake sediment archaeal communities from the Salton Sea, California, USA - SS_1_MS_2 metaG | ecosystem: Environmental > Aquatic > Non-marine Saline and Alkaline > Hypersaline >... | reverse complement strand
CCGGTCTCACGCTTCACTCGAAAATGGACACCTAGCACGGCCTCAGCGTACTTCGTCGCCATACCGGCGGTTGCACAAACCCACATCCAAAAGATCGCTCCGGGGCCACCAAGGAGGATCGCGGTTGCCACCCCACCAATATTCCCGTTACCGACAGTGGCAGCGAGCGCGGTGGACAGAGCCTGGAACGGAGTGATGGTCCCTGCTTCAGTGTCCTTTCGGCTGAAGACTCCACCTAGGGCCCGTTTGACGGCTAGAGGAAACTTTGCGAACTGCACAAACCCGCTTCGTACCGTCAGCCAGGCGCCCACAACCAACAGAACCATCGGCACCATGTACCACTGGTACAAAAAATCGTTGACGGCTAAGACGTATTCGGAGAGAGTTTCAACAAACATTCACAACTCCTTAGAGGCCGTCCGGGCCCTCCAGGGGTACCGAACGAGGTTTCTCCATAGTTTAACTTGGTCGCAGAACACTAGGTGTCGGCGGGGATGTGTCAAGCTTTGGGGCGGCCGCGTACCCTCAACCACCCGCTACAGACTATAGTTTGGTGACTCCCGCGTTATTACCACGTCATGCGGATGAGACTCTCTATGACCGGCGGCAGTCACTCGTACAAACTCAGTGTCATGACTCAATTCTTCAAGGGACGAAACTCCGCAGTATCCCATACCGCTCCTGAGCCCCCCCGCGATCTGGAACAGGACATCTTCAACAGGCCCTCTGTACGGCACCCGCCCCTCGATTCCCTCGGGAACGAGTTTTCGAAGCGGTGCATCGCCATCCTGGAAATACCGGTCAGCTGACCCTTCCTGCATCGCTCCGAGTGACCCCATACCGCGGACAGTCTTGAAGCGACGCCCTTCGAGGAGGAAACTCTCCCCCGGGCTCTCTTCGGTACCTGCCAACATCGAGCCGAGCATCACGGTAGATGCTCCAGCAGCGAGTGCTTTGACTACATCGCCGGAGTACTTCACGCCTCCATCAGCAATGATCGGAATATCTCCTGCGCCCTGGACAGCATCGATAATAGCGGTGATCTGCGGCACACCGACACCAGTTACTACCCGCGTTGTGCAAATGGACCCGGGGCCAATTCCTACTTTCACTGCGTTCATTCCGCGCTCGACCAACGCTTTGGCCGCTGCAGTGGTGGCGATGTTCCCCGCAATGATCTGCGCGTCCGGAAATGCCTCTCTGAGACGAGCCGCGGTTTCCAACACTCCGTGTGAATGCCCGTGCGCAGAATCGATCACGACCGCGTCAGCGCGGGCATCGAACAGCGCGGTGGCCCGCGCCATCGAGTCATCTCCGACACCCACCGCGCCGGCCACTCGAAGTCGCCCGTGACTGTCCTTGTTTGCATCAGGGAACTGACGACGCTTGAAGATGTCCTTGATCGTGATGAGGCCTCTGAGGATACCTTCCCCATCAACCACCGGAAGCTTCTCGATACGATGCTGTCCGAGCAGACGCTCCGCCTCTTCTAGAGTTGTTCCCTCCGGCGCTGTGACGAGTGCGTCTTTGGTCATCACCTCACTGATTGATCGTTCCAAATCCTGCTGAAATTGCAGATCGCGGTTGGTGATGATTCCGACTAGGCGCCCATCTTCATCGACGATCGGTACGCCCGATATCTTGAACCGGGCCATCAGCACAGATGCTTCTCTCAACAGCTTGTCAGGGCCGAGCGTGATCGGATCCAGGATCATCCCGCTTTCGGATCGTTTCACTCTGTCGATAGCATCTGCCTGGCGATCAATCGTCATGTTCTTGTGGATCACTCCAATTCCGCCCGCGCGCGCCATCGCGATCGCCATTTCGGTTTCGGTCACCGTATCCATCGCGGCAGAAAGGAGCGGTAGATTCAGACTGATGCTCGCCGTGAGCCTCCCCTTCAAGCTCACATTGCTCGGATGCACCTTGGAATGTCGAGGTACTAGCAGCACATCGTCAAACGTCAAACCATAGTCAGCGCGTACCTTACTCATTGACAGTCAACCCATAGAAGACGAATGCCCGCCTGGCTGAATGGGCCTAGCGGGCAGAGTTTTCTCTTGCTGTGTATTTCCATAGCCAAAGTTAGCGGCCAATTCGTACCACGGTCAAGCAGACTGTTTGTCGCCCTCACCCTCTTGTTGCCGAGTTTCCGACTCGGGATCACTCGATTCTTCTGAATCCCCACCCTGTTCGCTTGAAGGACTACTCTCATCGGTATTCCCCTCGCCGCCCTTCTTGGGATCCTCGGCCACAACATCCTGCAACTCATCCAACACTGCTTGTCCCGCAGCCGCGAAGCTCCTCGCTACGGTGCCCGCTACGTCAATGATACCTCCGGTTCCCTTGACGGCGGCTTCGCCGATCTTGCTGCTACGGAGCGTCCCTTCGACGTTCTCTGCCAACCGCTCGAAAGTCGATCGCTCACGCGTGCTGCGGTTGAACTTCGACTCCAGGAATTCGATGTGGTCCAGAAGCTGCCGACCATTTTCGTCCGTCATCTTGTCGAGCTTCTGCATAATTGTGGCTTTTAGGTTTTCGTTCATGAGTACTGCCTCTCACTAGCGGATCGCCATATCTATCAGGTCGACGACCGGATTGCCAAGGTACCTGGACCGTGCAGCTCGGACTCTTCCGACTATCACCAGTTGCGTCAACGGCGCCAGCCGCTCAGCATCCGCCAGCTTGTTTTGTGGAATCACCACGTACACGAAACTGGCTTCAGGCAGGGGCCCCCGCGCAAGCATGTACGGCTGGCCGGCCGGGATCTCACTGCGTAGCTCATCTGCTTCCTGAATGGCGAGGAATTGAATGGTCCATTGTAGCAGACGCCCCTCAAACTCGGAGGGGCTCGCCCGCACCTCGGCTCCCGTGACACCTTCCATCACGCCCTCCGCCGCCTGTCTCAGATCCGTTTCTCTGATCCATCCCTCAGTTTGCACTCTCACCCAGTCACCTGAGCGAGCCAAAACACGCACCGGTGTTTCCGGCACCAATACCGCTCTCTCCTCGCCGTCGGGTGTGGTGAGAAGTGTCGATTGCTGCGCTGTTACCGCCCTATCGAGGCTCACGCTCGTATCGACGACCACCGGCGGCGCTGAGGTCTCGGTCGATGGCGCATTCGACTGTTCCAATGACCTCGACCACATCCACCCAACCCTGCGCACATGCACCCAATTGCCCTGCCTGTCTAACTCATCCAAGAACGTGCCTTGGGACAAGCGGGCGATGATCGAGCCATTGGGCTCTATTCGGAGATTTTCGCCTGCCGAAGGGCTCACCCGGAGATCGTGGCCGTCCTGAAGCTGCCTCTGCAGCGAACCAGACCAAACCCACCCATCCAGAGTCACCTCAATCCAGTCGCCGTCTGTCCTACCTCCCTGTAGCTCAGTGCCTTCAGTCACTCTGGCCAGCACCACGTCTGACGAGGACGCAGTTCGCCTGAAGTTCTCGGCGACCCTAGTGCGGTACCGCGCTTGGGCCTCCAGAACACTTACACCAGCCAACGCTTCTATCATCAACATAACGATGCAGGCTGGTAGCAGCGGGTAGAGCCGGCTAGATTGCCTCATTCTTCTTGTATTCTGAAGATTGTAGGAGGCAACACACTGGATGTCAAACGTCCGCTGTATCACCGTGCAACATGTTGGGTTCGCAGTACTCCTGGTTTTCGCACTTCTCGGTGCCTGCCAGGGCGCGCATGGGCAGGTGGGCCATCGTCCCGAGTCATCACCCTACACAGACTTGCATTCCAAAAAGGTTTTGTCGCTAACCGGGGGAATTCTGTCGGGGTCTTCCGGTAAGGCAGGTGTTGGACCGGGAGACGGGCGGTACACGGGCGCTCGCTTCGACCTTCATCTCGGTGGCCCCGCCAGTATCAACTTCGGCGCTGGAGTGGCGAATCTGGAGAGAGTGGTCATTGACCCTACATTCGGACCCGACAATCGAACGGTGGACACGACTTCGCAGGCCGTGCTGCTGTTTGATGGCGGATTCGATCTGCTCCTAACCGGTGAGAAGAAGTGGCATGGCCTCATTCCGTACTTTGGTGCCGGCATGGGAATCGCGTTGGGTACTTCGGTGGATGCCGACTCGGTGAGCGGGTATTCCTTCTCTACCCATTTCACAGCGGGACCGCGATTGGGCGTCTGGTTGCATCCCTCGGACCGCATCACATTCAGGATCGAGACACGTGACATCATATGGCGATTGAAATACCCGGAGGGCTTTTTCAGTACACCCGAAAACGAACCCACGGAACCACCTGTGTTGGACGCCAATGTGATGAAAGACACGCAATGGGTACATCATCTGGGGCTCACGCTTTCGATCGGGTACACTATAGGCAGTTGAACCGAATTCAGTAGTCAGTGGGCAGGAGGTCACACAGCGTGCGTTCAGCAATATTGGCAGGAGGCACCGCCAGCCGTTTTGATGGGGCTCCCAAAGGGCTCGAGTTGGTAGGTGGCGAACGTATACTGGACCGGCTGATCCAAGCTTTACGGACGGCAACCGGCGAACTACCGCTGTTGGTCGCCAACGATGCAGAAGCTGGCGAATGGCATCCGGACCTCGAGGTAGTGGGCGACGCGATTCGCAGTTGCGGAAGCCTCGGCGGTCTGTACACGGCTTTGACCGTCATAGACGGACCTGTAGTAATTGCCGCGTGGGACATGCCGTTCGTACCCGTCGAAGTCGTAGAGGCACTGATTGCGCGGCTTGATGACCACGATGTGTGCATACCCGTAAGTGACACACAACATCATCGCTTGGAACCTCTTTGCGCAGTGTACGGTCCGAAATGCATCGAACCGGTCAGGAAACAGATAGTGGACGAAGATTTCAGGATGACTCGTTTCCTCAAATCAGTCGACATGATCACGCTCCCCTTCGAAGAAGTCTCCAAATACGGTGATCCTTCCACAATCTTCTTCAACGTCAACACTCCCGATGACTTGACGAGGGCGCAAGAACTCTGGAGAAGTCAGCACGAATAGTGAGCCTTTTTCAACATGCTGAATCCGTCTGAAGCAGCCACAGCGATACTTGAATCGGTCAGCCCAGGAGCCATCGAACAGCTTCCCCTCCTCGACTCGCTAGGACGCGTCCTTGCGGTAGACGCGCATAGCCCGATCGACATTCCACAGAGAGACAACTCGGCAATGGATGGCTATGCCGTTAGAAGCCTGGACGTGAAGGGAAGGTGCCCAACCGAGTTGAGAGTCATCGAACATATCGCGGCAGGTGCATTTCCTCAGAAAACTCTAGGCCCCGGCGAATGTTCCCGAATCTTCACAGGCGCGCCGATTCCACCGGGCTCCGACGGAGTCATCCGTCAGGAATACACCACCTCCATATCCGATACTGTCGTTCGCATTGAACAGGACAGCGACGCCACAGGCAACATCCGCCGAAGTGGTGAAGATGTGGCTCGCGATTCGCTCGTAGTGGCAAAAGGCACCGAACTCAAGCCGGCTCACTTGGGGCTCCTGGCCTCGGTGGCCGCCAGCACCATATCTGTGTACCGAAAGCCGCGAGTCGCTGTCATGACCTCGGGCGATGAGATTGCCGACCTGGACGAGCGTGAAGCGATCTTGGATGGTTCCAAGATTGGCTCCTCGAATACATACACACTCTTGTCCGCGGTACAACTTGCCGGTGGTTTCCCTGTTCCTTTGGGTATTGCCAAGGACGACCCTGTCGATATTAGCCGGCGAGTTGCTGGAGCTTCGGACGTCGACCTTTTCGTGACGTCCGGGGGAGTGTCAGTCGGGGATCACGATCATCTGCGCCGCGTGTTCGAGAACTTGGGCTGCGAACAGAAATTCTGGCGTATCAAGATGAGGCCCGGGAAGCCTGTCGCTTTCGGTGTTTTGAACGACATTCCCTGGATCGGGTTGCCGGGAAACCCCGTGAGCACGATGGTGACGTTCGAGCTACTGGTACGTCCGGCGATACGAAAGATGCTCGGTCTCTCCAACCCGTACCGCAGACCGGTACCAGTGCGTGTTGAAGAGGCTTTCAAGTCCAATACCTCGAGGAAGGACTTCGTGCGAGCTGTCGTCAGATCAAGCGACGGAGAATTCTTCGCGTCCCTGACAGGTGCGCAGGGCTCCGGCATTCTCACATCGATGGCAAAGGCAAACGCCCTCTTGATCGTTCCGAGTGATGTCAAGAACGTCGAGGCGGGCGAAACTCTCCCGGCGCTTCTGCTCGACGATACCGCGCATCAAGCAGAAGCACCGTACTAAAGAGTGACGCCCGCCGCGCGGGCGTCACGCCTCGTGCGGTCGATATCGAATCGGAACGTACTCCGGGAACCACATGGACTTCTCCACCCTATCCTCGAGATTGTTGAGGACTCTTTCATCAGAGTGTCCTTCTTCCACGGCACGGCGGATGACCGCGCAGGCTACCGTGTGCGAGCATTCCCTGATGCGGGTCAATTGAGGATAGACCGCCACTTCCTCCAGGTCCTGTTCTGTCACGTTTTCCGCAAGCGCTTTCGCGGCTGCCAGGAACATGCCGTCGGTTATCCGCTTCACCATTCCCACCCATATGCCCAAACCGACGCCAGGGAAGATGTAAGCGTTGTTTCCCTGCCCAATGCGGTACCTCTTGCCATTGTGGACGACCGGTTCGAACGGGCTCCCCGTCGCGACTATCGCGCGTCCGTCTGACCACTGGATCGCTTGCTCGGCGGTACATTCGCTCTTGCTGGTAGGGTTCGACAGCGGGAACACCATCGGACGCTCATTCGACGAGGCCATCGCTTTGACAACCGGTTCGGTGAACATGCCGGCCGTGCCCGACGTACCGATGAGGATGGTGGGCTTGGCATTCAGCACAGCTTCTTCCAACGTCACTCGACCTCGGTCCTTGCAATCATAGCCAGCGATCTCCTCTGGGTCGCGCGCGTATGTGGCTTTGAAGTCCTCGAGGCCGGCACGGTCTTTTGTCACGAGCCCACGGCTATCAACGGTCCAGATGTGTCTCCGCGCTTCGTCGAGAGACAGACCGGACTCGAGCATGGCGGCGACCAGCAAGTCCGAGATTCCTTGCGCCGAAGCCCCTGCTCCGGCGAACAGGATTCGCTGGTCCTTCATATCCTGACCCGTAATTCGGAGACCGCTATATACACCCGCGACCACGACACCCGCGGTTCCTTGAATGTCATCGTTGAAACTGCAGAGCTTGTCGCGGAAACGGTGCAGCTGATTGAGCGCGTTTTCCTTGAGGAAGTCCTCCCACTGCAGCATCGCCGCCGGGTACACCTTTTGGACCGCACTCACGAATTTGTCGATGAATTCCTGGTATTTCTTGCCTCTAATGCGCTTCTGACGCAAACCCATGTAAAGTGGATCGGCGAGCAGCTCTTCATTGTCGGTACCCACATCCAACATGATAGGAAGGGTGAGGTGCGGAGGGATGCCGGCGCACAGCGTGTACAGACATAGTTTCCCAATGGGTATGCCCATTCCGCCCGCGCCCTGGTCTCCAAGCCCGAGTATCCGCTCGCCGTCGGTGGCGACAATCACGGCGGGAGGCCGGGGGTGGTTCAGAAGGATCCGTTCGATGTCGTCGCGCTGGTCGTAGTTGATGTAGAGACCGCGCCCGCGCCTGTAAATGTGCGAGTAGTTCTGGCACGCCTCACCAACCACGGGAGTGTAGACGATCGGCATCATCTCATCGATGTGTTCGTGCAAGAGACGGAAAAAAAGTGTCTCGTTCCGGTCTTGTAGGCTCGCCAGGTGTATGAACCGCTCCAGTCCAGTCGTTTTGGCCTGGAAATTCTCATAAACCCGCTCGAGCTGCTGCTCGATCGTATTGACTGCCGGCGGTATCATGCCGTCGAGTTCCAACGTCTCCCGCTCGTCCTGCGGGAAGGCAGTGCCTTTGTTGATGTATGGGTTGAGCAGTAGGGGCCGACCTCTCACATCAACGGCGATATATCTTTCGTGGCCAAAGGGATCGATCTTCATTGACCAATGCATGGGATCCTCCGGTAAAATCGAATCGTTGTTAAAATCAAAGCTCTGTATGCGTCAGGGCAGATGAAGCCGCCCTTCCCTCGAAACTCAGAGGGAAGGGCGAATAGCACCCGCTCGAGCAGTTCTTTTTTTTCTAGCCCATCAGCAACGACAGGAACACACCTGCAGCAACGGCCGAACCAATCACGCCTGCCACATTCGGTCCCATTGCCGGCATCAGCGGGTTCACCCTGCCGTTCGTCTCATCCGACACGTACTTCTGCACCACACGCGCAGCCATAGGTACCGCTGATACGCCCGCGGCACCAATGCACGGATTGATCTTGTTGCGAAGGAAGAGATTGATGAACTTCGCCAACAGGACGCCACCGGCGGTGCTAAATGCAAAAGCAACACCGCCCATGGCCAGAATCGCCAACGTGCTGCCCGCGAGGAAGCTCCCCGCATCCATCGTCGCACCAACCGCGAGGCCGAGGAAGATGGTCACTATGTCGATGAGCGCTCCGCCAGCAGTCTTGCGAAGCCTCTCTGTGACACCACACTCTCGGATCAGGTTGCCGAACATCAGCATGCCCATTAGCGGAGCACTCGAGGGAATCGCGAGAGACGCGAGAACACCCGTAATGATTGGGAACAGAATCACTGCGGTCTGCGAGACAGGAATCGCCTGTGGCATGTCGATGGCGCGTTCTTCTTTATTCGTGAGCATCCGCATGATCGGCGGCTGAATGATCGGAACCAACGACATGTAGCTGTATGCCGCTACGGCCACAGGGCCCAGCAGGTGTGGAGCCAGTTGAGCAGTCAGGAAGATCGACGTCGGGCCGTCGGCACCTCCGATGATGCCGATGGACGCTGCTTCCTGAGGAGTGAAGTTGAATATGTAAAGGGCGCCAATCGCGGCCACAAAGATGCCTAGCTGAGCCGACGCACCCAAAAGGAAGGTGAGCGGGCGTCCGAGAAGCGGCCGGAAATCGGTGAGAACGCCGACGCCGAGGAATATGATCGGCGGCAACAGCTCAGTTCGGATTCCCGCATCATAGATCAGGCGAATGATGCCGTCTATGTTCTCGTCGCCTGCAACTCCCATATGCGCCAGCGGCAAGTTGGCCAGTATTGCGCCGAACCCTATCGGTATCAGCAGCAGCGGCTCGTACTCTTTTTTTATGGCGAGGTAGATCAAAACCCCGCCTACCGCGAACATGACCCAATTACCCCAAGTCAGGTTCGCGAAGCCGGACTGCTGCAGCAGTTGGTTGAGAGTTTCCATTAAATCGCCCTCTTAGGCGATGGTCATGATTGGCTTCGTAGAATCGACCTCGTCGCCTATGCTGACGTGAATCGCGGAGACCGTTCCAGCGAACTGAGACTTGACGTCGTGCTGCGCCTTCATGGCTTCGATGGCCGCAACCTTCTGCCCCTCTGTCACCGCGTCGCCAACTTTGACGAGAATGTCGACGATCTCTACTTGGCCGGCGAACGTGGAGAACACGTTGTTGCCTCCGGCTGCCGGTGCAGCCGCGGGTGCTGCGACAGCGGCAGGTGCTGCGACAGCGGCAGGTGCTCCACCACCATCCATGGGTTCGACAGTCACTTCGAATGTACGGCTGACCGCGCCCTCAGTGACGGCAACGCGTGATGTGACCGGGCCGGTGATTGCGGGTGCGGCGGCCGCGGGTGCGGGTGCGGCAGGAGCTGCTGCAGGAGCCGGCTCCTCCTTCTTCTTCAGAGGTACGGTGATCTTGGACTTGCCGGTCAAGAGTCGGATGCCCTCGTTCAGCTCCATCTTCTTCCCCGGAACCATCGCCGCGAGCACCAGGAAGGTGTTTTCGTCATTCACCTCGAGGCTACGCTCTCTCAACGCTTCCTGTGCTGCACCGATGTTCTTCGGTGCGGCGTCGAGCGGATCGCCGTCGAACACCGGAAGCTCGAGCTGCTCGGATGCTGCCTTCACAACTTCAGGGTCGGGCGGTAGCGGGGTTTTGCCGAAGTAACCGAGCACGGCCTTTCCGTAGCCAGCGTCCATCTTCTTCCAGCGACCATAGAGGACGTTGTTGAACGCCTGGAGCCAGTATTGTTGGCTACCCGGTGTAACGCTGGTCCAGGCACCGCCTGCCTCGACCACAACCGGGAACTCGGCCAGGACATCACTATACTTGTCCAAGATTCCCGCCTTCACCATCATGTGCACGTTCGGGCCGATCGCGCCGCCCGGCATTGGGAAACCAAGCACGCGGGCATCCGCCGTAGTAGTCGTGGGATTGAAGTCGTAATCCTTCATCAATTCGTTCAGCATGTTCTCGATCGCGCCGATCTTGCCGGCGTCGACGTCGAGAGTGTAGCCGGTGCCTTTCAGCGCGTGATCCAGGGAGCGTACGTCCGGCTGCACCGTTCCGCTGGCCATAGGTCTGATCGACAGATCGACGCCGTCAGCGCCACCAGCTATTGCCGCCATGTAGCAGGAGACCGCCGTGCTTGCCGTATCGTGCGTGTGCATCCACAGCGGCATCTCGGGTGGCATGATCTTCTTGAGGCCTACGGCGGTGTTGTAGATCGTCATCGGATCGGTCGTACCGCTCGCGTCCTTCAGGCAGATGCTGTCGATGTGAATGTCGCCTTCGAGCAGACGTTTCCCGATGTCGATGTAGAACTCAGCTGTGTGAACCTTGTCGGATTTGAACGGCAATCCCATGAGCGCAATGCATACCTGGTGATGCATACCCGCGTCGACGATCGGTTTGCCAGTCTTGATCAGATTCTCGACGTCGTTCATGTAGTCGAAGTTGCGATCGTAAGTCGTCCCGTGCTTCTTCATCAGTTTGGCCTGAAGCTGCAACCCTTCCAGGGATTGGGTCGTCAACGTAACGCCCGATACTGATCTCGTGAGGATTTGAAGGTCTATTTCGGGGCCCACCGTCTCGCGGATCTTACTCATATCCTCGAACGGATCCTCACCCAAATAGAAGTAGGGGGCCTGGTAACGTGCACCGCCACCGAACTCGAAATGCTTGATGCCCGACTCGGCCGCCAATTTCATAGCAGGAAGGAAGTCGTTCAGCCGAACTTTGCCGCCGAACGAACTCTGCAATCCGTCGCGGAATGCCATAACCTGCACTCTGATCGTCTTTGCTGTCTTTGCGAAGATCATCTCACTTGCTCTACTTTCGTGATCTTGGTTTCTGGATATAGGGCAGACAGGGATGCGCTGACGGCTGCCATCATGGCTGCATCAAGCTCTTCCTTGACTTTCTCGGGGAAGACGTTGATGAGGATCTTCATCACCAACGCCAAGAACGCTAGCAGCACGAATACGGAGCAAAATGCTGCTACACAAATCATTAATAGGTTTGGTTCTCCCATGAGCCTCTCTCCCGAGTGTGGGAGTGTGTCTGGTCTAATTTATGAATGCACGGCAAACCTGCGCCCACAAAAGTCACTCGGATCGAGGCAGGCGCAGTCAGTTAGGTAGCACATTTCTACAGCGGGGATTTTACCCTGACTGACAAGATATTGAAAGGCCATGGTCGGTCTAAGCCTCAGATTTCAAAATCAACCGGCCCCGCGTGATCGGCTCGTCAACGCCAGTCAGGTGCAGCTGCAGGGTGTCATCGATCGCCTCGACCCTGCCCGCTGCAACAATCTTGGGAGGAGACGTGGCATCGTCGACACAGATTTCCACCTCCCTCCCGAGCACGACTGAGCGCTGTCTGTACCGCTCGATCAGCTCGCTTCCCCGTCCGTCCAGCAGCGACTGATAGTTGCGGCTCAACGCCGCAATCAGGGCATCGAAGATGTGCCTCTTTGCATATGGTACAGCGTCCGACACGTAATCATTGAGAGATCCCACCTTCGGCACGAACGGCGTACCCTCGACATCGGGCGTTGTTTCGACGTTCAGCCCAATCCCCAACACCGCCGCCTCAATCGACCGTCCCATTCCTTCGGTGTAGGCGAGAACTCCGGCCACCTTTGCCCCATCCAGCAATATGTCGTTCACCCATTTGACACCAGCTTTGCCGGCAAGGTCGGGAACAGAGTCTATTGCCTCTACCACAGAAGCGGCGGCGAGAACCATGAGCGAAATCCCTGACTCAGCCACCGGTGTCTCGGGTAGCAAGTGCACGGACAGGTGGATGTTCCCCGCCTCTGCCGCCCAGGGACGATTGCGGAGACCGTGCAGCCCCTTGCCCGCTCCGGACAGACACAACAGCCCGTCCGGCAGTTGCACCCCCTGCCGCCTCTGTTCAATGAGGAGATCGTACTGAGAACGTACGCTAGACTCTGCCAGCAGGAGGTGTCGCCACCGTTGATCGGCCTGCACGTCCGCCTCGAGCAGCGGTCGATCGTCGAAAACCGCGCGGCAAAGATCCCGCAGGGCAGGAGTGTCACCTGCGGAACAAGAGGACCAAGAGGCGGCCGAAACCAGCTGATCAGCGAATTTCGCGCTGTCGGTGTAGACTTTCATCACATGAAGAGCGTCGAGGGTTACGTGGAATCGGCACTAAGAATACACGATCCAGCGGGCCAGAGCGATGCTGGTTGATCTTGCTGCAGTGGCCGCTTATGCCCTGGCAATGCTGTACGTAGGCTGGCGGTCGAGACGGCAAACGGGGGAATCCTACTGGGTTGCCGAACGGCAGTTCGGTACCGGGCGGATATCCGCCTCTCTGATAATCACTGTCTTTGGTGCCTCGACCACGATGGGCGTAATCAGCCTGGGATATTCTCGGGGGCTCACTGGTGCTTGGTGGCCGCTGACAGGCGCCCTCGCGCTTTTTCCATTCGGGATCTTCTTCGCAAAACGAGTACGTGGGCTCGCTGTTTACACGCTGCCCGACATTCTCAGAAGAGCATATGGAGAGCGAGTCGCTATTCCAGCCGCGCTGATGATTTCAATCTCTTGGTGCGGCGTAGTCGCGGCGCAGATGATCGCCGGCGCTCGTTTGCTGGAGGGCGTATTCGAGTTGGGCTACGCTCCTGCGCTGGCGCTCGTCGCTGCCGTGTTCGTCCTGTACTCTTTCTGGGGTGGACAACTCTCGGTCGTGCGAACCGACTCGTGGCAATTGGTTTTGTTTGTGACCGGGCTACTTGTGTGCCTGATGATGGTGACCGCGGCGATCCCGGGTGCAGGCGTTGACGGACCCGCCCTAATTCCTCGTGGTCACATGAGATTCCCCGTTTCACCCGCCTTTGGATGGTATGATCTCCTAGTCTACTACCCGCTAATCGTGGGCCTACCATTCTTGGTTGGCCCCGATCTCTGGTCGAGAGTCTTCTGCGCCAAGAACGAAGCCGTTGCTCAACGCTCCGTATTCACAGCCGCCGTGGTAATCGTTCCGATCGCACTCGCGCTCACATTGCTTGGCATTCTCATACGTGCACGCTTTCCAGGTATCCAACCCGACAGTGCCCTGCCAGTGGCAATCGGCCAGCTACTGCCGGTGGGTATTCGCGGTCTGATTGTGGCCGGTTTTCTCGCGGCGGTGATGTCGTCTGCGGATACGACGTTGGTGACCGCATCGACCATCCTGTCATTGAACGTCATCTCTCCGCTGAGGTCATCAGACGACGCCCAGCGACTGGTATACACAAAGGCAAGCCTAATTGTCGTCGGGTTCGTCGCATGGGTCGTTGCAGGTTTTGAACAGGGGATCATCGCCGCTCTCTTGCTGGGTTACACGGTTTACGTTGGCGGAGTTGTGGTTCCTACTCTTGCCAGCTTCTACCGCGATCGCCTAGCTCTGACAGGCACAGGTGCGATGTGGGCAGTGATCGTGGGAGGTGTCACGGCAATCGTGGGTGAGGTTGGAGATGGCGAACTAATCAGGACCCTGGTCGGATCCGGAGGGAACCGCTTGTTGGAGACGCTGTTGGGGTCTCGCTACGCTAGCATTCTACCGATAGCACTGTCGATTCTGATCCTAGTCTTGGTCAGCCGCCTAACCATTCACAAGCGCCGGGGAGACACCACGCAATGACCGCGACCGGATCGGCAGACGTTGTGATCCGCGAGGGATCGCCAGAGATATTTCGGCAGTAGATGTTTCTCGTTTCTTGACCAAGATGGGATATGAGCGGTATATGGAGGGAAGGTGCCGCGATGTGTGGAGAGGGTTGTTAACAGACGATTCGTCGGGGCTCGGGAAAGGACGGAT
>Ga0180432_10007241_pt1 | contig 14148 bp, 10 predicted proteins | sample SS_ome_10_FD_132414 | JGI IMG/M metagenome (GOLD analysis project Ga0180432, IMG submission 132414) | Hypersaline lake sediment archaeal communities from the Salton Sea, California, USA - SS_1_MS_2 metaG | ecosystem: Environmental > Aquatic > Non-marine Saline and Alkaline > Hypersaline >... | reverse complement strand
GCTTCAGACCGCTGTTCTGGACCGCCTGACCGCCTCGCTGTGTGACTCCGTCACAGGCCAAGATGGTGGGCAGGCAACGCTGGAATGGTTAGAGAGAGCCAACCTGTTCGTGGTGCCGCTGGACAACGAACGGCGGTGGTGTCGCTATCACCGTCTCTTCGCCGATCTACTGCGGGCACAGCTACAGAGGACTCGTCCCGACGAGATCCCGGTGCTGCACCGGCGGGCCAGCGCCTGGTACGAGGCCAACGGAATGCCCGCGCAGGCCGTGGAGCACGCCCTGTCGGCTGGGGACTACGAGCGTTCGGCCGATCTGATCGAGGGGCAGGCAGAGGAGACGTGGGGACGCGGCGAGCACGTCACCCTGCTCCGCTGGCTGGAGTCGCTTCCCGAGGAACTGCTGAGCAAGAGGCCGTACCTGGGGTTCTTCCATACGTGGGGGCTTCTGGTGAGTGGGCGTCCCTGGCGCACCGTGGAATCACGGCTAGGCGAACTCGACGAGGGGACCGCTCTGATGCTGGCCAAGGCGGCCACGTTGCGCGCTTACGTGGCCATATTCCGAGGCCAGACGCCCCGAGCGGTCGAACTCTCCCGCCAGGCGCTGGAGCAACTGCCAGAGGACGAGCTACTTCTGCGAAGCCTTGCCAACTGGGACCTCGGCACCTCCTACCTCATGAGCGGTGACATGAAGGCGGGCATACGGGTCCTGGGCGAGGCTATCAAGATGAGCCAGGAATCCGGCAATGCCATGGTCTCGGTCATGACACTCTGCAACATGGCGGAACTGCAGATGAGCCAGGGTCAGCTCGAAGAGGCGCGCGAGGGGTTTCAGCGGGCGCTGGAACTGGCTCGGGATGGATCTGAGGATCAGGGAAGGCTGCTCCCGATCGCCGGCATGCCGCTGATTTGCCTGGGTGAGCTGTGGCGCGAGAGGAACGATCTCGAGGCTGCGACGCGCTACCTTACCGAGGGTATCGAGTTGATCGGGCGTTGGGGGGAAGTAGGAGCCATGGACGGCTACATCGCCTTGGCGCGTGTGAAGCAGGCGCAAGGGGACCCGCAGGCCGCTAATGAGATGCTGGAGAAGGCCAGGCAACTGGCGGTCCAGTTCGATGCCACCGACATGGATGATTTCCTCGTGGCGGTGCGGCAGGCCCGGCTCTGGCTCGCGCAGGGCAACACCGATGCTGCGGCCCGCTGGGTCGAGGAGCAGGGGCTGGACGTCGAGAAGGCCGCGGAGCAGGCAGCAGAGGGGGAATCTGACGTCGTCGCTCATCTGCGCAGTCACACGCAGATGATTCTGGCCCGTGTCTTGATTGCCCGGGATCGTCCCGCTGAGGCCCTGGCCATACTCGAGCCGCCTATGGCATTGGCCGAGCGGCACGGCCGGCACCGAAGGATGATCGAGATCTGCAACTTGAAGGCGCTGGCCTGCCAGGCCCAAGGCGACATCGTGCGAGCGATAGAGGAGCTAGAACAGGCGTTGTCTCTGGCAGAACCGGCGGGGTACGTGCGCACGTTCGTCGATGAAGGGAAGCCCATGGCCCAGTTGCTCTACCAGGCGGCTTCCCGCGGGATAGCACCGGACTATGCCGGGCGGCTCCTGGCAGCTTTCGGAGAGGAAGCGGGGGATGACAAAGGGGTTGCGGGCGGTGCCGGCGCGCCCCTCGGTGCAGGCACCACGTCGCTGGTCGAGCCGCTGAGCAAGCGTGAGCTAGAAGTTCTCGAGCTAATCGCCGACGGCCTGTCCAACCAGGAGATTGGGCGTCGGCTCGTCATTTCCCTGCGTACGGTCAAGTGGCACGCGAGCAACGTCTACGGCAAGCTGGGGGTCAAGAATCGCACGCAGGCCGTCGCGAAGGCCAGGACACTGGGCATTCTTCCCGTCACCTGACTACTCTTCCCCCCACGCGTTGAACGCTGTGCCAGTGAGCGGTCCCGAGAGGAAGCCCGGGGCCGCGTTTGTCTTTGTCACCTCTTCCAGGGGCTACCTGGCCTGACGTTTCGGAACCGTACTCACTCGCTCAGCAGCGGAGTATGGTTTTCCGGCTACCTGTACCCGAACTGTACTTTCGTCCGGTGTCAGCTACGCACCCTGATGGTATACTGAGGCTGAAGACCCGGAGAACCGCAGACTGAATCGAGAGGAAGTCCGTGGGACGAAGCCCTTGTGAGGAGCAGTCAGCGAAGTATCGAATCGTCGTGCAGGGGGAACTGGACGGGGATTGGTCGGAGTGGTTGGGCGGGATGGTGGTCGCGTACGATGCACGAGGCGATGGCACCAGCATCACGACGCTGACCGGCACCGTGACCGATCAGTCTGCACTACGTGGACTCCTCTCCAGGATCTGGGACCTTAACCTGACGGTGGTCTCTGTTGACCGAACCGAGACGAATGGGAAGTAGAGAAGGAGCAAGTTGAAATGACAGAAGGAATCCGAGCGTTCAGCGAGCTGGCGGCAGAACAACAGTCGTCTGCAGGCGGCAAAGGGGGGACGCTGGCAAGGCTCTACCAGTCTGGCTACCCGGTGCCGGAAGGCTTCGTGATCCTGCCCACCTCATTCCAGGGCGACGAGCTGAAGGCCGAGGCATGGGCACAGGTACAGGCGCATCTGGGACGGATGCGCAGAGGAAGCGAGGGGATCGCCTTCGCGGTTCGCTCCTCGGCGCTGAGCGAGGATTCCGCGCAGGCGTCCTTCGCAGGGGAGTTCGAGACCGTGCTGGACGTGCACAGCGATGAGATGGTCCGAGAGGCGATCCGCACGGTGCGCCGGTCAGGAGAGTCCGAGCGGGTGCGGGCGTACAGTGAAGCGAAGGGCATCGGAGCGGCCCACGAGGTTGCGGTGGTCGTCCAGCGATTGGTGCGGGCGGACATCTCGGGCATCCTGTTCACGGCGGATCCGGTGAGTGGTAGCCGCATGCGCATGATGGGTAACTACGTCTACGGGTTGGGTGACGAGCTGGTGTCCGGCGAGGTCGAACCCTATACCTTCTCACTCGAGCGGCCCAAAGGCCGCTACGAAGGACCTGCTGACCTGAAGCGCTACGCGCGCAAGGTCTACAAGCTGGGCAGCCGACTGGAGAAAGACCTGGGTTGCCCGCAGGACATCGAGTGGGCGATCGCTGATGGAAGGCTCTTCCTGCTACAGTCGCGTCCCATCACCAACCTGCGCGAGTACGACCCGATCACTCAGGATTGGAACAGCAGCTACGCGGGAGACTACCTGTGGGTTGACTCTGGCGGTATCTACCCGGACGTGATGACACCAAGCACCTGGTCGGTGTGGCAGATCGCGCTTGAGCGGCGAGCGGCCGGAGTTCCCTTCATCGGGAACATAGGTGGTCGTCTCTACCTGAATCGCTCCGTGGGGTACTGGATGCTCAGGAAGCTGGGGAGGAAGCACCAGGATATCGAGGACATGCTGGCCCTCATGGCCGGCAGGATGCCCGAGGACGTAGAGATACCCCCCACTCCGGCGACGCTCAGGGATATCCTGGCCATGGGGTCGGTCAAGATGTTGATGAGGCAGCGCAAGCTCAGCAAGCAGTCCCCGGAGATCCTGGCAGCGCTGCCCCAGCGCTGCCAGGATCTCAGAAGGCAGATTCAGGAATCGGACGAGGCCGGGCTGATCACCTTGTGGCATGATGAGGTGACGCCCCTCTTCATGGATATGTACCTGATTCAAGATGCGCGCAACGAAGGCTACATGTACCCTTATGCTGCTCTCAAGAAGAAGCTGGTGAAGCTACTGGGGGAGGAGGATGCGAGTCAGCTCATCTCCACCATCGGTGGCAGGGGGGAACGGTCGGCCAGCGTCGGCATCAGTCTGGGTTTGACCAGGGTCGCCCGTGGGGAGATGACGCGCGAAGCGTATGTGGCGCAGTACGGTCATCGGCACGGGAGTGAGAACGAGCTCTCCGTGCCGCGGCCCTACGAAGAGCTGGGTTGGCTCGATGGGGAACTGGCTGAGCTAGAGAAGAACCCGGTCGATGTGGAGAGACTGCTGCAGAGGCGGGCCGCTGAGTTCGAGTCGGCATGGGAGGCATTCGAGCGCCGTTACCCCAGGGAGGCGAAGAAGCTCAGGCCGAAGGTCGATCGGGTGGTGGAGGCGACGGAGATGCGCGAGGCCATTCGCTCGGGGCTCACACGGTCGGTTGGCGTGTTCCGCGAGTGGTTCCTACGGGCGGGGAGATTGACGGACCTTGGGGATGGCATCTTCTTCCTGACCTACCAGGAAGTACTCGATCTCCTGTCTGGCAGCGACTCGGCCGCCGAGCACATCCCAGCACGGCGAAAGGTATATGAGAAGTACAACGCTCTGCCGCCCTACCCGGCGTGGATCCGGGGCCGATTCGATCCCCTGCAGTGGGCGTCCGATCCGAACCGGCGGAGCGACCGGTACGATGCTCACGCCCCTCTCTCCCGCCTGCCTGATTCCGGCGCCGTCGAGGGCTATCCGGGGTCGGCCGGGCGCGCGGAAGGTCTGGTACGTCACATAGAGAGCCCCAAAGAAGGCGATCAACTGCAGCCGGGAGAGATCCTTGTGGCGGCAACCACGAACATCGGCTGGACGACGCTCTTCCCGCGGGCGGCTGCTGTCGTTACCGACATCGGTGCGCCGCTGGCGCACGCAGCAGTGGTGGCCCGTGAGCTGGGCATCCCTGCCGTCGTGGGCTGCGGCAACGCCACCATGCGACTCAAGACGGGTGATCGCGTGCTCGTGGACGGGGGTCGAGGGACGGTGGAGATTCTTAGTGAGGCGTGAACACATGAGATCTGAAAGGAGCGTTGCAGCTAGCTTGAACGCACCAGGCGTACCTCCAGCCGCGCCCCAAGCACCTGGCAAATCTTGTCCAGTGTGGAAAGCGAAGGACGGTGTGCCCCGCTTTCCAGGCGCGCCACCACCGATTGCGAGGTATCCAGTGCTTCGGCGAGTTGAGCCTGGGTCCAACCTCGGGCCTGACGCAAGCGAAGTACTTGGCGGGCAATCTCCCGTTCCAGGTTTTCCTGCTCGTAGGCGCGCGCCAACTCAGGATCTTCTTGGAGCCGACGCTCTCGGTACTCGAGATAGTTCATTGGTCTGACTCCTAAACAGCATTCCTTGGCATCATGTGCCGAGACCCACGACACGGTGCATGGGCTCTTGATTACTCGCGATGTCGGTCCCGGTAGTCTTGCAGGCGGCGACGGGCCGTGTTCAACTCTCGCTTTGGCGTTTTTCGAGTCTTCTTGCAGAAGCCGTGCAAGATGACTATTCTCCTGCCGGTGTGGGTGAAGTAGACGAAGCGGAACTGGCGGCCCATGCCTCGAAAGCGCAGTTCCCACAACTTGCCTTCGAGGTGTTTCAGTTTGTTGCCTCTGTCCATCAGGCCGAATTCGACGAGGTCGTCCAGTTCGCCGAAGACCTTAGCCTGATTCCAGGACGACTGCTGTTCGATGAACTCTGCTACCGGACTCGTGCCGTCCGGACGGTCATACAACTCGACTATCCAGGGAGCTTGGTTGTCCATCGATTTCCCTGTCGCGCTTCAGCTAGACTGGGCGGAGACAGCTCGATTATAGCACATACTGCTATACTCGTCAACACTCCGCGTTCAGTCACAGCTCGTTCCGTGAGGATACTAGATCATGAAGAGAGGCAATCGCAAGCACATCGCAATCCTATCCTTCGCCCTGGTGGTGGTCATGCTGGGCTTCGGTATGGTCATCCCGATCTTTCCCTTCTACATCGAGGAATTGGGGGCCAGCGGCAGCGAGTTGGGACTACTCGTCGCGACCGCTGCACTGCTGGAGTTCATCTTTGCACCCATATGGGGGAGCGTATCCGACCGGACAGGCCGCAAGCCCATTCTGATGCTGGGCATGGTGGGATACTCCCTCTCCTCGTTCTTGCTGGGGCTGTCGACGCAGTTGTGGATGCTGTTCGCCTCACGGGCGTTGTCGGGCATCCTCTCCTCGGCGACCTTGGCGACCGCGATGGCATACGTGGGCGACAGCACGACCGAGGAGGATCGGGGCGGCGGCTTGGGCATACTGGGAGCTGCCATGGCGCTGGGCGTCATCGTGGGACCCGGTGTGGGCGGCTGGCTGGGCGCTGATTCCCTCTCGCTGCCCTTCTTCATCGCCGCGGCCCTATCACTGGTCGCTCTGCTGCTGATCTTCTTCCTGTTGCCAGAATCCTTGCCCTTGAAGGACCGCCAGCGATCAGCCGGGAAGGTGAAGACCATCCAGTTTGGCGCTCTGTGGCGCGCGCTCCGTGGCCCCATCGGCATCCTGCTGGGCCTGCTCTTTCTGGTCAGCTTCGGGCTGACCAATTTCGAAGCCATATTCGGATTATACGCGGCGGAGAAGTTCGGCTACGGTCCCGAGCGGGTGGGGGCCATTCTGATGGTGATCGGGGTGGTGACGACGGTCGGCAAGGCCACTCTGATCGGGCCGCTGACCAGGCGTTGGGGAGAGGCCGTCATCATCAAGGCGTCCTTGCTGGCCAGCTCGGCCGGCTTCGTGGTGTTGCTGCTGGCCAACACGTACCTCACCATTCTGTTGGCTACCGGCCTGTTCATCCTGTCCAAGACCCTGCTGCGCACGTCGGTGATCTCACTGGCCTCGAAGCGGGCCGGGCCGTCGAAGGAAGCCGCACCTAGGGTGGGGCAGGGCGCGGTCATGGGATTGAGCAACTCGTTCATGAGTCTGGGACGCATCGTGGGTCCGATCTGGGCCGGCCTGGTCTTCGACGTCAACTTCGACTACCCCTACCTCAGCGGCGCAGTGGTGATGTTCGTCGGGTTCTTGATCAGCCTGGTCTGGGTTTCGCAGCGGGGAGGGGAGGGGCGACAGGAAACGCCGGCCGCGGTCGGTGGATGATGACGGCGGGATGGCCCAGCCTGCTCCCGCTCGGGCGGCAGGAGCAGACCAGAGTTTGTCCTGAGCGCGCTACGAGAGCTTTGCCGTGGGCATGGCGGGAGGCGTGATGACCATCATCACCATCCTGGCCGGGCTCGGGGCTTTCTCTGCGGGAGCAAGGCTGATGATGATGGCTTTGAGGACGAGAATCTGCTCTGTGGGCAGAGTGTCGTACGTCCGAGAGTGATACTCACTGCGAGCTTAGCGAGGCTGCGCACTGGGTACTACCCCCCCCCCCACACAATCCGGCAATGCCACGCGCTGAGCTGGCAACGAGGTCGCTTCAGAAGTCCCTCAAGCAGAAACCTGTGCAGCCTCGCACGTGGCCGGGTGTACGCCCCCCTGACGGATCTGGCCTTGGAGCAACTGTGGTTGTGTCTTGTACAGGGGCGGCGCCAGCCGGTGGTGTGTTAGATCGGGCCCACTTGACAGGATTTTCACTCTATGGTATTCTTTCACCAGATGGTGAAAATACTGTATTGAGTGAAAATCATCATGGAAGACCGACAGGAATCCAAGTTTGTCCAGATCCTCGGCGAGCTGCTACCGAACGCATCTGTTAGGCTTTCCAAGCAGGTACCAGGCGCCGAATGTCTTGGCGTGGACATCATTGCTCAGGCTTCCTGGTCGGGAGTGGAGAAGACGCTTTGTGTTGAAGTGAAGTCGTCGGGGCAGCCCGCCCACGTCGAGAGAGCAGCGGCCCATCTTCCGAGCACCTTCCTTTCCGATCCCAGTCTCTACTACGTCTTCGCTGCACCGTACGTCAGCCCGCGTGCAATGTCCACCTGCCGAGAGCGCGGCATCGGCTGCATCGATCTGTTGGGAAACTGCTATCTCTCTTTTGACAATGTCTACGTAGACCGGCGTGTGGAGGGGAAGCCTGACAGTGAGAGACGGATGCTGAGAAGTCTCTTCTCGCCGGTGTCATCTCGCGTCGTGCGCGCCATGCTGGAGGACCCCCTGCGGCGATGGCGGTTGGCTGAACTGTCCGAGGCTGCTGACGCCAGTCTTGGCCAGGTGTACAAGGTGTCGGAGAGACTTTGTGCAGATAGGTTCGCCGAAAAGGAGAGGCGTCTGGGTCTACGACTGACCGACCCCTCCGGACTGTTGGATGTCTGGCGAGAGGAATACGATCTCGTCAGCCAGAGTCAGATCTACAGCTTCTACTCGCCCGAGCGTAGTCCTGGCCTGCTCATGGACACGGTCCGATCCGCTGCCGAGCAACTTGGGCTCGGGTATGCGTTCACGCTTCACGCAGGGGCATCTCTGGTAGCCCCTCATGTACGATTCGCCGATGTGCACTTCTACTTCGAGGGTAACCTGGATAGCTGGGTCGATGCCGTGGGGCTCAGTCTGGTGGAGATGGGGGGCAACACTCATCTGATCGCCCCCTACGACTCAGGAGTCTTCTACGCAGAACGCCATGTGAACGACAAGTCCGTCGTGGGCAACGTGCAGCTCTATCTGGATCTATGGAAGTATCCTGCGCGAGGCCGGGAGCAGGCCCAGTACCTGAGGGAGAGCGAGATCAGATATTGAGGTGACAACGTCGTGGCACACTGGTCGTTCGATGAAGAGGGGATGGTGAGAAGCTCCTTGTCAGTCTACTTGGAGCTGATGACCATCCTCGGTGCGTACAGGGACGAGTTGATTCTGGTGGGGGGCTGGGCGCCCTACTTCTTGCTGGAGGCCTTTGGCGATCCGGATCGTGACTTCCGCCACGTGGGATCCCTGGACATCGACCTGGCCGTGGATCATCGTAGGGTGGGACCGGATGAGTATGCCTCCATCGTGGAGAGGGTGGAACGACATGGCTACCGGCAGCGCCGCAACAGCTCCGGGGGTCGGATTCCTTTCAGTCTTGAGCGTGAGGTCATCGGAGAGGATGGGCGCAGTCATACTGTCCACGTCGACTTCTTGGCAGCCGAGTATGGCGGCACGGGACGAGGGCACCGACATCAGAGAGTGCAGCATGGTCTGCTTGCGCGTAAGAGCCGTGGCTGTGACGTGGTCTTCGATCACTGGTTCACTCATGAGTTGCGCGGACTTCTACCCGATGGGGTCGAGAATGTGGTGAAGGCCAGGGTGGCGGACCTGGTCGGCTGTGTCTGCATGAAGGGCATCACTCTCGGGGAACGCCGCCACAACAAGGATGCGTACGATATCTACTCGGTGGTGGCCTACTACGATGGCGGTCCCTTGGCGGCAGCTCAGACCGTGAAGCCCTACCGGGATGTGGGCCTGGTACGCGAGGCATTGTCCGTGGTGGAGGAGAAGTTCCAGAGCATCCGATCCCTTGGCCCGACGGGGGTGGCGAGTTTCCTCAGTACGGATCCTGCCGAGCGCGAGCGCTTGATGGCTGATGCCTATGTGGCACTGCGGGCTTTCATCGAAGCTGTGGGAAGTTGACAGACTCGTCCCTCCGGTGGCTGCGGCAGTGGAATCGAGCAACTCCTTCATGAGTCTGGGACGCATCGTGGGTCCGATCTGGGCCGGCGTCGTGTTCGACATCAACTTCGACTACCCCTACCTCAGCGGCGCAGTGGTGATGTTCGTCGGGTTCTTGATCAGCCTGGTCTGGGTTTCGCAGACTGGGGGGCACGCCGCGAGAACCCAACCCCGGGTCTCTTCCGAGTAGTGCAGGCATTGGCCGAGATGTCCCCTTGCACGTGACTCCTCGACGCCAGGCCCCGCTGCCCGATTGCTCCCTCCTGCTCCGGCCTTGATTCGTCGTCGGCGATCGTGGAGCGCCACGGCACGAGAGTAGTCCGAGCCTGCCTCGATCCGCATGGGACTGATTGCCACCTCGGAGCCGCTGGCGTTGCGCCCGATCCCTACACCAGGTGATGCTCGCCGGATCGCCAACCGGGGAATACTCTGACGACGCCAAAGCCGCGCGAGCACGGACCGAGGCTAATCTGGTGTTGGCGGCTCAGCTTGGGAGGAGTATAATCGGGTGCGCGCACCGGCTCGATGAAGAGCGTCCGAGCCATGATCGTGGGTGTAGCGAATCCGCACGGGGAAGAGTGAGCGAAATGACTGAGCATGCCGCAACACTGCCGATTCCCGCTGATGCAGGGTCGAGCTTCTCGCTGGATCGACTACGTCGGGATGGCATGTACGTTATACTGGCTGCCATGCCCTTGCTTGGGCTGGCGCTGATGCTGACCGATGCGTTTCCCGATCCGCTCCATGGCGGAGTGGTGGGCATCATCTTGATGGTGCTGCCGATCGCGGTGTGGAAGCTGCTCTCGGTGAGTTGTCTCGCCGGGGCGTGTATGCTCGTTGCGGGGAGCACAACAATCAGTCTGCTGACCTTCAGATGGTCGGGGGCCGATGCCAGTGCCTGTCTGCTGGCTCTGCCGACTATGATCGCAACGTCGTTCATAGGCACGTGGGGAGGAATCACGACGGGCGCCCTCTGCAGTGCGGTCCTGATCGTCGGCTCTCGGAGCTACCTCCATCCCGTGGAAACCGGCACGGTCCTGGCCGCGCTGTCTGTGGTGTGGAGCAGCTTTGGGCTAACCTGGGCTTCGCTGCACCCGACGAGAACGGCGATGGACTGGTCCTGGTACAGCTACGAACGCGCGCGCGAACTGTTGGAACAGGCACGAGACAGACAGGCGGAGTTGAAGCAAGTGCTGCAAGACCTGGCGGACGCTAACCGCCAGTTGGCGAGACTCAACGAGCGGCTGGTGGCCACGCGTCACATGGCCGAAGAGGCGACCAGAACCAAGGAACAGTTCGTGGCGAACGTCAGCCACGAGTTGCGTACGCCCCTCAACATCATCACCGGATTCAGCGAGATCATCTTGCAGGCTCCGAGAGTGTATGGTGGCAAGCTGCCACCTGCTCTCCTGGCCGACATCGCTACCATACATCGCAACAGCCAGCATCTGTCGGATCTGGTGAGTGACATCCTGGATCTGAGTCAGGTTGAGGCGGGCCGGATGGCTCTGACCAGGGAATGGCTCTCCCTGAGCGAGGCGATCGGGGAGGCCGTCATGGCTGCCAGAGAGCTCTTCGAGTCCAAGGGTCTCTACCTTGAGACAGACACGCCCGAAGATCTCCCGCCGCTGTTCTGTGACCGAACCCGGATCCGCCAGGTGGTCCTCAATTTGCTCAGCAACGCCGGCCGCTTCACTGATACTGGAGGCGCGCGGCTGCGTGTCAGGCGAGAGGGAGGTAGGATCGTGGTGTCGGTGTCCGACACCGGTTCCGGCATCAGCCCAGAGGATCAGGGCATGCTCTTCGAGCCGTTTCGCCAATTGGATGGTTCCACTCGTCGCAGGCACGGTGGCAGCGGTCTGGGATTGAGCATCAGCAAGCGATTCGTGGAGATGCACGGCGGGGAGATGTGGTTCGAAAGCACCATCGGCGTGGGCACAACCCTGTACTTCAGTCTGCCGGTGGAAAGACCCAGCCTCGCAGGAGATTCGGTTTCCCGTTGGTTCAGCCCTCATCTGCGCTACGAGGTGCGCACTCGTCGGTCGAGGGCCCCGGTTCCGAAGATGGCTCCTCGATTCGTGATCTTGGAGGAGGAGGACGCTCTGCGTCGGCTGATGAGTCGGTACGCCGACGAGGTGGACATCGTTTCAGTGCAGAGCTACGAGGAGGCACTAGACGAGCTGAAGCGACTGCCTGCTCAGGCATTGGTGGTCAATGACGCTGCCGTCAGTGATACATTGAACCAGCTTGCTCAATTGGGGGAGTTGCCCTACGGGGCGGCCGGGCTGGTCTGCTCCGTGGCGGGGCATCGTGATGCCGTGGATCGCCTCGGCGTCACCAACTACCTGATCAAGCCGGTGCAGAGAGGGGAGCTTCTCGCCGCGCTGGAAGGGTTGGGCCCAGACATCCGGACACTTCTCGTGGTGGACGATGATCCGGAGGCACTGCAGCTCGTCACACGTATGCTGGCCTCGGCACCGAGGGAGTATCGCGTGCTACGAGCCAGCAACGGGGAGCGAGGGCTCAGCTTGATCCGCGACCGCAGACCGGACGCAGTGCTTCTGGATCTGGTCATGCCAGGTATGGACGGGTGGCACGTCTTGCACGAGAAGTACCAGGACGAGGCGCTTCGAGATATCCCCGTGATCGTGATCTCGGCCAAAGACCCGATTGGCGAGCCGATCATGAGCCGGGCCTTGACCATTACTCACGGTGCGGGTCTGTCGGTGCGTCATCTTCTCGCTTGCATTGGGGCGGTCAGTGAGGTGTTGTCCCCCTCGCGCTCAACTGGCGGCCGAGGACGGCAAGGAGATCCTGGCGACTGATCGGCTTCTGTACGAAATCGCTAGCTCCCAAGGAGAGAGCCAGTTCTCTTTGAGCCAGAATGGTGCACACAATCACCGGGACATGGGACGTCTCGGGATGCTGTCGCAGTCGGCCCAACAGTTCCCAGCCGTCGACTTCTGGCATCATCACATCCAGAATGATGAGCTGGGGGGAACTCTTCACAGCCATTATGAGGGCTTGCTCCGGATCTTGGGCCGGGACTATGGTGTAGCGACTGCCCGAGACGTAGCGCTGGAGCAATCCCAGGATGTCGAGATTGTCGTCGATAGCCAGCACAGGAATCTGTTCGGCGGCGGATAGGGTAAGCGCAATCGTAATGCCTGCCTCCCCGGTCAAGAGCGATACTTCCCCCCCGTTCAGGGCCGCGAGTTGACGAGCCACGCCCAGGCTGGCGGTGATGCTGCGGGACACAGGATCCGATCCGAGGTGAAGGCGCATCGCCCGTACTTCAATCCTGACTTCCCAGCCATCCGGCTCGGCCGACAGACGAACGCGACCGCCCGGCACTCTGGGGATAGCCGCTGAGAGCAGGCTCAGTAGAGCCTGGCGTAGGACCACGGGATGCACTGCCAAATCGGGCAGGTCGTCGGGTAGACTCGATTCGAGGTGCACTGAATGCCGTGCTGCCAGAGGTTTGACCAGCTCCATAACGGTAGGCACTACTTGCGCCAGAGCAGCGGGCTGGTCCGGGAGCGACTGCTGCAGCGAAGCCAGTTCCTGACCGACGGAAGGGCTGTGCTCCGCTGCTTGTGGCGATTCGTCAGGCGTTCCCACGTCATCCTCTAGATTGAACTGGGCACGCAGATGCGCAGCCAGAGCCTGCAAGGCGCGTGCCTGTTCGCGTCGCAAGTGACGGGCGCTGACGCCGAGTTGCTCGGCGACTTCCTTCTGGCTGCACTGCTGCACGTAGCGGTAGAAGAGGACGTCATACAGACGCCAGGTAGAAGATTGAGGAGGGGTCTCGACCCCAGGGTTGAGAGACTCGATGGCCTCGGTGAGCACTCGTCGCAATGCCATGGGCGTGTCCGCTCTGTCGGCCACGCCGAAGAGAACAGCAAGTGGGCTGCGTCTCAGGTCCTCGGGGTCATACAGGTGAGTCAGCGCACTTCTAACCTGGTGGACGAAATGCTGGGCAGTCGACATGTCCTATTTATGGCCTCTATCCGGCCGGGTGCTGGCCGGATGCTTTCATGATCGATGGTGTTGGAGCGTATAATGCAGGAGCCATGGCCATGGGCGTTCCAATACTGTTTCTGCGCAGAGATTGTAACATAGGCTGCGTTGGATGACAAGAAGTGGAGGATTCCGGTCTAGTCTCGCTGCCACGAGCCACCCGAAGAGAGCGATCTGCTGGCCAGCATGATCGAGCCACGTCCGCAGGCGCCTTCTCGCCTGGCATCTGAGTACGAATGTGGCGGTTGGCGCTCGGGGGACACCGGGTGCGCCATTCGTCAAGAGCTCGGAGTCGCCAACTGGTGCTGGGGCAGTCGTGACCGGTTCGGGGTTCTGCGCCGACTGGGGAACGTCCGTAGTGCCAAGGTTGTGTTCACCGGCTCGTTGGTTTCACAAGAACCATTCCTATCAGCCCGCACAAGGAGGGAAGCAAGATGTTTGTGCCAAGTCGCTACAGAGTCGTATGTGCCGTTCTGGCAGTGGCAGTGGTTCTGACCGCTGTCGCCGGCTGCGCCGCGAAGGCGACGCCGGAACCGACAGCAGCTCCACCGCAGCCGACGGCGGAGACGTCCAAGGAGGAGGCCACGGCAGTTCCGGCTGAACCGACAGCGGTTCCGGCCACCGCGGTTCCTGAGAAGACGAAGATCACGTTTTGGTCTTGGCCCGACTACACGAGTGCTATCGACTTGTTCATGGAGTTGAATCCGGACATCGAGGTGGAGTTCACGAAGATGGGGCCGTGGGACCTGCACGACAAGCTCCTGGTGTCGCTGGCT
>Ga0180432_10007240_pt1 | contig 14148 bp, 12 predicted proteins | sample SS_ome_10_FD_132414 | JGI IMG/M metagenome (GOLD analysis project Ga0180432, IMG submission 132414) | Hypersaline lake sediment archaeal communities from the Salton Sea, California, USA - SS_1_MS_2 metaG | ecosystem: Environmental > Aquatic > Non-marine Saline and Alkaline > Hypersaline >... | reverse complement strand
GGATTTCATGGAAGAGATTATTATACGGAAAAAATCGGAGGGAACAGTCGCCCTGAAATCCGCCCTTCCCTACGACAGGGGCAACGACTTCATTCAGACCTCCAAAGAGGAGGCGCAGTGGGCTCTGGAGAAAAAACCGTCGGAGGTTACTGCAGAGGAAATCAAGCTCTTTCAGGACTACGTGTTCTTCCAGATATGCAGGATCGCGGCCGAGCAGGGCCTTCCCCTCCAGTGCCACACGGGCCTCGGCGAGGTGCACCGGAGCAGGGCCCTCTGGCTCAGGGACGCTGTCGCGCTGAACCCGGACACCCGGTTCGTGCTCTTTCACGGGAGCTACCCCTGGACGTCCGACGTGGCCGCGCTCGTGCACCGCTACCCGAACGTGTACGCGGACCTGTGCTGGCTTCCCATCATCTCGCCCGTCGCGGCCAGACGGTTCCTGAGCGAACTGATCGAGGTGGGAAACACGGACCGGCTCACGTGGGGATGCGACACCTGGACCTCCGAGGAGAGCTACGGCGCGCTCCTCGCCATGCGCGAGGTACTGGCGGAGGTGTTCGCGGAGAAGGTGGAACGGGAATATCTAAACAAAGAGGAAGCGTTGCGGTTCATCGACTGCATACTCAGGGAAAATCCGTCGGAGATTTATGGTATTCCGTTGAAGGATTAGCAGAATTGTCCGGCCTCTTTTTTATGCAACCTTTCCATTATGATAGGATGTTTATATTTACAAACCTGGATCACCCGATCAAGCTTGCCCTCGAAGGAAGCTGTATTCTGCCGACTGAGGGGGTCGGGTGATGACGTTTGGTTGAAAGTGGCCGGGTGATAACAATTATCGGAGGCAGCCGTTGGATTACGCACCCCTTTTGAAAACGTTATTTCACGGTGTGACGCTTCATGTCGAGGATCTCTTTTTCCTTGAATCCTTTCAGATAGAATACCTGCCCGGCCGTGTTCCCAAAGAGCCATTTGCCGTTTTGCTGCATGCACATCCGGTTATCCAAAGATACCTCGTCGCCATGTACCCGCCTGTCAGCGACTTCATTCACGGCATATTAAAAGAGACGGCACCTGCGAAAAACAACAAAATGATCGATCAAAAGTGCGACGACGCGTTGTGGGAGATCGCTGACCTCATCGTTTATAACAAATACCCCGAAGTTTATGACGCGAGAGTCGGTTTCGACTGGGATATGGACGAGATAATTTCGCCACGGTACATCAGGGGGAAAGTCGTTCTCGATGTCGGAGCAGGTCCCGGCAAGCTCGCCTTCCTGGCCGCCAAATTCGCAAAAACCGTTTTTGCCGTTGAACCGGTTTACGGATTCCGACGATTTATCAAGGAGAAGGCAACGAGAGAAAACGTGAAGAACCTCTTTGTCGTGGACGGAACTTTGGACGCAATTCCCTTTCCGGATAATTCGGTCGATATTTTAGTGACTTCACAAGCGATCGGGTGGAATCTGAAAGCCGAGCTCGATGAAATAGAGCGGGTGCTCAAGCCGAAGGGTCGTGCGATTCATCTTTTCGAGAATGCCGATACCGACACCGAAGCCGTGAAGAGGATCAACGATTATCTTACGTCATCCGAATGGGAATATGAATGCACGAAATATGAAGGTGCCGGAGGATGTAAAATCAAGTATTCCAAAACCAGGGGGGCCTGACGTTATCCGCTGCACCCGTTACAGGGGGAGGCGCATTCGCCTGATCTTCTTGCCCTCGAAGCTTCCGCAGGGGCGGAAGGACCGCCGCAAGCCCTCCGGCGCCATGTTGAAGACCTCCTCTGTCAGGCAGAAATTGCCCGGCTTGACAAATTTTTTTCCGAGGTGAAAAATGAAGTTGATCGCATCGGAGACAATCGTTCCCGTATCCCCGCTCTCCTTGTACACGATATTCCCGATATCGAGCGCGATACGGTAGGAGAACGGGATGTCGAGTCCTGTCTCCTCCACGCAGAAAATTCTTCGTGAGAGTATCATCCGAAAGCTGGTAACCGCCACCCCGAACCCGCCGCCGTCGAACGGGACGAGCACGAGCCCGCCGAAATCGTTCCATATCCAGGGCTTTCCGCCGACCGGCCCCACTGAAGTCTGTACGAACTTTTTAAACGTTTCCATCACCGTGGAAAACTGCACATCGCTCAGCTTGTTCCTGAGCCCGGAGGGCTGGTCGAGCTCGATATACATGAGACAGAAGGTGTATTCCTCTCCGACCCGTATGGAACGCCAGCCTTCGGGTGATACGATATACCCGCTGTCCGCGGTTCGTACGGTCCCCGCGCCCCGCTCCGCCGGCGTTCCCGAAGAATACCCCAGCGTTTTCCTGAGCCTTCGGGCCGTCATTCCGGTCCGCGCGAGCGTTTTACCGATATAATCCGACGCACCGTTGAAAAAGAGCAGGGGAATGTCATCGACCGAGCCCGTCCGGTCTATGATTCCATACCGGACGCCGCGTTCGGATAGAACCCTGCAGGCGGCCCGCTGTTTCGGGTGGGTCAGGCCTTCGATGTCGAGGTACACGAAAACGTCTTCCCCTGCTCCCGCTGTCCGGGCCTTGAGCTCGTCCGGGGGATGCTCGTGCAGCGTATACAGCCTGCTTCCGGAAATGGGCTTGAAGCACTTCCTGACCGCATCGTTCGCCGTAAAGAGATAGATATCCACTTACTTTTCCCATTTCAATTTATAGCTGTAAAAGGGAGCGCTCGTTTGGACGTTGAGGTTTTCCATTCGTCCGGCCAAAGTGCCGTCGAGCATGTGATACACACCGTCCGAAATCGTGGCGGTGTCGGGGCGGGTATGCCGGGACTGTATCTCAATCGTCTTATTAACGGTATCGCTCTCGAGCTGCTCGAAGTCCCTTCTGAACCTGCAGGGACCCGAGTGCACCGCGATACGCACCCTGAGCGGCTTGTTCAGCCTGCAGCTGATACGGTTGTAAATATACAGCTCGTGGATAATCTCGATCGCGCTGAGCACGGCACAGGTGCTCTTGTTCGAGAAATAGAATGCCGCGAGCCCGCCGTCGCCCTCCCAGTTCCAGATACGGCCGTTCCGCTTCTCAACCGCGGACTGTACGATCTTCCGCAGATCCGAATAAGCGGCGTGAACGATATCCTCGGGATTCCGGCGCACCAGTTCCGTATTCCCCACGAGGTCCGTGTGGAGGAAGGTAAAGATATATTCTTCGTGCTCGCGCAGCACACCCCAGTTATTTGTTCGTCTTACGAGCGGGTTTTCGCAGAACATCCGTGAATTCCGGTCGTATATGACGCCGGCTTTCTCCATCTCACGCACGGCTTCCTTCAGGTAGGGAATTCTGTACTTCCGGCCGCCGAGTCCCTTCTGGTGAATATCGATGAGCAGGGTCACGAACGGGATAATGAGCTCCCGGTCCTTCATGTCCCGCACGATCCGCGCTGCCGCGTCCTTGTTCGGGATCGACATATTGCGGGAAAAACCGGTTCGTTCGTAGAGATCGTAATTACGGATAAGTCTCCGCGACATATGGACCATGGATCTAACGTCCATCGACTCCGCGAGAGCCCGAACCAACAGATGAATGAGCCAGCCACTGACGTGCATACGGTAGGGTTCCCTTCCAATTCCCGGTATGACCAGCATATTAAGGTTGAGGCCGAGAAGCAACCGAAAAACCCGGTTTCAGCCCCCGAGGGGCCGAAACCGGGGAATTTGCCTCCGCTCCCCTTTGATATTACCATTCTTAGATAACGATCGAAAGGTCAGAGGTCCATGAAAAAAATCGTAACAGCGGGCGACAGGGTGTACCTCAAGTTCTTCAACATGGATTTCTTCAGGGAGCGGGCAAAGGCGGCCGGCGCCGAGCTGCACATGGTGCTGGGGCTTGACGACGGAGAATTCAAAAACGCGATCCGGGACGCGGACGGGCTCATTCTGATAGACCGGCCCCTCACAAAAGAACACATAGCAATCATGGAGCGGTGTAAAATCGTCCTGGCGCTCGAGGTGGGCTATGACTTCATCGATGTGGAGGCTGCCACACGCCGTAAAATCCCGGTTTCGAACGTGCCTGCCTATTGTACCCACCAGGTCGCTTTTCACGCGCTCACCCTTATCCTGTCGGTCGGGAGGAGGCTGAAACAGCTCATTGCCGAAACCTCGAAGGGGGGATGGGACTACAAGACCGGAGCGCCCGTTTTCGAGCTCCAGGGAATGAAACTGGGCATCGTGGGTCTGGGCAGGATCGGAAGATCGCTCGCCGCAAAGGCCGGCGCGCTCGGTCTCAGAGTCGCGGCCTATGATCCCTACCTGGCCGACGATCTGTTCAAGCTTCTGAACGTGGAGAGGTTCTACGACCTCGAGGACCTTCTCGGCGCATCCGATTTCGTTTCCCTCCACGTGCCGCTGAACGGGGAAACCCTGCATATGATCGGAGAGCGGGAACTGCGGCGGATGAAGAGCGCGGGCATCCTGATTAACACGTGCAGGGGCAAAGTTATAGACGAAAAATCGCTTTACAAGGCCCTCCAAAATCGTATAATTGCAGGAGCCGGTCTCGATGTTCTCGAAAAGGAGCCGCCGGACGGGAATAACCCGCTTCTGGGGCTTAATAACGTCATTGTGACTCCCCATGCGGCGTGGTATTCGGAGAACAGCATGGAGCGGCTCAGGGAACAGGGCATGGACGAGGTAATCAGGGCTCTGGAGGGAAAAAGGCCGAAAAACCTGGTCAATCCCGAAGTACTGTACTAATTATCCACACCCCTCCGCTCCCCGATGCCGATAAGGTTATACATAGGTTCATAGAGCGTGGGCCGCATCGCAGGCTACCCGATATCGGGTCGTCCGCGTATCCCATAAAAAAGGAGTGGTCATGCAAACCTATCAGTTAACGGCTCTCATCTTCCTCGTTCTCTACTACGCATTCGTTATCGGTCTGAGCCTCTACAGGAAGATGGTGAAATCAGAGATGGATTACTTCCTGGCGAACCGTAAATTCCCCGCGTGGATACTCGCCGTTTCCTACGCGGCCTCCTGGTTCGGAGGCAGCTCGGCAATCATATCCGCGGACAAGGCCTTTGCGGGAGGATGGAGCTCCTACTTTGTCATGGGGGGACCTACTATATGCTCCGGAATCGTGCTCCTCTTCCTTGCAAAGCGGATCAGGATGTTCGGACCGATCTCTCAGCCCGAGATGACCGAAGCCCGGTACAACAGAACCGCCCGCATCATCCAGTCCGTTATTATTTTCTGGTACATGATAACATGGGCCGCGTCGCAGATGATCGGTGCCGCGGGATTCGTATCCGGATTCTTCGGTATGACCTATACCGCGGCCCTCTTCGTCGTGGTCGTCGTCGTGTGGTTCTACTGCATGTTCGGTGGATTCAAGAGCGTCGTAACCACCGACCTGGGCCAGTTCATCTGGATCGTGGTCGCCCTTGTCATCGTGCTCATCACGGCGTTCACGAAATCGGGCGGCTTTAAAAACGTGTCGGCTGCGGTCCAGCAGAGGGGTACGGCCGACTTCTACAACATATTCGGAAACGGCAAGTTCAGCCTCTTCTACATCATCTCATTCACCTTTGCCTGGGTGATCTCGGCGGAAATCTGGCAGAGGTTCTCGGCGACGAAATCGGTAAAGGACGCGAAAAAGATGTCGAGGGGCGCGCTGTACATAAACATCCCCCTCTACTTCTTCGCCGTCGTCATCGGCATGCTGGCCGTGGCCCTGTTCCCCGAGAAACCTGAAGGCCACATAATGGCCGCGATCATCAAACAGTACGTACCGCCCGCGCTCGCGGGTATCAGCTTCGCCGGACTCCTCGCTGCGGTCATGTCCACCATGGACACCGCGCTCAATACCGGAGCCCTTATTCTGACCGAGGATATCTACCACACCATTTTCAAGAAAGACGCGAACGACAAGCAGCTCGTCATGTTCGGCAGGATAGCCGTTTCAATCATGGCCGTGTGCGGGATATTCATCTCCCTCGCCATCAAGGACATGCTGTGGGTTCTCTGGATGGCAAGCGATATCCTTGCAGCAGGCGTTTTCTGGCCCCTGTTTCTGGGCATACATTCCAAGTGGGGAACGACCAAGGGAGCGGTCGCGAGCATGATCGCGGGCGGACTCTTCACGCTCTGGCACTACCTCATCGACCTCGGCGTTGCACTCCCCTACCTGATGCCGAACTGGCCCGGAAGATCATGGCCCTTCTCCGTTTTCTGGAGTATCGTTCTCGGGTTCGTGGTCTACGCGGTGGTGAGCCTTGCCACCCAGTCTCCGGAAGAGAAGATGAAGGCGGAGACGTTCCTGAACCGGTTTAATGAAGCCAAAACCTCCTGATCGGAATTCCGGTCCAGGACGGGCGGCTTAAAACCTCGGCCCGTTCAGCGGTTATACGTATAAAAAAAAAAGCGCCCTCCGAAAAGAGGGCGCTTTTTTAATCCGTAAAAACATACTATTCTCGTCGCGTCCGTTAAATTCCCTTAATCCAGTCATTGACGATTGCAGGATGATCCCGCACCCACTCTTCGACGACCTCTTCAACATCCTTCTTGGGATTGCCCGGGATGTCCTCGAGCTCCGCGATAAGAAAGCTCACCTCGTCGATCGGGATGTACCACTGCTTGAAGAACCGGTACGTCTTCGGAGACTTTTTCTGCAGTTTCGTACCGTACCCCACGTATACCTGGGCGGGTTTCCAACCGCAGGTGATGGAGCTCTCATCCATCCGCTTCTCGACATAGGTCCATTTCGAGTCCTCGTACGGGGGAAGCTCGATCTCGGACAGGTCGTAGACCGCGAAAGGCCACTCCGGCTCCCAGTAGTAGAATATCATGGGTCTATCCGTCCGCATCGCCTCCTTCAGCTGCGTCAGGAAGACCCACACATCCACGACATAGGGCTCGAGGTCCACCCCGAGATCCCGAACCTGTATTTTCGTTATCTCCGAGCCCATCCATCCGTACCCGCCGGCCCAGATGTCTCCCTTGCCGTCTCCGGTGATATCGAACAGCTCGGTGTGCTTGTTGATGTCCTTGTAACTCCTGATACCGTACTTCTCAGCCACCCAGGTGGGAATGTACCAGCCCTGGGGCGCGTCTTCGTAGCTCAGGGTCATCTCGACCGTTTTTCTTTCCTTCACGTACTTCTGAACGCCCGCGTCCTGGTTCGGCCACCAGACGTCGGAAAACACGTCCACGTCTCCCCGGTCCAGCGAGGGCCACGTGAGGGCCGGCGCCATCTGTACGATATCGACCGGCACATCCAGCTCATTCTCGAGAACGTATTTCATGATATTGCTTATGGCTATCGAACCCGACCAGCTTTGCTCCGCGATGACGACCTTCTTCTGCGCCGCGAAGGCCATGCCGGTGAATCCGAAAGAGCAGACCAGAACGATCGTAATAATTTTCAACATTCGTCTTTTCTTCATTGTTGTATCCTCCTCGGATGTTCAATAAAATTTTTAATAATGAACCGTTCGGTTATCACCCCCCCGATGCTCCGTTTTTAAAACCGGGAAATAGAAGACCCGGCATAACTACTGGAATCGTGACTTTTCCTCCGTTCTCGTAATGCCCTGCAGTATCCTGTCCAGAACCATGGCGATGATGAGGATGCCGATACCGGCTTCTATACCAATCGCCAGATCGACCCGCTGTATGGAGTACAGAATTTTATACCCGAGCCCCCCCGCTCCGATCATCGCCGCCACAACGACCATGGAAAGAGCCATCATGACCGTCTGGTTCACCCCCGTCATGATAGAGGGCATGGCGAGGGGAAGCTGTATCTTCCAGAGCAGCTGGCGCGAGGTCGCGCCGTACGCCCTACCCGCCTCGACTACGTCCCTGTTCACCTGCCTGATACCGAGGTTCGTCAGCCGTACCATGGGCGGAAGGGAAAAGACGACCGTTGCGAGTATGCCGGGCACGTTTCCGATACCGAAGAACATGATCGCGGGAATAAGATACACGAAGCTCGGTATGGTCTGCATGCCGTCGAGTATGGGCTTGAGCACGGTGTCGAACCTGTCATTCTTCGCGGCCAGTATTCCGAGGGGAAGCCCGAACAGAACCGAGATGAAGACGGCGGTGGTCACGAGTGCGAGCGTGCTCATCCCCTCGGCCCAGAGATCGAAAGCCAGGAGGAAGAAGAGGCTTATAAAGGTGAATACCGCGGTACGAAGACCGGACACCCTCCACGCGATGACTGCGATGACGACCATCATTACGGGCCACGGGACCCAGTTGAAAAAGGTATCGATATAAAGAAGCACGAAACCGACGACCGATGATATCCCGCCGAATAGCCCGGCCAGATGGTCCGTGAGCCACAGTACTAAAAGGTTTATCCAGTCGCCGAACGGAATACGCAGTGGAAATGGAATATCCATAGATACCTGTCCTTTCTATTCATGGATCTCTTTCTGCTCCAGCTCCTCTTTTCTCGAAATCGCGTCGAGGAGATGCTCACGGGTAATAATGCCCTTCACCCGCCTTTCGTCATCCAGGACGGCGATGGGGATGCGCTTCTTCGCCGCGATGCCGGGAAGCTCCTCCATGAAGGTCTTGAGTGATGCGGTCGGGTAGGAGTCGATCAAATCCCCGTTCCGGGGCGGCTTGTCCGGATCTGCATGCACATCGGTCAGGTCCCGGTAATTAACGGCTCCCTTGATTCTGCCGCTCCCGTCCACCACGAACATGTACCAGAGGTTCCGATCGTCCATCCTCTTCACGATGGACGATACGGTTTTTCTTTCATCCACGATCCACCGGTCAGGTTCGAGCATGATCGAGTGGGCGGTAATGAATTTCATCTTCGGAAGGTCTTTCACGAACTCAGCCACATAATCCGTTTCAGGATGCAGCACGATCTCTTCGGGCGTCCCCATCTGCACGATCGCCCCGAATTTCATGATCGCGATCCTGTCCGCCAGTCGAAGCGCTTCCTGCAAATCGTGGGTGACGAATACGATGGTCTTGTTGACGATTCGGATGAGATTGATGAACTCGTTCTGCATCTGCCGCCTGATAAGGGGGTCGAGCGCGCTGAACGCCTCGTCCATGAGCAGGATCTCCGGATCCACGGCGAGGGCACGCGCCAGTCCCACCCGCTGCTTCATACCTCCGGACAGCTCGCGGGGATAGCTCCGCTCCCACCCCTTGAGCCCCACGAGCTCGAGCATCTCACGCGCCTTTCTCCTCCTCTTCGACTTCTCGACGCCCTGAATATCGAGACCGAACTCCACGTTATCTATGACCCTTCTGTGGGGGAGGAGAGCGAAGGACTGAAAGACCATCCCGGTCTTTTTACGCCTGATCTCCCGCAGCTCGTTCTGCGAGACCGCCGTTATATCCTCTCCGTCGATAAAAACCCGACCCTGCGTGGGTTCGTGGAGGCGGTTTATAAGACGAAGCAGGGTCGATTTTCCGCTTCCGGACAATCCCATGACCACGAATATCTCGCCCTCGTTGATGGTGAAATCGGCATCCCGCACGCCGATGACGCAGCCCGTCTTCTTTAACAGTTCCGTCTTGCTGATTGACGGGTCATAATCGTCGAAATCCCTTATGATTTTCTCAGGGTCCGCCCCGAAAACCTTCCATAAATTTCTGCATGCTATCCTGACATTCGGTTCGTTTATAAAAATACGGACCACTCCTTCCTTTCCCATCGCTGCACGGGAAAACCGAAATTATGAATTGCTTATTGCCAACCCGGAAAACCTGCCGTACCAAAATAAAATACGAGAAAACAACAAGGAAACTACATACAGGTGATGTGTAACTCGCGGGATTCGGCCGCCTGGGGCGGCCCATTAAAATCAACTGTTCTCTATGTTATAAAGAAATATCGAACATCGCAACCCAAAAAAACCGAAACCCTAATAGAAAGCCCATTATTATCTTTTAATTAAAAAAAACATGGGTATTCCCTCTCACAACGGCACTTCACCCCTGTCCGAAGGTCGTTGACTGAAAAATCTTTTTTTTCTATATTTGGGAAATCTTTCCTTCATCTTCAAGGAGAATTCGTGAATGGATATACTTGAAAGCATTTACGAGGCTGTCGTAAACAGGGACCGTGACCGTGTCATCGAGCTCGCAAAAGAGGTGGTTTCACGGTCCATAGACCCGACTGAGGCGATCGAAAAGGGATTCAAGCGTGGAATGGAGAAGATCGGGGACATGTTCGCGGAGCTGGAAATATTCATACCGGACATGATCACGGCCGCCGACATAATGAACGAGGGCCTCGATATACTGCAGCCCGTTTTAAAGAGCCGCGGAGTGAAGGCACAGGGAAAAATCCTGCTCGGTACGATACAGGGTGATGTACACGAAATCGGGAAGAACATCGTGAAGATTCTGCTCGAAGGGGCCGGTTTCGAGGTCGTCGACCTTGGAAGGGACGTCAACGTGCTCACCTTCATAGACCGGTACCGGGAGATCGAGCCCGACATCATCGGAATATCAGCGCTCATGACCAATACGATGATCAATATACCGCGCGTCATAGAGGACCTGAAAAAGCTCGGAGTTCGGGACAAGGTAAAGATAATGGTCGGCGGAGCACCCGTCCTCCCGGACTGGGCCGAGAGTATCGGGGCCGACGGCTATGGGGAATCAGCGAAGGACGCCGTCAAACTTGCGCAGGAATGGATGAGCTGACGAGGAGACCGGCACTATGGATTACTGGAATTTTATTCGCCGTACAGAGGAAGGCGAAATCGTCGACGAGAAAGACTTCGACAGGAAGGTGAGCGAAGTTTCCGCCGACGTAGTCAGAAAGTACGATATCAGGTACACGCCCGGGGAGCCCGTTCCTTCGGACGATGCGCTCGCAGACAGGCTCTTTAAAGCGGCGCTCGAGCTTTTCGAGAGGGTCGGCATCTTTATCATCGATACGAGAAAGGTCGTGACCTTCAGCAGGGATGAGATCACGGCCGAGCTCGCGGCCGCCCCGGAGCAGGTGGTATACGGCACGGGCAACGAAATGGTCGTGGTACCCCATCGCACGGTTGAGGATGAACGGGACCCCGTGGCGTTCTTTTCAGCGGTCGGTACGCCCGTCGAGGAGGAAAATTTCGTCAAAATCGCGCAGAGCTACGCGCAGGAGCCGCTGGCGGACACCTTCTCCGGACCCCTCATCACCACGTACAGGGGGATGCCCATCGCCTCGGGATCACCCGTTGAGGTCGAGGCCGGAATATGGAACGTTGTCAAACTTCGGGAGGCGGCCCGCTTCGCGGGAAGGCCGAACATTCCCATACACAACTTCATGTCGGTTGCCGAGCGCACGGACGCCACAATCGCGGCCGCGCGTCCCGAGTTCGGCGTGCAGGAGAACGACGGGCTCTTCACCGCCGCAATAGCCGAGATGAAAATCGATTTCGAGCGGCTTAAGCGCATAGCGTTTCAGATCCACACACCCTACGTTATCGGCGGCCTGTACGGCCCCCTCATGGGAGGCTATGCCGGAGGCCCGGAGGGAACCGCAGTCATTCTCGTGGCCCATCACCTTCTCGGGCTCTTCGCTTTCAAGGCGCAGCGTCACAACGGCTTTCCCATCAACATACACCAGACATGCAACACCACGCGCGAGATGCTCTGGCTCGTGAGCGTTTCCGGCCAGGCCATTGCGAGAAACTCGAAGCTCGTTACCGTGGCCAACGCGTTCATGGCATCGGGCCCCTGCACGGAGATGATAACCTGCGAGCTTGCAGCGCATTCGGTCGCTGCGACCGTCTCAGGCTGGCACCTCAATCCGTGCGCGGTAGCCAGAAACCGTCACCCGAACCACTGCTCCGGCATGGAGCCCAGGATTCACGCCGAAGTCGGCCGTACGGCCGCCCGCGGGGGACTGACGAGGAAGGACGCTTCGAAGATCGTTCTCCGGCTGCTCGACCTGTATGAAAAGAACATAAAGGACGCGCCAATCGGAAAAACCTTCAGCGAATGCTACGACGTGACGACGGTCAGACCCACGGACGAGTACCTGTCTCTCTGGGAGGAAACGAAGAAAAAGCTCGTTCCCCTCGGGCTCGACTTTAAGCATCTCGACCGGTAATTGAAGGTTCACTGAAAACAGACACCATACAACACGGAAAAATACCATGGATACGCGTCGCATCATGAACAAGGGATTGGCAGGCATTAAAACCTATGAGGGTGGGAAGCACAAGGAAGAGGCGAAGGAAAAATACGCGGTACGGGAACCCGTAAAGATGAGCTCCAACGAGAATGCCATCGGTGTTTCTCCAAAGGCGCTCGATCGCGCGAAGCTCGTGCTTCCGGAGTCGAACATTTACCCCGACGGCTCGAACAGAAACGTACGGGAGATCCTCGCCGCACGGTTGAATGTCGATCCCGGCCAGGTCATCGTGGGAAACGGCGGAGATGAGATCATCTACTACATCGCCATGAGCATACTCAATGACGACGACGAGGTCGTTATCCCCGAAATCACCTTTCCCATCTATGAAATCGCGTGCCGGCTCATGCGCGCGCGCATCGTATACAGTCCCATGAACGGCCTGTTCATAGACACTGACGCCATACTGGAAAAGATCACGGAGAGGACCAAGCTCGTTACCCTCTGCAATCCCAACAACCCGACCGGCCACGCGCTCGGCAGTAAAGAGGTGTTCAAGCTCATAGACTCCATACCGGAAAACATCATCCTCCTCATCGACGAGGCCTACATGGACTTCGCGGATCCCGAAACCTTCCCGGATTCGCTTTCGAGGTTCAGAGACGGAAAACGCACTCTTTTCATAGTGCGGACCCTCTCAAAGGCCTACGGCCTCGCGGGCTTCAGGGTCGGCTACGGTATCGGGGACGAAGCCATCGTCGAGCTCATGAACAGGATAAAACTGCCCTTCAATATAAGCGTCGTGTCTCAGCACGCGGCGGTCGCGGCGCTCGGGGATACGGAATTCCTCCAGGAGACGATCAGGTCCGCGAACAGGGGGAAAAACGACATCTGCCGGTTTTTAAAGGCGAACGGCCTTGACTACATCGAATCGAGCACGAACTTCATACTCATCGACACGGGAAGGGAGAGCGACCTCGTCACCGAGGAACTGATGAAACGGGGCGTCATCGTGCGTTCCGCGAAGGCCTACGGCCTGCCCACATCCATCAGGGTGACGGTCGGCACTGAAAACGACAACCGGAGATTTATCGCGGCAATGGAAGAGGTCCTCCGGTGAATTGAAATTGCATTTCAAAGGACCCCGTTATACATTAGAGCCATGCATGAAGAGGAAACCTGGCAGACAGCATTGAAGTTCATGGCGATTCTCGTGACGACAATCGCCCTTGTCTTCATCCTGAAAACGCTCAAGGGAATATTCATCCCCCTCGTACTCGCCGTCTTTCTCACCTATCTCTTCGCGCCCGTCGTGGAGCTGCTCGTAAAATTAAAGATTCCTCGTGTTCTCTCGCTCTTCATTCTTTTAGCCGTTCTGATCGTTATCGGAAGGTACTTCGTTCAGATCCTGGTCAACAACACGAAGGACTTCATAGCCCTGCTGCCGACGCTCGAGAACGAGCTCACGGCGAAAATCTCGGCGCTTCTCAGGCATTACCTCAACGTGGAAACAAAGGGCCTGGTGAGTATTCTGCAGTCCACACGGGTATCAGAGATGCTCTCCTCCCTCCTGAACCAGTCTTTCTCATTCTTCGGCAAGGCCCTGCTGACGCTGCTCATACTGATCTTCATATACATGAGCTATAGCAACTATCCCTACCTCATTAAGAAGGCGTTCGACAAAAAACGCACCCGCGAGATATTCACCGCCCTGGGCAAGATAAACGAACAGATTACGCAGTACTTCATCGTCAAAACGCTCATCAGCTGCGGCACCGGAGTATTGACCGGAATCGCGTGCGGAATAATGGGCGTCAAGTTCACAATCCTGTGGGCCTTTCTCGCCTTTTTTCTGAACTACATACCCTACCTCGGTTCGTTCCTGGCGGTTATACTGCCCATCGTGCTGTCGATTTTTCAATTCCCCGCTTCCTACATGCCGCTCGTGGTGGCTGTCACGCTCATCGTCATCCAGCTCTTCATGGGAAACTTCCTCGATCCCGAGACGATGGGAAACCGTTTCAACCTCTCTCCCATAGTCATCATCTTCTCGCTCTT
>Ga0180432_10007239_pt1 | contig 14149 bp, 15 predicted proteins | sample SS_ome_10_FD_132414 | JGI IMG/M metagenome (GOLD analysis project Ga0180432, IMG submission 132414) | Hypersaline lake sediment archaeal communities from the Salton Sea, California, USA - SS_1_MS_2 metaG | ecosystem: Environmental > Aquatic > Non-marine Saline and Alkaline > Hypersaline >... | reverse complement strand
CCGGCCGGCGGGAGCCGTCAACGACGTTTCGTCGCTGAGTCGCACACCACGGTATTCGAGTTCGCCATCGGGGTCGACGCAGATCGCCACCAGGGCACGGGAGGTGCGGCCGTAGGACATCAGCGTCTGGCTGTCGTCGCAGCGGGCAGCCGAGTCGAGGAAGCCCTGCGCATCGGTGGGGTAGTCCGCCGCCGAGCCCGATCCGGCGCCCGAGCCTGAGCCGGATGGGGACGAGGCGGCTGAAGTCGACGTGGGGGCGGACGTGGCGGTGGCTGTGGTGGTGGCTGTGGACGTGGCTGGTGCCGCTGTCGCTTCGGGTGTCCGAACCTGCGGACCCAGGGTCAGTGCCGCTGCGGCCACCAGCGCGGCCGAGGACAGAAGTGCGCCGGCGCGGCGGTGGCGGTTGAGCATGGGCTAAGCCAACCACCTTCCGCGCCGATTGCCGCGCTGCGCCTGCGGCGTTTCGGGTGTTTTCACCAGGCGGGGTAAGCGCCCGGCCCCTTCCGGCCCCTTCCGGCCCCTTCCGGCCTTAGTCGTCGGTTGAATCCCGGCTGGGCGCGTGGCTCAGAACCGCCCACAACAGCCGCGCTGCGGTGCGAGCGGGGTCATCGGGGACGATCGGCGCAGCAGCCCCCGGCTGCTCGGCCGGGGTTCCGCCGACATGCTCGACCAGGGCGACCGCGAGCACCCGCAGCTTGACGTTCGACTCGTGGCTCGCCCGGCGAAGGGTTGACCACGCGCTGTCGGCGTCGCACCGCAGGCACCCCATGATCACACCTTTGGCCTGCTCGATCGCACCGCGGGATTGCAGCACCGAGAGCATGTCGGCGATCTGGGCTCCGTCCTCGGCAGCGGAAGCCATCAGCGCGGCGGTGACCAGTCGCTCGTACCCGATGAGCGTTGCGACCGTCGCGGCGTCGGCGGGCCGACTCAGTGCGCAGAACAGCACTAACGTCTGATCGTCGTGCCAGATCCCGGGGACGGCGGCCGCACCGCGAACCGCACGCAGTTCCTCGTCGCGGTCCGGCACTAGGCTGCGAACGGTGTCGAGCGTGAGCGCCGACCAGCGGTCATCGCTCCACAGGTCCAGGCTCAGCACTGGCACCTGATGTTCGACGGCATCGACGACCGGACCGCCGAGACCGGATACCTGCGCGTCCACGTATTCGGCGCCCAGACCGCGGGCGGCCAACCCCGTCATACCGCCGTTTCTGGTGTGAATCGTGACGGCCAGTGCGACTGCTTCGGGCAGGTCATGGCAGATGCGGTCGAGAATCCGCTCGAATAACTCGCCTCTGGCGGTCTGTTCACGCGGATGAAAGGTGGGAACGGGCATGGGTGCGCTATCTCCTCGTGATGACGGTTACGACGCGGTCCAATCCGGAGATGCCGAGCAGTGTCTTGATGTGGCCGACCGGCCTGACCACCATGGTCAGTGCGGTGCCGGCGGCCAGCGAGAACAATGCCCGCACCGCGGCGCTGTCGCAGTAGTTGACCGCGGTGAAGTCAACCGTCAAGGCGGCAGAGCCATTGCAGGCCCTGGTCATGGCCTCCTGAAATTTGTCGACGTTGGCGAGGTCGATGTCTCCGGACACGACCACCAATGGCGGCTGATCCCCGGACGCGGCCTTGACAGCGAATCGGGCGTCCGTCACGGGCGCAACTCCTTGATCATCTCGACTTTGGTTCCTTCCGGGGTAGTGGCCATGTCGGCCGAGTCGACCAGCGCGTTGATCAGCGGGATACCGTGGCCGCGGTCGCCGGGCAGATCTGGGGGCGGCTTCCAAACTCCGGTGTCGGACACCGTGAGGCTCAGGCGGCCCGCGTTGAGAGCTGCGGTGACGGTGATCGCAACGTTGCGGGCGGCACCGACGACCGCATGTTCGGTCGCGTTCGCGGTGGCTTCGCCGACGGCGAGCAGGACGTCCGCGCACACCTCAGCGCCGACGCCGGCCGACTCCAGCCATCGGCGCAGCCGGCCCCTGCTCACTGCGAGGTTCGCCGGCTCAGCGGCGAGGGTGATACTCAACGGTTCGGGTGGGTGGCGATAGAGCACCGCGGCCACCCCGGGGACGGCAAACCGATTCATCACCTGATCAGCGACCTGCTCCGGATGCACCGACCCGCAGTCATCGAGGACCGGGGCAGCCGGTCCGAGAGGCGCGGTGCAGAGTAGGACCGTGGCTCCCGGCGTCAGGTCTACGACGCTAATCTCCGCGCCGGCTGGGTTGAGCGTCAAGTACTCGTTGCCCGGAGCCGTCACGGCGGCATTCGAGTCGCCGCGGCTGCTTAAACCGATCTTCTCGCCGTCGATCACCGCGCACAGCGCCGAAGTCGCCAATTCAGCCACACCGTCAAGGGCCTGAATCGGGTCGGCGGTGGCGAGCAGTACCGACCTGGCCGCGGACCGGCACCGAGGAGCCAGGTCCGCTTCAGCGCAGCGGCCGAGCACGACGCCCACCCGACCGTCGTCCAGTAGGACGACATCGTGCCAGTGTCCAGCCAGGTCAGCGGGTGCGTAGCGCACTGCGAAGCCATGGGGGGCCACAGCGACGCCGGAGGTCCCGCCGCGATCCCCGGGTGCTCCCGGGTGAATATGGGCCTCCGAACCGAGCGCCTCATCCACCATCGCGAACCCCTATGTGATGCGGCCCTGTTTCGGTCAGCATTGTGATCAGCATTTTGGTCAACGCTGTGATCAGCATTGTGGTCGACATTCTGGACGACCGCCGTATCTTACCAACGTGACCCGCGGTTTTTTTCGAGCGGCTCAGCGGTTTGGGCGAGCGCGCCGATGCTCACCCGTTACGCTCTGGGCATGTTGCGCGCAATCGTCATCGCTGCCGTCGCCGTCGGCAGCGCACTGGGGGCGGCCCCGTCGGCCGCAGCTGACGGCACCAACCCGTCGTACCCCGGTGACGTCCCCGAGATGAGCTACGACGCCCATCTGAGCGGGCCGTGCTACCGCTGGGATCGTTTCATCTTCGGTCGGGGTCCCACCGGTCAGGCGTTGGCGTGTCACTGGATCGTCGGGCAGTCCTATATCGGGATGGACCGGCCGCCGGAGGGCACCGGCTTCTGGGTGGTGTCACCGAAGCTGTACGGGGTGCAGACGGTCGGATCGCCATGCCCGGGCTCACAGGCGGCGGCGCAGTCGCCGGAGGGGCTGCCGATGCTATGCCGCGGCGCTCAGGGTTGGCAGACCGGATTCCTGCGGAACGGCCCCTGGGGCAACGGCAGCCAGTTCGATCCGGTCAGCTAGCCGGGTCGGCGGACGGGGGTTCGTGGGCGTCAGACGGCTGCGGCCGCGTCATTGAGCTCGTTCAACCGGGTGGTCGCCTCGAGGTACTCCTGAACCCACCGCTCGATGACGGCCGCACTTTTTTCCACCCGATCGAATTGCCCCACCACCTGACCAACCGGATTAAAGGCCACATCAACCGTTTCATCCGGATATTTGCTGGTGGCGGCCACCGCCATACCGGACACCATGTACTGCAACGGCATACCCAGCGGCTCCGGGTTACCTGCGGTCTGCCACGCGTCGGTCCAGTCATTGCGCAGCATCCGGCACGGCTTGCCGGTGAATGAGCGGCTTCGCACGGTATCGCGGCTGCCGGCCTTGACGTAGGCGGCCTGCTGAACCCTGGTGTTCTCGGCCTCCTCGACCATCAGCCACTGCGAGCCGGACCAAGAGCCCTGAGCACCCATCGCCAGCGCGGCGGCGATCTGATACCCGCTGCCGATGCCCCCCGCGGCGAGCACCGGACGAGGCGCCACCTCTTTGACCACCTGTGGCCAGAGCACGATCGAACCGACCTCGCCGCAGTGGCCGCCGCCCTCGCCGCCTTGGGCGATGATGATGTCGACGTCGGCCTCGGCGTGTCTACGGGCCTGGGCCGGTGAGCCGCACAGGGCGGCGACTTTCCGCCCGGACTGGTGGATGTGCTCGATCATATCGGCCGGCGGGGTGCCCAACGCGTTGGCGATCAAGGTGACCTTGGGATGACGTAGCGCGACCGCAACCTGCGGGGTCGCCGTCGCCTCGGTCCAGCCCAGCAGTTGCAGGGCACTGGACTCGGCGTCGCTGGTGGGGACTCCGTGGTCGGCGAGGATTTTCTTGGCGAAGTCCAGGTGCTGCTGCGGCACCATCGACTTGAGCATCGTTTCCAGCTCCGCGCCGGACATACCGGCATCCATCCCCTCGTATTTGTTCGGAATCACGATGTCGACGCCATAGGGATGATCCCCGATGTGCTCGTCGATCCAGTTCAGCTCGATTTCAAGCTGTTCGGGGGTGAAGCCGACCGCCCCGAGCACGCCGTACCCACCGGCCCGGCTGACGGCGACGACGACGTCGCGGCAGTGGGTGAACGCAAAGATCGGGAACTCGATATTCAGTTCGTCGCAGAGATGGGTGTGCATGAGCGGCTCCTTAGCCCAACGGCCGACTGTAACGTGTTCTAGTTTTTAGCGTACCGCCTCCGGAAAATCGGAGGGTGACCAACACCGCCAGCGCTCTCGGTCCGGTCACCGACACCTGATGCCGCACTTCCGGCCCGCTATGGCTGCTGAGGTGACTGCTGAAAGTGACTGCTGAAAGTGGGAAGCAGAACGTTTCCGTTTGCGTTGTTACGGGTAACCGGCAAAGTGGCCGGGGCAGGGGAAGGTTTCTTACCATGCGATGGAGGAAAAGCGGTGCGGGGTTCGCTGCAACCCTCGCGGTCGTCGCCGCCCTCGGCGGTGCCCCGGTGGCCTCGGCCGACCCGGGTCCGGTGCCGTCCGAACCCTGTTACAACGGGGTCTTCCCGCTGAACCCGAACGTGCCTATCTGTAACTCGCAGCCACGCCCTCCTAGGGTGTTGGGATCGGCGCCGGATGCGAGCGCGCTGATCAACTGCGGGAAGGGTCCCTTCCGGGCGCAATGTCTGTCGCTTTATGTCAACGGCGGGTACGGCTGGTACCCCGGAGCGGTGCTGGTCCCCGGGTATCACCCGTAGGTTTGCAGGAACGGCAGAATCCAAGCTGGGGCGGCTGCGTTCTTCTTAAGCGCCCTTCCTTTAGGACCCCTTATTCCCTGCCGTCATCTCTGGTCGGAGTTCCCGAACAGGTTCACCGTGGTGGTCAGCGGGAGATCCAGAGTGGTGCGGATACCGGGCGGTGCGGCAACTATGGCAGGGATCGCATTGACGATCCGCGCAGCAGCCCCGGCGATGGCCGCATGGTTATGGTCGCCGTGGCGGCTGGTGGGGCGGATATCGACGCCATAGGACGGTTCGCCGACGATCTCCACCCGGTACGAACCCCCGGGCTGGGCCGGCTGGGCCCAGTCCGGCCGCAGGTCACTGCGCACACGGGTGACATGCTCGACGACGATCGCGGGATGGCCGTCGACCATGCCGGTGATCTCGAATCGCACCGCGGCGACTCCGTCCCGGGGGATGTGACCGGCGGCGATATCGAAGGCCTCGGGTGCGGGTTCCAGCTCGTAACTCTCGGTGATCGCGTCCACGACGACATTCAGTCCGGCGGCGAGTTGCCGGATCGCACTGCCCCACGCCACGCTGAGCACCCCGGGCTGAAACAGCATGGGCACCTCGCTGGGCGGCTTGCCGAACCCCATCACATCGAACATCACCGCCGCACCGTCATAGGAGGCGTAGTCGGCAATCTCCATGCAGCGCACCTGCTGGATGCTGCGGCAGGTACTCGCGAAAGCCAGCGGGATCAGATCGGTGATGAATCCGGGGTCGACCCCAGTGACGTAAATGCTCGAATTGCCCTGCTGTGCAGCCAGTTCCAGTCGTTCGATGTACTTGTCCGGAATCACCTGCCAGGGAAACTGCAGAATTCCGGGGGCGGAGCCCACCACATTGATCCCGGCGGCCAGGATGCGGCCGACGTCGCGCATGGCGTCGGGCATCCGGGTGTCGCCCATGGCGCAGTACACCGCGCATTCGGGCTCGGTCGCCAGCACCGACTCGAGGTCGTCGGTTGCGGTGATACCCGTGGTGATGTCCAGTCCCGCCAATGTGCCGGCGTCCTTACCGACCTTGTCCGGTGCGGACACGACCAGGCCGGTGAGCGCGAAAGCGGGGTTCTCGATCAACTCTCCGAGTGCAAGCCGGCCGACGTTCCCGGTTGCGATGTGCGCGACACGAATTGCCATGGCCCCAGTATGGGCAGCCGGACCAAAAACTGGAACAGGTTCCAGTAGCCTGACCGCCCATGGGACGCGTAGACGACAAAGTGGCGTTGATCACCGGTGGTGCCAGCGCCCGGGGAATGGGTGCCGCCGGCGCCCGCATGCTGGTTGCCGAGGGTGCCAAGGTGGTGATCGGCGACATCCTCGACGACCAAGGTGCCGCGCTGGCTGAAGAACTGGGCGACTCCGCCCGGTATGTGCACCTCGACGTGACCAGCGCCGAGGACTGGGCGGCCGCAGTGCAGGTTGCGGGCCAGGCGTTCGGCAAGCTCAACGTGCTGGTGAACAATGCCGGTGTGGTCCAGGTGGCACCACTGAAAACGGCGGATATCTCACGATGGCAGAAAGTGCTCGATGTCAACCTCACCGGCGCGATGCGGGGCATCCAGGCGGTCATCGATCCGATGGTCGCGGCCGGCGGCGGCTCGATCATCAACGTCTCGTCCATCGAGGGGATGCGTGGCGCGACCTGGGCGCACAGCTATGTCGCCTCGAAGTGGGGACTGCGCGGGCTGACCAAGTCCGCGGCACTGGAACTGGCGCCTGAGAAGATCCGGGTGAACTCGATCCATCCGGGATTCATCCGTACGGCGATGACCAAACACCTGCCCGACGACATCGTGACGGCCCCGATGGGACGGGCCGGCACACCCGAGGAAGTCGCCACCTTCATGGTCTTCCTGGCCAGTGACGAGTCATCATTTTCGACGGGGTCGGAGTACGTGGTGGACGGCGGTCTGATCACCGACGTCCCGCACCGCGCCATGTGATCGGCCGCCCTGGTCGTGATCCGTCGGCCTAGTCGGCGTTCAGCGTCGGCGACCGCGGAGTGCCACCGCGCTGAACGCGGCCCCGAGTGCCGCGCGCCCCATTGCCGGCAGATGCCCCAGCGCGTCCGCGGGTCCGCGCTGGCCGGGTGTGGTGACGACCAGCACGGGCCAGCCCTCATGCGCCGCCAGACTTTTCAGACCGGGCCGGGGATTGACCGGACGGGGGTGCCCGACCAACTTCATCAGCGCCGCGTCCTCGTCACCGTCGGCGTAGAAATAACTCCGCCGTAGCTCAACACCGCGCTCGGAGCAGAATTTTTCCACCGCAGCGGCTTTTTGCCGACCCCAGACGATCGGGCGGGAGATCTCGCCGGTCAGCAATCCGTCGGAGTCCAACTCGAAGGTGTTGCAGACGACATCGGCGATGTCCAGAGCGCGGGCCACCGGTTCGGCGTGGATGGTCAGCGCCGACGAACTCATCACCAAGGTGTGACCGCGGTCCCGATGGGCCTCGACGATCTGGCGCATCAGCGGATAGACCTTGTGGGCCACCTGTTCGGCGAACACCCGTTCGCCTACCTCATCGAGTTCGTCCAGCGACTCACCGCGCAAGTAGTTGGCGGCGCGCACCAGCAGTCGTTCGAACTGCATTCGGCCGAGCTTGTAGCGCAGCGAGGCCTCGACGACGCCGAGCACTTCTCCGATGCGGGCCTGGCCGCGGCGGAGGCGGTCACTGGCATGGGCCGCCGCGGTGAAGCCGGCGACGAGGGTGCCGTCGAGGTCGAAGAAGGCACCCACCGTCGGACCTGCCGGGCTGCTGGCGATCTGGGTCAGCGGGTCGGGCGCGGGGATCATATCGATGGGCGCCGGGCCGCCGGGTTGGTCAACTCGGCCTCAAGGGCCTCCTCATACGCGCCTTCATCGTGGCCGAGGGCGATGGTGGCAGCGGCCATCGCCGCCAGCGCGATACCGAGCACGACGGCGGTCGGCAGGTTCGCGGTCAGGTGCTCACCGAAGATGACCTGACCGAGCAGGACGGCGACGATCGGTTCGAGGACCAGCATGGCGGGAACCGAGGCCCGCAGCGACCCGGCATGAAATGCCGACTGCTGCAACAGGGTGGCTACCACCCCGACCAGTGCCAGGACATAGCCGACCGGGGATGTGAGCAGGTTGACCGCATCACCCTCGGTCACGGTGTTCATGACGATCTTGGTCAGCACCGCCACCACGCCGAACAGCACGCCGACCAGGGCGCCCAGCAACAGGGCCCGCCGCCAGGCCGCCAGCCGGAGAGCTAGCGGAACGGTGCCCGCGGCGATACCGAGGGCGACGAGCGCAACCACCATTGCCGACCTCTCGGCCCCGAGGTAATCGCCGGGGCCGGTGCGGGCCAGGCCGACGAACACCGCGAGGGCGAGGGTGAGAACCGAGGCCCAGGCCCACTCGGCTCGGCTGACCCGGCGCCCGGCCAGCCGTGCGCTCAGCGGCAGGGCGAACAGCAGTGCGGACACCAGGATTGGGGCGACGAGCAGCAGGGAGCCGAAGGCCAGCGCTATCGCCTGGAACACGTATCCCGTCAGGGCGGCGCCCGTGCCGGCCCACCACAGCGGACGCCGCAGCAGCGTGGCCACCATCACCGTGCTGACTCCCTGGTCCGCCGGCACATCCAAGGTAGCCCGCTGACGGACCACGATTCCAATCGCCAGGAACACGGCGCTGGCCAGGGCCGCGGCCACCGCAAGGGCGTGATCCAGCAAGTCGGTGTCCCTTCCGCGCTTCAGCGGCTCGCTATCCGGACCGGCGGGTCGGATGCCGTCATTACCGAATGTAGGGCACACCGGCGCCGGAGTGGGCGCCCCTGCCGTCTGGCATCGGCGCCGCTGCCTCTGGCTTTGGCGCCGTCCGGCGTTACGCTTGGGTGATGACCAATCAGGATCGTGCCGTCACGCGACGTGCCATCGCCGATGCCCTATTGACCGCGCTGGAACGGCGCCATGATGTCCTCGACGCCATTGTCGAATCCGATGACCGCGAATCCGCGGTGAGCGCCGTCACCGAACTACTTGGGAAATCTCGGGTCGGTGCCGAGGCCGTGATGGGGATGTCCTTCGATCAGCTCACCAAGGAGTCCCGCCGGCGGATCGCCGCGGAGCTCGATGACCTGAACAGTCAGCTGAGTTTCACCGTGTCCGAGCGGCCTGCCAGCGCGGACGACAGCCTGCGGCTGCGTGCCTTCGCCGACGAGTCCGATCTCGATATCTTCGCCGCCCGCACCGAGGAAGTGGGGGCGGCCGGCGACGGGTCGGGCTCGCCGGCCGGCAGCCTGGAGGACGAAATCCGTTCCGCGCGTAACCGCCTCAAGGCCGAGGAGGCGGCTTGGTTCGTCGCCCTCGACGGTGACGACAAGGTCGGAATGGTCTTCGGTGAGCTGACCGGCGGCGAGGTCAACGTCCGGATCTGGATCCATCCGGAACACCGTAAGAAGGGCTACGGCACCGCGGCACTGCGCAGGTGCCGGTCAGAGTTGGCCGCCAGCTTCCCGGCCGTACCGCTGGTTGTGCGCGCGCCGGGTGCCGGTTTCTGAGGGCGCCGCGGCGGTACCGGCGGCCTTCCGGTACCCCTGGGTTCGGGCGGGCAGCTCACGGTGGAGGATTCGGGACCGGCTGCTCCGGCTGACCGGGGTGGATCTGTTTCCCGCCGACGATATCGCCACGGCCTTCAAGGTGGGCCTCACCGCGGGCGATCCGGTGGCGGAACGGTTCGTCGCCGAGACTTACCACGGCGAGATCGGCCCGGCCCGGGCGCGGGAGCTGGTGGAGCGGGCGCTGCGGTTGGGCATCGACAAGGTGCCCGAGGCGCCGCCGTCGATGCGAGCGCTCTTCGCTGATTTCGAGACCGATCCAGACTGGGCAGACCGTGCTCTGATCGCGGAGGGCGCGGCGGTCTGGCGACGGTGGGCGTACGCGCTCGGGGCGGTCGGGAATGCCGGAACGATGGACACCTACACCGAGAGCTGGCTGGCGCTTCCGCTGTCGTTGTCCGGTGGCTATGCCGGGGAGCGTGCACTACATCGCTATATGGAGACCTCACGCTGGTGGATCGAGGTCGCCCGGCCCGGAGCGGTGATGCGACCCGGTTCGCTGGCCAGAGCCATTTCCCTGCACGTCCGGATCATGCATGTCAGTGTCCGCGCCCGAGTCAGGGAGCATCCGGAATGGGATGCCGAACGCTGGGGTCTGCCGATCAGCCAGTCCGCAATGCTGCTGACCCTCCTGGGCGGCAGTGTGGCCCCGGCGCTGGGCCTGACCGGACTTGGATTCCTCACCTCGCCGCGGGAAGCGCGCGCGGTGCTGCACTTCAACCGGTACTGCGGGCATCTGGTCGGCGTGCGCTGCGATGGCTATTTCCCGCAGACGGTGATGGATGCCTGGCGCATTCTGTTCATGGCTGACTCCGCCCGAAGTTACGACTCGGGCCAGATCGGCGCCGAACTCGTCGAGTCCTTCGTACCCGCATTCGCTCCCAAACCCTCTCAGCGCGGGCTCGACCGGTTCAGGGCCGGCTATCACTACCGGCTTCAGGCGGGATACGCCGGATTGTTCATGCTGCCGTGGAACCGGCGTCGCTACGATCTGCCGTCGCCCGCACTCGGGATAGCCGTGCTGATAGCCCGAGCACCGCTGGTCGCCGCCATCGAGTTGACGCGCCGGGTTGTGCCCGGGGTAGACCAACGCTGGCAGCGGTTCGGACTGGCCGGTTGGCAACGCTGGTACCGATGGCAGTCCGGCGGCCGGACGGCGAGGTTCGAGGCGGCGTCACCGCTGCGGCGTTAGTTGTATCGCACGTCTGGTGGGGCCGTCTGCGTAGGCTGCACAGCGATGGGTACGCGCGCAGGAGTGGTCATAACCGGCACCGAGGTACTGACCGGCCGGGTGGCCGACCGCAACGGGCCATGGGTAGCCGACCGACTGCTGGAACTCGGCGTCGATCTGGCTCATATCACCATCTGTGGGGACCGTCCGGCGGATATCGAGGCGCAGTTGCGGTTCCTGCGCTCGGAGGGGATGGATCTCATTGTGACGACCGGCGGACTGGGGCCGACCGCCGATGACATGACCGTCGCCACCGTGGCCCGGTTCTGCGACCGCGAGCTCGTGCTCGACGAGGCGATGGAGGCGCGCATCGCCGGGATCGTGGCGAAGTGGACGGCGCGGTTCCCGGATGTCGACGCCGCTGCGGTCCAGGCGGCGAACCGCAAGCAGGCCACGGTCCCCGACGGTGCAACGATCCTCGACCCGGTCGGCACCGCACCCGGGGTGGTCGTCGCCGGTACCCCGACGGTGGTGGTACTGCCGGGTCCGCCCCGGGAATTGCAGGCCATGTGGCCTGCGGCGATGGCGACCGAGGCTGTGGCGCAGGCGATCACCGGGCGAACGGTATACCGCCGGGACACCGTGCTGATGTTCGGCGTCGCCGAGTCCGGGCTGGCCGCCACCCTGCGGGAAGCCGGTCAGCGACTCCACGGCGTCGAGGGGCTGGAGATCACCACCTGTTTGCGGCGTGGCGAGTTGGAGATGGTGACCCGATACGAGCCCGGCAGCGAGGGGGCCTACCGAGCCTTGCTAGATCTGGTCCGGGAACGCCACGAGGCGGCGATCTTCTCGGTGGACGGCTCATCGGTCGACGACCAGGTGGCGCGGCTGTTGGCGGGGCGGCGGATCGCTACCGCCGAGTCCTGCACGGCCGGCATGCTCGCGGCCCGGCTGACCGACCCTCCCGGCTCGTCGGCTTATGTCACCGGCGGGGTGGTGGCATACGCCAATGCGGCCAAGTCCGGACTGCTTGGCGTGGACCCGGCGCTGATCGCCGAGCACGGTGCGGTTTCGGCCGAGGTCGCCGAGGCGATGGCGGCCGGCGCGCTGAGCCGATTCGGCGCCGATACCGCCGTGGCGATCACCGGTGTGGCGGGTCCGGGCGGGGGTACGGCGGAGAAGCCGGTCGGCACGGTGTGGTTCTGCGTGCGGCTCACCGGCGGACCGACCATCACCCGCTGTGTCCAGGTGCCGGGGGAGCGTTCCGATGTTCGGGACCGCTCCACGACGGTGGCGATGCACCTGCTGCGGCGGGCGCTCGCCGGAGCTTCGAGCGAATCAAACGGATCAAGTTGATGCGTACCCAGGGGAGGTCCGCGGATACACTCGCAGCCGGGAAAGTCGGACCTACCAAGGAGCAACCTCAGTGAAAACCGGAATCCTTCTCACGGCCGTCGGCGCGGCGGCCATCTTCGGTGCCCCGATGGCCGCTGCCGAGGATGCGGACATCACCGTCACCCAGATCGGCGGGCAAGCCGAATTGGTCGACGGAGCAGTGGTGCAGGCCTGGACCGTCCTGGAACTCCAGCCGAGTCTGGACCTCATCCCCTACCAGGTCCAGGGAACGCTGTGGGAGGCCGTAGTCACCGACGAAGCCATCCAGGGTTCGGTGACGCCGATCGTGTCCGACTTCAATGCCCGTGCCGCCGGCGGCGAGAACTACAGGGCGCTGTTCCAGGTCCCGACCGCGCTGGGCGTCAGCCCGGCGACGTTGGCCCAGGGACAGGAGGTCAGCGGGAAGATCTATTTCGACGTCACGGGCCCCGACCCGAGCAGTGTGGTCTACAACTCGCTGGGCCAGGATGTCATCACGTGGCAGCAACCGGCGGCGGGGACGACCATCGAGGAGATGGAAGTGATCGTGGACGGAAACCAGACCACGATCATCGACGAGGAAGTGATCGTCGACGGCGACGAGGCGGCACTGGAGGAGACTGAGATCGTCATCGAAGGCGACCAGGTGGCCGCCGAGGAGAGTGAGCTCGAGGTCGTCGGAGACTGATCCGGCCGAGGCCTGAGGGCTGCCCAACCCCGTTGGGGGACGGCCTACCCGGCCCGCGTCTTGACTACCCGAGGGGGTTGGGCACACCGCGGACGACGATTTCCGCTACCTCATCCGCCGGCCCGGTGAACCGAAACCGCGTAGTCACCGCCGTCGAACGGTCGACGGTCCCACGTTGCCCAGCGATGCTTCGGAACCAGGCCGGCTTCCGCCGCGAGTTCGTCGTAGCGGTCCAGAGAAAGCTGATCGGGTCGCAGGCTGAAGCCGGCGACGAGCGCGGCGCCCGGTTTCAGCCGGGCGACCAGGTTGGCCAGCACCCGGCCCTCGGTACCAGGGTCGGTGAAAATCATCACGTTGCCGGCCAGTAACACCAGGTCGACGGCCGCCGGAACCCGGTCATCGATCCCGTCCGGATCGGCCAGATCCGCGGTGACCCAACTCAGATCGGGCGCTTTAGCCCGGGCCGTTTCAAGCATCCGGTCATCGGCGTCGACCCCGGCGACTGTGAACCCGCGATGGGCCAGTTCGATCGCCACCCGGCCGGTTCCGCAGCCGGCGTCGAGCACCGAGGTGCCTCCCGAGTCGGCCAGCAACGCCTCGACCAGGTCGGCCTCGCCGTGAATGTTCTGCCCGGCCTCGGCCAGTGACCGCCAGCGTGCGTCGTAGTCGTTGCCACGAGGTGCGTCGGTTCGCTGCCAGCGACTGCTCACGGCGTCATCCTGGCACGTCAGGCGGCAACGACGATGGTCAGTTGGTTACCGTCGCGCTCCACGTGCATTCCGGCTCGGCGGGCGACGGCGGCGACTCCGGCGGCGTCATCTGGCTCGGACTTCCCGCTCGCCAGCACCCGGGCCAGCCGGCCCTTATGTGCCTTGTTGAAGTGGGTGACCACCGTCCGCCGTCCGTCCGGATGCTCGGCGAGGACGTCCACTCGCACCGCGGTGTCCAGCTGCCCGAGACCCACATAGGCTCCGGAACGCAGGTCCACAACCAGCTCGCGGCCGGCGAGGTCGGTGAGCAACGGTTTCAGGACGGCGCGCCACCGAGTGGCCAGACCCGGCCAGCCGGGGAGTCGGGACGTCGCTGAGAGCCGGTAAGCCGGGATTCGGTCCTCAGCGCGCAGCAGGCCGAACAGGGCGGAACCGATTGTCAGCCGGGCCCGGGCCCGGCTGGCCGCGGCGCCCCGCAACGACTCGATGTCCAGCGCGTCGTACAACACCCCGGTGTAGCGCCGGATGGCCGGCAGCGTGGCCGCGGTGAACAGCGTGGCGTTTCGTTCGATTTCCGCATCCTGCTT
>Ga0180432_10007237_pt1 | contig 14151 bp, 17 predicted proteins | sample SS_ome_10_FD_132414 | JGI IMG/M metagenome (GOLD analysis project Ga0180432, IMG submission 132414) | Hypersaline lake sediment archaeal communities from the Salton Sea, California, USA - SS_1_MS_2 metaG | ecosystem: Environmental > Aquatic > Non-marine Saline and Alkaline > Hypersaline >... | reverse complement strand
TAGCCGATGCCGCCGGCGCCGACGATCAGGCCCAGGCTCCCGGCCAGCCCCACCTTCGAGAGCCCCAGGGCGGAGTTCAGCGGGCGCATCATCGCCAACGCCCGTGTCGCGCCGCCAATGACGTTGTAAAGTCCCTTGCTCATGCCCAGCATCGGCGAGATCACGCCGCTCATCGCCACCTTGACGCCCAGCAGACCCACCCCCACCTTCGCCAGCGTCGGAATCGCGTTCCGGTTCTGCTCCACCCAACTCCCGATCGCCTCGATCACCGGCTGCAGCGCCGTCAGCACGTCCGTCAGCACCGGAGCCAACTGCGTCCCCACCGTGACTGAAAGCGCCTGCAGGTTCGATTGCGCCTGCTCCAGTTGACGCGCCGTGCTCTCGTTCATCTCCTCGAACGCCGCCTGCGCCGCCCCCGCCGAACTCTCCATTCCCCGCAAATCCTCAGCGAACACCTGAGCATTCTGCCCCGTCACGCCCAGAACCGCGTTGATCGCCTCTACCGAACCCAGCATCTTCCGAAGCATGTCCGAGCTGCCTCCAGACGCCTTCACGAACATCTCCGCAGCCGCAGCGAACCCCCGCGTCTTCACCACGTTCTCATCGTACTGTATGCCCAACTCTTTGAAACGCGCCTTCGCCGCATCCGTCGGGCTCAGCATCGCCGTCAGCGCCGCGCGAATCTGCGTCGTCGCCTGCGCCGTCGGCGTGCCCTGCTTCGTAATCGTCGCAATCGCCGCCGACACCTCCTCGAACCGCACGTTCGCCGACGCCGCGATCGGAGCCACGTTGAACATGTACGCCGCCAACTCGCCAAAGGTCGTGCCGCCCCGCTTGATTGTCTCGAACATCACGTCCGAAACCCGACCCGCCTCGCTCGCCTGCATGTGAAACGCGTTGAGAACCGTCGTCAGACCATCCACTGCCGTCTTCGTATCCGTCACGCCGCCGATCGCAGCCTTCGACGCCGTCTCCATGAACGTCAGCAGGTTGTCCTGCGGCACCCCTTTGCTCACCACCTGATACAGCGCATGCGTGGACTCAATCGCGTCCACCCCCATTCGCTTCGACAGATCCAGCACATCGCCGCTCAACGACTTAAACTCCGTCTGCGAGAGGCCCAACATCGTGTTGACCTCGCGCATCCCCTTCTCGAACTGAATGGCGTCGTAGAGACCCTTCCCCAGCACACCAGAAATCGCCGCGCCCGCGATACCCGCGGCGCGCCCCATCTGATCGAACCCGCGGCCCATCTGGCCCACCGCCTTGCTCGCCAGACTCTGGCCCTCCCTCAAGCCCTTCCGCAGACCATCGGTCTTCGCCGTGATCCACAAAACCGCCGTGCCGATCGTGCCCTCACGCGCCATACTCTCGTCTTTCAAACTCGGGTCAAGGGTGCGTGCACCCTTGTGGGGAAAGCAACGCTTCGCGTTGCCGGGGCTGAGCCCCGAAGAACATCATCCATCAACCCTTCTTCTCCCCATACTTCCTCACGTAATCCGTCGCCGACAACCGCTCCATCTTCCCGCCGCTCCTCGCGTCCTTCATCCGCTCGTTCTGCCGCGTCAGCCGGGCTCGCAACGCCCGCACCATCCGATCCAGCAACTCGTCCGACCAGCGCTCCACGATGTGATCCGGCGGCACATGCCACTCCGACAGGCACGCCTCAAGGTTCGCAATCAGGTGGCCGTCAGAGGCTCGCCCGAGGCGATCCGGCCAAGTGTCTCGGTCAACCGGTACAGCGCCCGAACGAAAGGGAATGCCACCTCCACAATCCGCGTTCCCGCCTCGAGCAACTCCTCATCCGACGCCTGCCGGCACTGCTCGCGAATCTCCGGCGCATACACCTCCGGAATCGTCATCACCACATCCGCCCGTTCGAACAGCGCCCGGCAGAAGTCCGCCTGGGCATTTTCCCCGCGCTGCTCCAGACACGCAAACACCTCGCCCAGCTTCCGCCGAAACGCCGCGTTGGCGCGAATCGACTTCACCTCCACCTCCACCGGCTGGCCCGCCAACGTCAGCGTCAGCGTCCGGCACACGATATCGCTCTCCGACCTCTCAACCAATTCGCCCATCGCAACCCCTTCCTCACGTCGGCTGCACCCATCGGAAACTGCCCCGCACGATGAACCAGCCCGTCTTCTCGTCGATATCCGTGGACAGCGCACCCTCCTGCCACGCACGCACCGCCACCCCGCTCACCGTCTTCGTCTCCGGATCGCACAGATAGTCCTGCACCGCCGACAGCACCCCACGCGCCTCGATCAGGTCTTCCGCCCAACCCTCCACCGTGAAACTCGTCTCCTGCTCGGGAACCAGCCCGCTGGCTCCGCCCGACGGAACGCCCGTCTCGCCGCCCCCCATCTGGTAATAGCGAATCGCCGGAAGCGTCACGTCCGCCGGCAGCACGAACGCGTAAACCCGTGAGCTGACAAGCGCCGTAATCGCCGAGGCCGAAACCAACGCGGCCCGAAAGTATTGCGCAGGGTCTTTCACCGTGCTCTCGTCTTTCAAAATCGGGTCAAGGGAACTCATTCCCTTGTGGGGAAAGCAACGCTTCCCGTTGCCGGGGCAAAGCCCCGAAGAACATCATCCCCTCACAACACCTTCCGCCTGCTCCGCATCTCCCGATCCAACTGCAACAGCGCCTTCGACGTACTCCCGAACAAAATCTTGAAAATCCGGTCCCGGTTCTCCTCCACCGAACGCCAGATGAAATCCCGCGGCGCGCTGCGTGCCGTCCCGTACTGCACCTGGTACGCCGGGAAGCCGTACTCCACCGAAAACGGCCGCGCCTCGATCACGCTCTCCACGTACCCGGGAACTTTCCCGAAGCCCCCCGTCTCTCCCGCCGGCAGACGAAACTGCCGGATGATCTCCTTCGAACGCTTCGCGATCAGCTCCGCCGACTCCGCCTTCGCCTCCGTCGTCGCCTCCCCGATCAGCTCGAGAAGCTTCGGCCCGTTCCACTCCAGAGTCATCTTCGCGTTCATCATTGGTACGGCCTCAACGGAACCGTCTTGTGGTTCGCCGCCGCGTAACCCCGGTGCGTCGACGGCGGACCCGAAACCTCATACGTCTCGCCGTCCACCACCACCCGAGCCTCGCGATCGATCCCCTGATCCGGCAGCAGCGCCAGAAACAACGTGTTCTCCCCGATGTCCGCTTCCTTGAACCGCTCCCGCGCGAACGTCCCCGACAGCGTGTAAAGCCGGCACGGCACGCCCGTGTGCGTATTCGCCCAGGAGTAAACCTCGTGCCCCAGCGCATCCGCCCCGGTCACCGTCTTCGTCTGGATCGTACACGTCTGCGGCAGCAGATGGCGGATGCTCACAGCGGCGGCCTCCGATACGCCCCCAGGGTGATCTTGTTCCGGCGCTTCTCCGCATCCGGCGCCGCACGCGAGTACCGATAATCCCCGATCCCCTCGCTCTGAAAAACCTCACTCCCCACCCGGAGATACTCGATCACCGACCGCCTTAAACACTCCTGCCTCACCCGCGCCGGATACTTCGCCGTGTAGACCTCCGTCCCCGCCGCATGCGACGACGCCGTCGTCCCGTTCACGCCCCGCACCATCGTAATCGTGTTCGACCCGTCGCTGGACGCCGCCGTCACATAACACTGCTCATCGCCGAGGCGAATGGTCTGCCCCACCTCGATCTCACCCTCCGCCGAGACCGTGCCCGTCCCATCGTCCGCCGCCGAAACCTCGATCGTCACACCCGACTCCGACCAGGGCGAAGCGCTCTGACCGTCGCCGTACCCCCAGATGCCCGTCACCTGGATCGACTGATCCCACACCGGCCACAGATGATCCCCGCTCACGTGCCGCATCAGTTCCACCTTCGGGAACGAGTCTCGCGGCAGCAGCCAGAAATCGCTGTTCTCCGTCCACGTCTCCCCGTCGAAAGTCCCGTCTCGCTCGCGATCCACCGTCAGGCTGCTCACCGAAAGGCAATCCTCCGGTAGCGACAGGCGCAGGTCGTGCACGTTGTTCGCCCCGTCCAGGTACACAGTCCGGGACTCCGTGTAGAACCGCCGGTTGCACTCGTGATCGATCTCTCGCGACACCCCTTCCAGGATGGCGAGCAACAAATCGTCATGCGTCGTCACCGACAGGTTCAGCCGGTCCAAATCCTTCAGGTCTGACAGCAGCCCATACAGGTTCATGGCTTACCCCGTCACTTCGACTTCTTCCGAGACCGCTCCCGGTCCACAGGGCGCGCGGCGTTCCCACCAGAGGATGCCGCCGGAGACAACGCAGATTGCGCCCGACGATCCGCCGTCTCCACCTCGCCACCCCCCTGCGTCGGACGCACCGGCGCCGCAGAACCCTCGTTCAGCAGCAGCGTCGCCAGCCCCTCCTCCACCTCGATCTCCTGCCCCGGCGACACTCGCCGCCCGTGCAGCACGCAGAAGCGTTTCATTCGCAGTTGCATAGATTTGTCCCTCAACTCTTGCTCGTAATCTCGTCGCTGCCCATCGAGTCCACCGGGTAGTGGATATCGAACTCCTTCAGCAGCGCCTCACCCGTGTAGGTATCGCTGCCGCCGACGCGCGACAGTTTGATGTCCAGCATACTGCTGATCTCTGCATTGGCCTTGCTGAATGGCTCCCAGGTATCGATCTGATACGTGTACGCCGTCCCGTTTGCCGCCACGGTCAGGTCGGCGGTTGTCCACGACCCTGCCGTCTCGCCGTTGTTCAGCCAGCGGTACTCCAGGCGCCACAACACGTTACCCGTGTTCGTCGTCGTCGGCTGCCAGTGGACGTGCGGGTAGATGTCGCCGCCCTCGGCGTATCGATGCGGCAGTTGCGCGATGATTTGCAGAACCTCAGTGCCGCTCGCATCAAACAGCCAGCCCACATTGGTCATATCCCAATCCGGGTCGGCCTCCGCCCCCGGAGGATTGACCGCCGTCGCAGGAAACAAAACGTCATCCCACAACACAGGCGAAACACGGGGGTCCGTCAGAACCTCGCGGCCATTTGCCCAGCGACTCATCGCAGCCTCCAGATCACGGTTGCGCCAACCGTCTTCGCGCCGGCGTTTCCCCACTCCACGGCCAGCGTGTCGTCTCGAGGCAGAACCGCCCACGAGTCAGGCCGCCACACGAAATCCGTCGTGCTCACCATGCTCTGGCTTGCCAGCAAAACGTCATGCGCGCTGTTCGTCGAGTTTTCCAGCGATACCGTCAGAGTCTGCGTCGTACCTGCCGCGTTCAGGTGCACTCGTACTTCCAGCACCGCCGCGGGACCCCGCACCTTCAACGTCAGCGAACCCGTCGTCACGGTCCGCGAAACCTGTACCTCGTTCAACCGATCCGCCGACGTAACCGTTCCCTGGTACGTCGGCGTCGGAGTAGGAGTTTGGGCCGACACCGAACCGGCCACCGCGAGAGCAAAAATCATCAACCACAAAAGCCGTTTCATGTGTCGGCCTCCTCCCTTTATCAGTTGTCATGCGCCGAGAACGCCGTCCACTCATCGCCCTCGGCGTTCGTGCAGAGCAGCGTCAGAACGTCGCCCTGCCCCTCGGTCAGCGTGATGTTCGCGCCGATCGTCATGCTGGTCCCATCATCGACCCGCATCGTGTTCGACCCGGCGCCGCTCAGGATGCTCAGGACCTGGTACTGCGTCCCGCCGGTCGGGTAGATACCCGTCTGGTTCGCGTCGCTGTTCAGCACCACCAAGTTCTTCCCGGCCGCCGAAAACGTCACCGTCGGACTCGTCAGGCTCACCGCCGACGCCGTCAAAACCTGCGCCGCGCCCAGCGTCAGGGCCCCGTTCAGGTTCAGCGTGCTGTCGAAGTCCACGGCCCCGTCGAACTCCACCGCCTGGTGAAACTGCACGCCATCCGTGCTCGACTTGATGTCCAGGATGCTGTTCGTCCCGTCGAAAAACCGCAGGTTCCCGTCCACCCACTTGCTTTCCACGTTGCTCACCGCCGCGGCGATCGCCGCGATCCCGATCAGCTCGCACACAATCACAATTCGCTTCATCGTCTCATCTCCTTTGCCAGAAGGGCTCTCGTCTTTCAGAATCGGATCAAGGGAACTCGTTCCCTTGTGGGGCTCGGGGCAAAACCCCGAGACTCCGGGGACACGCGCCGAACGCTTTGCGATCTAAGAACGTGCCCCCGGAGAATTACTCCATCAACCATCAGGCAATCGCCGTCTGGGTCGTCTGATCCGAATACCGCGCGCCGCTCAGGATCACGCACACCGACGCGAACGTCTGCGCACTCGGATCGCTGAACGAAACCGCCAGCCACGGGTAGCCGTCCGTCAGCTCGTCGGCGTCGATCTCGATCACATAGAAAATGTTGTCGTTGGCCGAGGTCGTCAATCCCGTGCTCGCCGTCGCCGTCCGGCTGCCCAGCGTGTCGCCCGACGCCGTCGTCTCGCTGTAACTCGCGAACGCGATATCCGTCGTCGTGCTACCGGACGAATCGTCCGATTCCGCCACCGTCACCGTCGACGCCGCACCCGTCACACCCATCTGGATGATGATCGTCGCGTGCTGATAGTTCGCCAGCGAAAAGTAGTCGGTCGTCTTGCCGCCATCGATGTCAATCGGCGGCAGCGCATTGACCACATGCGCCTCTTCCGCTAGAACCATTCCGTGTGCTCCCATGATGTTCTGCTCCTTGCTCGCCGGCCCTTACGCCGGCGTCGAATTGTTACCACCCCTACGCCTGCGAAACGCTGTGATCGTAACGCCGCGTCTCGACCCACTTCGTACCCGTCGTGTCATACTCCAGATCGATGTAGTCGTAGATCGAATCCATCACCCAGTCCGCGTCGTTCCACAACTCCAGCGTATCGTTCAGATGCGTCAGCGTGATCGAGTCGCCGCTCGCCGGTTGCAGACGCAAACTCTCGCCGTCCGTCAGGGCGGTGCCATCGTCCGTGATCGAGTCCAACGTATCCGACGTGCCGCTCTCCGCGTTCACGATGTGATACCCCGCGCCGGCCGTCCGTGTCAGAACGCCCGTCGCCAGCGTCACGTCATCGTTCCCGCTGCCCAGGTACAACTGGTAATCCACCGTGGAGGTCTCGCTCGCCGTCGGACTCAGCACCGTGAACTCCACCGGAATGATTGCTCGTTCCTCCGGGTGAAACGTCAGGGTGAAGTCGCCCGTCATCAGGCAGTTGTCCGCGCGAAAAGTCACCGCCGTACCATCCAGCCGTGCGCCGACGATCTTCACCGAAACCCGGTTGAACGTCGTGTCCTTGTCCTGCTCCATCATCTGGCCCGCACTGTCGAAACCCAGGGCCAGCGCGAGCAGCTCGATCTCCACCTGGTACATCCCCGCCGTCACCTGCACGCTGCTGATCGAGTTGTCGCCGTCGATCGGCAGCCAATACCGGCTCGCGCGGTCCAACGTATCCCGTCGCCCGATGTTCAGGGTGATCGGGTTCTCCGTCCGGGGCTGCGTACCCACCAGCGTCGCCGCCGCCGAGTCCGCCGTCCCGAAGTAGAGAAGACCGTATCTGCGCATGCCTGTGTTGTAAGCATCGGTAGCCATCTCGTACTCCTTTCCGGCTGTGGCGCGTAACGGTTCAGGCTACGCGCCACAACTCAACAGTGGTTTAGGCGCGTTCAGCCAGCGTAATGAACGGGCTGATCGTGTTTGTCCCCTTGTAGGGAGTCACAGCGCTCTTCCAGAGAGGCTGCCCATCGATCCGATAGATGAACCGGAAGGCCATCTCGTCGTAGATGAACCGAACATGCATGCTTGATTCCATGTTCATCGGCTCTTTTTCGATGATCACGTACTGAGACAGGTCCGCGAAGATGATATCTCCCGCGTCGCCCAGCGTGGAGCAATACTCTACCGGAATCACCGGGTGCCCCATCAGCGTATTCCAGGGACTCGAAGACAGGTTGCCTGCTGTGGGAAGATAGACCGGAGCGCCACCTGTACCAACCGCCAGGTACATGTTGTGAAGCTCGGGTTCCACGTCCTGGTTAATGAACCAGACGGCGTTTGCGCGGCTTCGAGCAAACATCCGGCTGCGCATGTTGAAGACATTCTCGGCCAGAATCGTGTCCGCCGACTGGCCCGATTCCTTGGCCACTTCCACCGTTGCGTTGCACGCATCGTCCAGAAGCCCGAGAGGCTTCCCGGCGCCGTTGCCGCGAATGATGGCGTCTTCAATTTCGAACCTCATCTCCTCCGCAAACGACTGGTTGGCGATGGCGTTGATCGCGGAAACATCCCTGAGCAGCTCGTCCGTGGCGTAAAACAGGCTGCCCAGCTTGTGCAGACTAAGCTCCATCTGACGCGTCTTCGGCTTGCTGGAAGTGATCTCGCCGGCCTCTTCCAACCAGTAGGTGCGAACGCCACCCCAACGGCTTCCTCGCGCTCGACTGTCCTCGTCGATGCCGTTCAGCTTGATCCCGTTTGAGTCGGACGAAATGGGAATCCGACGGACGCGCCGTAGAATCTCGCCGCTCTCAAACGCCGCCTTCATGATCTCAGTGGAAAAATCCTTCTGGATCAGAAAGCCGCCGTCGCTCGGAACCGTCGAACTCATGCCGCTTGCGGCACGAGTGTCTGGATTGAACAGGCGAGGATCAACCTGCCCGTCCCTCGATGCTCGCGCGACAGCGCACAGCTGTTCGCCGAGACTGTTGAACCGCCGAAGAGACTCTCGGTTCTCGCCCACCTGAACCCGGGTGCTTTCTGCCTCATCCACGGCCACCCGCTCTTCCGGCTCATCGTCCTCCAGGGCAACAACGGAAACCGGCTCAGACGCGCGGAGCAGACTTATTTCTCGGTCCACTTTCGGCAGGTCGGTCTCCATGATTTCATGACCTCGAGAAATGTCTTCTTCGGTTCTCTCGGTCTTGTTCTTGATCTCCTTCAACTCTTTGAGAAGCAGATCACGCTTTGACATTACAGACGCCAGAGTCATAACCATTCCTTTCTTCTTCGTCTTTGCGCAGGAACTCATAAGCACAAACATCAAGGAGAAAGTTGGCGTCCTGAGTGGAGTGCGTACGCCGCGGCTCCGGCTCCATAGCCTCATTCCGATCCTGCATATCCGTGCACAGGTTTCTGCCCTGCTCTATCGTTGTCCCGGCGTAGGCCGGGATGGGAACAGGCGAAATCTCGTACAGCCTCACCTCGTGAATCTCGCGCAGAACATCCTCCTCGCGCTCGCTCCACGTGTCCTTCATCACTCGAAATCCGAAACTCATCTTGTCGATCAGCCCGTCGCGCACCATCCGCGCCACGTCCTGACCCCACGTCGTCTCCGCCGGCTTCATCGAAAACCGAAGCCCCTGCTCGTCCTCCGACAGTTCCATGGACTTGTTCTTCGTCCGCCCGATCACGTAATCGCTGTTGTGATTCCAGAACGCAAAAAAGTCGTTCTGCTCCTGCAGCGTCTTCGCAAACGCGCCCTGCCGCAGAACCTCCACGAAATCCGTGATCATCGCTTCCTGATCGAACACCGCCGCATACCCCCGCAGCCATTCCGAGTCGCCGTCCAGGTCAAACCGCGCCTCCAGAAAACGCACCTCATCCTCGCCCCGCCGAGGCCGCGGGCTCTCCCGCCGCGCCAGATCATTCGGCCCCGTTCTATACTCAAGAATGTTCATAACTCTGTGCCTCCAACCGCCCCCCGTTTTCACCACACTTGCCGGGCTTCAGCCCGGCTGAACACACGGTGTGCCGACGGAACGTCGGCGCGCCATGCCCTCATCTTTCAAACTCGGGTCAAGGGAACGAGTTCCCTTGCGGGGCGTGGGGCAGAGCCCCACAAACAACAATCCCCCTCATCACCCCGCAGCCACCATGCAATCGCACCCCTGGTGCAGCGGCGGATGCCCCACCTGCCCGCTCACCTGCATCGGCTGTAACCCGATATCGCCCCCCGACGGAAAAACGCTGCCCCCCGCCGGCAGAAACAAAGCCCCAGGCCCCTTCACGCTTCGACCGTTCATCGACTGGCAGAACGGACAACTCTCGCCGATCGTCGTCCACCGCGCCGTAAACCCCGCGCGCAAAATAACCGTCGCCACCACCGCCTCGATCGCCCGTACGCTTTCATCGTTCGCGATCTTCTCCGGACGCCGCGCCTCCCACTCGCCCAGCCGAACCGCCACCGGGTCCTCCTCGGGATCCGCGCCGTCAGCATCCTGCGGCGTATCGGCCAAACTCAGAATCTGCCCCGCCGAACTGTCCGCATGGCGCAGCGCATAAACGCCCAGGTACTCGCCCGAGAACTCCGACGGCAAGTCACCCGCGCCGTTCAATTCCGCTGCCGCAAGCGCCGCGGCTTCCTCAATCGTCGCCTGCAACGCAGGACCAAAAATCCGCGAGACCAAAGACCGAAACGCACCGCCTCGGCCGTACCACTCACGCACCCAATCCGGGAACGACGGCGCCGCACGACCCGCGAAACGCTTCCGCGCCGCCAAGACCTCCTTCGTCTCCCGCGCCACCAGCCGCGAAGCCGCATCCAGCAGCAACGGACGAACCACAGACCGCAGACGCAACCGAGACTCCGCCGCCGCCGAACGCTTTTCCGTGGGCGCCGGAACAAAGCCCCTGGACGGCGAGGCCGAATCCTCCTCCACGTCCGCCCCCTCCTCGATGTTCGCCTCCAGCGACTGCACAACCAAACTGACCGGCGCCATGTTCAACGGCATAAAATACTCATCGCCGTTGTCGATCGGCGGCAGGTTATCCCGCTTCCGAATCTCGTTCGCCGACAGCCAGCCGCCCTCACGGCCGATCTTGTACGCCTCGTAACGCGTCTTCAAATCCGAACGCAGCAGCGCCGCCATCTCGAACTCCGGGTAGTACTCGTTCCACTCATGCGGCGGTTGCAGGTCCAGGCGAATACGCCCCTCCCAACGCGCCGCGTAATGTCCAATCGAATAAATCGCAAACTCCAGGGACTGCTGCTCGATGTTCGCCATGTTCGACCGCGACAGGTCCGACAGCCGATGCGGCGGCACGCCGAAAATCCGCGCCACATCCTGCACGCTGAACACCCGCTGCTCCACCACCTGGGAATCCTCCGGGCTCACGCCCAGATTCTCGTAGTCCATATCCTCCTCGAGAACCAGCACGTTGCCCGAGTTGCCCAGGCCGCGGTGCCAGTCCTGAAACGACCGGCGCAGATTCTTCACGCCCTCGTCGTCCAGGGTCCGCTTCACCTGCAGTTTCCCCTTCGGAATCGTGTCGCCGCCGAAATAGCGCGACGCAAACTCCTCCTGGGCCACCGCCAGCGCGATCGACTCCCGGCACGAATCCAGACCACTGCGACCGGTCGCCGCGCCCCGGTAGTGATCGCGCAGGTGAAAGATTCGATCCGACGGAATCTGCCGCCTCGGAGAACCGTAGCGATAAATCATATCCCGACCGCTCGTTCCAACCTCCATGCTGCGCGGATCGAGAATCCACAACTCCAGAACCCGGCCGTTGCGCTTGCCCCGGACAATCTCCGCAAACGCATCCCCGTACACCAAAAGGTTCGTCTGCATCGCCTCCCGAAACTCCATCGCCGACGTGTTCGGGTTGGGCCGGTCATGCAGCACCGGGTACAGGTAATGCTCCATGGCGACCTCGCGGCCGCCTTCCGGAGTCATCCGGTACATCTTCAGGGGCAGCATCGCCACCGCACTCGCGATACTGTTGATCGCGGCGAACACCGCCGGCGCGCTCAAGGCCCGGTCCGTGTCCAGGCGCACGCCCGAAGCGGTCGGAGGAGAGACCTCCTTCCACCACTCCTCGGGACCGAAACCCCGTTTCAGTAATGTCGCGGTGAGGCGATGCAGCATGGAACGAAACATCGCAGACTTTCTACGCCGTGGATTCCCAATGGCGTGGTTCCAGTCTGCCCAACCTCAAAGAGTACGTCAAGTGCAATTATTACGAAATGGAAGGAAAATAATGCTGGTCACAGCGTCACCAGGCCCCGCTTGTTATAGACGCTCGGGCCATCCGACTCCTCAACATCCATCGCCAGCGACAGCGCGATCACCGTCGCCACAATCCCGTCGATCTTTTTCCCAGAGTCCCGCTTCGGCTTCACCGGACGAATCATGCTGTTGTTGTCCTCCAGAATGCTCACCGAATCCGCGTGCCACATCAAAACCGGGTTCCCAGAATGGTACAGCTTCCGTTGAACCACCAGCCGCTCCAACTCCTTCGACGGCGCGTTCAGCGTTACATACCCCTGCCGAACCGGCAGCATCGGCAGCCCGTCATAACTCGCCATCTTCGCCGCCGTCGTCGTCGCGTTCCAAGGGTCGTAGCCGATCTTCTCAATCCGGAACCGCTCGAAATCCTCGTTCACCGCCGCACGCACCGCCTCATAGTCCAGCACGTTGCCCGCCGTCGTTTCGATCAACCCCTCCCGGATCCACTGCGAGTACGGCACGCGATCCCGGTGCTCCCGCGCGCCCACACCCTCCGAAGGAACCCAGAAACGAACCCGAACCACAAAGCCGCCGTCCGGCAGCGGAAACAGCAGCGCCCATGCCGTCAGGTCCGCGCTCAACGCCAGGTCGATCCCGCCGTAACAAGGCATGCCCAACAGATCGTCATCGGAAAACTTCTTCTGCCCGCACTCCTGCCAGGCGTTCATGTCCAGCCACCGGTCCGACTGCTGCACCCACACATTCAGGTAGTACCGCAGGAAGGTATTCAGATTGCTCGGCGCCGCCAGGGCTTTGTCCGCCTCTGCCTCGATGGCCGTGATGTCCACGCCGCCGTGCCCAAGCCCCGGGTTCGCCTTGATCCACGTCCGTCGATCGCGCCAGTCGTCCCCCTCGTCGATCGTCGCAATGTAGCCCAACACATGATCGCCGTCAACCTGCCCCTCCAGGATGCGCCGCACGTATTCCCGCTCGAGGAAGCAAAACGATTGCGTCGTGTTCCCCGCCGTCGTCAACGCCACCAGCAGGGGCTGAGAACGCGCCTGCGTCGAAGTCCCCAGGACATCGTAAACCTCGCCATCCCGATGCGCATGCAGCTCGTCCACGATCCCCGTCGAAGTGTTCTTACCCTGCAGACTGCCACTCTCCGCCGCCAGGGCTTGCATCACGCCGTCCAGCGCCGGGCATTCGATCGCGTACTTGTGCACCACCAGCTTCCGCCGAAGTACCGGAGACTGCCGAGCCATCGATTGCGCCGCCTTGAACACAATCGACGCCTGATCCCGCGTCGTCGCCGCCGAGTACACCTCCGCGCCGGCCTCCCGATCCATCGTCAGCCCGATCAGCGCGATGCCGGCCGCCAGCGTCGTCTTCCCGTTTTTTCGCGGCACCTCCTTGTAGACCCGCCGGAACCGCCGCGTCCCGTCCACCGATCGCTTCCAGCCGTACAGCGGCGCAACCAGACACTCCCGCTGATCGTCGCGCAGCTCGAAAGGCTGCCCGGCCAGCGGGCCCTTGTAGTGCCGGAGGCCCTTCTCGAAAAAGTTGATCGCGTTTTGCGCCGCCGCTTCGTCCCAGTAGAACCCTCGGGCCGGCGCCTCGTCGAAATCCCGGATCAGCCGCTCCACGCAAAGCCGCTCCAGGCGGCACAGCGGCCGCTCCTCAGATTCCGACAATCTCCGCAAACTCGCGATCCGCGTCGCTATCGGACTCGCCATCACTGCCCCTCACCCGCGACCGCGCGCTCGGCGTGAAGCCCAGCTCGCTCGCGAACTTGTTCAGATCCACCCGGGCCCGCTGCGCCTGGGAAACGTACGGCGAATTGAACCGCCGCCCGTTGTTCATCTGCGTCCGGCCGTACTTCTTGATCATCACCAAACACGTCCGCCACTCGTCGTACGTCGCGCAGTAGTTCTCCAGCACCGCCCGATCCAGCACCGTCACCATCCCCTGGGGCAGTTCCCGCACCACCCGCACCCATTCGTCCTTTCCGTAGGGGCCCATCCACCCCGGCGGCTCCAGCAGCGGCACCACCCGCGGCTCCGGCTCCGCGTCATTCAGCTTCCGCTTCCCCGGATTCCCCTGCAGCTTCTTCATCTTCGTCGGCTTCGGCTTCCGCCCTCGCACCATCGATCCATCCTCCCTCTCTTTTTGCCACCACCCGATCTCTCGACCGCCCCACACCACCACATCTTCGGCCCACTAACCCAAAAGGTTCTAATTCCGCGGTCGCACCAACAAGAC
>Ga0180432_10007236_pt1 | contig 14153 bp, 15 predicted proteins | sample SS_ome_10_FD_132414 | JGI IMG/M metagenome (GOLD analysis project Ga0180432, IMG submission 132414) | Hypersaline lake sediment archaeal communities from the Salton Sea, California, USA - SS_1_MS_2 metaG | ecosystem: Environmental > Aquatic > Non-marine Saline and Alkaline > Hypersaline >... | reverse complement strand
TCTTGACAGGGAGGAAAAGGTGATTAAGGTTTAGGACAGTAGGATTCAACTTATTGTAATTATTTAATTAATTTAGAGATTTACAATCTCTCAGGGGAGGATTAAACCCTCAAAAGGAGGTGAATCTGGTATGGCAAGCTTAATTCCTTGGCGCGGCCGAACCGAACTGGACCGTTTCAGGGGCGAGATTGACAGGCTCTTTAATGACTTTTTTACCAGGAGCCCTTTCGGCCGTTTTATTGAAGGGGCGGACTGGGTGCCTGCCATAGATCTCTCCGAAACCGGTACAGAGATTGTAATCCATGCGGAGATCCCTGGCATGGATGCAAAGGATATTGATATATCCTTAAATGGGAGGCTCCTTACGATCAAAGGGGAAAGAAAACAGGAGCAGGAGGATAAAGACAAGGACTATCACCGTGTTGAAAGGAGATGTGGATCTTTTTCCCGATCCTTTGAACTCCCTGCAGACGTGGATGCAAACAAAGTGAAGGCGGAATACAAAGACGGGATACTGCGGCTCAACTTGCCCAAAACGGAAGAACAGAGCGTTAAGAAGATCGAAGTGAAAACAGCATAAGCCCGGCCCGTCTCCTTTACAATAGGCCTACTGATAGTCGGCCTCTGTAGGGGAGGACCTGCAGTTTCAGCGATACTTATCAGTGGACCCAGCTTCCTCCGGTGGCGCAGATGGTCTGGCCCGTGACATACTCCCCTTCATCGGAGCACAGGAAAAGGGCGATGTTGGCGATATCCCGAGGCGTCCCTTTTCGTGCGTAAGGGATGGCGGCATACATTCGTTCTATCTCTTGAGGCGGATAGATCCGGGATAAAAATTCGTTGTTGATGAACCCGGGGGCGATGGTATTGGCGGTGATGTGATAGGAGGCGTTTTCCAGGGCCACGCAACGGGTCAGTGCCATTATTCCGGCCTTGGCCGCGGCATAATGGGCCTGTCCGTTGGCAAGGCCCATGAAGCCGGCCACAGAGGCCACATTCACGATTCGGCCGAATTGTTGGCTGATCATGCCGGGGAGCACCGCCCTGCAGGTATAGAAGGTTCCCCTGAGACAGGTATTAATGACCATTTCCCAGTTCTCATCCGTCATTTCTACAACCGGGGAAAGCTTGTTCACACCGGCGTTATTGAACAGGATGTCGATGCGGCCAAATTTTTCCAGGGCTTTTTGAACGGCCTCTTCCACCTGGTCTTTGCTCTGAACATCACACTGCATGCCCATGGCCTCGACCCCGAATTGTCTCCCGATTTCCTCGGCCAGGGCCGCCGGTCTTCTGGCATGGGCGTCGGTCAAGACAATCTTGGCCCCTTCCCGGGCCATGACCCGGGCCGTTTCTGACCCGATTCCCGCTCCTGCCGCGGCTGTGAGAAATGCCACCTTGTCCTTTAGTTGCATGGGCGTCCTCCTTTCGGTGTCCAGGAAAAAAATTTCCGATAAGAAAAATTATCCGGTCCGCCTTCATCCTGTCAAGAGAAAAAGCTAAGACCAGATTAGACAATAAAGGGCTTCAATACTTGCTCTGTGGCGTTCGGGATTTCCCTTGACATTTTTTTCTTTTTGTAAATAATTTTCCCTTATGTTTTTAGGATCGGATAACCTAAAAGACCCATCCATCGAGAGTATTGTGGGGGGGATCGGGGAACGGGTGCGGGCATGCCGCAAGGAAGCCGGCCTCACCCTGAACCAGTTGGCCGGTGCTGCCGGTGTTTCCCCGGCGGCCATATCCAAGATTGAAAAAGGGGGTATGATCCCCAGCATCACCGTCCTGATGAAGATTGCCCGGGCATTGGACAAAAGCATCGGCTTTTTCACACAGGAAGACACCAATCACTTCGATTTTAAGGAGCGCGTGGAAGTGGTCCGGAAAGACACCCGGCGCATTCTGACCAGTCCCTCAGGTGCCCAGATGGAGGTTTTGGCCATGTGCCTGGAGCGGGGTGAGATGGAAGCCTGCATTTTCACCTTCGGCCCGGGGGCCAGGAGCGGGATCCGATCGGAGGCCCACCAGGGAGAAGAGCTCTTCATGGTGTTGGAAGGGGAAATGTCCTTTGTGGTGGACGAGAACCTCTATGTGCTGCGCGAGGGGGACAGCATCCATTTTAAGTCGGAGAGTCCCCACCGGTGGGACAACTCCGGCGGGGGTGACCTGAAGTTCTTGTGGACCATGACACCCCTCCCGGTGTCTTCCCTCGAACGCTGGATCCCCTGAACAGGAACTGGAGAAGCCGTGCGGCCATTTCAAAGGGATCATGGTCGGCAGGCTGTTTTTGGAGGGTCTCATGGAGTTGGGTCTGGGGGGAAAATCGGTCCTTGTCACAGGGGCCGGCCGGGGTATCGGACGGGCCATAGCCCTGGGCTTTGCCCGGGAGGGGGCCCGGGTGGCCGTCAATGACGTATCGCCGGAACGGGCCCTGTCCGTGGCCGAAGAAGCGGCCCGTCTTGGAGTCGAGTCCTTGTCCTGTCCCGTGGACATCACCCGCTACGAGGACGTGAAAGCCATGGCGGTGGAGGTTGTGTCGCGATTCGGGGCTATCCATGTGCTGGTAAACAACGCGGGCCTCGGTGACAGGGGGAAACCCTTTCTGAATCAAAGCGTTGAGGACTGGGACCGCGTGCTCGGGACCGGCTTGAGAGGCACACTAAACTGCAATCATGTGGTCTTGAAGCACATGACCGCCCAAAGGGAAGGATGCATCATCGCCATTGCCTCGGATGCGGGCAGGGTTGGAGAGGCCCGAATGGCAACCTATTCCGCGTCCAAGGCGGGTATCATCGGCCACTGTAAGGCCCTGGCCAAGGAGCTGGGCCCTCTGGGCATAAGGGTCAATGTGGTATCTCCTGGCGCCACGGAAACGGAAACAACCCTGGAAAGACGAAAGGAGCGGGAGCGTACCATGGGCAAAGAGGCCTCGGCGGCCCTGACCTTGAAGATCCTGAAGGCCTATCCCCTTCGCCGCTATGCCAGGCCCGAAGAGATTGCAGACATGGTGGTCTTCGTGGCTTCTGAAAAGGCCGCGTTCGTTACCGGCCAGGTGATCAGTGTGAGCGGGGGATACTGCACGGCCTGAGCAGGCACCGGTGCCTCCCCACCAGGAGAATTCACTGTGATCTTCGAACTCACCGATGAACAGAAGATGCTCAGGGAGAGTGTCTGGAGATTTCTTCAGAAGGAGGTCGTCCCTCTTGCTTCCCAACTGGACCGGGAAGGGCCGCTGGGCAAGGAGCGGGTAAAGGCCTTCCTCAAAAGCCTTATCCCCTTCGGGTACCTGGGCAGCACCATCCCGGAGGAGGCGGGTGGGGCCGGGCTTACCTACCTCACCTACGGCATGCTCATCGAGGAACTGCGGCGGGCCTATGCATCCCTGGGAGGGGTCGTGGGGATCACCGCCAGTTCGGCAAGGACCATTTACGAGGCGGGAAACAGGCCCCAGCAGGAAGGGTACCTCCGGCCCCTGCTCGACGGGGAGATTGTCGGTTGCTCGGGAATCACCGAGCCCGACGCAGGATCCGATGCGGGGAGCATCCGGACCCGCGCTGTCAAGTGCGAGGGCGGGTACCGCCTTAACGGCACCAAGATGTGGATTTCCAACGGTACCCTCGCGGATATCATCATCACCTATGCATCTACGGATCCAAAAAAGGGTACCCGGGGGATATCGCGCTTTATCGTGGACCGGAGGGAATCCCCCTTCTTGAGCCGCGATATTCGAAAAATGGGCGTCCGCTCCTTTCCCACCTCGGAGATCGTTTTTGAGGACTGTTTCGTGCCCTCCTCTGCCTTGCTGGGCGAAGAGGGCCGGGCCTTCAAAGGGGCTCTTCGGAACATTCAGATCGCCCGCTGCCTGGGGGCGGTCAGTGCGGTGGGGATCGCCCAGGCCTCCATTGACGCCTCTGTCCATTATGTCAAGGAACGGGAACAGTTTGGCCGGCCCATTGGATCTTTTCAGCTCATCCAGGCCATGATCGCCGAGATGGTGACCGAAACCGAGGCGGCCAGGCTCCTCGCCTACCGGGGGCTCGACTGTATCGACCGGGGTGGTAAATTTATTCAGGAGGCCTCCATGGCCAAGTATTTTGCCACGGAAACGGCGGTGAAGGTGACCTCAAAGGCGGTCCAGGTTCACGGTGCCTACGGGCTGTCTGAAGAGTTCCCGGTGGAGCGCTTTTTCCGGGACGCCCGGATGTATACGGTGCCCGACGGGACCACGGAAATCCAGAAACTGATCATTGGACGGGAGATCCTGGGTATATCGGCCATTACCTGAGCCGACCCCGGGCCTGAGGTCGCGTGTAAAGGACTTGAACGGCCCCGTCAACCCTTGTGAGACATCTTCCATGGACGAGGAAAGCGGTGTAGAAATGGGGCAGGTTCCGGTCAGGAAAGGCCTTTTCCCCTGGCCCCTGGCACGAACCGAGATTCCACCCCTTTTGGGATCCCGGTGCCGGGGCTGCAGCCGGAGTTTTTTCCCCAGGCGGGAGCGCTGCCCCTTCTGCCAGGACAAGGGAAGGATGGAGGAGGTCCCTCTGAGCCGGGAGGGCAGGTTGTACACCTACGCCATTGTCCGGCAAGGGCCGGCAGGGTTTGATCCTCCCTATACCACGGCTCTGGTGGATTTGCCTGAGGGTGTCCGGATCTTTGCCCGGATGACCACCGTTGATCCCCGTGATCTGCGTTTGGACGGCCCTGTGGCGTTGACTTATGGTCCCATCGGTCGCGACAGGGAAGGAAATGTGATCATTTCCTACCTCTTTAGACCGCTAAAGAAGGAGAATGCCCCATGAGAGAAGTCTTTGTCGTGGGAATCGGCATGATCCGCTTTGGCAGGTACCCGGATACGTGGATCGAGGAACTGGGCCGGCAGGTCATTCTTCAAGCCATAAAAGACGCGGGCATTCATTCCCGCCGGCTCCCGATGGTATACTGCAGCCACTCGCACCAGGGCCGGGTGGCGGGGCAGCGGGCCCTCAAGCAGGCGGGAATTGTGGGCATAGAGATCGTGAATGTAGAAAACGCCTGCGCCGGGGGGGCCACCGCCTTCCGACAGGCCTATATGGCCGTGGCCGGGGGATGGGTGGACCTGGCCATGGCGGTGGGTATGGAAAAAGTGGCCGCCGGTCTACTGCCTCCCAACCAGGAAGACCTGGACGCCCTTCAGGGGCGGGTCCTTCCGGGGCATTATGCCATGAAGGCCGTCCGGCACATGCATGAATACGGCACCACCCTGGAACAACTGGCCCTGGTGTCGGTGAAAAGTCATGAAAACGGGGCACGGAATCCCATGGCGCAATACCGGAAGGCCGTGACCCTTGAAGAGGTCCTGAACTCCCGGATGATCGCCGATCCCTTGACGCTGCTTCAGTGCTGTCCCACTGGCGACGGTGCGGCCGCGGCGGTGCTTTGCTCCAGAGAGGTGGCCAAAGCCCTGGGGAGGCCCCTGATCCGGGTGGCGGGCTCCGTGGTGCGGGGAGGGCGTTTTGCCGGAGCAGACCACAATATCCTTGCTTCACCCCTGACCCGGGAGGCTGCGGCCATCGCTTACGAGACGGCCTCCCTTGGGCCGGAGGAGGTGGATGTGTGTGAATGTCACGACGCCTTTACCATCGGCGAGCTCCTTCACTATGAGAACCTGGGGTTCTGCCCGGCGGGCGAGGGGGGAAGGATGATCCAAGAAGGGGTTACCGCCATCACCGGGTCCATCCCTGTCAATCCCAGCGGGGGGCTCCTTTCAAAGGGCCATCCCCTGGGTGCCACGGGTATCGCCCAGGTTGTGGAGATCGTCCAGCAGCTCCGCGGGGAGGCGGGCAGGCGCCAAGTCCTGGATCCCCGGGTGGGCCTCACCCATACCATGGGAGGGGCCATTCCCGAACTGGAGGCCGGAGCCTGTGCCGTGCATATACTGATCAAGGAATAGTAGCGCATCCTTTGTGCTGAGAAGGCTGGGGTACAAAGGCCGGAGGCTACCATGAAAGGGTATGAGGAAATCCTCCAAGGCATGATTCCTCTCCGCAGGGATGAGGGATCGAGCAAGATCCGCGCCCTCAAAGAGATGGTGGCAGAGCACATCGAACCGGGCATGATGATCCACTTCGGTCAGGCCAGTGTCCGGTGGCCCACGGCGGCCCTCTATGAAATCGCCCGGCAGTTCTGGGGCCGTGCTCCCGGGTTCACCCTGGTGGGCGTGGGAATGAATCATCCTGCTGCGGTCTTCCTTCACGGCGGACTCGCAAAAAAGCTCATTGTCACCTATTGTGGGGACTCTTATCCCACCCCCGGGCCGAATGCCGCCTTTCAAAGGGCCTATCGCCAAGGTACGGTTGAATTTGAAAATTGGTCCATTCTTACTCTGCCTCTGCGGCTTAAGGCCGCAGCCATGGGGCTCGGCTTTCTGCCCACCCAGTCCCTTAGAGGCAGCACCATGGGCCGGGAAAATCGGGAGGACTTCCTGGAGATGGATGACCCCTTCCACCCCGGAGAGACCGTGGGTCTGGTCCGTGCCCTGGTGCCGGATATCAGCATCCTTCACGGGGCCGTAGCCGATCCCTGCGGCAACACCATTTTTCTCCCCCCTAATGTGGAGAATGTCTACGGCGCCATGGCCGCCCGCAAAGGGGCCCTCGTCACAGTGGAACGGATTGTGTCCACAGAATTCATCCGCCGCCATTCCCACCTGGTGAAACTGCCCGGGCAGTATGTGCTGGGCCTTTGCGAAATACCCTTCGGCGGCCATCCCAGCAAGCACCCACAACAGGGTCTGCCCGGATTCGAGGGATATGGCGAGGACTATGAATTCATTGCAACGGCCAAGGAGGCGGCCAAGGAAGAGGCCTCTCTCCAGGCTTGGATTGATCACTGGGTACTGGACTGCGCCGATCACACAGCTTACCTGGCCAAGGTGGGCAAGGACCGGCTGCTCCAGCTCAAGGGAAAGATTCAGGAGACATCCTGGGAAGTGGAATTCCAGGACCTTCAGGGGGAACTGTCGCCATCCAAGGACTATACGCCGGCCGAGATGGCCATTGTTACGGCGGCCCGGTCCCTCATGGAAAAGGTGCGGACCTCCGGGTATCGAAATATCCTGTGCGGGGCGGGACTGGCCAACCTGGCTGGCTGGGTGGCCTTTTATCAGCTCCGGGACGAGGGGGTTGATCTGGATATCATGGCCGAGGCGGGTATGTTTGGATATGCCCCCAGGCCCGGGGATCCCAGTACCTTCAATACCCGGAATTTCCCTTCCTGCAAGATGCTCACGGATATCCACCATATCATGGGAATGATCATGGGAGGTGCACAGAACCGCTGTATCGGGTCTCTGGGAGCCGGTCAGATCGATCGCTTCGGAAACATCAACAGCACCGCCGTCCCCGAAAAGGGCCTTTACATGGTGGGTTCCGGTGGGGCCAACGACATCGCCAGTTCGGCCAGGGAAATTGTGGTCACCGCCCTGCAGCGTCCCGGGAGCCTTGTGGCTCGACTCCCCTATACCACCAGCCCGGGAAAGCGTGTCCGAAGGCTTGTCACCGACTTGGGGGTTTTTGACAGGCCCGGGGAATCGGAGGAATTTGTCCTTATCGCGGTTTGTCACCAGTCGGCCCGCACCACCAAGAAGGATGCGATCGGTCATATCAATTCACTCTGCGGATGGGATCTCAGGGTTGTGGATGAACCCCTGTGGGTGGATCCCCCCTCACCCCGGGAGCTCCGGTTGCTCCGCATTTTTGACCCGAAACGGTATTTTCTTGGTCCCCTTGAATCCAAAAGAGGAGCTACGGGGACACGACAAGAAAGAAAGGATAGCGTATGAAAGCCATTGACATCCATGTCCACTTTTCAACGGCGGAAGGCCGCCGGAAGTCCGGCTTTTATGGTGATGCCTTGGAGACCTACTTCAAGACGACCCTAGAAGTGCTCAGCGAAGATGAGATGGCGAAGGTCTACCGGGATCTGGATATCATGGGGGTCCTCCTGCCCACGGACGATGAAACCGTGTCCGGGATTCCCCCTATTTCCCATGCCTATGTGGCGGATATGGTCCAGAGGTATCCGGAGACCTTTATCGGCTTTGCCGGGGTGGATCCCTGGAAAGGGAAGGCGGCCATTAATGAACTGGAGAGGGCGGTCAAGGAATACGGGCTTCGGGGGGCCAAATTTCAGCAGGCAGCTCAAGCCTTCTTCCCCAACGACCACCGATTCTATCCGCTCTGGGAGAAATGTACTGAACTGGGAATCGTGGTTCTCTTTCATTGCGGAACCACGGGTCTGGGTGCAGGAATGCCGGGCGGGCTGGGCATAAAGCTCAAGTACGTGGACCCGCTTCCTATTGATGACGTGGCCGCCGACTTTCCGGATCTTACCATTATCTGTGCCCATCCGGCATGGCCGTGGACGGACGTCTCCATTGCCATGGCCATCCACAAGGCCAATGTATACGTGGACCTCTCCGGTTGGTCTCCCAAGTACTTCCCCCCACAACTGGTCAGGGACATCAACAGCCGGTTGCAGAATAAGGCCCTCTTTGGCACGGATTATCCGTTCATCAAGCCGGATAGGTGGTTGAGGGACTTCTATACCCTTGAGCTGAAACCGGGGGTCCGGGAAAAGATCATGCTTGAAAATGCCAAAAGGGTGCTGAAGATGGTTTAAGGGCGCGAGTAGGAGGATTGGGGATGAAACGGCTCCTGGAACATATTTGCGTGCTGGACCTGTCCCGGCTTCTTCCCGGAGCTTACTGTACCCAGCTCCTCGCGGATGTGGGAGCCCGGGTCCTAAAAATCGAGCAACCGGGCCCCGGCGATTATATGCGCCGACTCAACCCGGCCCTCTTCGGGGCCCTGAATCGGAACAAGGACAGCATGACCCTGAATATCAAACTTCCCAGAGGCAGAGAGATCCTGCTTCGACTGATCAAGGAAAGCAACGTGTTTTTCGAGTCCTTCCGACCCGGAGTCATGGATCGCTTGGGCCTCGGGTATGATGCCGTGTGTAATGCCAACCCGGAAATCGTCTATTGCTCTCTCACCGGGTATGGCCAGGCCGGGCCGGGCCGGGACCGTAGTGGTCATGACATCAATTACCTGTCCGTGTCCGGGGCCCTCAGCCTCAATGTGGATCCTGGAGAAAGGCCCATGCCTCCCCCCATGCCGCTGGCCGATCTGGCCGGGGGGCTGGCGGCCAGCCATGCGGTTCTGGCCGGCCTCCTCTCCCAGCAGCAGGGGGGCGGGGGATGTTATATCGATGCGGCCCTGACGGATGCGGCCCTTTCCTTCATGTCTCCCCGGCTGGTACCCGCACTGCACACGGCAAAGGCAAGACGGGAAGACCTTGTTCGAGGCGGGGCCTATGATGTGTACAGGACCCGGGACCGTCGATGGGTGTCCCTGGGGGTGATAGAAGACAAGTTCTGGCAAAACCTCTTGAGGGCCTTGGGTCGGGAAGAGCTGGGGCAGGATGCCCGGTTTAAAACGGACCAACTCCGGTGCCAACATCGCCGGGATCTGCGATTTATCCTTGAACCCCTCATGGAACAACAGGACCTGCAGGTGTGGATGGACCTTTTTAACCGGGAGGATGTGCCTGCGGCCCCCGTCAACCGGTTGGACGAGGTGGAGCAAGATCCCCATGTTGGTTTCCGGGGTATGGTATTTCAATTGGAAGACCACCAGGGAAGGGGTTTTAAGCAGGTGGCCTATCCGGCCTCCTTTCCCGGTATCCCTTCAGATCGGGACCGCCCGGCCCCGGCCCAAGGCCGGGACACCCGCTCGGTGCTCGGGTCCCTGGGTTTTGGGGAAGAGGATATGCATGCCCTGGAAAAGGAGGGGGTCATCGGAAGCGGTAGCTTATAGATTCAGGTCCCAGGATAAGGGATTACAAGAGAGAGGTGTTTCATGGATGTAAAAGAGGCTGTTGCTTCGAGGAAAAGCATTCGGGTCTTTCGCCCGGCACCCGTGCCCCGTCACATGATAGAGGACATCATGGAACAGGCCCTCAGGGCCCCGTCCTGGGGCAACACCCAGTCCTGGAGATTCACGGTTGTGGGCGGAGAGACCCTTGATCGCATCAAGGAGGAGTGTGCAGAGTTGGCTGCCCGGGGTGCGCCCACAAACCCGGACGTGGAGGTCCCCCTCTCTTTCAATGAGGCCCAAACCACTCGATATAAGGACCTGGGAAAGGGTCTCTTCCAGGCCTTCGGAATCCAGAGGGGGGATGAAAAGGCGAGAGCAGGGTATTTTCTTCATGCCACGCGTCTCTTCGGGGCACCGTGTGCCGTCTACCTCCACTTTGACGAAGGCTTCAACCCCTACGCATTAATGGACGGAGGCCTCATCCTCCAGACCATCGCCCTCCTGGCCACAGACCGCGGCCTGGGGACGTGTATCATGACCCGTTCCATCAGCTACCCGGAGGTGGTTCGCAGACATGCCGGTATTTCACCGGACCAAAAACTGGTCATGGGGATCGTCATGGGCTATCCGGACGAAAACCATCCCGGCAACCGGTTTGCCAGCCAAAGGGAGAGGGTGGAGGATGTGGTCCGCTTTGTGGACATAGCATAAATTCATTTGAGGCGCCTTTGAGGGGAGGAGACCCGTGGATGAAGGATTAAAAGGGAGACGCCTTGCTGTGCTCAGGGACCGGGATGACGAGGCCAAGGTCCGGGGCACCTTTAAGGCCGTGCTCCCTTCAAGGACGGGTTGAGGGATCAGACCAAGGGCGTGAACGGGAGCATCGCCATGAAACATTACCAAACCATCGTGGTGGAATTCTCCGACGGTGTGGCCGTGATCACCCTGAACAGGCCCGAGGTCATGAACGCCCTCAGCTTCAGGCTGAAGGGAGAGGTGGCCGGGGCCTTTGATGACATGGAAACGGATGATGGTGCGCGGGTGGTGATTCTCACGGGCGGAGAAAAGGTGTTTAGCTCCGGGGCGGACATCAAGGAGCGGCGCCAGGTGAAGCTCACTCAAAGCCAGTTTTATTCGGCCCAGAAAAAAAGCCAGGCCTTTTACACCCGCATTCGGGAATTTGAAAAGCCCGTCATCGCCGCGGTGAGCGGCGTGGCCGCGGGCGGGGGCTGCGAGCTGGCCCTGGTATGTGATCTCCGGATCGCATCGGAATCGGCCCGGTTCGGATTACCTGAAGTAAAAATCGGGGTCATGCCGGCAGCGGGGGGAACCCAGCGGCTGCCCCGCCTTATCGGGGCCGCAAGGGCCAAGGAAATGCTCTTTACAGGGGATTTCATAGACGCCCGGGAAGCCCTTTGCATGGGCCTGGTGAACCGGGTGGTCCCTGTGGAGCGTCTCATGGAGGAGGCCCGGGCCCTGGCAGACAGACTCAAGGACAGGCCGCCCCTGTCCCTTAAATATACCAAGCGGGCCGTAAACGTGGGACTGGAGATGGATATGGCCTCGGCTTTGGATTACGAGGCCCAGTGCGCCTCCATCCTGTACGCATCCGAAGACCGTCAGGAGGGCATGAAGGCCTTTGCGGAAAAACGCAAACCCCGTTTCAAGGGGCGGTAGAATTCCGGGAGGTCCTGTGTCGAATGACCGGTGATTCAAGGTTTAATCCCGCACACCACCACCTGGGTTCCCAGCATGAACCGCGCATACCGGATGTCCTCAAGACCGGCGTTTTTCATGACCAGGGCAAGCTCATCAGGGCTCATGAAGGTCTGGGTCGAGGTGGGCAGATACTCATAGGCGGCCCGATTTCCTCCTATCACCTGCCCGATCAAGGGGATGGCTACCCTCAGGTAAAAAAGGATGAAGGGCCTCAGTAGATTGGGGGAGGGTGGAGAGGTATCCAGGCAAACCACCCGTCCCCCGGGCCTGGTCACCCGCACCTGTTCTTGGAAGGCCTGATGGGCATCCACGACATTTCGAATCAGGTATCCAGAGGTGACCGCGTCAAATGCGTTGTCGGGAAAAGGCAGGTGCAGGGCATCGGCGTTGCACCAAAGGATCTTATGACCTCCGGGCCTTTGACGGCCTACGGCCATCATTTCCAGGGTGTAATCGGCCGCCACGATGCAAAGGGTCGGATCGCGGCACAGGGCCTCCAGGGCGATCCCTCCGGTGCCGGATCCCATATCCAGGAGCATGCCCCCGGGTGGGGGGGCCGCCTTCTTTACCAGATGCCTCCGCCAGGCCTGGTCCCGGCCAAAGGTCATGAGCCTGTTGAGTAAGTCATAGCGCCTGGAAATGCCTGCAAACATACGGCGGATGGCCCTGGACCGGTTTTGGTCCGACTGAGGTTGTATGTGCTCAGCTCCCATCCGTCTAATCCCCTTGATCCAAGAAAAGAGATAGGCCTTTTTCCTCAAACCACCCTCAAGAGAAGGCCGGGCAAAACGCCCAGATCCGCGCGAATGCTTGTCCTGGGTTGTTAATACGTTCCAAGGGGGACATCAAGGAGAAAATGATTTGGAAAAGAGCCTTGTTGACACCAGGGGATAGGATCATTTAAATTCTGATTTAAATCAACCCATTGGAAAAGGGGTGCATTCAGGCGGCATCGAAGGAGCCGCTCCTGTGGGTGGTACCCCATTCAAAAAAAGAAAGGAGAACCCATGCGCTGGAAACAGTTGGTAACCCCTGTGGGCAATATGGAGGCGGAAGAGGTGAGGGTTTATATGGAAGGGCATGCGGAAGGCACTTACACTTTACTGGACGTCCGCCAGCCCAGGGAGTATGAGAAGAGCCGGATACCCGGGGCCATGCTGATTCCCCTGCCCGAGCTCGGGGACCGCAGTGATGAACTGGACCTGGATAGGCCCGTGATCGCCTACTGAGCCATGGGGGGCCGCAGCCGGGCTGCTGCGCAACTGCTCTCGGGAAAGGGCTTCAAGGAGGTCTATAACCTTAAAGGAGGCATTAAGGCCTGGCAGGGCGAAAGGGCCGTAGGTCCTGAAGACATGGGCATGGCCCTTCTTAAGGGGGATGAAACCGTTGAGGAGATCATTGTGCTTGCGGGGTCCATGGAGGTGGGATTGAAGGAATTCTACACGATTTTGGGGGAAGGCTCCCAAGATGAGGAACTGAGAGAGCTTCTCCTCAAGCTGGCTGAAGTGGAGGAGAGACACAAAGAGAGGCTCCTGGACCTTTACCTGGGAGAGCATTTGGAAACAGGCAGGGGGGCGGTGGAGGGCCGCATGACGTCCGGGGTGATGGAGGGTGGCTTCACCACGGAGGCATTCATTGAGAGGTACAGGGAGGCCTTGGAAAATACGTCGGGTTGTTTGAGTGTAGCCATGATGGTGGAGGCCCAGGCACTGGACCTTTATATGCGCTATTCCCGCAAGGCCGGCGACGACAAGGGCCGGCAATTGTTTCACCAAATCGCAGAAGATGAGAAGGGCCATTTGAAGGCCCTGGGCATGCTTATGGAAAAAAGGGCGTAAAGGAGGGGATCGAAGCTTAGCTGAAAGTCCTGCCATTTCGGCGAGACCCGGGTGAGGGGCTATGATTAGGACAAGGGCCGGCCTATTTTCCTCCTTCCATGGGCTAGCAGGAAAAGGAAACGGTCACTGAACCGTATGGCTGTTTCTCCCTTTGTGTGTCGTACTCTTTGGTCCGGCTTACCCAGGCATAGCTGATCTTGAAGCGATGGATGATGGAGCAACACGGATACTGTAACGGAGAGAGCAACAAGGAGATCTTTTAACGTCGGCCATTTATTCGGCTCTGTCAGGCACGCCATAGAGCCTTACCTTTTCTTCATATCAATGATCCGCTGAAGGATTTGCGTCAACCGACATGGATGATTCACCCCGTCTGTTTTTGCCCAAGGCCTTTTCGATTAAAACATAGAAAAGGGGCACGAATAAGGTCACGAGAAAAGTGGCCGTCACCACCCCACCCAGCACGCCGATGCCGATGGCATTTTGTGCCCCGGCCCCGGCCCCGGTGGTGACAGCAAGGGGCAGGACCCCGAAACCGAAGGCCAAAGAGGTCATGATGATGGGACGGAATCGTAATCTGGCCCCTTCCAAAGTCGCCTTGATCAACCCCATTCCCTTTTCCACGCCCGCCTTGGCGAACTGGACGATCAGGATGGCGTTTTTGGTGGTCAAACCCAGGAGGGTCAGGAGGCCGATCTGGAAGTAGACGTCATTGGGCAACCCCTTGAGTGTGGAG
>Ga0180432_10007235_pt1 | contig 14155 bp, 7 predicted proteins | sample SS_ome_10_FD_132414 | JGI IMG/M metagenome (GOLD analysis project Ga0180432, IMG submission 132414) | Hypersaline lake sediment archaeal communities from the Salton Sea, California, USA - SS_1_MS_2 metaG | ecosystem: Environmental > Aquatic > Non-marine Saline and Alkaline > Hypersaline >... | reverse complement strand
CTTCGTAGCGGGCTACGATCTTGCGCAGTGCGTCCATCTCCAACGTGGTCATGGTCTGGTCGTTGACACCAACGAAGCGGCGGAACCGCTTGATAGTATCTTCACGCTGCTCAAGTACAGCGCCGATGTTTGACTCAAGTACGTCGATGGCGGACTGGTTTACAGCCTCACGCTGCTCTGTGTAGATACGCCAGATGTCGTCCGTGATTGTGAAGTCTGGTGTCCAGATAGTTGTGTTGCCCATTTCATCAGTGAATGGGATACCACGCTGGAACTGCTCACGAGTAATAGAGCCAACAGCCTCAAGCTGTGCGCGGACACGCGGGTCGATGGCGATAGTGCCATCCTCGCCTACGATAACTAGATCACCAAGCTGGCGGGCCATTGAGTCTTTGTACTCAAACCCTTTCCACGCTGCACCGTACGCCAGCAACTGACCCGCTTGGTTTTGCAGGGTGTTATCAGCACGGGTGGAGTGCGTAAACTTAGTGATGTTTGCGTAGTTGGTAAGGAATGTCCGTGTGCGAGCGGCTGCGTCTTGGAAGATGTGGAACACCTGACCCAAGCCATCATTTCGTGACGCTTTGTTGTCGAGTGTTTGTACTTCTTCCAACAGCTGCGCAACAAGACGGCCCATGTCCTTAGCACTGCTGACAGACGCCAGCTTGGATGCGTACCGCTTGAACCCGCTGAGGTCATCGAACGCACCAGCGCGACGGTTTAGCCCGTGGCTAGTGAAGAAGCGGCGACCTAGGTCAGCACGGTCAGTCTCCACAGAGAAGCGGCCTTGCTTAGCACCGAACTGGATAGCCCGTAGGTTTTTCTCTAGCTGGCGTGCGCCAACAATACCGTTGTTAGTGCGCAGGTTCTTGCGTGCGCGGGTAATGAGGTAACGAGTAACGTCATCCTCAAAGGTGAAACCAAACTTGTTAAGCGCGTTCTTGAGCATAGCCCATAGACGCTTGGTCACACTGGTCTCTAGGGCACCAACCTTGTCAGCCACTGCTTCTTCAATGGCTTCCATCTTGTTCATGCCAGCCGCCACTTGGCGGTCGACTACTGCGCGGATGTGTCCGTCAGACTTGTAGATTTTGTTCAGCTCAAGGTCGAGACGTTCCTTAGGTAGGAACGCACGGAAGCCAAAGTGACCCATGGTCTCGTGAGCCAGTACAAAGCGAGCCTGCTGCTCGGTACGAATCTTGTCAGCAAACAGGATAATCTCGTCGCCAACAGAAAAACCTTGGGCGTTGTTACCTGCCACACGGTCGAAGTCACCCTGCGGGCGGCTAGCTGCTGCACGTTTATACAGCTCCGCGTGGTTGGCTTTGAGGTCTTCTAGGTTCTTGACGATAGTTACCCGGGGCGCAGTACGCAAACCTTTCAGGAACTTGTTGACAGTTGCCTTGAGTTTGATCTGGTCCAGAGGCTTGTCAGCACGCTGCCCGTTGTCAGTGCGAGAGAAGAAGCCTTCGTCGCTGGAGTCCATGGTGCCGTAGATTTCATCTTCGGTCATGTCGGCAATCAGGTCGTTAGGGTCACGAGTCTGACGAGCCATCTCCTCTTGGACGCGGCGTTGTTCTTCACGCTCCTCGGCGCGCAGTGCTGCACGAGCGGCACGCTGCGAGGCTTGCATGTCACGTTCTTCTGCCTGAGTCAGCTCACGAGTCGATGGCATATAGAAACCATCGGCGTTCTTGTACAGCTTAGGCTGGCCTTCCGCAGTGAAGAAGTCTTTGATGCGGGTGCCACGCGCCATCAGGAACTCAGGATCAGCCTGCTCGAACAGGTCAGCCAACTGCTGAGTCTGCTTCTGCAAGTTAGACGCTGTGATGTTCGGCGTACCGTTACCTGCTAGTAGCGAGGTGATGCGGTAGTTCAGACGCTCAGTAGCAGTATCAGGAGTCAAGTCCTCGATACCAGCTGCTTGCTCCTCAGTGGTAGTTTCCGCAGGTTGGTTACGCTCAGTCAGATACTCGAAGCCTTTAGGCGGGTTAGTCACGCCGACATTCAAGTAGTTCAGCAAGTCATTCTTGACTGCGTAGGTAAACCAAGGGCGGGTCTTACCACGGCGAGTGGCTTCGAGGTTCTTCTCACGGCTGTTAGCCAGAGTGATGAAAGCGTCTTCCAACGCGCGGCGCTGCGCAGGGGAGAACTCAGTGTTCTCAAGGTACGCAATGGCACGGTCGCGGACACTAGCCTGACCACCTGCCGTGGGTTTAGTCAGGTTGCTATCAGTGTCGAAGAACGCAAAGTCCATCAACGTCTCTGACGCATACTTAAATGTCAACTCATCTGTCGAGGTGTCGAGGAACGAGATAGCTTCGTCAAGCTCCTCAAGCGCAGTCAACTGGATGCTGCCACGGGCTTCGTTATAAAGCTGGTTGGTGGACTCCATGCTGACAGTGCCGCTAGCGACTTGCGCGATGAACTGGTCACGCGCATCCTGAGGCAGACGGTCTAGTTCGACCGCACCTTCTGGTGCCATGTCAGCCCACGCTTCGTATGGCGAGTCGTAGACTACACTATCTTGCCCCGCGCGATCTTCTGGTTGCGCAGGCTGTTGGTCTGCAACTTCTTGCCCGACCCGATCCGCTGGACCTTGCGCTTCTTGGCGTTGGATTTCGCTTGGCTGCGCTTTTGCTCCACGCTTAAGGGCTTGGCCCTTTGTGGTAGCTTGGCCCCGCTGGGCGTCTCCGACTCGAATTTCTTGGCCAGCTTGGGGTTGTTCTTGTACATCCACCGGCGCTGCGCTTCGCTCTTGAACGGCATCTTGTACTCCTTGGTCTGCTTGTCGTGAGACCTGTCCGCGCTGAGTAAATAGGATACCCTGCCCAGCCGCGCGTGCTTCCGCTGGAGTCATAGGTTGTTCCGCTGCTGCTTGCTCCGCCGCTGCTTGTGCTTCCATACGACGACGCTGCAACTTGTTTGCATATGTTGCCGAAGGTACTTCTGAACGAGGGAACAGCGGTAGCTGCTGCGGTGGACGAACTGGCACTGGACGCATCGGCAGTTCAGCTTGCTGCTGTGCGGCCACTTGCGCTTCGTTCTCTGCCAACATCTGCTCAACGCGTGCAGCTTCCATCTGAGCAATCTGCTCCTGCTGGCGCTGCTGCTGAGCTAGGTCAAATTCACGCTGGCGCTGGGCACGTTCTCTTTCTAGGCGTGCTTCTTCTCGCGCCAGCTCCGCCTCTTTACGGGCGAGTTCTGCCTCTTTAACCAGTACAGACTCTTTAGCTGCGGCTGCTTCACGCATACGAGTCGCCATAAGCGACTCTTGTCCCGCAGGAATCGCGGCAGTCTTAGTGGCTGCGACGATTGGGTCTTCCAGTGGAAGCTCCATCTGGTTCTGGTCGACAGCCCGCTGAATCGCTGGCTGTGGCTCAAGTTGTTGCTGGACAGCAGGCTGATCCTGCACATCCATACGCTGCGACAGCTCTTGGTTTGATACCGGCTGGTCGCCAAAAATGTTGAGTACGCCCTGCTGGCCTTGTGCCTGAGGCGGAATAGCTGCCGCCTGAGGGTTAACCTGCATGACTGAATCAGCCTGCGTGCCAGCGCGTACGCCTTCTTGTCCCGCCACAAAGTCGGGAGGAGAACCTATAGGCGAGGCCACAGGTGCAGGCGCTGGCAACGCTGCCCCCTGTTGAACTGGGCTAGGGAGAGGAGGCCCAGCAGGAGTTTGTTCTGGTCCAAGCACATCGCCTTCGTAAACGAAGGGGTTAACACGCGAACCACCGGTAGGTACCAGTGGGTTCGGCGACGGCTGGTTTGGATCGAATGGCTGCTCAGTAGAAGTCGGCTCTGGGTTCTGTCCCCCGAGTATGTCAGTTGGCTGACCACCCTTAAGAAGGTTAGCAGCACCACCAATAGGGCCACCGACAGCAAAGCCTGCGGCAAACGAGTTAATCAGACGCTTGACGACTTCGTCGTCGTTCATGTCCAGCTGGTCTGTGCTGGCTAGAAGGATACCTTCTTGGCCAACTTCGGTCAGACCTTCGAGCGTACCACCTACACCGAGGCCAGTGGCTCCACGGCGGATAGCTCCGCCCTGCTGGAGTGCGCCGCCCAAAGCACGACCGCCTCCGAGGATGCGCAGACCGAGTAGGAACTCCGGCATCGACTCAAGTGCGGCATAGGGGATAGCACCAAGAAGTGCGGTGCCTCTGTCACCCACACCAGTATCACGGACTTCACCGTAAATATCTGCAACGCCTAAAGCGTAGCTACCGCCGACGTTACCTAGCGCAGCACCGCCTAGAATCGCTTGGTTACGACCACCACGAGCGGCAATATCTGCGCCTGTGTCGACTGCTTCGCGTACGATCTGACGGTTCAACTGGCCACGAGTCATTGCTTGACCCGCTTGGTTGACGTACAAACCGGGGTTGCGAACCATGTTCGCCGCAGTCAGACCTGCGACTTCACGCAGTAGCTTAGCTTCGCCGACAGTTAGCGCCTGACCCTGAGAATACTTACGAGCGGCTGCAAGAACAGCCTGCTTAAATGCAGTCCGGCCACTAAGAGAAGCGAGTGCGCCGCCAACAGCAGTGAATGGGTTTGCACCACCACCTGCAATAGCGCCCGCGCCCGCGCCTACTAGACCGACACCGATAGACTCAATTAAGTTTGGACCCTGCTGCGCAAGGTTAGCTACAAACCAATCGAGAACACCGTTGGCATCAGACCCTACTTCAATTTCAGTGAACTCACGCTGGTACGGCTGGTTGTAGTACAGCTCGCGGATAGCATTGTTCACCCACTCCTGTCCTGTTTCTTCCGCACCGAGGAACTGCATGCCCCGCCCAGCAAGAAGTTTTAGGTTAGAACCACCGATCTCGAAGTTGCGTGCTGCTAGATTTCCGAGGCTTGGGTCTTCGATATTACGGATATAGGTAGCGTAAGACTGTGGAGATACAGTCTGCCAGTCCTGTACGTCAGCAGGCGCAAGAGTTGGCGCAGCTGTAAGGTAGTCACGAGACTGTAGCGCAGACGACGCATCGTCAGCGTCAAACAGCGCACCGTTAACAAACATCTTGTTGGTTGACGGACTATACAGAACCTGAGGACCCTGAGGGGTCTGCGGTCTTTGGAGGTCTGGGAACGAGAACTGAGACGCACGCTCAATCTCGCCGAGCATCATTGCTGAATCAGCAAGCCCACCAGTGAGGTTACCTAGCCCGATGTTTGCAGATGCGTCATACGGGTTTGGTAGCGGCTCAAGGTCCATTGCTCCGAGCATTGGGCTACTGAAAGAAAGACCGGCTCTAGCCATGGCTACCTCACTGTTGTCTATTTAGCGCATCCAAATAAGCGTTACCTGTGCCGCCTGCGGTTTGCGTTGGGGTTACGGGTACCAAACTGTAGTCGATCTGTTGGTTACCGTTCTGGTCAGTGTACTCACGCCCCATTGGGTCAAAGAAGTATTGCTGGCCATTCATAATCACCAATGCCCTACCGTCACCTAGGCTGCTTACAGCCGCCTGCTGTTGTTTCAGCAGTTCTAGTTGTTGCGCTGCGCGTGCTTTTGCTGCTTCAACTATAGTGTCACCGTAAATTTGAAGCAACCTATCTTCTCGTGCGATAGCGGCCTCAAGTTGTTTCTCGAAGGTGAACTGCGAACGCTCTGCTGCTGCGGATGCACGCTGCTGGCGGAACGCATTATCAAACTCAAGGCGCAGCTGAGTGGACAGTTCGCTTAGGCCGATGCCTTCACGCCAGTTCTGACCGTCTACTTGGATGTCGTAGTTGCCGTCTGAGCGAGGAACGATCTGGATATTGCGACCAGTTACATAAGAGTAGACCGCAGACGCACGCTGCACGCTGCCCATGTTAAGCTCAGACAGTGCCTGCATACCAGCATAGTAAACGATCTGAGCGTCAGCTTGACGAAGACCATCTTCAGCTTGTGCCAGTGCAGTCTGTGCGCGGACGAAACCTTCGTTATCGCCTGTAACCTGTGCCGCACGAGCGAGACGCTGTGCATACAGAGATTGGTAGGCAATGCGCTGGCGCGCCAGTCTTGCTTCTTGGGTCTCACGAGTAACCGCCGCAGGGTTCTGAAGATAGAACGCTGAAGTCTGTACCGGAGGCAACGTAGTTGTCGTGACGCCAACGCCTGCACGCGGACCTTGCACAGTAATCTGTGTGGGTGCCGCAGCTGGCTGACCAGTGACTTCCAATGAACTAGCGTTCTCAGTCCCAACAGCCACGTTGCCTGTGTTCGTAGACGGGGCTGACGTTACTGGCGCAGGTTGCGCTGGAGTTGTAGTAGTCGGCGCCGCTGCTGTAGCAGGTGCCGCAGGTGCCGCAGGCAGAGCCTGACCGCCACCGAGAAGGGCGACAGCTTGGTTGTACAGCTCAACGTACGCACGGTTGTAGTCGGCGTTGGTAATGTTGCCGTCGTCTGCGTTGATTGGGCGACCGAGGCGGCGTACTGAGTCAGCACTACCCTGATAGCCTGCACCCCAGAGGTTTACTGGGTTGCCGATCAGCTCGTTGTACTTGATATATAGTAGACCCGCCTGCATTTCGCTGAGTGCATCACCGCGCTCAATACCACGGGCAATAGCTACTAGGCTTTGCGGGATGTTGTACTGCTCTACGTTGGCTTCATCAGTAAACCAACGCTTCATGCTGTTAAATGTAGAGTCGATAACCTGCATACCGCCAGCCGCACCGCGACCGCTGGTACCTGCGTTAGCGCCGAAGTCAGACTCAATACCGTAAATTGCAATCGCAGCGTACGGATCAACACCCATTGCCTGTGCTTGTTGGATGAGTGTCTGTACCTGTGGTGTCTGTAGCGCAGCAGCCATGCGGTTAGCACGGCCAGTAATTAAACGCTCAGTACGATCCGATGAGGCAGTACGGACAGCACGTTCCTCACGCAGCGGCGCCTCACGCTTAAACGCTTGATAGAACCCAAGTGGGTCAATCTGCGCTTGGCCAACAGCATCAGGGTTCTGAGTAAAATAACGAGCCGCTTCATCGCTGCGGTACCACTGTACGGCTTCACCTGTTAGCTCACGCTGTGCGTCAATCTCTGGAGATGATTCGCCAAACCAGCGGTTAGCTGGCGCAGAACCGTAACCATAACGACCAGAAGCCAAGCCATCGGCCAGTGTCCGTATCTGACGGTTGAAGATGTCGTAGTTGATCTCTGTGTTATTAGGATCAAAGTTAGGAATCGTCAGATGCGAAGGCTGACCATCTGCATACGCAGGGTCAGTGAGACGTTGCGCAGACGTACCCGTTACAGCCGGTGAAATACTGGTAATGTTGCCAGCATCATCACGAGTCACATTAGGCCCAGACGGAGGCATGGTTGCATCTGGCTGGCTAATAACCGGCGACTCAATAACTGTAGGGCCGGGGACTTCGATCTGGCGTTGGTCTACGTTAAAGCGGTTTAGGTCACCAAACGCAGGGCCGGAACCATAGTTGTACTCCCCCATGTCAGGCATAGACTGGAGGATTCTGGACTGATTTAAGCGGTTCTGGTTTGCTCGCTGGAGTGCTTGCAGACGAGACTGCTCCTCAGCTCCAGCTGTGAAGTTTGATGGGTCAGTAGCGTAAAGACCGCTGAATAGTCCAGCCATCTGAGGACTCCTTAACTTGCAATACCGCTTGTGTTCAATCCAGCAGTGCGACCAGTTTCATAGGCCCTACCGATTTCCGCCAAGCGACGATCTTCATCTGGAGTATTACCTTCGTAAGCTGCGAGTCCACCAAAGAATTTAGTCAAGCGACCAACTTCCTTGTCACGCTGTGCCAACTGATTTGCACGGTCGGTAGACATTGTCTGCTGAATACCTGTCAGTGCGTTGTAATACGCTGCGCTACCCTGTGGGATTTGAGATGCACGAGCCAGTGCGGCGTCTTGCATCCTTGCACCCTGTGCAAAGCCAGCGTCAAACTTGGAGCTAACGTCACGAGACGCGTCCAAAGACATACGGCGTAGCTCAGCTTGGCTAACATCACGACCAGTGCGTAGACCAGCGCGTCGTAGCTGCTCGCGCATCTTGCGCTCGTTCTCAATAGCGGCTTTGTTACCAGCTTGGAACGCCATGTATGTTGGGTCGTAAGTCTCAGCCTGCTGCAAGAACGCTTTAGCTGCGTCCATCTGTTGATTGAAGGCTGCTTCGTCACGCTCTTTAAGCTGCTGGAGTTCTGCCTTACGCATCTCAAGAAGCTCACGCTCCTCAGGCGGCATCTCTGGGTCAGGCACCATTGCGTTAGCTGCCAACATTGCACCAGCTTGGAGGGTCATGTTAGCCAGTGTTTCTGGGTTAGTGACCTTAGCCATAACCGCAGAACCTGTTGCTTTAACAGTCTCCATGAAGCCTCGGCTTGCTGCTGCTTGTCCTGCGTTTGCACCTACGGTGGTCATCGTGGTGTTACCCACAGTTTGCGCGCCCGCTACAGGTGCGGTTACCGCGCTGGCAGTATCCGCCGCTAACGCCGCTTGTGATGGCGTTACGTTAGAAAGCTGCGCACCAAGGTCAACCGTTGGGGCCGCGCTGGTAGTAGCGTCAACCAGTGTGCTACCGCCGTCAGTAAGAAGTTCAGTACCTGTCGGTGTGGTAGTAGTAGTCGCCGTGGTCAGAGTATCCGCCCCGCCTGCACCAGTGAGGGATTGTGTGCCACCTGCACCCTGTACACTTGCACCTTGTGCGTTTGTAGCCGGTGTCGCGGACTGCGCAGCCTGAGTCGGAGCGTTGAAGTACCCTGAGATACCGCCTCCGATAGCACCCATAATTGCGCCAGTCTTAACAGATTGACCTGTAACCGCAGCCGAAACCGCGCCTAGACCGGCTCCAACGATTGCAGAACCGACAACAGAGCCAATGGTCGCAGTAGTTGCTGCACCGATGGCCGCTGACAAGCCGATTGAACTAGCAATCACAGGGGCTGCGATTGGGATTGCGATAGCCGCGACAACCGCCACGACTTTCTTTACACCGCCGCCATGCTCAGTCGGAGCGAAGCGTGCGATTGGAGTAGACTCAGCTATCGGACTAACTGAGACAATCATCGGGTTAATTGCGATAGCCGTCATTTTAAGACCTCCGTTAAATCCTGCCGCATCAGGACGTACTTTTGCTCAAAGCCAGCAGATTGCAGGATTTTCCCCATAGCTGGAAGAACTAGACATTCAATATGTTTTACACCACAAATCTTCGCCCATCCACAAACATCTTTCCAGAACAGTTTTATCAGGTGACGAAGATTCTTTCCGCCCAATGCCAGCACGTTCATTGCGTTGAACTGTGGATACTGGACTAACTCCAATGCGATTACTAACCGCACCTCAGGAACTTCTGGTGTATCGTTTTTGGCGATGATAATAAAAACTTCGCCGCGCAATGCGCGGGCGTAAATATCATCTACTGTAAATTCGCCGTTAATATTGTCTACACAACGCTGTAAATGCGGAACACACTGCGCCCAGTATTTGTCATACAGCTCCTGAGTCGACAGCAGAAGTGGCTCGAACTGCTCGTCAGCCAACCCTGCTTCTGGTTCTACATTTTCAACTGGCTTCAACATTACTCAGACTTGTCCTTGTATTTCTCTAGCAGTGAGTCAAAGAACTCAGTGCCCTTGGCTTTTACCACATGCTTCGGAATCACATACTCACCTTCGTGTGCTGTGATTGGAATAGAGCCATCTGCGTTAGGGCTGTTGTCAGGCAGTTTGCCACCGACGCGCATTGACGCCATAGGCGCCTGCATCTGTGCGGACTGCATAGGCTGCTGCATTTGACCGCCGACTTGACCCACTTGTGGGTTCATCTGCACCTCTTGAATCTGCACATCGGCTTGCATAGCTTTTGCCGCCATCATCAGTGCCAGTACAAGACCTTGGTCGTACTGCTGTGGCAAGTCCTGCTCAGTAGCAAGGCCACGGCTAATAGCAAACTGACGAATTTGCGGATACATCTCAGGATTCTGCATGACCACCTGCGCAAGCTGGATAGCCATGTTAAGTTCCTGCTGATTCAACTCACCTGACTGCAAGCCAGCTTCGATAGCCGCACGAATACGCGCTACCGCTTCTGGATTCTTGTTCATCATGTCGTTGATCTGCATTTCCATCATCTGCGGATTCATGTTTTGCTGACCCTGCCCGCCCTGCTGCAATCCAGCTGGACGAATAGGCATACCCTGTGGGCCAACTTGACCGCCCATCTCATATTGAGGTTGCATGCGGAAGTCGAGAACTGGGTAGTTAGGGTTAGCGCCGACGACACCCGTTGGGATGTTACCGACAGCACCTTCGTTAACCTGCGGCGTTGGCATAATAACCAACTGCTCAATAGCAGGCGGCAAATCCATCGAAGTGCTTGCTGGAATAGCGGCAGCAGTGGGACCATTTGTCGATGGCGCTACTGCCAAACCCGCCATTTGTGGTTGTGGTTGCATTGGCATTGGCATTAGACTTGCCCCCTTACTTGCTTAATCAACGCGTTTAGTACAGCCCTAGTATACGCTAGGTCGTTTGCTAAAGTCTGAACATCCGTTAAAAGTTTACCGTAATCTTCCAGACTTACTACCTGCTGGCCGCTAATTGTGAAACCAGCGCCCTTGGCAGTGATTTGACGCATGTCTTGATCCGGCATCTGGAGCAGAGTTACTTGCCCCTGAGTTACCGCCCTACTTGCTAGGTCGACTTCCCCGCGTGTACCGGTGAGTAACTCTACATTCTCCTTGACTGCGCTGATTAGAACGCTTTGCCAATCTGTAAGGCCACCTTGCGGTACGGCTGGGATTGCTGTGAATCTTGCCATTACGCAGTCCTCAATCCATATGGTGTTTCGCCGATATGTATCGCACGGATTCTAGCAGAACCTGACACGCCTATCTCAAAAGTATCCGATCTGTACCCTGTAGGCAACCGGAATATGTCACTTGATTGTACAGTTCCTTGGAAAATAAGCTGTTTATCAGCCCATAGCTTGAAGGTAACTGGCAACACGCCTGTAATGTCCCGCTCTCGTCTAGTCAGTGGGTCACCGTTAATAGTCATAGAGTTTAACGTACCAAACGGAGTCTGCCTTACACCAGCGTCAAGATAATCAGACGGGCCGTTGACACAACCTAACTGTACAGACGCCACCCAGATAGCGTTGTTGTACGCAGGAACCGTGGCGTTATACGCGGCAATATTTGCCGCTTCAGCGTCAGGAGTCTGGAAGTCAGCAATGACGCGTGCCGCGCCTAAGTTTAGATAATCCTTGGTGACAATAGTTTTTGACTTCCACTCAAGCGGCGAAAGCACCTGACCATCATCATCCCACTTATAAATGTTTCCGTTGGTGTCTCCGACGTAGTACATGACGCCGGTCTCTGGGTCTGAATACGCAGCGGAGAACTGGTAATCAATCGACACAAAGAAACCACCGACTTTATCGTCGCGCTCGAAGATAAATGAGCGAGAAGAATGAGACCCGAAGTATTTGCCGTTGTAGAAATGGCCCACCAAAGTAGACGGGTCTAGGGCTTCCTTCCAAGTATCCCAGTCGTGGACGAACTTAGTAATGAGGTCAATACCAGACGCAGGAGAATAAGTTGCCAGACCACCATGAGTAGCCCACACCACACCGTAGCCCATGTTAACAACGGACTTCTTAGACAGGCATGGATAGAGCGTATCAATACGCGCCGCAACCATAGTCGCAGGGTCGTTACCAGAAACCTGATACGGATACTCCTCAGTCAGAACGAGAACATAGCCCGCCACTGGCTCAATCGCCACGATGTTTGAGTCGAACGTAATCCGGTACTTCTCAGGCCATGCGTGCGGCGTGTCTGGGAAAGAGAAACACAACTGGTTGTCAAAGAACCCAACGAGAATGTTGTTGTGCGCCACCTTTAGACCCTGCATATTGCTGGGCGGTGGGTCGTACTCCTCAGATGGGATAATGGTAGACAGGTTAGAGACTGTAAAGTCATCTGTAAAATCGTAGCTAGTCTCGCCCCAATACCGCGCTGGGTCATCCACAGACTCAGACACATCGTAGTACGCCTTACCAGAAGTCACTGTGGTTGTGCCAACGTCAGACGCAGTCTGCACAAAGCTAATAGTCACATCGTCTACGTCTACGTCGACCTCAAAATCGCCGTTAAAAGAACTGTCAGAACAACCGGCGATACGGAAACGGTCACCTACGATCATGTTGTGATGCGATGCAAACTTGACAGTAGCTACGTTACCAGTGCGCTCGACGGTTACGATGTCGTTGGGGTACCACAGGGTAGCCAGCTGAAAGTAGTCAGTCGCTGAAGCCGAAGCTACGCTTCGATACAGGCGAATCCCACGGATAAAGTTATTGCCAGAAGGGCGGGCGGTAGGCAGTCCGGACACAGTAATTGTCTGACCTTCCTTAACGTAAACTTCGTTAGAAGGTAGCGACGGAATAGACTCCTCGTCCCACGGGGTAACCCATGTGTAGATGTATGTACGGATTTGCGTGTTACCCGCCAAGTCCCCGCGACCAGAAGTGTTAGCGGTCTTAGAGACTGCATCCCCCGGACTAAAGTATTGGAACGTAGTTGGCCCAGTGACTGTAATCTCTACGTTCTTAGCGTTGAACTCTTTAGCCTCATCAGAGGTACCGAAGTCACGGACGGTAACGATGTTGCCTGTGCGCAAGTTGTGGTTTGAGCTAGCGTAAAACGTCGCTGTGTTACCAGAGTCACGTTCGTAATGAGTAGAACTTACAACGCTAAAGGACGTAGCCGCACAAGACGGTACGTCCTCAGGGAGTGGTAAGCCTAACTCGTAGTACCCGTTAGCCACTGGGTACGGCGCTGAGCCAGTGGTGGCTAGCTCGTAGTTAGAAACCTTGGGTACGCCATCGCCGGTGTAATAGAACCGCTGTTCCTCGTCCGAGGAGTCAGACGCAATGGCAATGTCAACATCATTGGCCCACGACAACCACACAAGGTCGTTCGTGCTGGGGTCACGCAAAGCGTGTAAAGTCTGGAGGATACCACTGCGGTCAGTGTTACCAAAAATCACAGGGGTGCGATACGGCAATAGGTCGCCCGAGTACAGCTTTACGTTATACGCATACTGCGCTGCACCGTCCGGCAAAAGCTCCGATGAAATCTTCGGAGCTTCGCCTAGGAACTTTGTTAGTTTGACTGACGCCATTTACCGAGTCCTCTTAGACACTACGAAAGCCACGCATAAATCTTTTGGGTTTTCTCAATGCGATCATCAAGACCATGATACCCGCCATTAACGCGCTTTGTAATGACTTTAATTGTTTCCTCGTCGACACCCTTATCAGCAATGTCAAACAGCCCGTTCTTCTCAAAGAAGAAGATGGCGCTATCCATAGCTAACTCATCGCCAACAGGCGTAGGGTCATCGACTAGACTGTCACGACCGATATGCTCGGCGAACGCTTTGTAGTTGTTGTACCCAGTTAGCTGGATAAACCCACGGCCACGGAAGCGCCAGCCATCACCGGACTCCTCGTCGCCGTTACCCATACGCCCGCCGTAAACTTTGTTAGCCAGCTTCTCTGGATTCATTGCGTACGGTTCTGCGTCAGCTTCAGTCTTAAACCGTGAAGGCCAGACGCGGCACATTGTCGAGGCACGATAATTCAAGTTCTCCTCAGAGATGAGGAAGTTGCCGCTCTCGTGTGCTGCTTGCCCAAACAAATGAGCCGCGCGCATAGGAGGCAGGTCGTACAGCTTTGCCATGGCGCGCGCTGTATTCGGGCCAAACGCACCATCTGCGGTAACGCCAGCTTTCTCCTGAATTATTTTGAGTGCATCACCTTTACTCATTTGGTGAGTCCTTTCTGCTTTTCATAAGTCCGCAGACCGCCGAGGCCAAGCATGCCTAGCAACACAGTCATAAGACTATCCATATCAAATTCTGGTAGATCAGGCAATGTAGCGCCTGCCGCAGTAGCTGCAAATACGATCACTGGCTGGAGGACAAAATGGTAGCCCATGGCTATCGAACAAATCCACCCGACACTCGGGCGCCATCCGCTAACGAACAGGCTCTTGTGTTGCGCTTCAGCCTTGTTGACTTCAATCTGAGCCATCGCGGCTTCGTGCGCTGCTTTTTCCGCCATCGTGGCTATCTCATGAGCCATGGCGTTCTTAGCGTCTTTGTCTTCGATAAACTT
>Ga0180432_10007234_pt1 | contig 14155 bp, 11 predicted proteins | sample SS_ome_10_FD_132414 | JGI IMG/M metagenome (GOLD analysis project Ga0180432, IMG submission 132414) | Hypersaline lake sediment archaeal communities from the Salton Sea, California, USA - SS_1_MS_2 metaG | ecosystem: Environmental > Aquatic > Non-marine Saline and Alkaline > Hypersaline >... | reverse complement strand
CTCGCAGGCGGATCTCTTCAACGCCTACAACCAGGAAGAGGTCTTGGAGAACCGCCACCTTCCCTTCCATCCGAACAAGCTGACCGCGATCAACCGTGAGTTCGTCTTCTTGAAGCCGAACTACTTCGTCGTTATCGACCGGGTGAGCTCGGTCGACCCCGACTTCGTCAAGGTGTGGAACCTTCACGTGACCGATGATCCGGTCATCGAGGGAAGCGGCGTCCAGAGAATGGGCGACGCCGAGGCGGGGATCTGGGACTACGCGGGGGCGAGCACCGCCAAGATCACCGACGGGAACGACTCCTACCCGCACGGCAGCATGTTCCTGAAGGCCCTGCTCCCACAGGACCGCGTGATGCGCAAGATCGGCGGGCGGAACAACTCGGTGGACGGCTTCGCCTACTGGGTGGGCGGCTTCGACGGAAGCGGGAGATACGATCCCACGGAAGGCGCGAACCACCATTGGGGAACCTGGAACGAAGGACAGGAGTACCGCGAGGACAAGCTGGCCACCATGACCATCGGGTGGGGCCGGATCGAGGTGGAAGCGACGACGCCCGCGCTGGACGACATCTTCCTGAACGTTCTCTATCCGTGCGACAACACGACGACGCAGATGCCCGAAACGCGCCTCATCCAGACCGAGAACGCCGTGGGCGCGGAGATCGTCAACGACCGGGTGATCCTATTCGGGCGGGACGAGCTCATTGGCATCGATTCGCTCAGCTACTCCGTCGACCCGATGGACACATCGGCGGTGCACATGGTGTGCAACCTGATCCCGTCCACCACGTACCGCATCTTCCGAGACGGGACGAGGGTCTTCATTCGCCGGCAGGCTTTGCCCGCCCCGGAGGGTGCGGAGGAGATCGTGACTCCGCCTCCGGCGAGCACATCCCAGGGGATCCTCTCCTTTCAGTTCAGCGGCGGCGGGCAGTACGTGATCATCACGGATGTGGCGGCGGTTTACTCGGGGAACGGGTCTTTCGCCGTCTCCATTACGTGGGAGACCGACATCCCGTCCACCTCGCGCGTCGAGTACGGAACCACCCCGTCGTACGGCTCGTGGAGCGCCCTCGATCCGACCTTGGCGACGAGCCACTCGGTCACGCTCACCGCGCCGGCGGTGGAGAATGACCGCACCACGTACTTCCGCGTCCACTCCGAGGGGGCGGGCGACGAGGTGGGCGCCTCCGACGGAGGCTCCTTCCAGTTCGACGTCATTCCGCCCGGCCCGGTCACCGACCTAAGGGTGGTTCAGTAGAAGGCTAGCCCCGCGCGTTCAGGGAGAACTCTCCCGCAGCAGCTCTTCCGCCCCCTGAATCCGAGGATTGATGCGCAAAGCGCTTTCCAGGTAAGGCGCAGCCTCCGGCCCGCGCCCCAGCCGGACGAGCACCGTGCCGATCCAGAGGTTGAGGTCGGCGTTCCCGGGGAGGGAACGGTGTGCGACGAGCAGCATCTCCAGCGCTTCGTCGTAGCGTTTCCCCCAGAGGAGAGCCCGCCCGAGGTAACTCGCCGCCGAGGGATTATCCGGCACGCGTTGTAGGAAGCGCCGGAAGGCGCCCTCCCCCAGGTCATCCCGCTGCAGGTGAAAGCGCGCCGCCCCGAGATAGAACCAAGGCGGATCGAGCTCGGGTGACAGACGCGTCGCCGCTTCGAGATGGCGAAGCGCTTCGGCGTACTTCCCGTCCTGCCAGTAGAGAATGCCCAGATTGGCGTGGGCCAAGCCGTTCTCGGGAAGGCGGCGAACCGCTTCTTGGTAAAGCGCAAACGACTTCTCCCGTGAACCTCTCTCCGCCATCATCCAGGCAAAGCCGACGATGAGCGGCTTCGCCCCCCTGAAGTGGTGTGGGTCGGAAAGGACGAGCCGCTCCATCCTCTCTCCGGCCGAGAAGGAGAACGCGTTTCCGAGCACCCACGGCACGAGGAGGAAAAGCCCCGCGCCGGTAACGAGGAGCCCCGTCCGCACCCTGCCCGACCGGCCCACGTAGAGGGCCGCGTGAGCCGCCGCGGAGAGGGCGATCGGCGCGGCGGCGAAGGCGAAGATGTCCCAGTCGCGAACACCCAGGAAGGGACGAAAGCAGAGAGCGAGGGCCGCTCCTCCGAGCGCCGCCACGCGCAGGAAACGGAGGGAGAGGACGAGCGGCGGAGGGAGGGTGCTCCGCCCGACCCGCGCGACCGCGAGAAGGAGAAGCGGGACCGGCGCAAGCAGAAGTGCGACGTTCCCCTTCTCCAGGAACCAGGCGAGGGAAAGGATGCCGTGGGGGGATTTGCCCGCCGCGGCTACCCAAGGATAGAAGGCGCGAAGAAGACCGATCTGGGTGAGCGTCGGGGGGAGAAGGAAGAAGAGGAGACAGAGGATCTCCGGGAGATAGGCGAAGGGACCTCGATCCGGCCGATCCTTCCGGGGCAAGGCGAGAAGAAGAAGCGCGGGAAGAAAGGCGAGCGCCTCCCAGTGAGCGATCACGGCGAAAGAGAAGAAGCAGATGGGCGCGGTGATTCCGCCCCGGCCGAGGGCGTGAAGGACGCCGGTGACGAGAAAGAGAGCCAGAAACCCGTTCACCACGGAGTAGTTTTCCACGTAGCCGAAGTAGAGCTGCATCGAACCGATCGTGAGCGGCACCCCGGCGAGAAGGAGAGGCAAACCTTCCCTCCCCTTCTTGCCACCGAGCTCCTCACCGACCGCCCTGGCCCAGCGGAGGATGGAGAAGAAGACGAGCACGCCCGCCGCCGCCGATGTGAGTGCGAAAATCGTCACGCCCCCGGCGTTCGAGCCTGCGGCGCTGAGGATCCGGAGTAGGAAGCGGAGGAAGAGAATTGTTCCCATCCCCGGCCTCCACCCGGCCCAGCCCTCTTCGCGCTCTAGAAAGGTGACCAGGAGCCAGCCGTCTCCCAGGAAGTGATTGCGCGACCGGAGAAGGAGGAAAAGCGCGGAGAGGAGGAGCGCCGCGACGCACGCCGCCGCCCGGCCAGCCGGCGAGGAGGGAATCGGCAGGCGGGGAAGGCGAAGCGTCCGGCGGGAGAGAAGAACGAGCAGGAAGAGCAGTGCCCCGGATGCGACCCAAACGGCCCGGCCCGGCCCACCCAGGTCCGCTCCGTTCGAGAGCGCCCAGAAATGAGAGCTGGGCCGGTACGAAAGCCAGGCCGCCGCCGCACACAGAACAAGTAGGGGAAAAAAGAACCGTCGCGGCACGCCGTTCACCGATCTGAGCCTCCCGCCGACGAGAATACAACCCACCGCCTCCGATCACGCAGAACATTCGTGCCCACCCATCCACGACCTGGTACAATGCGGCCCATCAAGGCCCACTTCACTCAGCGCATTCGGGGGGAACCATGTCAAAGAAGGTGATCGGCGCCGTCGGAAAGAATGGTTCAGGCAAGGATACGGTCCTCGACATCATCGCGGAGAGGTACTCTCTTCCCAGCATCTCGATGGGGGACATCGTTCGCGATATCGCCCGGGAAAAGGGGATCGAGCCGACCCGAAAGAACCTGAACGAGATTTCGCAAAGCTACTTCGAAATGCACGGCAAAGATTACTTCATCCGGCTGGTGATCGAGCGGATCGATTCTACCGACGACCCGTTCACGGTGGTGACCGGGGTTCGGACCCACCTGGACGCTCAAACCCTCAAAGACCGCTACGGCTCCGACTTCTACTTGATCCATGTGGTGGTGACCGACGATGAAGAGCGACTCCGCCGCGCCATCGCGCGCGCCTCGGCCCGAGACCCGAAGACGTTGGAAGAGCTCCGGCTTCATGACGAACGGGAGGAGCGGGTCTTCGGAATCGAGAAGGCGGCGGCGCTCGCCACGCACACCATCGCCAACGACGGCGGCCTGAGCGAGCTGGAGGAGGCTGTGGCCGGCTGGGTGAAGGAGAACCTCCCCGAGTTGACGCGGTAGATCCGCGGGGCGGCCGGGCTAGTCGAGATAGCCGAGGGCGCGCAGCTTTCCGATCACCTCTTCTTCCATGTTGACGCTCTTCCCTTCCGGGGAAGGGGCTGCCGGAGTCTGCTCCCGCAGCCACGCCCGCAGGGGCTCCGCCGCGCGCGCCGCCCTCTCCGGGTCGGCCTGGAAGAGGTCGCGCCTCTCCCGCGGGTCCTCCTGCAGATCGAAGAGCGCCTCCCGTTTCGTGTCGAGGCAGAGAGCGAGTTTCCATCGATCGCCGGAGACCGCCACCCATTCGTTGCCGTAAAGCATCGCCCCGGAGAGGCGGTACCGCTCCCCACCGGGGAGGGTCCCCTCCGGGGTAGGCGCGAAGGACCGGCCTTGGAAAGCGCCCCTCCCTTCCACGCCGAGCAGTTCCAAAAGTGTGGGCATCACGTCGATCAGGCTCACCCTCCCCCTTACCTCCGGCGGCCACGACCGGCCGGGCGCCCGCACGAGAAGGGGCACGTGCACGACCTCCTCGTAGAGAGTGTGGCCGTGTTCGAAGTTACCGTGATCCCAGAACTCCTCGCCGTGATCCGCGGTGACCACCACGACCAGCTCTTCCGCCCTTCCCGTCGACTCGATCCATGCAAAGAAGCGGCCCAGTCCTTCGTCCACGGATGCGATCTCCGCCCGGTACATGCGGCGGGCGAAGCCCGCCGTCTCCCACGGCACCATGCGGTTCCTGTAGCGCTCCACATCCCCGAACGGCGGGCGCATCGATCCTTCGTAGCCGGCCAGAAAACGGGAGAGGTGCGGCTCCGGCGGATCGAAGTCCATGTGGGGGTCGAAGAGATGAATCAGAAGGAAGAAGGGACGATCGCTTTCCCTCTCCTCGATCCATCGGATCGCCTTCTCCACGGTCTCCGCCGCGCGGCGCACGTCGGTGTCCCCGCTGGGGTAGTAGGCGTAGACGGCGAAGCCGCGATCGAGCCGGAAGACGGGATCGAGAAAGGGAACGTTGACGAACGCCGCCGTCTGGAACCCGCCTTCTTGCAGCAGCTCGGGCGCGGTCGGCACTCCGTCGCGGAGGGGATAGAAGTCGGGGTAGCGTCCCACCGCTCCGTGAACCGACGGGTAGCTCCCGGTCAGGAGGGAAGCAACGGAGGGCAAGGTCCACGGGGCGGGCGCCGTGGCCTGGAGGAATCGCGTCGCCGTTCGGGTGAAGCGATCGAGATGAGGGGTGACCTGTCCGAGGGCCGTGGTCAAACCCACGTCGTCGTAGCGGCATGTGTCGATCAGGAGGATCACCGCGCCCTGATACGGCCGGTCCTTCCCCCCACCACCGCACGCGGGCAGGAACAACAGCAAGAGGAGAATGACGATTCGCCTGGCCACCCCTTTTTACTACCACAAGGGGGAAGAGCGCTCCAACGGAATCCACGACGGGGATGATTGCCGAGGCCGCCCGAGAATGGTAGCCTAGCCGTGTGATGCGCCGCACCATCTTGTCTCGGAGCTTGGTTCTTCCTCTCTCCCTCTACGCACTGGCGTTCATCGTACAGGTTGTCCATCTCTCCGTGATGCGCAGCGACCCGACCTTTGCCGTTCCCGTCGTGGACAGCGAGACGTACCTTTCCGCGGCGGAGTCGATCGCCCGCGGGGACGGGCTGCCGCGGGAGCCGTTCCGCTACGGGCCCCTCTATCCCTATCTGCTCGCGTTCTGGTACAAGATGAGCGGCGGGGACCTCTTTCTCATCCGCCTCTATCAAGCGCTCTTCACGTCACTCGGGGTGGTTCTGACCTATCTTCTGGCGCGCCGCCTCTTCGGCAAGACGGCGGGGCTCGTCGCCGGCGTTCTTCACGCCTTCTATTGGCCGGTGATCTACTTCTCCGGCGAGCTTCTGATCGAGCCGGTTTTGATTCCGCTCCTTCTCCTGCTCCTGCTCCTTCTTGTGCGCGCGGAGGAGAAGCCCTCCCGCCCGCTCATGCTGGGAGCGGGAATCGTCCTCGGACTCGCCGCCATCGCGCGACCGAATGTCCTCCTGCTGCTTCCCGTTCTCCTGGCTCGGAATCTTCTGCGGCGGAGAAGCACGGGCGCCCTCCTTCTGGCGGCGGGGTGCGTGATCGCCGTTCTACCGGTGACCTTGCGGAACGTGGTCGTCGGCGGCGACGCGGTGATCGTCTCCTCCACGGCGGGGATCAACTTCTACATGGGAAACAACCCGTCGGCGACGGGGAGGGCGGCGCGCTTTCCCGGGCTGACTCATTGGAGCTTCGAGAAGATCGAGCGGATCGCCGAGGAAGAGAAGGGGCGGGACCTCGAGCCTTCTGAGGTTTCCCGCCACTACCTGGGCAAAGGCCTCTCCTTCCTCCGCCAAAGCCCTCTCTCCTTCGCGAAGCTGATGGGCCGGAAGGTGATCTACCTTCTCTCGTCCTACGAGATGCCGAACGTGAAGGATCCGAACCTGCACCGGCGGCGGTCCTCGCTTCTCTCCTTTCCCTTGCTCCCGGGGTTCGGCGTCCTCCTTCCCCTCGCTGTCGTCGGGTGGATGCGGCGGAAACGCGCCGCGGCGGAAAGACCGGTGCTTCTGTTCGGCGCGGTTTACGCCGTCTCGGTCCTGCTCTTCTTCGTGAACGCCCGCTACCGGCTCCCTCTCGTCCCCGTTCTCTTTATCTACGGCGCTCCCGGGCTCGTTCATCTCTATCGGAGCATTCGATCGATCCGTTCGCTCCTTCCCGCCGCGCTGATCGTGGTGATCGCCTTCCTCCTCGTGAACTGGAATCCGCTGGGAGAGAAGGGAGACAACTCGCAGACTCATTTCTACCTGGCGTGGTCCGCGCAGAAAGCCGGTCGGACGGACCTGGCCGAGGAGGAGTACGCCCGGATTCCGCCGGAAAGCCCGTGGTACGCGATGGGTCTCAACAATCGCGCGGTGTTGCGCCTTTCCGAGGGAAGGGTGAACGACGCGTTGGGCGATCTACTCGAAGCGGTGGCGGCGGACCCCACCTACTACGAGGCGTGGGACAACATCGGCCGCGTCTACTACGGTGCGGAGCGGTACGAAGAGGCGGCGGAGGCTTTCGGGCACGCCGCGGCGCTCTGGCCGGAGAAACCCTCGTACCACGCCAACTTCGGGCTGGCATTGAAGAAAATGGGCGACCTGGAGGGCGCGCGAGACGCGTTTCGTGATGCTCTCCGAGCGGACGAGAAGTACGGGACCGCCCGCGTCCATCTTGCGGAGGTCCTGCTCGCTCTCGGCAAACCCGCCGAGGCGCGGGACCAACTGGAGCGCCTGGTTCGAGAGGAGCCGGAGAAGGCCGAGTACCACTTTCTGCTCGGCCGGGCCTACTTCGATTGCGGAATGAACGCCGAGGGACAAATGGCGTGGGAGGAGGTCCTCCGCCTCGCCCCCGGCACCCCCCTGGCGGACCAGGTGCGGCAAGCCCTCCACTGAGCCGGCACGAATTCCCCTCGATCCCGGTCCTACTCGCAGTCGATGTCGGCGTACGTGGGCGCCGCGCCCCAACAGCAGCTGTCGCCTCCGGCGCCGTGGAACTCTCCGTCTCCCACGTCCACATCCCAGTCGACGCGGGTCACCCCCTCGCCGATGTCGTGGTACCGCACCATCGCGCTGGACCCGAGAATCGCATAGGAGAGGGTGTCTCCCAACGCGTCGCTGCTGGTGTTGACGTTCAGGAAGTCCAAGGAACGGTCGTCCATCGCGCCGAAGATCCACTCGATGCGAAGAGCTTCCTGAGCCCCTTCGGGCAGGTTGGCGTCGTAGAGAAGCCAGTGGCCCTCACCGGCCAGCAGGTTCGATTCCCCGGAAACCCAGAGGAACTCGTCCAGCTCGTGCTGTGTTCCGGAAACGCGCATTTCCCACAAGACGCCCAGTGAGTCGGGAATGGTGGCGGTCAGCTCCACGAAGGCCGTGTCCGTCTCGGTCTCCACGGGGTAGCTCCAAGTCCACGTAGCCGGCGGTGTCCACTCGAATGGCTGAACGAGCGCGGCGATCAGGGCGAGCCGAGGCAGGGCCGTATGCACGAAGACCGCCGTGTTGGCGACGCCCACCAGAAACGCCGATCCGGCGTGGCAAAGCCCCTCGGGATCCCGGACACCCGGACCGCTTTGGGAGAGATTGGCCAAACTCATGTACATCGTGCCGGAATCGGGGATTTGCGGGGCCGCACGCGCGCCGTCGCCCGGATCGGCCGCCTCGTCGCCGCATCCGGAAAGGCCGACAGAAAGAACCGTGAGCAGGACAAGACTCTTCTTCGCCCAAGCCACCATCTCGATCTCCTCCCGGTGCGAAGGGAAAGGCTTCGTGTTTTCGCCCCGCCAGTATGCGCCGAACCGGGCCTCCGCCGCAAGAGAAGTCGCCGCCCGACCGGCGTAGCCGGCAAGTTCTTGCTTGGCCGGCGATTCTGCATCACATGCCTTCCTTGACGACGAGGGCCAAAACGGTTTACGCTTCACATGGTCGGCGACGGAGGAGATCGATTCGGTTGTGTAGAAGGGTGCAAGGCTCTTGACCTGATCTGCCTGCGGGATCACAATGTACCACGTTGGGACCGAGACACATCGAGACACGCTTGACACGCATAGGAAATTTTCGCCAGGCGCGGATTCTGAAGCCTTTTGTCGAGGAGGTCGGGCTCGCTTCAGATCAGGCTCGTGCCGGGAGGTGACCATGTCGGAAGGAAAGTCGGACCACCCCGCAGTCAAGATCGCGAGCGTTATCGGCGGGATCATTTTCGTCATCGTCCTTATGCTGGCGATTTTCGCCAAGGAGCAGCTCTCCGTCGTGGGTTGGATCGTCATCCCTCTCGCGATCATGGGCATCGCGTTGGCCGGCTTCGCCTCCAAGAAGAAAGAGTAGGAATCGGGCAAGGAGCGGAATGCTGTCCAACCCCGTCCGAACCCGAAGCTCCTATCTCGTCGCCGGCGTCTTCGTCCTGGCTTTGGGAACGCGGATCGCCTTCAGCCTGGGGAACGTCCACTCCCCGGACAACCACATCCAGGTCATCGAGCTCCTCCGAACAACCCACGAGTACCCGCAACCGGAAGAGTGCTGGTCCTGTTTCCAGCCGCAGCTTTACTACCGGATCGCCGCATTCTGGCTCGACATTCTCTCCGCGCTGGGAATCGGGACCAGTGAACGAGGGGCGGTCCAGGCGCTGCAAATCCTGAACGCGCTCATCGGTTTTGCCACGCTGCTCGTCATCGCGCGCTGGCTTTCCTTCTTGAATCTCTCTCCCCCCACCCGCCTCGCCACCATCGCGATCATCGCTCTCAACCCGAGGTTCATCATTGTCAACGGCCGGGTCACGAACGACACGCTCGTCATCTTTCTATCCACCGTGGGAATCGTTTTGCTCCATCTCTATTTCGTCCGCCCGCGCATGCGCGTCCTGCTTCTCTCCGCCGCCGCAGTGGTCCTGGGCAACACGACCAAGGGCAGCGCCTTGCCGGCGCTCGCACTCTTCGCGATTTGTCTCGCCGTTCCCTGGAGATACCCCGTCGAGCGAAGCTGCGAAAGCTCGCGGTACTTGGGCCGCCTGCTCATCGTGGGAGCGGTGATCGTCCTGGTCTTCTTCGGGGGAACCTACGCCCGGAATCTGCAGAAGTACAAAAGGCCGTTTGTGCTGAACATCGGACTGACCGCCGAACGGTTGTACGGAAACGCCGGAGGGCGTCCCTTCTGGTACGACCACGACCAGTACTTCTCGTCCCCGTCCGGGACCGCCCGGCCGCCGTGGGGGGCCGTCGCGTGGGAGTCGTTCCTGACCTTTCGGCCCATAGACTTGGTCCGCCATCCATGCAACGACAAAAGCCCCGAAAGCGAAAGCGGCGCCATCCGCTCACCCGACCACATGCGCTCCGTCTGGACGCAGATCTACGCACGGGCGAACTCCGCACGGTTCCATCCGGTGCCTCCGGCCTTCCTGGCGAAGACGCCGTTCTCCCGCGGGGTTTGCCGCCTCATCTTCATCCTGGCTCTGGCCCCGCTCGCGCTGGTCCTGGGATACCTGGCGTCCCGGGCGGTTCGGTATCTCCAGGAGTTGCGCGACTCGCCGAGAAGGCTCGCCTTTCGGCGGCCCGACTGCGTTCTATGGCTCTGCTTCGTTCTGACCGTACTGTTCGCGGCGGCCTACAACTACCACCTCGGGCATTTCTCCGCGACCAAGGCCGTGTATTACTATCCCGGAATGTGCGGCTTCCTGCTCTTCTTCGCGCGGGGCCGTGAGTGGCTGGCGGGAAGGGCCGGGCCGGGGAACCTTCCCCGCCTCGGGTGGATCGTGGACCTCTCGGTCGCCGCACTGGCCGTTCTATACACTTTGGACGTATGGTCCGTGATTCTCACGGAGTTCTAGAAGACCGCGCCGGTCCCGTGCTACGATCGGACCCTGCACGCTGCGCAGGAGGTGTCCCGTGCCTATCGAGCACAACGTAGACCTGGATTCCGGCATCCTGTTCGTGCGCCGGTGGGGCAGCATAGACACGCAGGACGAGGAGGAAGCCCTACGGAAGCGGGTGGAAGATCCATTGGTAACCGAGGGTATTCCTGTGCTGGTCGATTGCCGGGAGGTCAGCCCGCCCGACTCCGTGAAGGTCGTGAAGTACCTGGCACACAACGCCACCAATCTCGCGAAGAACCTGAAGTGCGGCCCGGTGGCCATCGTGGTGGGCACCGAAGCGGAGTACGGCATGGCCCGGATGTACGCGTCTCTTACGGATCTGGTTCACGACGAGACGAAGGTCTTCCGAGACTATGGTGAAGCGCTTCAATGGCTGATCGTGCAGTCCGGAACCTAGGCCCGCCGCGGATTCCCCTTCGGGAGTGCGTATGATTCATGTCTCCCGGTTCGCCCTCGTCGTGGTTCTGCTTCTCTCCGCCTCGTCGGTTTCGGCTCCGGCGGACGAGAGCTCCGGCTGGACGGTCCTCGGCGACGGCCTGCAGATCGGCTACTTCCGGGCGGACCATCGCGGCGTCGGCGGGGACTCGACGGTGGTCGTGCTCCGCGCCGAGCCGTCCCTCTGGTCCCTGGACCTGTTGTGCACGACACGATCGGAGGGGCGCCCGCGCCGAACAGCCCGGTCGTGGTGCGAGCAGCACGGCCTCGTCGCCGCAATCAACGCCGGCATGTTCGCCACCGACTACGAAACCCACGTAGGTTACTGTTCCGTCCGAGGACACGTAAACAGCGCAGGCATCAACGACTACCAGTCGATCGCCGCGTTCTGTTCGCGCGACGGGCAAGCGCCCCTTTTTCGGATCTTCGATCTCGACGCCCCCGGGGTTACCATCGAAGGCATCTGCGAGCTTTACGAGTGTGTGGTGCAGAACCTCCGGCTGATCAAGCGGCCGCGCGAGGGCCGCTGGCCCCGGCAGACCAAACGTTGGAGCGAAGCCGCCCTGGGAGAAGACTCGGAGGGCCGCCTCTTTTTCATCTTCTGCCGCACAGCCTACTCGATGCACGATCTGAACGAGATCCTTCTCTCACTCCCCATCCGCCTGGTCTGCGCGCAGCACCTCGAGGGAGGTCCCGAGGCGCAGCTTTTCATCCGCACCGATCGCTTCGAGGCGGAGTACGTGGGGAGCTACGAGACCGACTTCCACGGGCGGGACGACAACCGCACGGCCACTCGGATTCCCGTGGTGTTCGGCCTGCGCCCCCGGGCGCCGGAAGGAAGCCGTCGAACAACCGAGTAGCGGCCCCGCCCGGCGGCCGTGACGGGAGCACTCTCTTGACGACGCCCGCCGAGACCGCTTAGGCTTCCGAAGGCCCGAGCCCGACAGAGAACGACTTCGCCCCGTTCCGAGCTGCGGCGCCACCCGACACAGAGAGGATGGCTGGTCATGGACCTGCGCGGCGCGTGCTTCAAGTTCTACTGGAAGGTGCAGAAGATCGTGGCGCCCTCTCTGAAGTACTCGCAAGCGATCTACGAGGACATTCTCACCTCCGTCTCCCATGACCGATCGAAGTGGCTCGACCTGGGATGCGGCCACAGGCTGCTTCCGCCTTGGCGGCTCGAGCAGGAGCGGCTCCTCGCCGACGCCCCCGATCTGATCGTCGGGCTCGACTACGACGATCCCTCTCTCCGCAAACACGGCTCGATTCCGAACCTCGTTCGCGGCGACGCCTCGATGCTTCCCTTCCCCGAGGAGAGCTTCGATCTGGTGACATCGAACATGATGTTCGAACATCTGGCGGAGCCGGAGAAAGAGCTCCGTGAGATCTTCCGGATCCTGAAGCCGGGCGGCGTGCTCCTCTTCCACACTCCGAACGCCAATAGCTACGGTGTGATGCTTGCCAGGGCGACGCCGCAGGCTCTCAAGTCGAAGGTGATTTGGCTTCTTCAGCACCGGAAGGAAGAGGATGTTTTCCCGACACACTATCGGATGAATACGGAGAAGACCATTCGCGGGCTGGCGGGGCGTGTGGGCTTTCGAGTGACCCAGCTCCGTTTGATCGTGTCCAGCGCGCAGCTGGTCATGATCCCGCCTCTGGTCATTGCGGAGCTGTTCCTGATCCGGTTCCTCATGACGCGCCCCGGCCGGCGCTGGCGCACGAACATCATCGGCGTTTTCACCAAGCCGGACCACACCGGGTGAGATACTCGCGAAGGTTCCCCCAAATGTCCAGGGAGAGGGGCTCCGGATGAGCGCCCCCCTCCCTTCTCGTTTCGGCGATGGAACGAGCCGACCGCTTCTCGGGCTAGCTCGCCTTGCGGCAAGGCTCGACGACCCAGACGGAGCAATCTTTCGCCTGCCGCACAATAACCGGAGCCAACCGTTCGCTCCCCACTCCGGACTCGGGAGACTCGTGCAGCCCGAGCACAACCGTCCCGTAGGCGCCCTCGCGTATCTCGTTGATGATCGTCCTCGCCAGATCGTTGGTAGCCTCGGCGATCACCTTCAGGCGGCTCCTCTGTATCGCGGGCTTCGCCCCGAGTCTCTCGAGGATCTCCTTGGCCGGATTGAAGACATCGGTGCGAACCCGCTCCCAATTGTCCTGGAGCCACCGGACCCGTTTGTCGACCAGCGGCACCATCGCTTCGGAGCCGCTCCGGTGCAACTCCAATTTCGGGTAGGGACCGATGTCTTTCCCGATCATGAGCACGTGAAATAAAGTGATCTCGAATCCATTCCCCTGAGCGGCGATCTCTCCGACATAACGCGCGGCGTTCAGGGACGCTTCCGAGCCATCCAGCGCCAATAGGATCTTCTGTTTCATCTTGCCGGCCCCTTTTGCTTCTCTCGTTCTCTCCGTCTCACTCCGGGTCTTCGAATCTCTGGTCGTTTCGTTCACTTCCGAGCTCCTGTTTCCATCGATCCCTTTCCCTGTTACACAGTATCGTCGATCGGGGGAGAGCGCGCCTCGGAAGGAAGAACCCTTTTGGTCCGGCGGAATGATCGGCAGTTCCGCTACGTGCTTCGTGTAAGAAGAGTACGACAAAAGGAGTACGGGGAGAGATGGACACCGGACCGGGAGGCGATTACGATGAACACGGAGGTGATGATCACATGTTCGCGACGAGAAGGTATCTGAAAGCCCCTCTGATCTCCCTGGCCATCCTGGGTTGTGGAAGTTCCCCCATCTCCTTTCAACAAGAGTTCGAGACCATGGGAACCGTCGCCCGCGTGGAGATCTTCCACTCCGACCCGGCCGCCGCCCGAGCGGGATTCGCGGCCGTGGAGGCCGTCTTCGACTCCGTGGCCCTCCTCATGAGCACCTGGAATCCTGCCTCGGAAATCTCCCGTCTGAACCACGCCCCGGCCGATTCGGCCTTCGTGCTCTCCGATTGGGTGAACCGGTGCCTCTCTGACGCGGAAGCGGTCCACGAAGCGAGCGAAGGGGCTTTCGATCCAACCGCCGAACCTCTCATGCGCCTCTGGGGATTCTACCGCCGGGAAGGCCGCCTCCCCTCCGAGGCGGAGATCGATTCGGTCCGGGCGCTCTTGGGAGGGTACGAGCATGACAGCGCCGCGCGAAGCGTGGTGAAGAAGATTCCCGGCACGGCCTTCGACTTCGGCGGCATCGCGAAGGGATTCGCCGTCGACCGCGCTGCCGAGGCGCTGCGGGATTTGGGGATCGGCGATTGTCTGGTCGACTTGGGCGGCAATCTCTTCTGTCTCGGCTCCCCGCCGGGCAAGGATCGATGGCGCGTGGGCATCCGGAATCCTCTCGATCGGGACCGCCTCTTCGCATCCGTGGAGACCAGCGAGCGGGCGGTCGCGACGAGCGGTTCGTACGAACGCTTCGTCACGAT
>Ga0180432_10007232_pt1 | contig 14163 bp, 23 predicted proteins | sample SS_ome_10_FD_132414 | JGI IMG/M metagenome (GOLD analysis project Ga0180432, IMG submission 132414) | Hypersaline lake sediment archaeal communities from the Salton Sea, California, USA - SS_1_MS_2 metaG | ecosystem: Environmental > Aquatic > Non-marine Saline and Alkaline > Hypersaline >... | reverse complement strand
TTTTAGGCTTTCCCAAAACAAGGGTCGGCCGAGCCTGTTTTCGAAAAGTGTGTAACTTTCTACCTGTGAAAAAGTAACACGCCTCCCGTAACACGTGTCCCCCGGCCATGTCTTATGTCACTTTTCAAGGGACAAAACAGCCATTTTTCAAAAATTATTACCAAATAGTCTAATTGGTAACTTGGGGTTAGGTTTATAAAGTATCAAACTAAAATTTTACTATATCAAAATTTAGAGAGGTGCAGAAATATGGGACTATTATCGAATTTTAAGGAGAACTTACATTATAGGAGAAGTCTTATAATGTTTGACCAGAGCGGTAAGACCATCAGGCCTGAGCTGACTGAATTTGCAATTGCAATGGAGATGGTATTAAGGAAACATGACAACAAGAAGAAAGATACTTGGAAGAAAATCCCTGAAGAGAATCTTCGCTTGATGCTGATGACCGAAGTATATGAGTTCATTGACTCCAAAGATAAAAATGAGCTTATAGACGTCGCGAATATCTGCATGATGTTGTTCATGAGGGGTAAGAAATGAATCGGTATATGAGCAATGAGTTTGGCCTCATCAAAGGTAATAAGAAATTGCCTTATATCCCTTCTTATTTAATTAATGAACAGAAGCCAGTAATGGGAATAAAGTCACGAGAAATAAAATTTGATAATTCCTTATTTGGTAAGATGCAAGCAATGTTCAGGTCTGAGTTCGATGTAAGAATATCATTCGTTGTTAATCAGAAGCTTGTAGTCGTATTCAATACGCCGTTCAAGAGAAATGCAATGAGATACCTGATGTATGCAAGGAAGTTCAGTGTTAGTTTTGCTATGATGGAAGATGGAAAGAAATTTATTTTCACGGAGGGCAAGCTATGGTAAATAACCTTAATAACAATATCGTCGTCTGGGATGAAGTAATGCATTTCCCTAAGATATTGAGCGGCATTGATAAAGCAGCATATCAGATGAATGCACTTACTGACAAGAACTTATGGCCTATCATCAAGTTGATTTATTTTGAGCATCCATCGACGTATTCAAAGATGATGGTGAAGCTGAAGCTGAAGTATTCAACTCTCCATAAGCGGGTGAGCAAGCTAAGTAGCAGCGGCCTTGTTGCAAAGGTGGAAGGATACTATGTTCTGACCAAGAGAGGTTATCAACTGTATAAAGATATTGAGAAGTATCATTCAGGTATTTCGAAAAGTTATACGGATTGACCAGTCCTTGACAATTAGCATTATAGTATACCTGCACATCCCAGCAAGTCATAATAAGCAATAAGAACATCAATGATTTTATGATGTCCGTAACTACAGCGATATAATAACGTCTTTTAAGGTTATTTTCTTTTATTGACCTGACCCGCTTACCAATTGTCATGGTTATTTATTTCCAATTATTAATTTAAAACTATGAATGAGGAAACTAAGAGAAAGCTCAGGTCTATTTTCCTTCTGCCGCAGAATGATGACGATAGCGTAGAAGAAGCTGACAAAAGAAGGGAAAGGGAAGAAGCAAAGCGGAAGCATGAAGACTTGGACGACTTTGCTTAAATCCATGTTATCTGAAGGAAAGCATAACCAATGATAGCCAATATTATCAGAAGTATCCCTAAGTATGCATTCTTAGTATCTTTAATCAGCAGGTAAATTCCGGCAATGATAAGGAATAATAGTAATATATAATTTACTTTATTGGTGAAATATGCCGGGTCGTTGGTCGGTTCTTGGTATGTGAACCATACTGTATCATTCCAAGTTTTTAGCGAGTCATTCCACGCTGTCGCTTCGACATACAGAGACAGCATCTCGTCGCATTCTGGCACAGTGATTGATGACGATATGCTGCTGACTGAGAAGTGCTCAGAGAATGAGTCTGTGCAGTCTCCGGTTATGTTAACAGTTGCGTTGACGGTATAATTGAAAGTTATTGATACAGGAATTGCATCAAAGTATGTTATGTTTTCAGGCGAAATAATTTCGCCTGATATTGACACTGGCGGTATTGTTACAGGTGTTAATGGCTGTTCATCGTAGATGCCAGTCAGCCCAGTAAGTTCGAACCAGTCATCACAAATGCCGTCATAGTTAAGGTCATCGCATGTGTCTGAAATCCACTCTGATGTAGTATTGTAATAATAATTGCGGTCAAACTGTATTGTCGTGTTGTCATAAGTCCCAGTTACGCTAAAGAAATCATTAGAGCTTGTCGTGTTGAATGTCGACCCGTTTATTTCTACCATTAATCCTGTAAGGTCTGTAGTCAAATAAAATGACTTGTAAGTAGATTGTGGGTTCAAGTTCAATGTAGAGTTTATGAAATGGAATCCTCTCTTCGCACCTGATGACAGCCAAAGCAGGCATGTTCCAGTGCCATCAAAGTTAATTGTTGAATTTATGAATGTCATGTTATGGTCATAGCTGTTAGCTGGCCTTATGAAGCACTGGTTTGAACTTGAGTGGAAATTGAATACCGTGTTGACGAAAAGGTTGTTCTGGTCTACGGTCTTCAATATTGAACCGCTTCCAGTAGTTACATCAAAATATGAATCATAGACTTTAAGGCCTTCGATGTCATTTGCAAATATATTAGCTCCTATGATATTGTAGCAATTGACGTTGTTAAGCGTTATGTCAGCGCTGTTGTAATTGTAAGTTGATAATACGCCTGTTTCAAGCTGCTCTACATTTAGGTCATTAATAGTTACATTGCTGCATGCATTGTCGCCTGTGCATTGCATTCTTACAATGTAATTCCCATCAGTGCCATAGTTAATCCAATACCCGTTGCCGTTTATTATGACATTATCATCTGCTGTTATGGTAAAACAATAAGCTGCGTTTGAAGTTATATTCTGTGTAATTTCATATGTCCCTGAAGAAGCGATGGTAGAGCACGCAGTGATGTCAGGGTCGACTTCAATGTCCTTCCCATCTATCTTTATTGTAAAATTAAATTTCTCTTCGTAGTTCGGCGGGGCAAGGAACTCGATGCGGTAAAACTCTTCTTTATCCGTCAGTGTAGTTTTCGTCTTAGTATTATCACTAAGGTCTGGCAGCATTATCTGCGTATTTTCTTTGAAGTCAAATTTTAATTTAGTATCAATTTCTTTTACTGCAGCATTTTTTGGTATAATATAAAAATCATGATAGCATTCCCTCATAGGTTTTTCTGCATACCACAGGCAGGTCGAGGAGTAGTTCGTCCTTATCCAGACGTCACCGCCATCTATGAGCATCTCTTCAGCATGCACATTGAATGACATAACCAAGATAGCAATCAATGCTATGATAAATATTCCCTTCATAAGAAGAATATAACAATAAAAAATAAAAAGAGTGGTTTCTGGTCAGCCCGAATTTTCTAACTGAGTTAGAAGTATTCGAACTGATGCAGAATAACACCAGCAGCGATTATCATCGGAACATAACCAAGTATTGTTCCTGCAATACCCGTGATGTTCGCGTCGGTAACCATGGACTGCATCATCGGTGTGAAGACCACACCAAGGACACCAGCAACAACGGCACCTTTTACCGCTTCGGTGTTGGACTTACTCGAAGATTTTGAGTATTTTTCCATATTATCACGATCTGGTATTGTTGTATTTACTTTATATAAGGAATTATTGCAGCGTTACAGCTTAAACCTTTCCGTTAGTTATTTAAAATCTTGCTGATACTACAATACTATGGCGACGCACACGTTCGAAGTAACTGTCAAGCGAAAAGAGATAAGGGCTATGCTTCAGGCAATCATAGCATTCCAGTTTCTAACTTTCATAATGGGTGTTGGTTTTACCGTATTCATATTGACACCAATATCGGAATTTATGGTTTTTGCCTACATAGTTTTCGTATTGCTATGCGGCTATGCTTACAATGAATGGAAAAAAGATTTTGCAGTGCTGCATGACGTATTGAAGCCGTACCGTGACTTTTATGGACCAAAGAAATTACCTAAAGATGACGGAACAGCAACTCCTGCAAGCGATGATAAAGAGAGCAGCTGAATGCGAACTTGACAAAGACGATTCATGGATGGAAATAAAAGAATTTCCGGAAGAGATAATAAGCTCAAGGCCAGCGTTAAACAGCGCTCTTAAATACCTTAGCGAAAAGGGGTTCGTAGAGAAAAGCACAGTTACAGTGATGCCATTCGGTGTCCAGAAGAATATTTTCAGGCTTACCGATATTGGTTATGAGTTTACAAGGATATTTTGCTCCTTGGTGACAGGTGAGGAATATGAAGCTTAATGTGCCATTGATTGGCGGAAAGAAGAAAGCGAAAGCTGAGAACATTGAAGTAAGGGTCATAAAAGTATTGTCAAACAATACTGCTAAGATGTATGACGCTAAAGAATCTAACAACAGCGTGCGCATACCTGAGATACAAGAGAAATATAATATCCCTAAAGATGTTTCATCATTCTGGCTTCGCGAAAGAAAATGGTTCGGATTCAAGATAGAAGCATTCAAGTATTATATGGCATTCCATGGTGTAGCTGAGCTTGCTACTTGGAAAGATGCTATAGAGAAATCAAGGAAAGGTGTTAAGTCTAACCAGATTAACATGCGTGCTATAGGAAATGCTGAAGAGATATACAAGATGCAGGACCTTGCTGTCCTTAACCAGCTCGTCAATGCTAACCTTGCACCTTCTAAGTCAATGTCGATACTTATGATAATTGTAGGCATCATAATAGGATATATATTATGCGATTCTGGGATGCTTGCTGGCATAATGGGGTAATGTGGATGGGAACTAAGCGGACTAAACTTCCAGGACTTGAAGTAGGAGCAGCTAACCGTGCTGCAGCAGAAGAAGGAGCGCCTAATGTTGACACGTCAGAGGAGGCAATTGCACAGACAATAATGGGAATGACAAAAATTACAAAGAAGGACCTTGCCAAGATGTCTCATATCTCTTCTGATACTGAACTTAAGCAGGTTGTAATACTTAAGACCATTGCTGATTATTATAACATACCTATACTGCAGACGTTTGTCGAGAATTTCCTTGAGCTTAAAATATCTCTTGGAAGGGAAGGCAGGAGAGAAGTCAGGTCGATGATTGTGTCGCAGATAAATCAGGCGAAGGATGCCGGTTCATCATTTTTCAATAAGATGCGGGGGATGCTTGGTGGCTGAAAAATTAACTCAGGAAGAGGTTCAGGCAAGGATGTACGAAACTGTAAATAACCGCTGGGAGTCGGTTCTTCAGCACCCGTTTGTGCATGACCGGCCTGACCTCTCATCTTTTATCACTGAAGTGATAGATGCGTATAGGAATCAAGACATGGAGGAAATAACACGGCTGATGTCTGAGATGCAGCTCAAGTTCAGGAAATACCCAAAGCTGCAAGGGATACTTCAAAAATGCCTTCGAGCGAAGTGATTATAATGTCATTAATGGCTATAACCGGGACGCTTGGCCAAGGCAAGTCTCTTTCTATGGTTTTCTTTGGTGCAATTAACTGGCTGCAGCATGGCCAGAAGGTTTTCTCAAATATCCATGTAGTTTATGAAAACCCATACACTGATGAGCAGATGGCTGACCTTGGCATCACTAAGCATCCTATCTATAATGATGAGAAATCAAGGCGGTATAAAGCTGTCATGGTTGAAGACCCAGAAGATATTGAGACGATACGTGAAGGCGTATTCCTTGGTGACGAACTTTGGGCGTGGATGGATTCAAGGACGTCAGGCAAGAAATCAAACCGCATCGGGTCTAAGATACTTCTTGCTTCGCGTAAAAGAAAATATCATATATTTTATACATGCCAAGACCTGTCGCAGATGGAGAAGCGTGTAAGGATAATAACTGACTTCGAAGCTGTCCCGATGCTGCTCAGGAATAAGACTGTATGCATAGTTGATGTATTCCAGTTGAAATATGGTAAGCGCGTAAGGTTCGTCAGGCGCTACAAGTTCTATACAGCGCCGATATTCAAGATGTATGACACCAATGAGGAAATTGATATAAAAGAGTTTGGATGAAATTTTAGGCCATTGTATCGAGGTCATCTTTTATTTTCTTGCGCAATTCGAACATCTTTTTATCTGCGTCATACCATTTTTGTTTCCTGTTTGTGATTTTTCTATTAAGACGTGCTTCTTCATTGTGTAGTTGTTGCAATTCTTTTTGTATTCTATTTTTATACCACCTTAAGCCATCCCGTCAAGGTCTTGTCTTAATTCTTTTATCCGCTTTCTAAGCTGGGGGTATTTCTTTTCTTTGAATTTGTATGACCCTTCACGCACTTGAGAAACTGGTATAAGAAGGTTGTCCTTCGTCCTTACAAGGCCTGTTCGAATCTTGCCTGCTTCAATCTGTGCAAGCAGCTGGTCGCTCATGCGATAAATCTTTTCTGCCATAGTCAATCACACTTAACTATTACATACTCAAGATTTTTAAGCGCTGGCTGCGAGATATTTAATGACCAAGCGCCGCTTTTAATGAACCGCATCATCTTTTCTGATGCGCTTTTTGGGAACTCGGCAATAAAATCTTCATGTATGACAAGCGTCTCTTGAATCATATCTGGTTCTTTCTTCCCAGTAGGTTTGTAATATCCCGGCTTCACATTCGCAGCAACAAAATATTTTACCTTGTCAGCATGGTTTATATCAGGCATCTTTTGAGAAAGTATCTCATTTTTTACTTTAGTGTAAATTGCAATTTTTAAATTCCTTACATTTACGTTGTAGCAAGCGCAGAAGAATGCTCCAAAGATGACATCAAGATTGTCCCTTATTTTATCCCGGCCAATGTCTATGTAAATGTCAATCATAAGGAATATTATTCAGCAAGCAATATAAAGCTTATTATCAATTATAATCATGGTTGAGGGTTAACTCTGTTTTTTGTCCCGCCCCTTCTTGCTGCTCAATGATGCCATAGACCTCATTACTTCTTCACTATACTTTTTTAAACCGTAAAAACAATAATATAGCTATGAGGTCTTACTCCATTGGCTATGTTTACAAGAATAAGCGAACATACCTTGGAGATAGCTTTTACATATATGACATCTTGGGACGGAGGGTCAGGGTCAATTCGATGCCTGACGTCGGCGTTACAGTTAAGACAAAAGACAAACAATGGGCTATCAAAAGGTATCGTGCAAGCATACTTATGAAAGTAAAAATTAGCTATGATGGAGATGTTCACAATGGTGAATGGTTTTATTTCTGGCTCAACAATGTGCCGCTTAACTGGTCGCATTTCGAGCAGTCAAGAGGGATGCTGGCATATTATACTTTATATCTTTTCAATGTATTCCAGCCGGGAGTTATTGTCCACAACATAGTGGAAAGCCGTGTAATCATTACGGACGATATGTACCTGCTTAAATTCTCGAAGCAGTCTATCAAGGACCTCAATGCTGAGACTAAGGGCGAAGCTGAGAAGATGCTTGATGAGATGGCTTAAATGGATGTTAATAAAGTAGACTTGACGAAAGCCAAGCTGGTAATTAAGAAATACAAGAACCATTACAAGCAGCCGCCGCTGTATGGTATCGATGTTGAGACAGTCAAAGGCAAGCTTTATTCGATACAGGTATTCGGTGAAGGTGTTTCAATATTTAAATTCGCTGAAGGAATGACTGCTAAAGAGATAATAGACTGGCTGTATGAGATTACTGACGGCGGCATCTTTTATGCGCATAACTTGTCATTCGACTTCGGCGTTATGTTCCATAAGCTTTTAGAAACACAAGAGAAGATAGTAAGGTTTGATGACGTAAGGTGCACTATACTCTATCCTGAACCATGCTATGCTGTAATAACAAAACAGAAGCACAGGTCGCTTGTCTTCTCAGACTCAATGAACTTCTATCCTATGAGCCTGAAGAAAGCAGCAAGCTATGTCGGCCATGACATAGCAAAACTCGACCGGCCTAAATACTTAGGGAAGAGAAAACCAACAAAGAAAGAAATGGAATACTTCGTACGTTATGCCATGATTGATGCTGAGATATGTTATTACCTCGCTCTTGACATTGCTGCCACTCATGAAGAGTTTGACATCAACATGAGGTATTCCGTATCTTATGCATCAATTGCTGCTAAGATATATAAGAAATACTTCATGACTGAAGAAATACCGCTGCCTCCGCCAAACATTACCGAACTCGCCCTTGCTGCATATCATGGCGGCCGCACAGAGGCAATGGGATTCGGCCACATAAAAGACGGAAGGGTTTATGACATACGCAGCTCATACCCGTGGTCGATGTCGCATACTAAGATACCTTTAGACCACAACTGGGTTGAGACTGACGAGCTGTCTGAAGACGGTTTTTACCTGATAAGCGGGAAACTTCCTAAAATGAAAATTTCACCACTTTGCATTGACCAGAAATTATTGATTGCCCCGATAGGAGAATTTAAATGCGTTGCAGTAACCGGCATAGAAGCAATTGACATAAAGAAGCACGCATCTGAGTTCAAAGTAATTAAGGGATATGTCTTTAAAGGCAAGTATAATTACTCTATGAGAGATTATGTAGACTTCTTCTATGAAAAGAAGCAGACAGCACCAGACAAGACTGCGCGGCTTAAATATAAGCTTTTGATGAATGCCTTATACGGAAAGACTATACAACTTAATGCACCTGACAAATCTGAACGGAAAATGACAGGATACACTTCAGGGAAAGGTTTCGAAGTAGTAGACAACAGGAGAATACCAGCAGGAATGTTTAACCCGGCAATAGCATCTTGGATAACTGGCAGGTCAAGGTCGAAGCTGTTCAACAAAATGAAAGAATACGAGCCGTTTGTTGTATACTGCGATACTGACAGCATATTCGTAACCAAGAAATGCCCAGTCATAAAATCATCAGACGAGCTCGGAGAGTGGGCACTCGAAGCTGCAGGGGATTTATACATAATAAGAGAAAAATTTTACATTGTTGAGAAAGAAGGGAAGATTGTCAAGTCAGGCAGGCACGGGTTTCAAGGGAAGCCAGAAGAACAGCTAAGGATTTTCAAAGAAGGGAAGAACAAAAATAAATACACAATTGAAAGGATGGTAAAATATTATGAATCGCAGAGGAGAGACAAGACACCTTTCGTCATGGAGAAAAGAGAAATGAATGCATTATTGTTCCCATCTAAGAAAAGAATATGCAAAGTCCCTGAAAAGAGTTTCAGGAAATCATGGCATACTTCCAAACCTTTAACATTACCAATTCAAAACTAATATAAAACGTATTATCAATTTCTAATCAATAAAATTCTGTAGGAGGTAATATAAATGGCAGATAAAGAAGAATACCATAAAGCAAGCGAGCTTGGTGAAACTCTCGAAGGAGAGCAGATAGCAAAAGAAGACATTAAGGACACACCAATTGTTGTGACTAATGTCGTTATGCTGCCAAGCTCATATAAGAAGAAAGCCAAGAAGGTCGACAGCGACGAAGACAACAATTACTGCATATTCCAATTCTTCAAGCATGGCGACAAAAAGAAAACAATGCTAAGGTGCACTGGCGGAGAAGTCCTTACAAAGAAATTCTCACTCGCTAAAGCAGAGAACAAGCTGCCTGCGCTTGGAAAGCTTGTCCTTACACCAACGAAAGATGCAAAATTCGAATACTGGGACTTCGTAGACGTTGACGCTGAATAAGACCAGCGCCAATCCTTTTTATTTTTTATTATTCTTATTCTAAGTATGAAGGGAATATATTTATTGCTGGCATTATCTTTATTGATAATTCCACTGGCTTCAGGAGCTGACTACATAACGTTTTATTCTGAGACCGGGACAGACACTTATGCACCGATGTATGTCAGCAATTACTCTGGCTGTTCGATGTACGCATCATGTTATTTTAATTATTCTTCTTACTCTACTGTAGAAAGTAAGTATTACTCTAACTATACTAATTTTCTCTATAATGTAAATAGTGCAGGCGGGACTAATGTTTTCTGCGGAGATTATGAAGCTGCGTCTTTAAGTGATTACCTTAAAGAATTTAGGATTTACCAAGACCTTACTGACGTAACTTATGTAACTTCTAACATATCTTGTCCTACAAGGAGCGATTACATTGTATATAACTTCACAGCTGTTGATTCTAACAATTACCTTACTAATGTCATGGCTTCTGACACCATCACAGTGTTAAACTCTTCTGTCATTGCTGGAAGAGAAATGTCAGCTGAAATTTATCCAGTCCCTTACTCGCAGACATACGGCGCAGGCACTGCAACTGACCAGCATAGGTATGTAATATTCGATTCTGGGTATGGCTACCCTGAAGTTTACATATACAGGAAAGCAATGGGATGCAACCCTACGCCTTACTTTGACATATCAGTTTACCAGTATGATAATTCATCTAATATTGATTATTACCTTCATGACACTTCAGGCATAACGTCAGATGAAGCTTACAATCTTACCTCAATTGAATTAATTAACAATACGCTTTATGTTCTCGATATGCGCTTCCATTGCTATACAGCTTATCCCGGAACTCCCATCTTTGGCAGCTATGGGTATATCAGGTCCCATGATTACACGCCTAATATACAATGCGGAAACTGGTCTGAGTGTGACAATGCGACAGCATCTATAAAACGTTACTGTGAAGACCTTAACGGAATCATCGACCCATATTACGAATATGAAGAATGCCCGGGAGCAAGTGAGAATGAATTTGACGATGACGCTTATCTTGGCTTCCACAACATGACAACAATAGATGTGCCTGTATGTGTTCCTGACTGGACTGTTCTTGGCTGCACTAACTATGTCGTTAACAAGTCAGTGTTAGTCCCTGCTAACTGGGACTTCACTGACATATTCACAATGGGATATGCAAATTATCCTGAAGGATTTACACCTTACCGCATGCGCGGATGGGTTGACCTTGGCGGTTATAAATTGCAGATGTGGAATACAGTCCCAAAACCTTATGAGGCTGTATACAACTGGTCTGGCACGAACCAATGGGAATGTGTAAACTGGACAGGCTGGTCTCCTTCATGGCTTACTCAGAATGTGTCAAACACCACGATGAGCGCTGATTACAATATTACATTCCCTGAAGAAAATATGAAAATGTGGTTTTCAATAAAGAAATGCGGCGACCAGCAGCTGCAGTATTCTCATGATGAATGCAGTTATTTCTTTGGTCTTGGAAGCTTAGGAGACTTATGCTATTCAGCTGACTGTGAAGATGCAGTAAAAGGCGGGTATAAATTCGGCATTTATGACTGGTCAACAGGAACTTACATTTATGAGTATGAAGGCACAGCGTACGACGACTGGAGGACGTATTATTTCGACCTCTCAGATGTAGGGCTTGTTGCTGGTAATACGTACAGGATTCAAGTCCAGACGTATGACCCTGATTATACCAATCAAGGCACTTGCATTGAACTTTGGAATTTCGGTTACGGAATATCCTCAGATGACTTTACATGCACAAGTTACTGCGACGACTTGACATATCATTACTATCAGGCAATAGTAAATGATAATGGGCTTTGCATACAAGAAGATACAGGATTTTCATCTACGTGCGTTCCTGACCAGATAGACCTTGACAATTATGAAACTTGCACGAGCTTCTGCGACATTAATGGCAATTATCATTCTGGTTCTAACGTAACAGGAATTTGCTTATGGACCTATGAAGAAGATTCTACTATATGCGAAGAAGAGCAGACAATATATGACCCTAATGTAGAACTCGGCGACGGGCAGGTATATGACTTGATTGAAAACCTTTCAAGTTTGTTTGGCATAATCAGCTTGGTCCTTGCATTGATATGCTTCAAGATGGCAGACAAGAACTCTGCGCTTGTTGTGCTTGGCATAATCTTTATGATAATATTCCTTATCAAATTCGGGTATTTAGAAACTATATACCTTGTGATAATACTTGCAGCAGCGGCAATAATATTTACTCGGTCCGTTGTTGATACTACAACTAAGTGATGCTCATGAAATATAACATAGTCATGTTCATCATCGCTTTTGCGGTGATTGTAACATATATCGGCGCGACGACTGGCGTACATGTAGTCGACAGCCCAGATGTTGATGAGCTCAGTGAAGGCAGTGAATGGACATTCATGTATGCACTTGCTGCATTCGATTCAGATTACCCAATTGTAAAACCGCTCGCATTAATACTTGGCCTTGCGGTTATTGCAATAATTGCATTATCGGTGTTGGAATGAAATGGATATTAATTACGTTACTGGCAATGATGACATTGACCTCTGGCATAGCTTCAGCAGTGTGTGAAGACCCTGACATATACCCTTCTGAGCCAACAATGCTATACTGCAGCAATGATACACTTGTAGCTGTGTATGAAGTATCCATTAATGATTCAATAAATACTACTATGTGCACTAAGTCAATAGACACATCATGTATTCATGGATGCAATAACATTACTTCATCATGCTACTCATTCGCTGATGAAGCTGCCGTAATGCCTAAGGCAATACCTGCGTTATTTATCATAGTAGGATTAATTGTCATGGTGATACTAATAAGAAAAGGTGTAATAAAATGAAAGATAATTTCGTTTGGGGGTTCATTTGCTTCATAATAGGTTTCCTTAGTTACATTGCAGGAAACTTTGCCGGAAGCTTTTATGTAATACAGCAAACCGGTTTCTCAGCAGTCGCAGTCGTCTTCATTGTCCTTGGAGTTATTTTCATTCTTGGAGAATAACTTCAGACCTTTTATTCCTGCCATATCCTTTAATGTATTGAAATGCTTCTCATATACATGCAATGAAGCAGCTATGTGCTCATACTTCCCGACTTTCAGGCCTGTTTCTTTCGCCACTTTCTTAAGAAGATAGCAGAACCATGGCATGTCGTAAGAAAGTCCATAAATCAGGTCATTTGAACGCATATAGACGACCGTATCGAGCATCCCGTTTCTCACAATGAACTGCTGCGAAATGGTGCAGACAAAATCCTTGACGTCATCATACTTGTGCCTTGGCTGGTTGTAATTTATTACTGCTTGCCTTGTATGGACATCTTTCTTAAGCCTGCTTATGCACCATTCAAGCTGTGATTTTCCTGACCACTTCTCGACCAGCGCAAGGAACCCATAATTACTGTTTACAGTCCCATTGCTGTCAGCAAGAACCTTCCACATCTTCGCATTCTTGCCTATCACATCGACGAACAACGAACCTGAAAGATACCAATCCATCTCTGCCTGCAGGTATTCATAACTCATTTTTCTTGATGGCAGTTTGCATACTGCTTCATTAGGGTTCTCAAGCGTTATGTGTACAGTCCCTGCAAGTTCTCTCGTCTTAAGCCCTCTCGCCAACCGCTCACTGTAAAATCCTTCAGCGACAAGCAGCTTAGACAGTTTCTTGAAAACCTCATCGGCATTCTTACCGCAGACGCTAATCATATTTCCATCACCTTAGCTATAAGATATTTTGCAGCTTCATAGGGAGTCAACTTATCTGTATTAATAAGTATTTTATTCTTCATAGGAGATAATGAAAACTCTTTCCCGTACCTGAACAGAATCTCTTCAATCTGCTCTTCATCTATGAACTCTCCATCAAACCTTTTCTTGACATTCTCAGGAGATGCTTCGACAAGCACAAGCACGAACGAAGACGGAAGCTGCTTTTCAACTTCATCCATGTAGATTGGATATGACTTCCTGAATATCGGACCATACACCCTCTCTGAAAATACGAACCTGTCGAAGATTATCGGCTCGACCATGTTCTCTGCCATGTTTAGCCAGTTATGGGCTACCCCTTCATACTGTTTCGGGTCGACCGGTGCAGAGAATTTCACGACCGGAGCGTAGACTTTATTTTCCTTAAAGAAATTTAAAAGAGAATTAATGAGGGATGTCTTGCCAGTGCAATCACACCCCTCTATGATGAACTGTGTCTTGAAAGGGTCCATCTCAATCAGCCTTTAATTACTGCTTTAAGTTCTTTTATGTAAAGTTTTTTAGGCTTCTGGAATCTTATCAAGTAAGATGGATGCTTGAATTTTATGACTTCTCTAGATGGGTTGATTATCCTTACATGGTTGAAAGCAAAGTCGCCCATGCAGATTATCTTAGCAGGCTTGTATTTTTCAATGTCTTTCCTAAGCTGCTCTACACCTTTAGAGATTACGTCAGCACT
>Ga0180432_10007231_pt1 | contig 14165 bp, 15 predicted proteins | sample SS_ome_10_FD_132414 | JGI IMG/M metagenome (GOLD analysis project Ga0180432, IMG submission 132414) | Hypersaline lake sediment archaeal communities from the Salton Sea, California, USA - SS_1_MS_2 metaG | ecosystem: Environmental > Aquatic > Non-marine Saline and Alkaline > Hypersaline >... | reverse complement strand
ATGTATGTGACCCTGTCCACCGTAAAGGAGTCATCAAAAGTGTCATCTGAATATTTCGCCGTGTCCCCTGGCTGCAAATACAGATCCGGCTGCGCGCAGCGAAGGTGCAGACTGCCGTCAATGAGCGCCCGGTAACTCACCCCGGTAAGCGTTGGTTTTCGCCACCGGAGTTACGGTCCGGTGGCCACTCAGCGTGACCGATTCGTTTCTCGCCCCTCGGTCCACTCGGATCTCCTCCAGGTCCACCGTTGTGAGTGTTTCGCGCACCGACTCCTCGCCGGATATCACCCAAGACATCTCTAATTTGAGGTCGCCGTTGCTGCGGGCGTTGATGCCGCTCAGATAGGTGTCAAGGTCCCGGACAACCACTTCCAAATATGTTGGGTCGCCGGAACGCAGTCGACCCTGAAAAGAGGTGACCGGGATCTCTAGGTCGGCCAGTTCATCGGCATCCCCGATGAGCGTGAGATAATACCTGGGGGAAGCTTTGTGTTGATTCTCTGAAAGCCACTCGGTCCAGTTGAGGCACTCGAACGCGATGGTCGCCGTTCCGGCGAGAGCTATGCTTCGGTCCGTCTCCCGGTCGACCGCTGCGGAAAGGGCTGCTCCCCCGGACAGTGCGCCCGAAACATTGTACGTCGCCTCCCCCGCGAGCGCGAAGGTGACCACGCCATCAGGGTTCAGCACCCCATCCAGGGTCGAGAAAGTTACGCCTGCAGTGACCGCAAAGGCCGCGCTAACCGAAATGGTGGCGTCCCATGTGCATAAGGAGTCAAAGCAGGTGTGGTATGTGGCCTTGATCCAAGCGTCGGATCTGGCGACCTGGGAAATGCGGACCTCGTCAATATCTCCGCTCCATGGGTACGACCCGCCTACCTGGGAACCGATATAAAGTGAGGAGTCTGTCGTGTTGGCCGTGCCGTCCGAGAGCGCAGTGCGTGACTCTTCGGCTGCGTCCTGGAATACGTGGACGTCTCCCGCTGTCGTGCCCTCCAGTGTCACCGCGTAGTGGTGCCAGTCGGAGTCCGCCTGCATGTTCAGATTGCCGAAGGTGGCCACATAGGTGAATAGCGCCACCCGAGCCGCCGTGCCACTGGCGCCTGCGTCAAGGCCGAAGCGGGTGCCATCACTGCTTGCGCCCATCGAAAAAACGAACGCATACGCGCTTAGTGTGTCGGCCTTGGCCAGAGCCTCGAAAGTGCGATTGGCAGATCCGGAGACCCCAATATTAGAGTCCGAAACGATACGGTCTCCAGAGCCCGTGAAGGAGATAGCGTCTCCGACCTGGCCTGAGACCAGGTCCCCGGAGACCAAACTGTTAGGAGTGGCAGTGTTTTCGTTGGACGTGGAGTCCAACATGCACCCGGCCCCTCCGCTTGGGTCCTCGGCGAGGTGATATACCGCGAGAAAATCGGAGTCCCAGACACTCTGCGCAACTGCATCGCCGGTGTCCCCGACATACGTCGTGTTGTCCGACTGCCCAGAGTCATAGTACAGGTAGATAGTCGTGTCCGCGCCGGAAGCGATGCTTGGAACCTTAACCCAGAGCCACGCCTCTCCAGCCACCGTAGAAGACTCGGTGCCATCTCCGCCATTGTAGAGATCCGCAACCTCTGTGGCGCTCAGAGCCTTGGAGTAGACTCGGAAGTCGTCAATAACTCCATCAAATTTATCACCCTTGTCGTGCTTCGCGCCGAGGACGGAATCGTTGGAATCGGAGCTTATCGAAGTTGTGCCCTCATACGCTGTGTCCTCTGCCCCTGCGGCGTACAGGGCGAACCCCTGGCCGGGATCGTATACTAGAACAATGTGGTGCCAAGAACCCGTGCCGAAGGTGGCTGTGGACTGGATTATGTCAGAGCCACTACACCACACGTCTATTGTATCTGGATCAGAGCCATCCGAGAACCAGATGGCAAGTTGCGCCTCTCCACGTAGGGTAAGCAGGCGCGCGGTGGATGCTATACTGTCCGGCTTGAACCAAAACGCGATGGAGAAAGACCGGTTTCCATCAAATAGCCCGATACTGTTCGGGAGATCAATGTAGGTAGACCCGTCGAAGTCTATCCCGGCGCTGATTTTTCCGGTGGTTGTGGACTCGGAAGTGTAACTGTTGGCGCCGTTGGAGAGCGTGCCAGTGTGCCCATTTCCTGTGGAGTCTGTTACGTCGGACGAATCAGCGTTGTCATTGAGTTTGTAGTGAAGCTCGAGATCCCCGGTTGCTGAAAACTTTTCGATCTCCACGTAGCATTCCGTCGTTCCGTCGTCCGTCGTGACTGCGATCTTCTTTCGGTTTGCATCCGTGGTGAGCTCATCAAGGATCGCCGAGACATCCACGTCCCCGATCCCAGACGCGGTGGAGAGATAGAGAAGCACGGGAAAATCGGAAAGCGCCGCATCCACCTTCGATGAGTCGACGGTGATCTCGTATCTATTCGCCCATGTGCCAAGCCAGCCCATCCGCCCCTCTTTAACTGCTGCTTACCGTGATGGTCACCGTGATTTTGAGTGTGTCATCATCCTCGACAGCCTTAGAGGCCGCAAACTGCGCCGCGCCGAACAAGGTGGCCGTTGCCGCGGTGTCGCCCTTTGTGTTGTCGCTCACCAGCGCCGCGCCATATATGGTTTCGCTGGTAGACATGGTGAACGTCGCTTTATTTGCGGAGTTCGTCATGCTCTGGCTCGCCGCTGTCGCTTCGGTAAATGCCGGCCTGTTGGCCTCGTCGTAATTCGAGCTCTCCGTGTACCCAGGAGTCGCGTACGTGTCACCCGCGGCCACCGTGTGATCATCGTTGAAGAGCGCGATGTACCAGGTCCCGATCTGCGAGGTCCCGTGGAACATGATATCCAGGAGCGCGTCTAAGCCTTCGTTTGTCACCAAATTGTGGTCCACCGTCACGTCGGCCGACCAGGCACCGGCGCGAAACGAGCTCCGCCTCCAGTGCTCGACCTCCCAAAGGCTTCCGATCTTCAATTTTTCTTTCATTATGAACTCTCCGTCTCCGATGATTTGATGAGAAATGTGACTCTCACGGGGTCCTGGTCATAACGGTACGAATCGATGGCCCCCAGAAAACACCCCTCCCGGCAAGAGAGGACAAACTCAGTTTCGTCTTCGATGAGGTCCCTTAAGGTCTCCCGGTCCGCGACCGGCATATCGTGAGCCACCACCGTTATCGCCCGGTCCCCGTGCGAGTACCCCAGGTGCGATATCACAGAGCCGCCATCCAGCGTCGCAAACCGCGAGACCCTTGGCAGCATGGCGCCGTAGCTTGTCCCGGGCCCCTCTCTTATTTTTATTTGTCCATCAGCGTTCGATGTCGTGGTTGATATGATGATCATGACGCCCCCAAAAGGAAGCTCGCGCCTTCCTCGGTCGCTCTCACCTGAATCCGCTCCAGGATCTCCCACATGAAGGCCTCAAGGTGAGGCTGAAGGCCATCGCCGGTGATCTTGATAAGCGCCTCGCCTTTGTCGTAATACCTCTTGCGCGACTCCAAAAGGTCGGTCTGCGCCTCGATGTTCTCCCGCTGCGCCCTGGCAAGCTGCTTTTGCATTTTCAGTTGATCGTCCAGGTAGGCTTCGGCCGCGTAGGAGTATTTCCCCTCCTTCTGGAGGTCGGTCAGTTCTTTAAGGGCCGAGGTCCCGGCGCCGGCCGCCGCGTCGAATATGCCGGAGACCGACCGGCTCATCTGCTCGGAGGCATCCCGGATCTCCTCGACCATGCTCCTGGCTGTGGCCTTGAGCTTTTCCTCGGCCGCGTCCTGGACTCCGCCCTCGCCTCGGATGTCGTCCACGATGGAGCCCGCCACATCTTTTAGCTGCGACTCGACCTCGCTCGACAGACTGGCAAGCGCCCTCTTGACCTCCTGCGTCCCCTGCTCATCGAGGACCGGCTTGACAGTGACCTCGGCGTCCTTGTCGAGCATGCCGTGTATCTCATCGACCAGGCCCTCCACGTCGTCTTTGGCCGTGAAAAAGGCGCCGCCTATCTTGTCAGCCATGTCAACGGACCTGTCAGCCGCCACGCTCGTTGTGTCCGTGAGCCTCCCCATGGCCTGCTCAAGGCCGTTGATGGCCTGCTTGGAGTTCTTCCCGACCTCCTCCTGGAAGCTCGCATTCATAATGTCGAGCTCGCGCCGGAAGTCTGCAATCCCATCGTGTAAGCCGTCCAGGCCAGGGACGATACCCGAGAGCTTTTCAGGAATGAAGGTGACTGCCCGGGTAAAATTCACAACCAACTGCGCCATGCGAGAAAAGACGATCTCCAAATTGTTCCAGGCGAAGCGCACGCTACCGGCCACCGCGTTATACACGCGCTCGATGTCGGCGCCGCTTTTTTCTATGGCGATGAGCGCAGTGCCAATTTTGACGCCGGCCTTAGCCACCAGCTCGGCCGCGCCCAGGAACTCGCCGGCCGCCCGCTGGCTCGCAGCAACTAACTCATTGAAACGGCCCACCCCCTCTCGGATGGAGTCCCACACGGGGTCCAGGTACGCGACCATGCCCTGCGTCACGCGCACCAAGCTTGTGATGGTGTCAATCACCGCCTGCAGCGCGTCGCTCAACCCCTCTGTGCTCCGAAGGTCAATCCCATCGAAAAGCTTCCGGAATTGGTACGTGAGGTCGTCCACCGCACCAACCAGGTCCGACCAGTCCACCGAGTCGAAGGCCTGGGGCAAGTTCCGCGCGATGGAGTCCATGGCGGCGGTGATGTCGTCCGCAAACTGGTCGATGGCGCTGAAGACGTCGCCGAGAGACTCGGTGTTTATTTCTCGTCCAATGGCGCGAATAATGTCCCGCGCCCCCTCCGTGACCCCGACCGCTGCCGGAGAGAGCATGTCGCCAATGCCCAAAAACACCCCCTCAAGAGCCGAACGGAGACTCCTCATGGCCCCGCCCATGCCGCTTTCCATTTCAGCCGCGATTTTGGAGGTGACCCCGCCGAGCTCCCCGATCTTGTCTTCCAGGCCTTTGACCGCGTCGCTGCCCTGATTCAGCAGCGCCGCCATTTGCGGTCCGCCTCTTTTACCGAAGATCTCCACCAGAGTCGCCGCCCGGTCCGCAGGGTCCTGGATCTTTGCCAGGCCGACCGACAACTGATCCATGATCTCGGTGAACGGCCGCAGGTTCCCTGCAGAGTCCTTGACTTGGACGCCGAGGGACCTCAAGGCGTTCGCGCTGTCCGCAAAGTCGACCCCAAGGGCGGTCGTGTCCACCCCGAGTTCTTTCATGAGCTTGCCGACATTGCCGGCCGGGGCGACCAGCGCCAGGAGGATGTTCCGAAGAGAGGTCCCGCCCTTCTCAGCCTGATATCCAGCGTTCCCAAGGATCCCCAGTATGGCCGCGGTCTCCTGGAGCTCAAACCCAAGACCCTTTGCCACTGGCCCGACGAATTTGAATGCTTGCCCTAACTGGTCGAGAGACGTGTTGCTGTTCGTGAAAGTGGCCGTCAGCACGTCGTTTGCAGACGTGAGCTTGTCGACCTCAATGCCGTAGCCGGCCATAATGTTTGTTACGATGTCCGCTGTGTCGCCCAAGTCCATGCCGGCGGCCTGCGCGAGGTTTAAGACCTCCGGGAGGGCCCCAATGGACTCGGCAACATCGAAGCCCGCCAGCGCCAGGAACTGGAGGCCCTGAGCCGCCTCAGTTGCCGTGTACCTGGTGGTCTCCCCCAGGTTTCTCGTGAGCTCGGTCAGGCTTTTGTATTCGTCCTCATTGGCCCCAATCACGCCCTTGACCTTGAGCATCACATCTTCAAACTCGGCAAACTTTTTGATTGAATAAGCGGCGGTCGTGACGGAAAGAGCCAAAAGAGCCGCATCCGCTTTTAGAACTCCGTCGCCCAGCCTGGCGAAGGGGTCCGCAACCCTGCCGATGGCGTCTTCCAGTTTACCCATGCCGGTCGAGATGCCGGAGATGGTCTTGGAGATCCTGTCGTCACCCTGGAAGATGATCGAAACGACTCTTTCAACGTTGGTTGGCAAGGCTTGATCGCTCCTGATAGTAGCGCCCCCAGATTTCCGATTCCAGGGGCGTCAAGTGATCATACGGGAAGAGGTCTGGGATCACTTCGTAGAGGAATCGGTGGACACCCCCTCCAAACCCGCCTCCGGCGCAGAGTGCGAGGGCGCTTCGCACCCGGGGGTCCCGCCAGAGGCGCTCGATTCCCCCGGCAAGAGGGGGCCGTGGCCTGTGAGCTCTAAAACCTTATTGGTGAGCGCGTAAAAAGTGACCGGGAAGTGGCGCGCCAGGCGGACCGCCTGGCTTTTTGTGATTGCAGGTGCGACCGACCCCACGACCAGGAGGTTGTACCGACGAACCAAATCGTCCGGGGTTTTTTCGGACGATCCCAGCGCCGCCATGGCCGCGTCCGCTTTCTCTTTCGCGTTCCCGGAGACTTTTTTCAACAACTCAACCAGTGCCTTGTTTGTGTTGACCGCCGCGTTCGCCTCGGCAACCTGCCGACCCTCCAGGCCCCGGACCACCCACACCGGGTCGTCCCCTTCCGCGAAAAAGGCCGCGAGCTCAGGCACGGGAATCGACTCTTCCCTGGGCTTAAATTTTGTCGACTCGAATTTGCTCAGATCAAAGGTCATGCCTCCCCCAGATAACCGAGACAGTTAAGCAGGCGCTCCATCTTCGGCGCGTGCCATGGGTCCAAGCGCCGCCACTTGGCCGGGTCCTTTCCGACCCGGTGAGCGCCGATCGGTTGCGGCGGATAAATATCTGCGTGGTCATCGCCCGGGAAAAACGCCGGGTACTCACTCCACCGATGCAAAAGTTCCAGGCCGCAGGCTTTAGCAATTCCCGCCTGAAGCTCGTCTGGGTGCTCCACAAGGTCTTCGTATTTGAGGGTCCGGACCGCATCCCCGAGGGTGACCATCTGATGGATGGACTCGATCCACCGGACAGGCGGTGCGTACTCGCTTTCGACCACGTCCCTGCCGTCCCGGTAAATGCAAAGGGTGAGCATGTCATCCCGAGCGCGGATCAATTCAAGCTGACGCTGACCTTCTAGGGGCGGGAGGCAGTTTGAAAAAAGCGTCCGGATGGTCCTCTTCCCGACAAGAATTTTTCCGTCCGCCGGTGGAGGCATGTCCACAAAGAGATCCAGGGACACCTCGTGAGGGATAACCTCCACGCCGTCGAAGGCGTGAAAGAGGCGGCGGAGCAGAGTCGTACCGCTCCGCGCGCAGCCCACTATGAAAATGCGGTCCGGCATAAGCCCCCTTAGCTTGAGAACTCCGCGCTCACGGACTCAGCCGTTACCGTGCACGCAGCCTGGATCTGGTCGCCGGCAGGGAACGTCCGAGAGACCCCGAGAGTCCCCTGTGTGAGAATGTATGCGCTCTCATCCTCGTCCGGGTAGAATTTGACCGTGATTTTTTCGTTCTTCTCACTAAGCAGCGCGTCCGTCACGCCGTCGTTAAGCATGGCGGTGAAGGACCCCTGCCCAAGACTTTTGGATGTCGAAGCGATGGTCTTGCGGTAAATTTGCTGCGAAGACACTGAGTGCGCCTCTTCAGCCGGCACAAAATCCACTGCCTTCCCAAGCTCGATAAAGGTCGGCGTGTAATACTGGATATACACCGGCTTCGCCACGCTGCCGGTATGGATCGCAGGCAGCGCCGAATCAAATTTAATATGGGCATTCTCCTCGGCCGAACTGTCCGCCTGCTCGCCGTCTCCAGTGTTATTCTCGGTCCAGGATGGATAGTCCGACCGCTCCGTGTGAGTGCCGACCACCTGGTAAATCTCGCTCGACGCCACGGCGGCAGAAGTGGACGAGGTGATGCGGATTTGCCCGACCTCTACTGACTCAACCGGAATCAGCGGCGGCCCCCCTGCGCCATCCCGGGTGCTAGAGAAAGATGTGTCCGCGCTCACGGTCCCCTTGACCACCGCCATGGACCCGTCCGAGGCCATGGTGACCGAGTAAACACATGCCCTGCTCGCCGTGGTGGGCCTGGTGAAAGTGGCCGTGGTAGCCGTCACCGTCTGCAAGCTCCCCTTGGAGTAGGCGGTAAACGCGGCGACAGTTACTTTGTCGTCGTCCGCATGAGTGCTGAGGACGTTTCGTCCGGACACAATCCCGTTTGGCCTGACATCCGGCGTGTACCCGGACTTGCCGCTCCAGAGAGTGCCGGCGGTGAATATCTGCCGGTCCCCCGAATCGGTCATGGCCGTGTAGGATGTGAGGGTTCCGGCTCCGGACTCGATTTCGATTTTTGCATTTTCAGCGGTTGGCATTTTTAGATCCTCCGTTTTTTACTGGTTTGTCCATGACGCTCCAGCGGCTGCAAGATCACTCGATATGGATTCACGCTCTGCGGCAGCTTTCTCCGCCGGCAAAGCACCGACTGCCTTTTTGTGGCGCTCAAGGGCCCCCGAGAGCTCCTTTGCCAGGCACGCAGCGGAGCGCCGCATGACGAAGGCATAGCTCGCTTGGTTTAAGTGATAGCAAAAGCGGTTTCCCAGATCAGACGGGTCTCGCATCAAGTGCTCGTAGATGGCCATGTATCGGCGGCCTCCCTCAATCTGGAGGTCCGGTCGGTCCATCCATTCGCCGTAGAGCACCAGGTCATAGGCAATGTCGAGATCGTTGGGGATATCCTGGATGGCGAGGGTCAGCCAGCGGTCGGCCTCTTTCGGCTCGCCGAGCTGCACCCCGCAGTGAAACAGGATGTGATATATGGAGGCATTGAACTGAGGCTTCCCCCGCATGTTCTCCACGTACTTCCTGCCGTGTCGAATAGCCGCCTCCGGTTCGTTCCGTTTCGCCTTCTGATGCGCCAGGTAGAAGTATCCCATGTGGTGGTTACCGGGAAGGTCCTGCATGATGATCTCCTCGGTCCGGTCGAGCTTCTTGCACATCTCCTCCGGCGGGAGGTCATAGCCAAAATGGCGCAGCGTGACCCCCTGCAAAAGCGCCAGGTTTTTCTCGCCCTCATTTAGCGTCAGTTGGTTGTGATAATCGCTCACCCACTTGGGCTTCCGGTCCCGGCGGTACAGGCGCACCGACGAAAATGTAACGTCCACATCCTCGCCCTTCATGTCTTCCACCATCATCACGCCACCGCCGATGTTCGGCGGCATCCGCCTGAGCATGTCGAGCAAATACTCCCCACCCTCCAGCACCTCATCGGCGTCGATAGATAGCACCCAGTCACTAGTCGCGTGGCCGGTTGCCTGGTTCCTGGCTTTGCAGAACGACTTTTCCCACGGGTGCTCAAATATCTTGGCACCGAACTCGGCTGCGATCTCCATGGTCCGATCCGTTGAACCCGTGTCCACCACCACGAGCTCGTAGTCCCCGATCTTCGTCAAGGACTCGAGGCACCGCCTGAGGTTTTTCTCCTCGTCCCTCACGATCATGCAGACAGACAGGGAGGGTGGAGAGGGCGGGGTGGTCCAGGTCCCACCCTCTCCGGCAGGAGAGGTCTCAGCATGAAGGGTGTTCGGTGTGATGTCCGACATAAATATCCTTATGGCTGCGAGTAAGGGTTCCCCGACAGCACTCTGTAAGTGATTGCAAAGGTGGCTTCGGTTCCCACCGTGGTGTCCTCGCCGGCCGGGTAAGACTCCGTCCCGCCTCCGGTGTAACGTATGTCGTCGGCCAGGCCTCCGGTCCCGCCTGTCTCCGGGGTCTCCCTGCTGGCCGTGCTCGCCGTGGTCGCCACGTTGTTTTGCTCGCTGATATTCAGGTTTTCGCCGTTCTGAAAGGTGCCTGACACCCGCCGCATGGTGATCGTGCCGGCCGCGTCCCCATCGGCCCAGGCTCCGGTCGAAAGCGACACCGAATCCACGAGGCCTGTCGCGCCACTAGTGGCGCCTGTCACCGTGTCCCCGGGCTCCACCTGCTCGGTCCCGCCGCCGGTGAACGAGATGGTGTATTTTCGGGCCGTCATGCACTCGATCACGTCCCCCAGGAGCTGCTCTGCCACCTCGGACGGATCCGAGCTCTCAAATTTCTGGAACGCTTGGACCGACACATCCATCACATAGGCGTTGTTGCCGTACTCGCGGCTCGCCTCCTCCGGCCTGGGGAACAAGGCCACGCAGGGGGTGTCGTCCGGGTCCACTAGGGGGCGCGCTCGAAAAACATGGAGGCCGGCAGATGTGTTATACCCGCGTGTGGTCCGCATCTCCTCCAAACGGGTGATCAGCGCAGAGATGATCTGCTCTCGGATCGTGTCGCTCATACCTTGCTCAATAGATAATCGAGTTCATGTGCGAAATTCTTGTCCAGGCGTGCATTCGCTTTCTTCTGAATGCTCCGCATGCGGTCCTCGTTGCTCATGATGTCCGGCACCGCAGGGCCCCAAAGCTTTTTGATCGGCAGCCGGTATCTCCTTGGGAGCGCGCCATACGGGAAAGTCCTCTTGTGCGGCCGGGTCCCGACATGCCTTTTAAGCGAGCCTGTCCGCCAAAAGACCTGCTTTCCGCCGCCCTTTTGGCCATAGCGAATAAAGGCGTGCTCTATGAGCTCCCGGGGCCGGCCCTTCTTGACCTGGACCGTGACCCCCTTTCGTGTCTGCCGCGCGCCGAAGGCAATCAAGCTGGTCCCGTACTTCTGCCTACTCCGGACGGCCGCCCGCAGGTCACGCAATGTCGCCTTTTCGACGTACATGGTTTTTCGGACCACGGTGGCGGAAAGGTTGACCTCCTGGCGAATTTCCTTGACAGAGTCCGTCCGCACGCCGGCAAGTGTCTTGTTGGTCGCCCGCATAACCACGCGCCGAGAGCCGTTCTTTACCCCCGCGAGCAGCCCCTGGGCCCTCAACCACTGCACCTGGTCGAGCTTGATTTCGATTCCAGCTTTAGCGACCCCGGCAGACGGTGAGTAGGCGGCCATCTAGCTACACCTCCCTCACGGTTGCCTTGATTGTGTTTTTGTCCCACTCGTCCACTGAAAGCACTTCATAGGTGCTCGAGCCCACGATAAACAAGTCCCCCCGCTTGGGGCGCCCGACCTGACTGTAAAGCGCCGTGATGGCGATTCCCTGCTCCCACGCCTGGGCGTCCAGGCCTGCCGGTTGCATTTGCAGGATTTTGTGTACCCACGCCTTGCATGAGACATCTGCCAGGCTCGTCCCCGACATGGGACGGTAGGTGGCGTCATCCCACTCCTGGGCAATATCGCTCGCCGCCTGGCTTATGATGTCCGATGCACCCATCAGTCAACCTTGTCCGCGCTCGCGCAGTTCATCTCTATGACGTGGTAACCGCGATGTGTGGACGGAGTATAAATGGCCCGTACCCGAACGCTCTCTCCGAGTGCGGCAGGGATTGATGTGACACCCGCTGCGAACCCGCCGCTACTAGGCGCATGAGTGGTCCCGGAGGCAAGGTTTTTGAACCCCTGGTCCTTGTTAAAGAGGATGAACCCGGTGGGGCCCGTGGCAGCCGAGAAGTCCCACTCGCGGCCATGGAGGTCTTCGGTCACATCCACCAGATACACGGTCTCACCGGACGCCGCTGGGGCAGTCGGGCACCCTGCGTTCGGGATCCCGCTCCCGGGGGCGCTATACGGCGTCGCCCCGGAGGGATCCCCTGTACCGTTTGCATAGCTCGGGTGCGAAGTCTCGACCAGAAAATGAGCGTAGGACTTGAGGTTCGCCTCGCTCACGAACCATCCGCTGTTACCGCTGGTCGCGTCGGTCCCCCATGTAATTGTGCCGGTGGCGCCCGACAGCACCGCCGTATTCATGGGCAGGTTTTCGGTCGAGCCCTGGACATTGAGGTTGCCCTTGACCAGCACATTCGTGAAATAGCCGTCGTAGTACACCGACAAAACCGGCACGGCCATGATCAGCGCCAGCAAAGCCACGCTTGCAATAAGAGCCCATTTACGTCTCATTTTTTGTCTGCTCCTTTTTCTTCGCAGGCTGCTTGGCCTGCGGCGGGTCGGGCACGCGCTCGAATCGCTGCCGCCTGCTATTGGCTACCAGCTCCCTGCCGACCTGGTCCGGGTACTCCTTGGTCTCCCCCCGAAGGTGGGGGCCAAATCCAGCAACCCCCACCTTTTCACGAGGGCCCAGGTATTTGACTTTCATGGTTCCCCCCGCCATCAGGTCAGGATGGTGTCGTAAAACAGGTAGCCGGCGTCTGCCGAGGTCACCTGGGCGTCAAAATTCTCCGAGGCCTCGATCACCCACTGTTTTTGCGGGTCTTCCCACCAATACCGGACACTCCGGTAAGTGTCGGCCGCGATGGTGCGGGACTCCTGGCCCGCGTCTCCGTTCCACTCGAAAATGTATCCGGCAGTGGGGTCCATGAGGGCCGGGTTGGGGGATACATACCCGAGCCAGCACGCACCTTTTGTGGCTGTGGTTTCCCAGAGATCCACGGCGTTGAAGTCCGTCCCGGCCACCACCTCCTCGGCGTCCGAGTAAATGGCGCCGCCGATAAGCACGCGGTCCAGTTCGAATAATTGCGCCAGGGTTTGGGTCGTCACGTCCGCCGGCGCACCCTGGGTGCCTGTGTACTTGATGCGGTCGAGAATACTTGAGTCCTGCTTGATCTCCTTCAGCGTTTTGGCATCCATGACCATGGTGTTCGGGTAGCGGCCGATAAGTTGCCGGATAGTCTCCTTCGCGTCCAGGACGTCCGCGATGAACGTGTTACTCTCGCCGGCGGCCCAGCCGCCTTCGGCGTCGTTGGAACTGGTCCAATTGGCTGACGTGCAGCACAACGTGGAGACGATGTATTCTTTCTCCAGCAGGATTTTGTCGGTGGCGTAGGTGACGCCGGTGACCCATGGCTGGAGAGCATCGTCGGCGTTGTTGATGAGCTCAACAGGCACCGGGTGCGCCATGGCGTATTCGATGCAGTTGTATTGAGTGTCGGAAACCACGTAGCCGCCTCTTCGGGCCGCGCCTCCTGGCCCGCGAACACCGGCGTCCCTGCGAAACCAGGCTCCTTTGGTAAAGCTGTAGAAATAATCGCTTTGCTTGCGGACAGGCACATGCGGGAATACGAGATCCGCAATGTAAAGTCCGTTGCGGTAGGCGACGCTGATGTTGCTGAGAGTCGCGTCCCTATGTGCGCTTTTAGGGGTCGGTTGCATTTGTCATTACCTCCGTCCAGAGTTGATAGATTTAGGACACCATCAGCGTGTCGGTGGTGAGGAGCACCGTGATCACGTCGTTCTCGGCTCCTGCCGCGGTCAGCGCGATTGCCCGTACATTGTCGTAGTCGGTGTCGGCCGCGTCGCCCTTGCCGTTGTCCGAGGCGCCCACGTACTCGGCCTTGATTTTGCTGCCGACAGAAATCGAGGCGTTCATTTTCAATTTGCTGATTCCGGTCACGCGCACCACGGCCGTCTCGCCGCTCTCCGGCGCATTCTGCAGGATCCCGACAGGAAACTCCGTCCCCCCGTCCATCAGGTCCACCGTGGTGTCGCTGGCGAGATGCACAAAACAGTACTGGTAATCGGACAGATCCTCGGCTGCGGCGAGGCTGATATCGATGCCTTCTCCGGTGTATGCCATTTTTATTTTCCTCCGTGGTCTTGGCCGTCAGGCCTGGTTTAGTTCGGCAGCCTGCTCTCGGCCCAGGCGCTTGCCAGTTCAGGGTTTCGTTTGCACGCCATGGAGCACGCTTGTGCATATGACACCTTTTCGTCCTCCATGATTTTTCGTGCCGCCTCATCGAGCCTCAAGTCCGCGGGCCTGGTGTCCTCCGGTTCGGGTTCAGCCGGGGCCTCCTGCCCCAGCGACTGCGGGGCCGAGTCTTCGAGGTCCTGGAGTGCCTGCTGCTGTTTGGCTACGGCCGCCTCAAAAAAGCCCTTGTAGGCGGCTTCCAACCCAAGGCCTTTTTTCACGGCATCGATCTTGGCCTCCAGGGCTGCGTTTTCAACTCCCAGGATTCCGGTGACGCGCTCGCGCTCCTCAGTCCTTCCGGCCTTGAGGCCTTCCTCCCGGCCTCGGTCGAAAGCGGCCTGGTCGATCTGGGCGAAAAGATCGGGATGCTTCTCTTTCAGTTCGTTCAAATTCATTTCGTGATCCTCCGTGTCTATTGTTTTATTTCTAGATATAGTGACAGGGACCCGTTCGCCCTGATCCGAAAGAACGATGGCCGCGGTGTCGCCGTCGGCGCCCAAGGCCACAAAAGAAACCTCGCCCACCAGAGACTCGGTCCAGATCTCCGCCGGGCCCTTT
>Ga0180432_10007230_pt1 | contig 14168 bp, 18 predicted proteins | sample SS_ome_10_FD_132414 | JGI IMG/M metagenome (GOLD analysis project Ga0180432, IMG submission 132414) | Hypersaline lake sediment archaeal communities from the Salton Sea, California, USA - SS_1_MS_2 metaG | ecosystem: Environmental > Aquatic > Non-marine Saline and Alkaline > Hypersaline >... | reverse complement strand
TCAACGCCCGCGCAACATCCAGAACAGCTCTCTCGATCCTCAGGTCTAGAGACCGGGACCCAGCGGCATGACTCACCCCAGCGCGATCTGTGCGGGCAACACGCTCAACGCCCGCGCAACATCTGCACCGCACGACCGTTGTCGGAGCAACTGAACACGACCACGCCGGTGTTCCCCTCATTGGATACTGTCACGTGCAGATCCGTTAGGGAGATGTCCTTCCGAGCCAGTGCTTCACTTATGCGGCACAGGAATCCCGGGTAATGAGGAAGTTCGACCACCACCACATCTCTCTCCTCAATGGCGAACCCTGCCTCTCGCAGTGCGTCACGAGCATAGGATTGAGATGTCGCAAGCAGACGGAATCTGGCCTCCTCGCTATCTGCATCCAGTGCGATCGAAAGGAGATTGATACCCATATCACCAAGCAATCGACTGATCTCGGCAAGAAGACCGGTTCTGTTCTCTGTCTCTACGATGATCTCTGTGCGCAGCTGGGCGTCCAGCATGCAGCTCACTCCCTCCGCGGTCCGTTGCGCGCCAGTACAATACCCTTTGAGTCGAGCAACCAACTCCAACGAATGACCGAACAGGTCAAGACATTTGGCTCATCCACGGGAAGCTCATGAATCGGATCACCCGCGGGTCAGACCAATGTCATCTTCGAAGCACGGGCCGGTCCTCTGTCGAAATGGCCTCAAAGCCTATCCTGTCAACAAATGCAGGCCTGTGCGAGGGGAATCAGGACAGCAACCGTTGTTGTCGCTGTCCTCATCGGTATCTGTTTGCCGGCAGCTTCCGCTGTGGAGATCTCGGTTCTCTCCACCGCCAAAGAAGTGGCTCCCGGTTCGTTCGCCACGCACGTCTTCGCCGTAGCCAACGATGCCTCCTCCACCGAAACATTCATCCTCTCATTCGATGCGCCGCCGGAGTGGGGAGTTCTTGGAGCTCCAACCTCGATCACTATTGGTGCTGGGGGTGAGGAAACGCTGTTCGTCACTTTCACGCTCCCGTCCGGCGCACTCGCTGGACAGTACACCGTGATCTTGACCGCCACATCCGAGAACGATCCGACGGCCACTGCGACATCTACGGCAAGCGTGATCGTGACCCCTACGCGCGAAATCGAGCTGCTGCCACCGATGGGAGCCAGTGTTACACCGGGGGATGCAATCGAATACGAGTTCGTTCTAATCAACGGAGGCAATCTCCAGGATTCGTTCTCCATCAACGCTACCTCATCGAAGGGGTTCCCTATTACAATCTCCACACGAGCTGTCCCCCTGGCACCACAGGAGCGAGTCACGATACACGTTCGCATGGATGTCGCCGCTGGAACGGCTCCAGGGCGTGACGTCCTCACGCTCACCGCAACCTCAACGCTGTATGATGACGTGGAGGTCGACGCTGTCGTCTTCACCAACATCCTTCCACCGGGACCCGACCAGGTCAGCAGAAACTTGATGGAGATCCTTCCCGTACGGATTCGACTGTCGATGGACAACGATGTATTCACGGACGAGTTCTCCAGTCGGCTGACGTTTTCCACATCTGGGCAAATCCTCGGCGGTTTCTTTTCGGCGAACATCAATCTGTCAGATCCTCTGGGACCTGATCCGCTCGAAATCGGATCGTTCTCGATCCTCTACCGGCGGACTCCTGCCACCTACGCTATCGGCAACGTCTCGCAACGGCTGACGGAACTCATACGGCTCTCATGCCGTGGCGGTTCGCTCATCATCGATGAGGAGCTGTTTGAGCTCTCGGCTATCGGAGGAGGTTCCAACGATGAGACACGGTTTGCAGGCCGGCTGACACTCGGGCCGGACGTGGCGAATTTCGGGGTCGCATACCTCGGGATCCGCGATCCAGCCCCGACGTACAAGGCCGTATGGAGTGCAACGGCAAACGCCGAGCCACTTGAGGATTGGACAATCCAGGCCGAGGCTGCCCTCGGAATCGATGGGGCATTGTCCAGTCGTGCTCTCTTCTTCAACACGGAGATCAATACCTCAGGGCTGTTCTTCAGCGGGAGTGCATTCTCGGTCGGAACGCATTTCCCAGGCTCTCGAGCCGATTCAGCGGGGATCGAGGTCTCGTACCGCCTGCGCCTCAAGGCCCTATCCCTCAGCATGTCGCTCGAGCATGTGTGGGACAATGTGATCCGCGACCCGCTCTCGGACACGCTGATCCGCGATGATTTGGGGATTAACCTGACGACAACGCCACTGCAGGACGGCCCGACGCTCGGGACAACCATCGAATTCACATGGGATCGCTACCCGGATGTGGGTATCAAGAGCGATATCGATACGCTCGTTGCGGTGAACCTGACGGAAACGAGCGGCGTCTTTCCGTATGCATTCACGGGCAAGATCACCGACCAAATCGATCATGTCGTCGGCACGCATGTCCGCCGATCGACCTTCAGTGAGGGCGCTGGAGTATCTGTGGATTCGTTCTACCTATTCCTCCAACTTACGCAAGAAGAGCAGGTCGATGTGGTCCACGATCTCGTGCTATCCTCATCCTCGGATGTCTCGTTTCGATTCCGTCCGGAGGGCGCCTTGCACGAGGCATCGATCACATTCCGGAACACGGTGGACGAGTTCGATTTGTCAGCATCAATTCAGATCGAATTCGTCGAGAATCTCGATATCGTATTCGACGGATCGATTTCGTGGGACCGCGTCGATTCCGACTCCATCTCCTTCGGCTGGGGCATCAGCCTGAATGCCGACATCGATATTCCCGCGCCGTTCCTTGTCACCAAGGGGCAAATCGAAGGACGTGCATTCATCGATCGGGATGGTGATGGAATCTATGGCCTCGAGGATCATCCGCTTGGAGGAATCATCGTTGTAGCAGATGGCAGCGAGGCCTCGACAGACAGTGACGGTTACTTCCGCTTCACTCCGCGCTATCCGGAAGCGTACACGCTGACTACACGTCAGCTTCCTGCCCGTGCGACTGCCGGCGAGCCGATCATCGTCGAACTTGTCTCCGGGCGGACGATCTGGGCTGATATTCCTCTGACGCCGGTCGTCGTAATCACCGGGAGGCTGTTCGACGATCAAGATCGGAATGGCATCCAAGACGCTGAGGAAGGAGGCCTCGCACAGGTCCGCGCCCTTCTGAACGGCGAGACCGGGCTCGTCGCGGATGTGTATACCGACTCCTCTGGACAATTCGCGTTCCCCGGAATCCCGCCAGGCCGCTACACCATCAGCCTTGACATGGACACTGTTCCGGATCGATTCGTCTTCACGACTGCCGAGAAGATAGCGTTCGACATCGCAGCTACAGCACCACCCCCCATTGCATTCGGTGGGTATGTGCGTCCCCGTGAAGTCATCATCACGTTCCAACCACCGACGGCCGATTTCAGCTACTTGCCCGAGGCACCAACGGTCGGGGAGTTGGTCACATTTGATGGAACACTGGCGTTCGATTTCGATGGACAGATCGTCTCCTACGAGTGGGATTTCGATGGTGATGGCACGCCCGATGCAACAGACGCTGTTGTCACTCACACGTTCCAAGAGCACGGAACGTTTGAGGTGTCTCTCTCTGTCGTGGATGACAGCGGCAACAGCGATACGATCATCGTCTCGATCGAAGTGGCCGTTGCAGAAGGCGCTCCAACAGCAAGCATCTCCACCTTCCACCCGCCGGTCGCCGACTTCGCGTTCATGCCGTCCTCACCAGTCGCGGGGGAAGTTGTCCAATTCGATGGAACTCTCTCTGCTGACTTCGATGGAGAAATCTCCGCCTTCGCCTGGGACTTCGACGGAGACGGGACGACCGATGCGACCAACGCGATCGTCACCCACACATTCACCTCACCAGGGGAGTACTCCGTCGCGTTGACCGTGACGGACAGCAGTGGCAGCGTGGATACGGCCGTCCTATCCGTCGCAATAGGGGGCACAACGGCCGTCGAAGAGGAACCGCCGACCGGGCTGCCAATCGCCGCCTTCCAACGTTCGCCGTTGGACCCCCTCGCCGGTGAACCGGTCATGTTCAACGGAACGTCTTCACTCGACCCGGATGGGCAAATCACCGAGTTCGCGTGGGACTTCAATGGCGACGGGCAGGTTGACTCCGTCGCCCCGCTTGCGGAACACACGTTCCCTGAGCCCGGCAGCTACATTGTGTCTCTCACCGTGGCAGATGATGATGGTAATATCGACACAATCGCAACCACCATCCCAGTCGTATTGCCGCCCATTGAGGACATCGAACCATCATCGTTCCAGCTCCCGGTAGCCGATTTCGCCTACATGCCGGCAGCGCCGAAGTCCGGCGATCCCATTTTGTTCAACGGTACGTTCTCGTTCGATTTCGATGGAGAGATCGCCGCCTTTGCGTGGGATTTCGATGGAGATGGCACGATCGACTCAACCAGCGGCATTGCCGAGCATTCGTTTGCCGAGCCTGGTACCTACATGGTTTCCCTCACAGTGACCGATGACGGTGGGAATAGCGATACTATCTCCTTTTCGATTAGTATTGAGTAATCTCGCCTTCTTTCCGTTCGAAATAGCAGTAATCGCCCGTGAGTCCTGCCGATTCGGCTCTTCTTGACACTCTGTCAATCCCTCCGGTAACATCAATCAGCTCGACGGAAAAGACAGTTCCAACCGCTGATTCCGTCGGGAATCGTTCTATCGGGAGGGTGGGAATGCTCGCAACTCTGATCACTGCTGGCGTTGCTTTCGTCTTCTACCTTCTGCTTTCGATCGGAAGCGGAACGGTAGGAGTCTGGAGCATCGAAGAACTGATCACCGGTGCCGTCCTGTCCCTTGTCGCCGGACTCATTGCTGGACGTGTCGCAATACCTCGAGAGAAGACTGGAAGGGGGCATCCTTTGCGGATGCTCAACCCCCTGCGAATGCTGCTGTTCCTGGCATATCTCGTAGGTCCCTTTCTGTTCGCCCTGGCAAGGGCAAATCTCGATGTGGCATACCGCGTCATCACTGGCAACATTCGTCCGGGAATCGTCCGTCTTAGCCCCGGGCTGAGCACTGATTTCGGAGTGACGTTGCTCGCGAACTCGATCACGCTCACACCAGGGACGCTATCGGTCGATGTCGACGAGGAGACGAGGGATCTCTACGTGCACTGGATCAATGTCACCGATCTCAAGCCGTCTGCCAAGGCGGTCTGTGGGTCGTTCCCGGACTGGGCAAGGAGGATCGCGGAATGATTATCGACCCGATTACCTTCTTTGTGGTTGCGGTGTGCCTTGTGTTTTTCGCGCTCTTCTCCGTGATACGAGTTGGGCTAGGGCCAACTGCGGGAGACCGTGTCGTTGGGCTCGATACGCTGAACACATTGGTTGTCTCCGCGATGGTTGTACTTGGAGCAGCGTTTGACCAGGTCATTTTCATCGACGTAGCCATCATCTACGCGTTGCTCTCGTTCGTGGGAACACTGTATATCGCCCGGTACTTGGAGAGGGGGCTGTAATGAAAATCCTCTTGTACGTCCTGTTCGGTATCGGGGTGGTCTTCAACGGACTGGGCGCGGTGGCCCTGCTCCGGTTCCCCGACGTCTACACACGATTGCACGGCGCGACGAAATGCACGACGTTCGGTTCCATCTTCACCGCCGCGGCAGTGATTGTCTACGGCTTCGCCCGCGGTGGCGCGACGTATCACACACTGGCCATCCACGCGATTGTCGCGCTGCTTGCCTTGCTGATCACGAATCCGACCGGCTCGCATGCGATCGCGCGCGCGTCCTATCGAAGTGGAATCAAGCCAGTGGGAGCCGTTGTCGACAAACTGGAGGACCGATCATGATCGTGCAGAGCATCCTTCATATCATCGTCCTCGTGTTAATCGTCGTTGGTGGTGCGCTCGCGGTCTGGTTCAAGGATCTCATCTCATCGGTATTGGCTCTTGCGGCAGCGAGTCTGTTGGTGGCGCTTGAATTCTACATGCTCCAGGCTCCCGACGTCGCGATCGCTGAGGCCGGAATCGGAGCGGCCCTTACAACCGCAATCTATGTCATTGCCGTTCGCCGTACTCGCAGAAAGGAGGAAGAATGAGAAAGGCCGTCATTGTTGTCGCATTCCTGTTTGTCGGCGCCTTCCTTCTACTCGCCGCGGCGTCTATGCGGCCGTTCGGTGAGCCATCGTTTGCCGACATGGACGAGTACTTCATTGCCAACACGCAGACCGAGGTTGCCGCCAACAACACGGTGACCGCCGTCGTGTTCGACTATCGTGGATTCGACACGCTCGGCGAGGCGACCGTCCTGTTCGCCGCAGTCGTCGGCGTGCTGGCTCTGTTTCGGAAGCTACGGGAGGACGAGGTATGAACACTGGAATGTCACTCATCGTCCGAACGGTCACTCGGCTCGTCTACGGGCTGGCGCTCGTCTTCGGGTTCTATGTGATCATGCACGGTCACCTAACCCCAGGCGGAGGATTCCAGGGCGGAGCAGTTGTTGCTAGCGCTTTCGCGCTCCTACTTGTGGCATTCGGGTCCGCGGGCATCAAGGGGCACCTGAATCAGCATCTGCTCCAAACGCTTGAGGAAATAGGTGCGCTGGCGTTTCTTGCTCTCGGCTTTCTTGGAATCGGCACGGCATTCTTCTACAACCTGCTGGTCAACTCAGGTGGGCTGTTTGGATCACCGGTTCCGATCGGGCCAAATGCGGGCGTATTTGCCGCCGGAGGAACGCTTCCTCTCATGAACTGGGCTGTAGGGTTGAAAGTCATGACCGGCATTGCTGCCATCATCATCGCAATGCTCGTTGGAGCTCGAAAGGAGGAGACCGAATGAGCATAGGGAACCTCCCGTTCGTTGTCGCCGCGCTGCTAGTCGTCTTCGGCATCTACGCATTCCTGTTCAAGCGGAATCTGATCAAGCTTGTGATTGGAATCTCGCTCGTCGAGACGGGGGTCAATCTGTTCCTCGTCTCCCTTGGATATCGCACGGCCGGCATTGCACCGATCTACACATTCGCCCCGGAGGCGGAGAGGATGGTTCTTCCGACGCCCCAGGCGCTGACGCTCACAAGCATCGTCATCGGCCTGGCGACAACGGCACTTCTCTTGTCCTTTGCCGTATTCATCCATCGCCACTACGGGACACTGGACGTTCGGAAAGTAAAGGAGCTCCAAGGATGATCGCACTGACCAACCATGCACCCGTGCTCCTTATCGCGATTCCGTTGCTCGGAGCGTTCGCCGTTCCGCTCATCGGGAAACTCGGTCGGGGAGCGCGGAATACGTTTGTTGGGCTGATCGCGCTGATCACCGCAGCTGTCGCAGGTCTCCTTGCCGCAACCGTGTTCGGCCAAGGGGGAGCACCAAGTCTCTATGTGCTTGGCGGACAGGGGTTCGGTCTTCCGCTTCCATCGGGATTGAACGTTCCAATTCGGATCATCTTCGAGATCGATGGAATGGGCGCGTTCATGGCGCTGATTACTGCGCTGGTCACGCTGACTGGGGCCTTCTTCAGCTTCTCGTACTGGAGGAATCGATCCGGCGGGACGCTGTTCCACAGTCTGCTGATGCTGCTAACTGCGGGGATCTTCGGCATGGAGTTGACAGGCGACATGTTCAACTTCTTCGTCTTCTTGGAGATCACATCAATCGCCGCATGCGGCCTGATCGGCTTCCGCGTTTGGTTGAAGCATTCGCAGGAAGCCGGATTCAAGGTGATGGCGCTCTATACGCTATCCGGCATGTTTGTGTTGCTTGCCGTCGGCCTGCTATACGGGCAGTACGGTGGACTGAACATCGCCTACCTCGCAAGCGTGATTACAGGGAGCACCATTGATATCGTCGCTCTCGGCCTGCTGTTCACCGGATTGGCGCTGAAAGCGGGAGCGGTTCCACTGCACATGTGGGCACCAGATGCATACGGGGAAGCTCCGGCTCCCATGTCAGCGGTTCTTGTCGCCAACAGCCAGGCAAGCCTCTACGGGCTATTCCGGATACTGTTCACGCTATTCGGCCTGACCATCTCCGTGGCGACATTGGGATGGATGCTAATCGCCCTCGCACTGCTGACTATTTTTGTTGGCGTCACGATGGCTCTGATCCAAAGCGATATCAAGCGGCTAGTCGCATATAGCGCGGTATCACAGATCGGATACATGCTCCTCGGCGTCGGTGTCGGCCTTGCGGTGAGTGTCGCGAAGCCCGACTTCGGTTTCGTGGCAATGCAGGGCGGCATCTTCCACATGCTGAACGACGCTGCATGCATCGGGCTGCTGTTCTTCGTCAGTGGAGTCGTCATTCGCGCGACGGGGACGCGGGATCTGAATCGGATGGGCGGACTGGCGCACTCGATGAAATGGACGAGCATTCTGTTCATCATCGGCGCGTTCGCCCTCGCCGGCGTCCCGCCGTTCAACGGCTTCGCCTCAAAGTTCCTCATCTATGAGGCGGCATTCAAGCTCAGCCCATTCCTTGCCGTGGTCGCGATTCTGTCGAGCATCCTGCTCCTTGCCGTGTTTGTGAAGGTCTTCCAAGCCGCATTCCTCGGGACAAGGCAGGAAGGATTAGAAAGCGATGTGCCCATGGGAATGATGATTCCGATGGTGGCACTGGCTCTCGTAGTCATCGTCTTCGGTCTCTTCCCGGGCTTCTTTGTCGACAAAATAGTAACACCGGCGGCCAATGCACTCTGGTACGGACGTGATGCGTATATCGATCTCGTCCTGGGAGGAGGATAGTCATGAACGGAATCTCATCAGGTTTCGGGGCGTGGAATCCGATCGCCTGGGCGCTCTTGTTCATCGGCATCCTGGCGACTGGTTTCGTCTTCCGCCTCTTCGGCAAGAAGGGGTACAAACGAGGCACCGGACAGACGAAGGTCTTCCTCTCCGGGAACGAGGAGCCTGAAGACTCCACGGCGCTGCACGTACGCGGCGACCACCTCTATTGGGGGATGGTCGAAGGCTTGTCCGGCTACTACCGGCGCATCAGGGCTCTCCACACGGGCGTTCTCAACGATTACGGCGCCTGGATCATCGGAGTGCTCGCGCTGGTCTTCGTTATTCTGGCACTGGTTAGGTGAGTGATATGCCACTACCAAGATCATTCAAGAAGGCATTGTGGGTGTTCCATATCGCAACGGGATCGTGCAACGGTTGCGACATCGAGATCGTTGCCGCGCTGACGCCGCGCTACGACGTGGAACGCTTCGGGATCATGCTGACCGGGACGCCGCGACATGCTGACGTCCTGCTTGTCACCGGACCGGTGACCAAGCCAATGCTCCCACGACTGAAGCGGATCTACGATCAGACACCGGACCCCAAGGCCGTCGTCGTTGTCGGCGGGTGCGGGTGTACCGGCGGCGTGTTCTATGAGTCGTACAACGTTGTCGGTCCGGTCGACGAAGTGATCCCCGTCGATGTCTACGTCCCTGGCTGCCCATCTCGGCCCGAGGCGATCATCGACGGCGTGGTCAAGGCGGTTACCAAACTCGAGACACTGGAAAGAGCGGGGGTGAGCGGATGAACCCAGAACAGATCCTCTCCTCCTTCAAAGGGATCCTGAAAGGGAAGGTTCTAGCCGATCGAATGATCGAACGGACCGTCGGTACAATCGATCCGGCGTCCGTCTACGATCTGTGGATCACCGTCGACCGGTCGGTCTTCCGAGACGCGGTCGCGCATCTCTGTGCAACGTTCGATCCGCACCTGTCAGTCATCTCCGGCGACGATCTCGGCTCTGAAGTGGCGTTCAACTACCATTTCTCGACCGGGTGGGGCGAGCGCTACGGTGAGGCGACATTCACGATCCGCACCGTCGTCCCGAAGAACGACTTCCGGATGCCGACGATCTGCGATCTCTTGCCGGGCGCACAGACGTCGGAGCGGGAGAAGCACGAGTTCTTCGGCCTGAAGATTGAGGGACTTCCCGATAGTCGGAATCTCTTCCTCCCCGAGGAGATGACGATTCATCCATGGCGCAGGGATCTCCAAGAGGAGACAAACAAGGAAGTCAAGCGACTGGTGAAGTGGGAGGCACGCGATGAATAACCAATCGATCCATCTTGACGTAGGAAACAGCACCGCGTGCTACTCCGTCCCCGTCGGTCCGGTTCATCCGGCACTGAAAGAGCCAATCCGATTCCAGTTCGATCTCAACGGTGAGCAGATCGTCGGCGTCGACATCAAACCGGGATTCGCACATCGCGGGATCGAGTACATGGGGATGCGAAGGAACCTGATCCAGACACTGTACTTGTCCGAGCGCATCTGCGGGATCTGTTCGATCTCGCACCCGTTGGCGTTCACGCAGGCGGTCGAGAACGCAGCCGGAATCGAGGTTCCTCCTCGTGCGCAGTACATCCGCACGATCATCGGGGAGCTCGAACGGATCCACTCGCACCTGCTGTGGGCCGGGGTTGGGGCACACGAACTCGGATTCGACACATTGCTCCACCTCGTGTGGAACGTCCGCGAGAAGTCGATGGACCTGCTCGAGCAGCTGACCGGAAACCGGGTCGACTACGCCATCCCGATCTTTGGCGGCGTTCGGCGCGACATCCCGGCGGAGAAGGCTCCGCTCGCATACGAGGCGCTCGAATACTACAAGGGGCTTCTTCAGCAGCTCATCGACGCATTCCTTCATGACAAGTCCGTCGAAATGCGAACTCGAAATGTCGGGGTTCTGTCGTACGACCAGGCAGTGGAACTCTGCGCCGCAGGCCCGACCACGCGTGCTTCCGGCGTGAAGAAGGATGTTCGCGTCGATATGCCGTACCTTGCGTATGCCGACATCGATCTCCATGCGATCACGCCGGAGGACTACGGAACCGAACCGATTGGTGACGTCTTCGACAACATCATCGTCCGGCTCCTGGAGGTCGGCCAGTCGATCGAGATCATCGAGTTCTGTCTCGAGAACCTGCCGGAAGGAGAACTCACATCGATCCCGAAGGTCCCCGCACTGCTCGCCGCACTGAAGAATGCAGGCGGTGAGGGTATCGGGCGGCACGAGGCACCGCGCGGCGAAGTGTTCCACTACGTGCGGCTTGAGGAGGGCGTCGAGGAAATGGCGGTCTGGAAGGTCAAGGCTCCCACCTACTCGAACCTCATGGCCTGGGTGCCCAAGTTCCTCGGTGATGAGATCGCCGACGTACCGATCATCGCGGCATCGATCGACCCATGCATGTGCTGCATGGACCGCGTGCACATCGTCGATGAAGGCGGAACAAGCTCCGTACGGACGAAGACAGAGCTCGTTCGGCTGTCGCGTGAGAAGACAAGGAGGATCTGCGGATGAGCGCAACCATCGCGAACACCGTTTGGCAAGGGCTCGTGATCCTCTTCGGAGGCTTGCTCCTTGGAATGATCTACAAGGGACTCGATCGGAAACTTGCAGCGCAGATGCAAGGCCGGATTGGTCCACCGCTACGGCAGCCTTTCTTCGACGTTGTCAAGCTAATGGTCAAGGAGAACATCGTCCCGGACCATGCCGTGGCGTGGCTGTACAACCTGATGCCGCTCATATCACTCGCCGCTGCAGGCACGCTTCTGTTCTATCTTCCTCTCGGCGGCTTCGGGCCGCTTCTCGGCGGGTACGGGGACCTGATCCTGATTCTCTACCTCCTCGCTGTGCCATCCTTGGCGATGGTTGTCGGCGGTTTCGCCGCCGGCTCGCCGTTTGCCACTGTCGGGGCGCAGCGCGAGATGGTGATGATGATGGCCTACGAGTTCCCGCTCGCGATCACGTTCCTATCGCTCGCGTGGCGTCTTTCGGTTCTCCTCCCTGGTCAGCCGGTCTTCTCGCTGACCACTCTTGCAGCCAACCCGCTGTGGGGGCTCGTCGGGCCGATGGGGTTCATCGGTCTGCTCCTGCTGTTCTTAGCGCTGCTCGTCGTAACCCCTGCAGAACTGGCGAAGATCCCGTTCGATATCCCAGAGGCGGAGACGGAGATTGCTGGCGGATTGCTCGCCGAGTACTCTGGCCGGAACCTGGCGATGTTCTATCTCGGCGATGCAATCAAGATGGTTGTCATGGCGTCGCTGATGGTCGCCTTGTTTTTCCCGTACGGCTTGGCGAACCTCTTCAGCATCAGCGGAATCTGGGGCGGGATCATCGATGTGGCCTTCTATCTGGTAAAGGTGTTCCTTGTCATCTTCGTCGCTGTGATTACTGTGCGTGTCGGGTTCGCCCGGTTGAAAATCGGTCAAGTGACCCGCATGTTCTGGCTTCCTGTCACCGGGATCTCCCTGCTCGGGATGCTCTTGCTGACACTCGATCGGTTTGTCTAGGAGGGGACCGTGATCCTCGGAACGCTACTCAAGCAGTTGTTCAGCAAGCCGGCAACGAACCCGTTCCCGGTGAAGTACATGCCACGCTCGGTCACGGCGGTCCTAAAGAAGGTCGCCGCAGGCCAGGCAGCCATCAATCCGCCCGTCCCCACACCGGCGGACTTGCGCGGCAAGATCTCCTATGATCGTGAGAAGTGCATCGGCTGCGGGCTCTGCGTACGCGTATGCCCGGCAAGCGTCATTGAGCTGTACAAGCCGGAGGGTGAAGAGAAGAGCAAGATCCGAATGTACGTCGCGCGTTGCACCTTCTGTGCGCAGTGTGTCGATGCTTGTCCTGTCGGCGCTCTAGCAACCACGGAGGATTTTCTCCTCGCCGATACCGATCGTTTCTCGCAGAATCTGGTTGTAGAGTGAGCGACGGCTGATGCCGCCGCTGAAGGCGAAGCGGGTGCCCATGGCGCCCGCTTCGCTTTGCCATCTCAATGCTTGCTCCCGATACGTCCTGGCCAAGGGCATCGATGCTCCACACGTATCTTCCAGTCATGACAAGCACGTCCCCGATTGTTCAACTTGCCTGGATTCAGTCAAACGGCTACGATCCGGCACAACAAGTATGTCTTCGTTGGGAGGGCTGGCGGACTGATGTGTCCGGTGTCAACACAACGGAACCGTCGCTATCGAGTGTGGCCGTTCCTTCTTCTGATTTGCCTTGCTGCTCTGTTTGTCGTGGAGCGGCTGTTGATCCCCCCCTCCCTCGAGTTGCATCAAGCTCGGCGTGAGATGATGGATACCTGGGTATCCATCTCTATCTACGTTAGGGACGAAGCACAAGCTGCTTCGGTATTTGACACCGCCTTCGACCGTATGGCTGATGTGGTTGCCATCGCTTCGGTGTTCGAGCCCAACGCCGAGGCGGCCCGACTCAATGCACACGGCGTCCTTGACGCCGCATCGCCCGAGCTACTCGACATGCTTGCCGCAGCAAAGCGGGTCTCCCAGATCTCGAACGGGGCGTTCGACGTTACGATTGAGCCGCTGCTTGCCTTGTGGCGATTTGATCCGGATGTCGAGAGGCAATTCTGGGAGCTAGACAAGGCCACGCAGCAGACCGCAATCGACGAAGCCAAGACCTTGGTCGGCTCCGATCGTATTGTTCTCGGCAGCAACCCAAACGTCGCACTGATCCCTGGAACGCAGATAACGCTTGGAGGGATTGCGAAAGGGTATGTCGTCGATCAGGGACTTGATGCACTCCGTGACGCGGGCGTCAAGTATGCGATAATAGATGCCGGCGGCGACATCGGAGCGTATGGGGGAAAGCCGGGCGGTGCCAAGTGGGAGATCTCACTCCGCCACCCAGATGATGAGAGGCTGTCGATGGCGACGTTCTCACTGACCGACGGCGCGATCGCTACGTCCGGCAACTATCTCCGATACTTCGACGCGGAGGCCAGTGTTGGACACATCATGGATCCGCGGACTGGCCAGTCGGCACACCGGTCGTCAAGCGCCACAGTGATCGCCCCAACATGCATGGAAGCTGACGCGCTGGCTACCGCGATATTCGTGCTTGGGCCGGTTGACGGGCTGGCCGTGGTGGAGCGGCTGGAAGGGGTGGAGGCGATGGTGCTTGGCCATGACGATCCGACGGAGATCGCACGTTCCAGACATCTCGATCGCTACGAGACTCGGAAGAAGGACGGAACATGAAGGTGGACTTGTTCGAAGTACTAGGGATTCGACGCGCAGAAGGGGTGCATCCTCCCGGCCACAAGACGACATCCGAGGCGATGATCGAGCGTGCTCCTCTGCCCGAGCGAGTCGTTCTCCCGATGTCCCAACACATCGGCGCACCCGCCACACCAGTTGTAGCACCGGGGGATCACGTCGTCGTCGGTCAGAGGGTAGCTGAGGCT
>Ga0180432_10007229_pt1 | contig 14169 bp, 8 predicted proteins | sample SS_ome_10_FD_132414 | JGI IMG/M metagenome (GOLD analysis project Ga0180432, IMG submission 132414) | Hypersaline lake sediment archaeal communities from the Salton Sea, California, USA - SS_1_MS_2 metaG | ecosystem: Environmental > Aquatic > Non-marine Saline and Alkaline > Hypersaline >... | reverse complement strand
GCGGGGGTCGGAGGCAGGCACGCCCGGACATAAAGCGTCCGGGCTACAGTGCAGCGCCCCGTGAACGAGGCTTAGGAGCGTGGTCGACGTCGCAAGCGGCTTCCTAAGCCGGATTGATCCGGCATTGTTCACTGGCCCGGCGCCCCATCGTCTGCGACGGGCTTCATCGCCGGGCGGGCGCCGGAAGCACGCCCGCCCGGACATAACGGGCTTGGGCAGTGGCGCCGGTCTCCCTGTCCCCTTGTCCCCCTGTCTCCTTGTCTCCCTGTCTCCTTGTCCCCCTGTCTCCTTGTCCCCCTGTCTCCTTGTCCCCTTGTCTCCTTGTCCCCTTGTCTCCTTGTCTCCCTCTGCCCAGGGCTCTTAGCTATAGACGCACGATCAATGTCCACTAACACTGATTAGGGAGCGGAGAACAACCGGCAAATACGACTCAAAGCTGGGAGCCCAGGTCATCGCCATCACCTCCGGTGGGCTCTTGGAGCCTTCCCACAATGCGCCCAGGCTGGCGCCGTCCACGCCCCCGTTAGCTCTCAGGAAGTCGACGTACTCTTTCGACGCCGTCTGGTAGTAGAGGGTGACGAAGACCCTCTCCGTGGTGGCGGGAAGCGCGTACACCGTGTCGTCCCAATGCTGCCCGTCGACGTACGTGGCCCCCACGGGCTGCATCCCCGGTTGATCGAAGGCAGCCTGGGTGTACCCTCGGGGCGGGATGCGGTTGTCCTTGACGATGGTGTTGTTCAGGATGAAGTGGAACGACTCCCCCGGCGGCTGGCCTAGCAGGGCGGCGAACTCCGGCGTCAGGCCCTGCTTGACCTCATAGACCTTGATGCCGGCGTCCTGGGTCAGGACGCCGGTATCGGGGTCGTAGGCCCCCGATTCATAGACCAGGCTGCTGTCGCCGTCGAAGGCCGTCAGGTTGAGCCACGCTCGGCGGCCCTCGGGGTACCCGGTGGGCAGCTTGTGCCCCGTCTCGTTGATCACCCGCACGACGGCGACGCGGCCCGTGCCGCTGGTGGTCAGGGTGACGGTGACGGTGGCCGCCTTGCCCAGCATGTCTTGCGCGCGCACCAGGGCGTCATCCAGGTACGTCGATTCGCCGGCGCTGTACAGCCGCCACCGCGCGTCCTGCAGGAGCTGCGGCGTCCAACTGTTGCCGCCCATCATATCGTGCTCCGGCAGACACCCCGTGTTTGCGCAGTCCCTCTCGGTCGGGTTGAAGGCAGTGTCCGCCGCCGTGCCCGTCGCCCGGCGCAGGTGGCAGTCCTGGCAGGAGCTGACCACGCCGTCCGGTTTTTCGCCCGCGAACCGGGGCGCGTATACCCCCGTGGTCGCGTATGTGCTGTTCAGCCACTCGTCGAAGGTGCGCTCGATGGGGAAGAGCTCGCCGTTTTCAACTGAGGGCGCCGCCTGGGCCATACTATTGGGCCAGTATTGACCCCGCCCGGCGTCCCACGATAACGCGGGGTTGTCCAGGTTGTGACACGTGCCGCACAGGCGGGATTCGGTGACCGGGTCGGCGGACTGGCCCAGGAAATCCGTGCGATAGGCGGAGTGGTAGGGGAAAGTGGCGGCCAGCTCGAAGGGCCCCCGGCGCCTGTCCTGTGGATCGACGATCATCATGGCGCTGCTCGTGTGGCTCGTCGGCACCGTGGCGGTGAGCGCCGCGCGGATGGCGGCGTCGATGGCGACCGCCTGGTCCGTCGTTGAGGCGATGGGGTCGACCATGCGGTGACAGATCTCGCAGGCCACCCCGCTGCCGATATCCTCGCCGTGGAGGGCAGAGCCGTCGGCCGGGTGGCTGCGTCCCTCCAACCAGCCCTTGGGCGTGTGGCAGCGGAGGCAATAGTCGCCCGCGCTGGGGGCGTCGACGTTGGCCACCGATAGCGCCGCCCACATCAAGGGATCCCGTCCCGCCTGGCCCATCATGCTGCCCCGCCACCGGTCGTAGATGGGGGCGGAGTGGCAGATGTTGCAGTCGATGGGAGCGGGGATGTCGTCCACCAGGTGGTTGGGCTGCGTGCCGGGGAGGAAGAAATCCCCTTGCGTGGTCGTCAGCACCGATCTGGGGACGGAGAGCGCGCTGCTGAGCGCGAGGGCATCCATGTCCCCACCGGTGAGTTGGGCCCGGTTGACGATGCTGCCGCTTGTTTCCCCGGTCACGGTCACCCGGTAGGTGACGGTGATGAGCGCGCCCGAGCTCAGCGAGCCCCGCCAGTGTAGGCTTGGACTCCGCGTGTCGTCGGGGCTTCCATCCGTGGCAGTCAGCGAGCCGGGGACGTAGCCCAGGCCGTTGGGTACCGTGTCCGTCAGGGAGACGGTCGCGTCCACCGGCCCGCCCGTGTTGTGCACTTGAATCGTGTAGGTCACGGTCTCACCCGGGTCGGCGCTGGGCGTGGAGGCGCTTTTATTCGAGTTGGACAGATTGGGGCTCGGACCGTTCACGTCCGCCAGCCGACGGACCGTGCCGCCGCTCCAGTCCACGACGTACAGCTCGCCCCCCTCGTCCTCCCCGAAGGCGCTGACGTTGAAGCCGGTGTCCAGTTCCAGTTCAGGCGTCGACCACGTGACCGGGTCCGAGCCCGTCTGATACATGCTCCAGATCTTGCCTTCGACGAAGTCCGCGTAGAAGTACCGGCCCACCAGGCCAGGGTACAGGGTGCCCCGGTACACAAAGCCGCCGGTGACCGAGCGGCCCTCGCCGTGGCTGTACTCGGCGATGGGATCGGTCAGGCTGGCCAGCAGGCTGGAGGAATTGCAGGGCGGGGCCGAGCTGTACGTGTGGGTTCCCTCTCGACAGCGCCAGCCGAAGTTCAAACCCCCCGGGGAATCCCACGCCTGGTAGCTGATCTCCTCCCACAGGTTCTGTCCCACGTCGCCGATGTAGAGATCCCCCGTGCTTCGATCGAAGCTGAAACGCCACGGGTTCCGCAGGCCGATGGCCCAGATCTCGTCCCGGCCGTCGCTGCCCACGTACGGGTTGTCCTGCGGAACACCGTATGGCGTCCCCCCATCCACGTCGATGCGCAGCATGGCGCCCAGCAGCGTGCCGGCGTCCTGTCCGTGGTTCAGCGGATCGCCGCCGCTGCCCCCATCCCCCATCCCGATGTACAGGTACCCGTCCCTGGGGCCGAACAGGATCTGGCCGCCGTTGTGGTTCCCATACGGCTGGTCCACCGCCAGGATTTCGAACCGGCTGTCCGGATCGGCCTGGTCGGGGTTCGCGGATGCGCTGTAGCGCACGATCCTGGTGTTGCCGCCGGTGTCGGTGTAGTTGACGTACAAGGTGCCGTTCTCCGCGTAGTCGGGGTGGAAGGCCAGGCCCAGCAAGCCCCGCTCGCCGCCGTAGGTGACGCGCTCGGTGATGTCCAGGAACGGCGTGGGTAGGACGCTGCTGTCCTTGACGACGCGGATACCGCCCGGTTGCTCCACCACGAAGAGCCGCTCCGATCCGTCGCCGGCGTGGGTCACCTGGACGGGGTGATCGAAGCCGGAGGCGACGATCTCGTCCACGGTGATGGCGATTTCGGACGGCGCGGACGTGGACCCGGCCGAAGCGCCGCGGTATGTGGCGATGGTGGCCCTGCCCAGCGAGAAGCCGACCACCACCAGCACCGCCAGACCGAAACCTCTGATTGAGAGCTTGTTCATCGGTTTCCGTTCTCCTCTCGCAACTGTTCACACGGGGGGGCAAGAAACCGGGTTTGGATGCGCATTCGGCGTCACGAGTGGCCTATAACCACCTCTTCAGGCCATCCGCCGTCCAGGAACCTCTCAACCGAGGGGAAGAACGTCTCGGGAGCCTCCAAATGTGGAAAGTGCCCGACGCCCTCAATGGCGAGAAGGCGCGCGTGGGGCAGTATGTCTACCCACTCGCGTGATGACTCCACAGGGATGAGGTCCTCCGTGCCGTGAACGACCAGCGCGGGGGCGGTGACCCGCCCCATGCGGTCGCGCCAGTCATAGTTGCTCCGCGTCTCGGGCGGAACGTGCATCTCATGGTGCTGGTGAAGGTTGTGCCACCACTCGTTCGGGCAGGCACAGGGGTCGCTCTTCATGCGGGCCAGTGCGTCCGGACGGCCCATCTGGCGCGGGACGATCAGGCGCTGGAACTCGCGGCAGAACCACTCGGGCTCCTCGAGGTGCCGCCCGCTTGCCATCATCTCGCGCAAACCCGCGGCCGCAACCGGGTCGATGCGAGCCTGTTCCTTGTGCTGAGCCGCCTCGGGGTCATCGTAGGGAGCCGGACTGCGCGGAGAGAGCGGACACATCATCACCATCCGGCTGACCCGTTCGGGGTACTGTCCGGCATAGAGCGCCACGATCCCGCCCAGATACGACCATCCCCACAGCGCCATGTGTTCCAGGCCGAAATACCGCCGCACCGTCTCCAGGTCTCGCACTTCATAGTCTGTCCATATATGCGCCGGGTCTGGGTCACGGTCCGATTGACCTCGCCCCCGTGGATCGTACAAGATCAGGCGGCGGTCCTTCGCCAGGGGCCGCAGGTCCTCCAACAGCAGGCACGCTGGGGAAATGACGACGGTGAGTGGACCATCGCCCAGGACGTGATAGTACAGCCGCACGTCATCGCCGGTCGAAACGTAGCCTTCGTCGTCTTGCACGCAGTCCTCCTTCGCCGGATTGGCTACCGCGCCAGGCTCGTGCTACTGCGCAGACGCTCGTAGCACGAGGGGCAGATACACCCGACGGACGCGGGTGGTCCTGCGATACACGCCGCCGCCCATCAATCCACCCAGGCCCGGCGCCTCTTCACCGGCCGGCCCAAGCCGCCCGGCGACCTGTGTTTCGGGCGGCGCCACGCCTGCGGATGAGCCAACGTACAGCACCACGCGCTCGCCATCACGCCCCGCCGCCAGGGAGCGGACGTCGGCCTCACGCGGCACACCGGGGACCTGCTGCCACGTTTGGCCGCCGGTGCTCCGGTAGACGCCGCCGTTGCCCGCGGCGTACAGGATCGGTGGATCGCCTGGCGTGAAGAGCAGGCTCTGGACGTATGCCGGCACCTCCACGTCCGTCCACGTCGCGCCCGCATCGTCAGAGACGTACGCCGTGCCCGATTCGCCGGCCCACACCTCGTCAGCGTCCTGCGGATGGACCGCCACCACACCGATATCCTGATCGGACCAGAGCGAAGACGTGATGACGTCCCAGTCCTGGCCGTCGTTCTCGCTCCTCAGCAAACCCGTGCCGCGCGTGCCGGCGTAGACGACGTGGGGATTGGAGGGGGCATAGGCCAGCCCGGTGACCCCGCTGATCGAGTGGCCGGTCTCCAACTCCGTCCACTGCTCTCCGTAGTCAGCGCTGGCGTAGATCCCGCCCAACTCCAATCCGCCCCCGTTGGGCGGGAAGAAGGCGACGCCGGCCAGGATGTGACCGGAGATCGTAGGGTGCGGGGCAAGCGCGAGCGTTTCGCCACTCCATCCGGCGGGCGCGCCCGGCACCGTCCAGGTGACCACCCGCCAGGTTTCCCCGCCATCCTCGCTGATCCGCACGCTGGGAACCGTCTGGCTATACGTGACGCTCCAGGCATCGCCGAGGTAGACGCGCGTCGGGGTGAAGGGGTCAACGGCCAAGGGATCCTGCGCCCCGCCGCCCACGTTCCTGAGCAGGTTCAGAGACTGCCAGGCACCGCCGCCGTCGCTGCTCTTGAGCATGCCCATCGATTGCGCGTAGGCGTATATCTCGTAGGGATCGTCCGGCGAGAGCGCCAGGTAGTCCGGCACGACACCCGCCAGGCCCAGATTGGCATCCCCCCACGTAGCGCCTCCATCCGCGCTCTTGAAGACGCCGTAATGGCGCGTTCCCGCGTACAGCACCGTCGGGCTGACAGGATCCAGCGCCAGGTCCATCACCTCGCCCGGCGGCCCCGCTGCCAACGCCGACCAGTTGTCTCCCCCATCCGTACTGACATATCCGCTGCCGCCGGACGCCCACATGGTACCCGAAACCGTGGGGTGGAAAACGAGCGAGTACAGCTTGGAACTGCTTATCGGGTGCCAGGTGCTCAGATCCGCGCCCGCGCTCCGATATAGGAAAGGCGGATCGAACTCCGCCACCGGCGACGCCGTGACCGCCCAGGCCTCGTGCGTCCCGGTGGGGTTGAAATACAGCCGCTCAATGTGAGCGCCCGGTCGCGCCGCCCAGCTCCAACTGTCGCCGCCATCGGCGCTGGTGAAGATATGGCCATCCCGCGTCCCGGCCAGCATGCGGTCGGCATGATCCGGATGGAACGCCAGCGCAGTGACGTGGGTGTCGGTCAGCCCCGTGGTTATCGTGATCCAGTCGTCGCCCCAGTTGGCCGAGCGATAGACGCCCCCCGGCTCACCGGGGTCCACCGGCTCAACGATGGGGGCACTGGCCGCGGCGTAGACGAGCCCAGAGGTGATGGGGTGCGCGACCAGACTGAAGGCGTGCAGGAAGGAATTGGGCAGCGTGACGTGTTCCCACGTGATGCCGCCGTTCTGGCTCCGGAGCGCGGCATCCCCCCCGCTGATGGCGAAGTACATCACGCCATCCCGTGCGGCGTCGAAGGACACGGGGGCCTGATGGACCGGGGAAGCGAGCAACGTGAGCTGCCATTGCCTGGCTGCGTCGCCGCTGAAGAAGAGGCCGCTGAACTGGGCGGCGGCGTACACGCGCGTCGGCGTCACGGGATGCAGCGTCACGGTCCAGATTTCGCCGCCATACGGCCCGCCCGTCGTCCACACGTCGATACCCTGGGTCACCGTGAACGCGCCTGCCAGGCTGGCCGATGCCCCGCCCGGGTTGCTGACGGTCACCGTGTAGACGCCGGGATCCATCCCCCAGCCGGCGGTGGCGGTCAGCGTGGTGCTGCTCACCCATCCCACGTCGCCCAGCGGCGTATCGCCCAGGTGCACCGTCGCACCGGCGGCAAAATCGGTGCCGGTGATGACGATGGACGTGTCGAGGTCGTTGGGAGCGGACGCGGGCTCAACGCCTGTCACCGCCAGCTCGAGCGGCGCAGCCAACGATAGCCCGGTACGGCCCAATCCGGTTGCTCCCAGGAGACCGATCAAGATGAACAACGCAGCTATTGAGAGAAGAATGGCTGCCAGTGCACGTAGTTGCTTCTTCATCGAAGATCCTCCCCTCGTGAAGATGATATGCCATATCCTACATCCTTTCGTGCAGTGTAGCACAGCATGACCAGGAGCGCAATTGCGGAGAAGAGGCACAGCCCAAATCCCAAATCCGAAAGCCCAAGGGGAGAATGAAAAACGGCAAATGAGCAAATCGGCAAATCAGAAAATCAGCAAGTGGAGAAATGGGCGGATGACGGGGGGGCGGCGGGTGTTGTGGGTCAGGTGTAGGTGGGGGGGGGAAGACGCTATTCTCCCCGAAAATGGCCCTAATGGGGCGAACGGCACTAACGGCACAAGACATAAGAATTAGGGGGAGGGGAGTACCACGGATGGGGGAAATACACGATGGGAGGGGGCAAGGGCCAAAGCCCAATGACAGACCGCTGCGCAGGTAACCAAGTCTTCTGTCTGTAGCGAGCACGGGGCGGAATAGCACCGCGCCGCGCTTCGTACGGCTTCGGCGAATGCCATGTCCAGGGCTACGCACCGTGCTTGCCAGCCTCTGGCTCAAACCATCTATTCATGGGCTCTCCTGCCGCCCGCCAGGACAAACCCGTCGCTATTCTCTCCCAAGTAGCTTAAGCCAATATCGCTGTTGAGCTCGCACTTCTCTGTCGATTCGCCGCGATTTCAGACGTGAAGTAGTAGGGTCTTGAGCGGAAGGGGGCAGCCCATAGCGCCATTGCGGCTGACTGCTTTCCCTCTGTAGTGCCGCCACCGGCTGAGCGATTCGAGCGTTGATCCTTGCCTCAACGATCTGCGTGTACGTGATCGTAACGTCAAACGTTGCCACGCCTTGGAATCCACCGGTCAGTACGACTGCAACCAGGTTGCCGTTGCGGAAAGTTATCGCGTAGGCGACAAAGGGGTCGTCTTGTGCAACAACCTGACAGGCTATCGTCTCGTCGCCAAGACTCGGACTTGAGATTGGTGAGGCTTCCGGATCGGCGCTTATGTTGTCCGACACGAACTGAATGTAGCTATGTGCCCCCTCTGGCGTGTAGAACACCGCTGCAAGGTTGTACACGATTGGGGTGCCCGCGAATAGCAAGTCGGCGTTTTCGTACCAGACTTCATACGCATCCGCAACGCCCAGCTGCAGCACTTCGTCAGAGAATTCCGCTGGCCCTGAATTGTCTTCGTCTAGGACGAAGCCGGACGGCATGTCGGACAATCGCAGTACTATGTCCTGTGCTCTCACGTTGTAGGGTGTGGGCGGCTCCTGTCTGCTGACATGCGGAAGATACGCCCACGGTGTCAGCGTCCCGTTTGCCGCCGCTGCCTCAGCCGTGAAGTTGGCTGAGACTTGCAAGAGAGCGCAAGCCGCCACGACAACAGCGGCTACGGTGACGCCAACTGCCTGCCTGCTCGTCCTCTTCATTCACCTGCCCGCTTTGGTCATACCGAAACCCTGTTCATTCACAACACCACTCGATCATCGCGTGCTCGATCTCCGATGCGATGTCGCCCGGCTTGCTTGGCCAGCCTCAGCCAATACAACAATACATCGGCCCCACCAATCAGAGAGGGCTGAAAAGACAGTTCCGAATCGACATAGGTCTGGTAGATGACATTGAGAATCCTGCTGGCAAGTTCGAGTATTTCGTCAACCTGCCTTTTCTCTATCCCTGGAAGAGGGTTTTCTTTGGGTTTGATGGTGGTACTCAGGTCGTTATGTCCGACTCGTTTGTGCCTATACCGGCGAACTGGTTCACAGGCTGCCAGGAAAGCCTCCAATAGTTCGCTTACACCCTCAATATGATCACATTCTTCCGATAAAGTCGGAAGCGACAGGTTCTTGTGCCTTCCGGTAGTAGATGGATCACTCAGCCGGCAAATCGACATGGTCATATCGTGTCGAAGTGCCTCTTCGATAATGTTGAAAGAACCCACAGCAAGCTCAGACAGCAAAGCTGTATCCTCTTCACTGCTGGACAGTCCGAGATAGAAATGCCATTTACCATAGAGCGATGCCACATCCTGGCATAGCCACATGAAGACCTCGCGAATGTTCTCGGGAAGAAGCGGGTTGTAACCAAAAGCTTTGTCATACATCTTCAACTCCAGAGCGAGCTAACAGCACAGTCAAGAGGCCGCCCGCGTACCCTTCCACGGCGGCTAGGCTCTTACTACCTAGAACCCTTGCTCCGAAAGCGCTGTCGCTGCCGCGGTCAGTGGCCCACCGACCACAACCCTCACAAATCGAAAATCCCCAGCCGCCCCCTGCAGGGCTGGAAGGGAAGCGGTTGCGCATCCTCCAGCACGAAGCCATATGGGCCATTGAACCACTCACTGCTGCTTTCGATCACACAATCAACGACGTTCACCTGCCCCACTATGCCCCCTCGCTCGATATGCTTGGCGTCAGGAAACTCGACACCTTGTGCTAACACATCCTGCCGGATTTCGTCAAAGGCGGGATCGAGCGTCTTGCCGGCGTGAATGAGGATGGGACCGCGATACTTCGTGGACCAGGTCCGGTTTTCGACGTCCTTGTAGCCGTGGACGATGAGCCAGGCCCACGGTTGGCGGATGGAGATGGCTTTCATGTTGCACCTCGATAGCGTACGCTCGACAACGGGGCATTGCCAGGCCAGGCAGGCGCGGCGTCCTGCTGGTCACGCGCCCATAGTATATGACAACTCCGGGAAGAGGTCAAATTCAGCAGCAGATCGACCCAGCCCAGGCAAGGACAATCACAGCGCCAGGAGCTTGAATTTGCACAAGCGCAGCGCTTGGGCTATAATCGGAGCCAGGCTTGCCAGCCGACGTGTCCGTGCAAACAGGACTTGCCCAACACCCAACGAAACAAGGAGTCGCCCGATCATGAACGCTCCCCTCCAACTGGTCATGGGCATCACCCCTGCCCACCGCAACCAGTACCTGTTCTCCGATCACTACCTGGATCATCTCCTGCCCCGGGACCCACGCTGGGAATCTGCCCAGGCCGAGGCCCAGGAGTTCCTGGCCTGGCTTCAGGGGCTCTATGCGCGGGAGCAGAAGCAACTCCCCAAGTACAACGAGAACCAGCTCGAAGCGCACTGGTTCAAGCCCATCCTGGGGCAGTTGGGCCACGTCTTCGAGGGCCAGGCGGGCGTCCCAGGCCTCGACGTGGGCGTCAAGTGGCCCGACTACGTCTTCTTCCCCGACGAACCCGCTCGCCAGGCCGCCGTCGACGCCCAGAATACCGGGGAATACGCCGCCGACGCGCTGGCCGCGGGAGAGGTCAAGCGCTGGGACGTGCCGTTGAGCAAGAAACAGAAGGGCGGCGGGGCCAGCTTCGAGGCCCAGAACCCCAGTTGGCAGATCGACTACTACCTGCGCGCCACCGGCCTGGATTGGGGCATCCTGAGCAACGGCCGGCGGTGGCGGCTGGTCCACAGGGACAGCAGCCAACGACTGTCAATCTACTACGAGGTAGACCTGATCGACCTGCTCAAGCGTGGCGACGATGGGGCGATGCGCTACTTCACCCTCTTCTTCCACCAGGCAGCTTTCCGCCCCGACGCCCAGGGGCGCGTGTTCCTGGCGGACGCGCTGGCCGAAAGCCGTGCCTACGCCGTGGCGCTGGAGGAGGACGTGGAGGCCAACGTCTACCAGGCCCTGGAACGGCTGATGCAGGGCCTCCTCGACCTGCCCGCCAACGGTCTGGGCACGGACGATCTGCGCCAGATCTACGAGAACAGCCTCTATCTCCTGTACCGTCTGCTCTTCATCCTCTACGGTGAGAGCCGCGGCCTGCTGCCGCTACACCTGACCTCGTATCGGGACAACTACAGCCTGGATCACGTCAAGCGGGAGATCGCCGAGTTGCGGACGCGTCCAGCCCCGATGACCACGCTCTATTGGGGCCGGCTCAAGAACCTGTTCCAGATCATCAACGGCGACAACGTGGCGCTGAACCGGCACCTGGGCGTGCCACGCTACAACGGCGGGCTGTTCGACCCGGGACTGCATCCTTTCCTGGAGACGTGCGCCGTAGGAGATCGCGCGCTGGTCAAGGCCATCGACCTGCTCGGCCGCAGAACCATCGAGGCCGCGGACGGACGGCGTTCGGCGGAGTTTGTGGACTACAGGACGCTGGGCGTGCGCCACCTGGGCTCAATCTACGAAGGACTGCTGGAGTATCAGCCCCGCTACGCGACGGAGCCGATGGTCGCCGTGCGCAACAACAAGGGCGAGCACTGGATCCGGGCCGCCAAGGCACCCGATGGCACCAGGGTCGTCGACCGCCGCCAGACCGGGCAGGTCTACTTGGAGACCGACCGCGGGGAACGCAAGGCGACGGGTTCCTACTACACACCCCAATACATCGTCGAGTACATCGTGGAGCACACGCTCGGGCCGCTGGTGGAGGAAGCCCGCGAGCAGGTCAAGGCGCGGGCGAAAGAGACCAGGAGTGAGTGAGGCCGCGCGGGCAGAGGCGGCGCAATCGCTGGTGGGTGAGATCCTGGACCTGAGATGCCTAGATCCCGCCATGGGCAGCGGCCACTTCCTGGTAGAGGCCACCGAGTACCTGGCGCGCGCGCTGGCGACCGACCCGTACGTGGAGACGGAGGCCCCGGTCGAAGAAGACCTGACCTACTGGAAGCGGCAGGTGGTAGAACGCTGCATCTACGGCGTGGACAAGAACCCACTGGCGGTCGAACTGGCGAAGCTGAGCCTGTGGCTGGCGACGGTGGCGGCCGACCGGCCGCTGAGTTTCCTGGACCATCACCTGAAGTGCGGCGACTCGTTGATCGGGGCACGGGTGGACGACCTGGGCGAGGTGCCGGCGGTGATGCTGGGCCGGAAGGAACTGCGGGAGCGGAAAGCCCGGTACGACGCCGGGGTGCGGCAGGCCAACCTCTTCGAGACGCGCCTGGCCGAGAAGCTGCCGGTGGTGATGGGCCGTATCCTGGAGATCACGGGGCAAGAGAGCAAGGACTATGACACGGTGCGGGCCAAGGAGGCGGCCGACCAGGCGGTGCGGGAGTTGAAAGCGCCCTTCGAGGCGGTGGCCAATCTCTGGACCAGCGCCTATTTCGGCAACGAGTTCATCAGCGGGGAGTACGATCAAGCACTGATGCACATCGGGCAGCCAGAAGCGTTGATGGCGCTGGACGCCGTGCAGCGGGCGCAGAAGATCGCGCAGGAGCGGCGCTTCTTCCATTGGGAGCTGGCCTTCCCGGAGGTGTTCTATAACGAGTATGGGCAGCGGTTGGGGGAGCGAGCGGGGTTCGATGCGGTGGTGGGAAATCCACCTTATGGTATGACAAAAGAGCGGAAGGCAAGAGGATTCATCAATGTCCGTTTTCGTTCTTCGGAAGGGCGCGACGACGTATACAAGCTGTTCACTGAATCGGCGTTTACTCTTGCCTCGAAAGGGGGCTACATCTCGTATATCATCCCCAATACCATCTTGACCAACCTGCTGGACGCGAAACTACGCAAGATGCTGCTGACTGAGACGACTTGGTTGCACCTGGCTACCTTTGGCTATCCAGTTTTCGAGGATCCAACAGTTCATTCGGCCATTCTCGTCGTCAGAAAAGCGGTTCCGGAGCCCAACCACAGAATGGAAGTTTCGGCGTCTGTTGGGACCAAGGAAGAACTCTTGGAGGCAGGTGGTAACGTTGGGCAGTTGACCTACACTTCCGACAAGCCCTACTTGGTCCCAGTGATTCAGGACCGACGGGTGTTCAATGCTTTTGCCAGAATCGAACAAACGGGGCAGCCACTTGGTGAGATAGCTCACATACGCCAGTGCATCAAGACTGGAGACAATGACAAGTATTTAACAACGTCCCCTCAAGCACTTCTTGATCCCTGGGTGCCTGTGCTGGACGGAAGTGACATAGGCCGCTACGCAATAGAGTGGCCTAGCAGATATCTCAAATACGGATCTTGGCTGGCAAGGAACTGGCAGAACCCTGACTTCTTTGAACGCCCGAAAATACTCATCAGAGAAACCAGTGAGAGAATCACTGCTTCCTTGGATATCGAGGAGTTTTACCTACTCTCTACGCTCTACAGTGTCTACTATCGAGAAGACTTTCGGGGCGAAGAGAGCTTGCACTATCTTCTGGCGCTGCTGAACGGTAACCTAGCCCAGTTTTACATGTACCATCTGGTGTTTTCTATGTCTGCAGGAGCTTTCGTCAAGGCAAGAGGACATCACTACGCCCGTCTTCCCATCCGCCGCATCGACTTCACCACGCCCGCCGGGGAGCGCGAAGCACTGGTTGGCGAGGCCAAGGTCAAGGCCAAGGAGGCCATCCAGACGCTGGCGACATCCAGCGTCGTGGGCTCCGATATGCCCATGGACCGGGCCGTGCTCGCCCAGGCCGCCTCGCCCGCGCTCTCCTTCGTCGAGGAGCGACTTGCCCAAGAGCCTGAACAAGCCGACGTGATCCACGATCTGCTGGCGCTCCTGGCCGGGCAGATGATCGAGATGCACAAGGAGAAGCGAGGCCGGGTCGAGGATTTCTGGCTCGATCTGGAGGGCGTGACCGATGCAGAGACATTCGACGTGCTGCGCAACAAGGGCAAGTGGGAGTCGACCCTGTCGAAGGCGGATGCCTGCCGCCCCTTCGTAGACGAGGAGAGTCGCTCTACGCGCCACCTGGACGAAAGCCTGGGCTGGAGCGAGGATGCGTTCAAGGCCTTCGTCAAAGCGCTCGCGGGCAAGGTGCAGGGGCTCAGTGACCTGGTGGATGTCTACCGCGCGCACAGCCCTGCCTACCGCGCGTTGCTCGCCCGCATCGAGGCAACAGACTGGCTGATCGATCAAATCGTGTACAGGCTGTATGGCCTGACGGAGGATGAGATCGCGATTGTGGAAGGACGCCAGCAGTAGCGGTAAGCGTTCAGGTATTGAGGTGACCGGCACTTGAAGAACTTCGTCCCAATGTGATCTCTCAGCGGTGAAACATTGACCATTATCACCCAAACTGCGTTCAAGTGCCGGTCACCTGAACTCCTTGAGGGCCGAAATTCTTTACAAATGAGACAGAATTCAAGTTGTAGCGGGTGCTATCATAGCGCAATCCATCAATACATCAAT
>Ga0180432_10007228_pt1 | contig 14172 bp, 11 predicted proteins | sample SS_ome_10_FD_132414 | JGI IMG/M metagenome (GOLD analysis project Ga0180432, IMG submission 132414) | Hypersaline lake sediment archaeal communities from the Salton Sea, California, USA - SS_1_MS_2 metaG | ecosystem: Environmental > Aquatic > Non-marine Saline and Alkaline > Hypersaline >... | reverse complement strand
GAGCCGGTGTTAGGGCACTTTTCGGCCAATTTGTGGGCCTAGCGCCGCCTCTTCTATGGCTGAGAATCAGCCCGCGGTGCGGGCCGGCGCAAAGCGGAACGAATTTATGCATCGCTGCACTTACGCCACTTTTCACTCGCTTGGGGTTACAATTTCGTTACGAACTGATTCGGCGACGTCCGTGACGTGCTGGGGGTGACGTGAAACGCAATCACGAATGGCTATTGCTGCTCTTGATCCTTCTGCTGGCGGCCGGCCTGCGCCTGACCCGCCTCGACCTGATCGAATTCAAATACGACGAGGCGACCTGGGCGCGCAGCGCCCTGGCTATCGTCCACCAGGGCCGCTTACCGGAGCTGGGAATGGTCAGCTCGTTGGGGCCATACCACCCCCCGCTGATGAGCTACATCCTGGTGCTTCCCTTTGCCCTCTCCCGCGACCCCCGGCTGGCGGCGGGATGGGTCGCGCTCCTGGGCGTGGCAGCGGTGGCGCTGACCTGGTGGGTGGGGCGCACCTACTTTGGCCGGCGGGTGGGCCTGCTGGCCGCTCTCTTTTTTGCCTCCTGCCCCTGGGCTGTCATCCACAGCCGCAAGACCTGGACGCAGAACCGGGCCGCCCTCACCCTGCTCTTCATCGCCGCCGCCCTGGCCCTGGTGGCGCGCCGCAAACCCTGGGCCCTGACCGGCGCGCTGGCGGCGATAGGGCTGCTGATAAGCATCCACCTGGGAGGAATGGCCTTCCTCTTCGTACTGCTCCTGCTCGCCCTCTTTTTCTGCCGCTCCCTCCGGCCCGCGCCGCTGCTGGCCGGCCTGGCGCTGCTCCTGCTCATCCTAAGCCCGTACCTGCTCTACGATGCGCGCCACGACTGGCCCAATCTGCGCGGCCTGGCGGGCCTGGCGGGCCAGGAAGCGACGCTCGACCTGCAAGCGCCCCGTATGGCCGCCCTGATCGTCGGCGGCTACCACCTGGAAGACCTGGCCGGCGAGCGGTTCGCTGATTTCCTGAACTCTATCCTTGATCTGCGCTGGCTCGACCAGGTGGAAATGACCCTGCTGTGGATTGGGCTGGCCTGGCTGGCCTGGCAGGTGGGGCGAGAGCTGTGGACCAATCGAGGCCGCCTCTCTTCCGGCGGTGCGGCGCGCCTGACGCTCCTCTGCTGGTTCACCGTACCCATCGCCCTGCTGCTGCGGCACTCCGCCCCACTGCACCCCCACGACCTCAACCTGCTCTATCCCGTGCAGCACCTCATCATCGCCCTCCTCCTGGTAGACGTAATGAGTTGGAGAAAGCGAAACAGGCTCCGAGTACCACGTTCCATGTTTCACGTCTCACGTTTTACGTTTTACGTTTCACTCTCGCTCCTCGCCCTGCTCATTCCCTGGCACATCTACCTTCAACAATCGCTGCTGACCTTTGTGGACACGCACGACACGCCCGGCGGCTACGGCGCGCCGGTCAAGTACACGCTGGCGGCGGCCCACCGGGCGGAGGAACTTGAGGCCCAAGACGCGGAACTGATCACCCTCCTACCCGGGGCCGACCCTCGCTACGACGGGCAAGCGGCCGTCTTTGACGTGCTGCTGGGGCCAGACCCTCGCCCGGTGGATGGGCGGCAGGCGCTCGTCTTCCCCGCCCGCCCGGCCATCTACCTGGCCGATCCCGGAGCCGAGCCTGCGCTAGGGACGCTGGCAGAGTCGGGAGCCGAGGTAGGGCCAGCCTTGCCGCTGCGCGGAGGCAGCAACGCGACCTATCGCTTCTTCCACCGCCAGCCGGCGCCCGTCGCCGCTCCACACCCCTGGGATGGCGACCCCGTCCGCTGGGCCTCCGGCGTGACGCTGCTGGGCTACGATTGGGCCGGCGATCCCCAACCCGGCGGCGCTGTGCACTGGACGCTCTACTGGCGGATCGAGGGCATACCGCCGGTCGAAGGCGACCTCCACTGGTTCAACCACCTGGTAGACGGCGCTGGCAATCGCTGGGGGCAGATGGACGGCGTGGGGCTGCCCGTCTCCCAGTGGCGCGTGGGCGATATCGTGCTCACCTGGTTCGACATCCCCATCGGCGTGGACGCCCCGCCACCGCCGTACTTTGTCCGCAGTGGAATGTACACCTACCCCGAAATAATCACCATATCACTGCTGGACATAGCCGGCAACCCGGCGGGCCAGTTCATCGAATTGGGGCCTGTTGGCCAATGAACAATGCGAGGAGGCAATGAGACAGCGCCGCGAGGTATCCTCTCAAAAATCCGGGGGAAGAAACCAGGTTTTTGTCGCTTCGGGCGAAGCAGAAGCGCCTTCGCTTACAGAAAAACCTGGTTTCTTATCTGCCAAACCCCAGTTTATTGAAAAGGCGCGCCGCGAGCTATTCTTCGACCTGGTCGTGCTGGCGCTACTGGCGTTGATCGTCGCCGCCCTCTTCTGGCCCTTGCTCCTTGCCGGGCAGTGGATTCCGCGCGGCGGCGGCGACCTGGTCTCTTTCCTCTGGCCCCTCTACCGCTTTGGGGCGCGCAGCCTGCGAGCGGGCGTCGTCCCTCTCTGGAACCCACACCTTTACAGCGGCGCCCCCTTCGTCGCCGATAACCAGTCCGGCCTCTTTTACCCCATCAACCTGCTGACCTTTGCCCTGTTCGGCGAGCCTTCCTACGGCGTGATGGAAGGATTGGTCATCTTTCACATCTGGCTGGCAGGCACGAACATGTTCTTCCTGGCGCGAGGGCTGGGCCTGCGCCGGCCCGCCGCGCTGTTGGGCGGGATCGCCTTCGCCCTCTCCGACCTGTTCCTGACCCACATCGGCAACCTGAACCTCAATGCGACGGCGGCCTGGCTGCCCCTGCTCCTGCTGCTCACCCATCGCGCTCTGACCGAGGGACGGGCCGCTTTGGCAAGCGGGGCGGGCGCGGTGCTGGCGACAGCGGCGCTGGCCGGGCACGCTCAGATGTTGCTCTTCCTGGCGCTGACGCTCGCGCTCTACTTGCTCTACCGCCTGGCGGTGGATCGGCGACGCGCGCGCACACTGGGATTGGCGGCCCTCATCGTCGCCGTGGGGGTAGGCGGCGCAGCCCTCGCCCTGCTCCCCGCCTGGGAGATGGCCGGGCACACCGGCCGGAGCCATCTGACCTACGACGAAGCGACCCGTTACTCCCTGCCGCCGCGGGCATTGATCGGCCTGCTGGCCCCCGGCTTTTACGGGCGCGGCCCGGCTGGCTTTTGGGCCCCCTGGGAGCGCGTCGAGGTGGGATACGTGGGCATAGCTGCGCTGGCGCTGGCAGTGGCCGCCGTCACATCACGCACCACGCATTACGCATCACGTTTTACGCATTACGTTTTACCTCCCATACCTCACGCCAAGGGCTACCCTGTTGCTTTCTTTGCCATTCTGACGCCCCTCGCCTTCACTCTGGCGATGGGCCGCCACACGCCACTCTACGGGCTGCTTTATCGCTACGCGCCTACCTTTGACCAGGTGCGCGTCCCGGCGCGCCTGATCTTGCTGGCCGACCTGGGATTGGCGGCGCTGGCGGCCTATGGCCTCGACCGGCTCTTGCAGAGTGGCGCAGGCCGCTTCGCCGGTTGGACCGGATCGGCCGCCCTGGCCGCCGCAGCGGTGCTCCTGGCCGTGGGACTGCCGCAGGCGCGGACGCTGCCCCCGCCCGATCGCGTACCGCAAGCCACTGCCAGCATCCTCATCGCCGCCGCGCTGCTCGCGCTCAGCGGCCTGCTCGTATGGCTCGCCCACCGCTTCCGCTGGGCAGCCTGGCTGCTCCCACTCCTCCTGGCTGCCGACCTGGTCGGGCTAGGCTCCACGCTGGAGACCGAACCGAACGACCCCACGCTGGGCTTTCTCCACCAGGACGTCGCCGCTTTCGTGCGGCAGAACGGCGGCCTTTCCCGCGTGGAGGCGACCACCGGCGCCTGGCAGCCCGACGCTGCGCTGGCTCACTCCCTATACGACGTTGGCGGCGTATACAACCCGCTGGAACTGGCCCCCTACCAGGCCTACCGTTGGGCGATGGGGGAGCGAGGAGCGCCGCTCTACAACTTGCTTGGCGTCAAGTACATCCTGGCCGGCAAGGACGACCCGCCCGGCGACGAGCGGCTGGCGCCGGTCTATACCGAGAATCCACAGATTGACGTCTACCTGAACACCGCCGCGCTGCCTCGCGCTTTCCTCGTCTACCGCTCGCAGGTGGTGACCGATCACGCCGCGGCCTGGCAGGCAATCCACGCGCCAGAGTTCGACCCCAGTCGAGTGGTGATTCTGGAACGAGGGGAGCCATTGGCCTCTGACCCCGGCGACGAGGAGCCGCGCGTCTCTTTCACGCGCTACGAATTGAACGAGGTCGCGTTGACCGTGACCACACCTGCGCCCGCGCTCCTGGTGCTGAGCGACGTCTACTACCCCGGCTGGCGGGCGGCGGTGGACGGTGCACCGGTCGAACTGCTGCGGGCCAATTACGCCTTCCGCGCGGTTCCAGTGCCGCCGGGCGAGCACATAGTACGGATAGAGTTCGCCCCGTGGACCTGGCGTGCGGGCCTGGCGGTGAGTGTAGTCACCTGGCTGTGCCTGACCGTTTGGGGGGCAGCGGCGCTCAAAAAGCAGACCTTTGGGGTTTTCTGAAACCCCAAAGGTCTTGGGAACTGAGGGAAACTATGACCAAGATCCGCTACCCGCGCCGGCGCTTGATTCGCGCTCTATTGCACCACTTGAGCAAACTCGCCTTCGCGGCGCTCACCGACATTCGAATAATCGGGCAAGAGAACATGCCCCAGAAAGGCCCGCTGCTGACCGTCGCCAACCACTTTAGCTTTATTGACCCGGTGGCGATGGTGCGAGTTGCCCCCTGGCCGGTAGAGTTCGTGGGGGGCTTTCGGATGCCCAACGCGCCCGCCTGGGTAACGTGGATCCCCAAGCTGTGGGGCTACTACCCCGTCTACCGGGGCACGGCCTCGCGGGACGCGCTACTGGCGGCGGAGGCAGTGCTGGCGCAGGGCGGCGTGCTGGGCATATTTCCCGAGGCCGGCAACTGGGCGACGGTGCTGCGACCAGCCCGGCCCGGCGCGGCCTTCTTGGCCGTCCGCACGGGCGCGCCGATCCTGCCGATGGGCTTTGATGGCCTGCTAGACGTTTTTCCGCGCTTGCGCCAGTGGCGACGCGCCCGCGTCACGGTACGGATAGGCAAACCATTTGGCCCCTTCCGCGCCACCGGCCGGGGGCGACAGCGCCGTCGCCAGTTGGAAGAGATCGGCCACGAGATCATGCGCCACATCGCGGAACTGATTTCCCCGGAACGACGCGGTCACTATTCAGATAACCCGGCCATTCGCGCGGCGGCGCAAGGGACCGAGATCTATCCCTGGGACGAGGCCCCCGACTACCTGCGACTGCGCTAACGGGGAAGTCGCTCAAGCCCCCGTCCCGGGGGCGGCTCAGGAGCAAGATCAATCCTACGAACCCGCCCCCGGGACAGGGGTCAGGAGCCTCGAGTATTCTTGCACCCCAACTTTGTGAGTAACTGCTCAGGCTATAGACCTCCGAGGTCTTTGGAAGCTACACAGGCACTCTAGACCTCGGAGGTCTGGGTCAGGTTGAGCAGTTACCTTTTTGAAAAGATACATCGCGGCTACGGTGCAGTCGCCCCGGCCGATTGATCCACAAATCCTGCGCATCCGTGTTCTTCTGCCGGGTGCGTGTGCCTACCCTAACGGCCACAAGTTGACAATCGCGTCCAGTTGGTGTACAGTTCCCTAAAGGGCAGGCTCGAATCTGAATTGCACGAGGGATTGAGCAATGGACTGGATCGAGGTGCTATACTCTGACGTTGTCCCGTGGCTGATGGACCTTTCTGACCCGTCGGTCCGCTACTGGACGCTGACCAAGCTGCTCGGTCGAGCGGAGAAAGACGCAGCGGTGATCGAGATGCGCCGGGAGATAATGGAGCGCGGGCCGGCGGCCGAGATACTCTCCCACTACGCTGGCGACGGTCGCTGGGAAGGGGAGCGGAGCTACTACACCTACAAATATACCTCCACTCACTGGCAACTGCTCCTGCTGGCCGAACTCGCCGCCGACGGGCAGGACGAGCGCATCGCTGCCGCCTGCCAACGTATGATCGGCCAAGTGCACGACGAGGATCGCTCCACCGTATGGCCCTGCTTTCACGGCAATCTGATCGGTTACCTGCACGCCCTCGGTCACGGGCGAGACGAGCGGGTGCGACAATTCGAGGCAGAATTGGCGGATGCGGGAATCGCGGGCAAATGGCGCTGTCCCCTCAACGACGACCTGCCCTGCGCCTGGGGCGCGGCGCGGGCGCTGTGGGGCCTGGGGCGAGTTCCCGCCAGCGGGCACAGCGATGCCATCCAGAAGGCGATTGATAACGGCGTCCGTTTCTTGGGTCGCTTCAAACTGCGCGAGGGAAGCTATCCCAGCAGTGGCCCGCGCCACAAACTGTGGGAGCGGCTCAATTTCCCGCTCTTTTACCAGGCCGACGTGCTCTTTACCCTGCGCGCTCTCGCCGACCTGGGTCACCTGAACGCCAAACCTACCTTCCGCAAGGCAGTAAAATGGTTGAAGGATCGGCGCCGCGACGACGGTCGCTGGAACGGCGCCAGTCCCTATGGCAGCCGCACGTGGACGCAACTGGAAAAGCGTCGCCGGCCCAGCAAATGGGTGACGTGGCAGGCGTTGTACGTGGTCAAGACGGCCAGTTCCCGGCCTGGCACAGGCGGAGGTAGTGAAACGCTCAAGTAGCGGAATAGGAGGGAATTATGCCAGCTGAAGACACCACCCAACTCATACGCTTTCTCCAACACGAGTGCTCCCGTCTCAAAGACGAGAACCAACTGTTGACCGACGAGATTCGCGCCCTGCGCCGCTATCTCGACGCCCTGCAGAGCCTGCAGGAGACTGTCCATCACTTTACGCCCGAGCAAGACCTCCTGGCCCTGTTGGACGATACACTGTTCTGCGCCCTGGAACTGCTGGATGCCGCCGATGGCTCGCTGATGCTGATTGACGAGGAGACCGACGAACTAGTTTTCGTGCTGGTGCACGGCGCTGTGCGCGAGACGCTGCCCGGCATCCGTTTCGACCGCCGGCAGGGCATCGCCGGCTGGGTGGCCGAGAACGCCAAACCTGTCGTCGTCAACAATGTTCTCACCGACATGCGCTTCCTGCGCGACATGGATGAGCAAGTCGGCTTTGAGACCCGCGCACTGGTGGCGGTGCCACTGGCCGCGCGGGGCAGGGTCCTGGGCGTGATCGAAGTGCTCAACAAGCGCTCCGGGGAGGATTTCACCAATAACGACGCCAAATTGCTCTCCATCCTGGCGACTCTCTCCGCTTCCGCCCTGGATTACGCCGCGGCCGTCATAGAGGCCGAAGGGTAAACGTGAAACCCGACCCGCTCCCCTGGCTGCTGGAGCCGGACGAAGCCAACCCCGGTGTGCGCCACTTTGGGCTGCGCGATCTCTTGGGTCGCCCGCTCAATGACCCCGAGGTGATCGCCGCCCGGGCTGCCGTGATGCGCAGCGGCCCCGTTCCGGCCATCCTGGACGCCCAGTACCCGGAGGGCTACTGGGTCAAGCCCGGTGGTGGCTACTCCCCCAAGTATCGCTCCACCCTGTGGTCTGTGCTCTTCCTGGCTCAGTTGGGAGCCACCGGGCGGGACGCGCGGGTACGCCAGGCCATTGAGTATGTTCTCGCTCATTCCCAGGCTGAAACCGGCGCTTTCTCGTGCTATGTTGACGCCCGGCCCAGCGGGGCCATCCATTGTCTGTGGGGCAACGTGGTGCGGGCGCTGCTCGACCTGGGCTACTGGGGGGACGAGCGGCTGGGTCGGGCGGTTGATTCCCTGGCCCGTTCCATCACCGGCGACGGATACGAATGGTACCGCAAGGGAGGCGTCCAGGCTCCCGGCTTTGTCTGCTCCGCCAATTATGGCCTGCCCTGCGCTTGGGGCGCAGTGCGGGCATTGTGGGCGCTCAACCGCGTGCCCGCCGCTGAACGCACCCCCGCCGTCGAGGCCGCCATCGAGACCAGCACCGACTTTTTGCTCAGCTACGACGTCGCCCGCGCCGACTATCCTCACAAAGAGCACATCAGCTCCAGTTGGCTCAAGTTCGGCTACCCGCTGGGCTATGTCACCGACGTGCTGCTCAACCTGGAAGCGCTGGTCGAAGCGGGCTGCGGGGACGACCCGCGCCTGGACGAGGCAATCGAACTGGTGCTCTCCAAGCAGGACGAGCAGGGGCGCTGGAAGATGGAGTACAGCTACAACGGCAAGATGTGGGCCGACGTCGAGGTGAAGGGCCAGCCCAGCAAGTGGGTCACGCTGCGGGCGATGAGGGTGCTCAGAAGAGTTCGCGGAAACCGGGATGGTCAAAAAGTGGGCTGACGTTCTGCACGACGCCCCCCTTCCCTGGCTGCTGGAACCAGAGAATCCCTCGGTCCGCTTCTGGACGCTGACCAACCTCCTTGACCGGCCCGCCGTTGACCCAGAGGTGGTAGAGACCCGGGCGGCCATCGCCCAACAGCCCTGGGTGCAAGAGTTGTTCGCCCGGCAGCATCCCAGAGGGCACTGGGGCGACGACGAGACCAAACCCTACACCGCCCAGGGAGCGGTGGGCGTGCTGAGCATTTTGCATATGCTGGGCCTGGAACCGGACGGGCGCACGGCCGCCGGTTGCGACTCCTGCCTGCGCTTCGGCCAGCACGAGAGTGGCGGCTTCTCGAGGGCCGGGACGCGCCGCATCTGCGGCTCCGTCTCCCGCACCTGGCCGCTGGAGAAGCGCAACCGGCCCAGCAAGTGGGTCACACTCGACGCGCTGCGGCTGCTGCAAGCCGTCGCACGGGAGGAGTAGCGACGGACCAGGACGTAGTGCTTTCGGTGGCTGATGGATCGGGCCGGGCTGGGGCATTGCGGCCTCTCCCGGCCCATCCATTGCTGTCCTGGAATCCACTGTTCTAAAAGTTGCGCATCACCAGCGGCAGGTAGACGCGGTACTGCTCCACCGCGCCGCACCAGAAGCCACTGCACAGAGAGTGCCCTCCGCTGGTCATCGTCGTCCCGACCAGCGATTGGCCGGCGCTGCCCAGCAGCCTGTGTCCTGCTGCGCTCTCCATCCGCCCGCTGCCCCCGGCGATCACGTGCCAGGAAAGATCATAGTTGTCCGAGGATTGCGCCAGCACGGGAACGGCTACGACCAGTAGGCAGGCGATCAGAACCAGGATCGCTTCGCGTTTCATACTGAACCGTTCGCCCCATATCCTGCATCCTGCATCTCGCATCTTCCCACCTCCTACTGGAGCGTCACCAGCATCAGGATGATGCCACTGCCCGCGTCCAACCCTTCCAGCGCTTTGCCAATGACAGCGCCGACTGGAGGGTTGGAGCCGGCCTTCATCGCGTGGCCAGGCGTGGCGGAGGCCGCCAGCAGATCGCCGGGAGCGATGGGGCCATTCTCGGCGCTGGCCTTGACCGGGACGATGCCGACCATAGCCAGAGGGGCGTAATCCTCACTCCCCTGGTGTTCGCCGCCGCCCAGGTAGCCGGGCTGGGCAGAATAGACCCCGACGACTGTGGACTGATAGACCTGGCTGCTGCGGGCCAGCCTGCCATCCAAGCCGATGACCAGCACGTCGCCAGCCTCCAACCCCCTGCGGGCAGGGAGCATCTCGGCAAAGTCAGCGGGAGAGCCCTGTATGATGCAGGTTCCGGGTTCGCTGCCGGTGCCCACGTCGCAGTGATAACCGCCGTTGGCGTAGACAGTGCCGGTGTTGGTCACCCTAAAGTCCAGTGCGCCATCACTGCCGGCACTGATATAGTTCGGCCCGACCCTGTCAAAGATGCGCAAGCCATCCAGGCCGGCGCTATCCACGACGATGCCATAGCCGAGAGTGCTGGTGAAGACGCCCGCTGTGCCGGTGATGCTCTGACCGAATATGCCTGGCCCATTGACGCTGGAGCCGAGAATACCAAATCCGTACACACTCTGCCCTTCCACACCAGGCCCGGCCACGAGGTTTATGCCTACGATAGCCGGGTCGCGTGGGTCGGCAGAGCTGGTGGTCTCGGCGTGGAGGCCGATGCCTTCGCTCACAATGTTAAGAGTTGGAACTCCTGGCAAGGTGCCGCTGATCCCGGCCCCCGGCCGGAGTGAGAGCGCATAGGGGACGGGCAACAGCGGCTGGCGCGGCGCCATCTCCTGAGCATCCCCCTGCACCTGCACCCCCAGCCACAGCGCTCGCCCGTCAAAGTGCGCCGGATTCACGTTCAGGTTCACAGCGAACAGCCCATCCTCCACCGTGACGCTGCCGGATTGAGACCACAACGGCATCCCGCCGCTCGCATCCGCATACAGGCGAAAGTCTATCGTCCGTGTGCCGTCCACGGGGTTGCCGCTGCTATCCAGCAGCCGCCCCTGGTACGAGATGGTGTCAGAGACGACGCCGGCCGGCGCCAGCGGCGCTGCCAGGCTGTGCTCCTCCGGCCCAGCCCACGCGCCGGCGGCTGCCAGCAGCAGAACCACCAGCGCCAGTGCACCCACAGTAACCAGTACGATTGTTCTTTTGGCGTTCATCTTTTTTTCTCCTTGTTAGACTACATATTGCATGTTGGGTGTTGCGTGGCTTGTTCTAGGGCATACAAATCACCTCCTTCTTCTCTCGAGCTTTCTCGGCAAGTCTTTGAAGACGCTCTCAGCCCCTGTCGCGGGGTCGCCCCGGGGACGGGGCTCCGAGCACGTTCCGAGAACTCTGCTGTCGGAGCCGGCGCTGCACCCGCTAGGAGTCTGGCGACAGACCGGTCTGTTCTCGCAAGAAGCCGAACAGATCGTCCAGGCTGGCAAAGACTTTTTGCTCGCCGGTGTGCACACTTTCGAGAGAGGCCCGCCATACGGCTTTTCCTCCTACGCGATGGGAATCTCCCTCGTCGCCCACCCGCCGGAGGCGCAACAGGTACGATAGGTATCCCGGCTGCTCTTTCACTGTATCCTCTGCCTGCTCTCCGGTTTGCTCCCGCAAAAAGTCGAACAGATCGTCCAGGCTGGCAAAGACTTTGCGCCCGCCGACGTGCGAGCTTTCGAGGGAAGCCCGCCAGATCACCTTTTTCCCCACGCGATGAGATTTTTCATCGCCGCGATGAGATCCTTCATCGCCGCTCACCCGCCAGAGCCGCAACAGGTACGATAGATAATCCGGTTGCTCCTCAGCCATAGCTCCATCCGCGTCTTGCTGTGTGCAATGTACCACGTGGACGTGGGGGAAACGCGAGGGAAACGTGGGATAAACGTGGGGTAACGACCACGGGGCCAGCGCGAGGAGATTGCGAGATTCTCCTCAATGCTATATAATTCCCCCCAGCACAGAGTCTATTCGAGGGGCGCAATGGCACACCTGTCTCTTTCTTTGCTGGGACCTTTCCAGGCCGCGCTGGATGGAAACCCCGTCACTGCCTTTGAATCCGACAAAGTCCGGGCGCTGCTGGCCTATCTGGCGGTCGAGGCGGACCGGCCTCATCGCCGCGATAAGCTGGCGGGTCTATTGTGGCCCGAACGGCCCAACCGGGACGCCCGCAGCAACCTGCGCTACGCCCTCTACAACCTGCGCCAGGCCATCGGCGATCGACAGGCCACGCCGCCGTTTCTCCACGTCTCCCGCCAGACGATCCAATTCAACGGCGATAGCGAGTCCTGGGTGGACGTGATGGCGTTCACCAACCGGTTGGAACCGTCGAGGCGGACCGATGGCGATTTGGAGGAGGCGATTGATCTGTATCGTGGAGAATTCCTGGAGGGATTCTACGTTGGCGATAGCGCGCCTTTCGAGGAATGGGTGCTGTTCAAAAGGGAACAGCTCCGCCGGCAAGCGATGTCCACGCTCCGCCATCTGGCGACGACCTACGAGGAACGCCGCCAGTACGGGCGCGCCCTACCCTACGCCTGGCGGCGGGTCGAACTGGAACCCTGGCAAGAGCAGGCCCACCGGCAATTGATGCGCTTGCTGGCGTTGGACGGCCAGCGAGGGGCCGCCCTGGCCCAGTACGAGGCCTGCCGGCGTGCCCTGGCCGAGGAATTGAGTGTCGAGCCAGCGGAAGAGACCACCAGGCTGTACGAGCAGATCCGCCATAGGGAGCCCCGCCCCGGCCGGATCGAGGATCAAACGATCACTCACGAGGCCAGTGAAGCGGAGGTGACGTCCCCCTCTCCACCCGCCCAACATCGCCCGTCAGGCTGGCGGACGGTCGGCGTGAGATTGGCCCTGATCGGGAGCGGCGTACTGCTCCTGGCCGTCGCCATTATGCAGGCACTCATGTTCTTTGGCACGGCGACTCCTGAGAGGGCCATGGTGCCGCCGCTTGAGGACATCGTAGCGCCGTCTGTGGGCAAGTTCGTTCTCCCGTGCAAAGACGTGACACCTCCTCAGATCTGTGTGTACGAGACCCACACCGACCAGCTCACCCAGGTGACCGACGATCTGGAGTTTGAGGAGATTGATAGTCTCTCCTGGTCACCAGATGGACAGCAGATCGTCTTCGACGCCGCTCCGGCTCTCGGCTCCACGCAACCGTGCCGCCACAGTCTCTATGTCATCAACGCCGATGGCTCTAATCTGAGGCAGATCACCGGCAGCGATACATCCGACCTCATCCCGGACTGGTCCTCTGACGGGGAGTGGATCGCCTTTAACCGCGATCAGGAACTGTGGCTCGTTCACCCGGATGGTTCAGAACCGCACCGGCTGTTTGGCAAAGCGGGCGAGCTCTGCGGTGGCGAGTTAAAGTGGGCGCCCAATGGCCAGCAGATCGCCTTCGTGGGCCACGAATGTACGCCGGCCCCTCGTACTCGTGAGATATGGGTCATCAACTGCGACGGGACTGATCCTCGGGTGGTACACTCCTTCGAGCGGCGACTGGATCATGTGGACGTGTTCTGGAATCACGACGGTCGGGAGATAATTTGCGCCTACGCTTATGACGGTGGAGAGACGAGGCTCATGGTCATCAACCCCGATGGAATCGGTGAACCGCAGTTCATAGACACGTTGCCCTCCCAGTGGCTGCACAACTACTGGCCGCAGTGGGGCAGGGAGGAGTAGGCGCTGCTGTCTGCCCTGGAGAGTGACACAGGTTTCTCGTTCGAGCCATCATCGGTCAACGGCTACCTGGCGCACAAGCAACACCTCTTGACAGCTTCTCGTGCTTTGGACGTATTGCAGGCCACCCGCGCCGTCGTCGCCCTGCACGGAACCGACCCGGTCAGCCCGTACCTCTCCCTGTGGGCGCGTGTGACCGGTTTCCAACGGGAGGCGCTGGAAACCGCCTTGTACGAGCAGTGCACATCTGTTTCCCTGTCTCAATCCCTACATCATGGGCTACCGCGACCGGGATCGCTTTCTCGCGCCGGAGCACCGCGCCAAGCTCTTCGACCGGGCGGGGAACGCGGCACCTACCGTCTGGGTCAATGGCCGGGCGGTGGGGGCCTGGGGACAGCGCAAGGATGATGGGAAAGTGATTGGGGTGTGTTTCGTTTCAGTAGAGACCCTAGACCTCGGAGGTCTCTGCCGAGCTTGTGCTCGCCCAAAACCGCCGATTTGGACAGTTTTTGAGCCTGAGAACGCATCTCATTAGACCTCCGAGGTCTTGCCCAACCTTGAAACACACCCAAGTGATTTATGGCCTCTTCGAGTCGGTGAGTGAGGAGGAACGAGCGTTACTGGAGAACGAGGCTCGGCGGTTGAGCGAGTTTTTAGGCGGCGAGCACCTCCCGCCGCGCTTCCGTACCTCCTTCACCCGCGCTTTTGAACGGCAAGTCGTGTGACCGCGCATCACTCTTTCTGGCCCTCGTGCGGCGAGCGTGCGGACAGTGGCGGTGATACTTGCCGCGCTTGGCATCTTCAATCGTCTTGCGATTTGTGCTCCCCTGGCGACTCGTCGTTGGATGCGGTAGACGTTTCGGCCTCTGGAGTTTCGTCCTCGTTGGAATCTCTGCCGTCTGGCAGGGGCGCGCTCTCCAACGCCAATTGCCCGCGCACTGCGGACTCGATCTGGTCAGCGACGTCGGGATGCTCGCGCAGGAACTGTTTGGCGTTCTCCCGCCCCTGCGCCAGACTTTCACCCTGGTGGTAATAATACGAACCCCGTTTCTCGATCGCGTCCAACTCCACCGCCAT
>Ga0180432_10007227_pt1 | contig 14172 bp, 30 predicted proteins | sample SS_ome_10_FD_132414 | JGI IMG/M metagenome (GOLD analysis project Ga0180432, IMG submission 132414) | Hypersaline lake sediment archaeal communities from the Salton Sea, California, USA - SS_1_MS_2 metaG | ecosystem: Environmental > Aquatic > Non-marine Saline and Alkaline > Hypersaline >... | reverse complement strand
ATAACCAGTTTGTGCGCTATATAATGAAGTGTAGTGTATAACTATACCTATTACCACGCTATAACGCACCAGAATCGATTTTAAGCGATTTAATGTCAATCGTGATAGATGATACCTATTCGCAATATAAATCGCTTAGAATGGCAATTAGAGGCATTGTGAGACAAGTGTATATATCGGTTAGGCAGATCGTCCGATTATTATCCGATTATGCGCCCTATGCGTGGATTATAGCGGATTATATCTAATTAAGACGGATATAATCCAGGATAGTACAGAGTACTGGTATCACGTGCTATAACCGGCAGATAGTATCGGCTAGGGTATCGGCGGATGATACCAGAACACATAATCAGAACACGTGTGCTAAAAATGGGGGGGGTAGAACAAATGAGAGCATCGGCAAGAGCCATTGCTGTAGATGCACTCTCGTTTCTCACTAATTTTTTCCGTGCGACCTCAACCTACTTTCCGTGCGACCTCAACTTTCCCCATTTTTCGTGAGAGTCTATTTGTCCGTGTGCAATTATGGCATAAATCCCCAACTATTCCCTTTAAATTGCCTTAAGAAACATTGCAATAATGTTGCAATAGCGTTTTTACCAGGATATTGTGTTGTCATTAGGTTAAACTTCGGCTTTTGCTGTATCTACTGGTAATAAACTGGTAATAATAGTGATAAAAAGTTAATGTGGGATAAGTGTGGGATAAAGTTAGGGGAATGGTTGTTGTCCTGGTGGTGATAAGAGTAAAAACGTCAGAGTGGGGGACTGGATCGTGTCGGTCATCATTGTAAATGTAACTGCTATGGTTGTTTGTGCCTCTACTTGAGATAGTGGGGTATGAGTCGTATTTATAGGGGCGGGGGTAGATGACAGATGATGATGATAATAGGATTGGTAAAATATAGAGTCAAAAGGGTTGACAAATGTTACATAGTAAGGTATGATGATAAGGTAAGTTTAGATTATCAGGGTGTCCCGACAATCCAATATCGAGGACGCCCTCTAACTCAAAGTTATACGCCTCGTTGCATTGGGCGCGAGGTATTATCGAAAACACAGGAGGTTTTCACAATGAACGTTGGACGAAGTAAAACTGGCCTTCCTACAATCACCGAAAGCGGTGGAGGAATGACCAACACAGGTTATTGCACAGTAGTTTGTGGCAAAAATGGCGAGGCTTTGAAGCCGTTATTTGTTCCGCGTGGTTACAGCAACGGAGACCACGCCATTTTTGTGGCACAGCCTGGAATGTGCTTGGTTAATGCAAGCCGCGACAGAGGCGGCGAAACCGTTACAGTAGAGCGCATTAAAGCTATCGGCACAAATGATGACCCGGATGAGCTTATTACTGAAGTTATTTATGAGTACGAAAACGGAGACGGTAACATACCGGCAAAATTTCAGCCGCCCGTGGACGCGGCTTTGGGAAAGGCTTATTGCTATCATTGCCGTGAGCCACACTTTATCAAAGACGGCGTATAACAAATCAATCCAGCGGAATTGGCAAGCTCGGTTTTTAATCAGCCGCCCCGTGCCAGCAAAGTCACATCACGGCGACGGCACATTGCCAACCTTGCCAATCCGCTTATTTTAACCGTTAGCAGGTTTTGGACTGGCAGGAAGGTAAAATAGTGAGACACAATCGCCCATTTATTGTAACAGAGGAAATGAAAATCGAAAAATTGCCCCCGATGGATGAGGATGTGATAAAAATCATCAATCGGATTTTAGACCAAAATGAGAAAATTTTAGCACAGAACGCAAAATTACTTGAGGCATTATCAAGTGGCGAAGTAAATTGCAGCCCGTTATTTGCGGGACGTTAGGCTGATTGCCGCCAGAAAGGAATCGAACAGTATTTCAGCAAATGGAAGCGGCAAAGGCAAGTTATGCCGCATATAACAAAACAACGATTGAAACGTAAATTGTGATGGATAAATCTTTGACAGGTAAAACAAGTGCTGAGGGATGTTTGTTTCATTGTCGGCGTGGAATGAAAATTTTTTACAGGGACGCTGGAACTGATATTTGCTTGCGTTGCCCTTTGCCTGATGATTATTGCGTAAATGGTGATGTCAGACACAAAAACGTAAGGTACAAATTCAAGCGAGTCCCCCCCAGCTGCTTGGTTGCATTTACATCCTGGCATAATGTACCATTCAAGACTGGAGAAGCGTTGGCTCACAAAATATTAAACCAAGATGACCCTGACACTGCTGATTTATATAAATCAGCAATAAAAAATCTGGCAAAAAAGAGGGACTAAAAAATGAACACTGATTTCGATATTGCTTATAATATTTATCGCAAGTTGGTTGGAAAAGTTGATGATGAGACTATTGCTCATACGATTGCCACAACTTTAGCTAAAATTCGCGGCGTTGACCTGGAAGTTGTTAGTGGCTATGGGGAAGGTATTATCGAAGCACAAAGGATGATTGATGAATCAAATGAAAAAGGTGAGGAATAATGACTGCTATCTGCCTGTATCACGCCAACTGTATTGATGGGCTGGCCGCTGCCTGGGTAGTCTGGTCTGTCTACGGTGAAAACGCCGAATATATTGCAATGCAATACGGTGATGAAGTACCTGATGTCACCGGTAAAGAAGTGATTATGGTCGATTTCAGCTTTAAGCGTAAAGTGATGGATAAAATTATTGCTGAGGCTGAAAGTGTGCTGGTTATTGATCATCACCAATCCGCCCAAAAAGAACTTGATGGGCTGGATAATTGCATCTTTGATATGAACAAGTCCGGGGCAGTCTTGTCGTGGGAACATTTTTACCCAAACCGCCCTTTACCGAAATTATTCGAGTATATTCAGGATCGTGACCTGTGGCAATGGCAGTTACCATCATCGAAATCAGTCAGTGCCGCTATCAGGCTTCATAATGTGACTGCTGTCGCTGATTTTGACGAACTGATGAAATGCGATGTTGCTCACCTGGTTGATGAAGGTGAAATTGTGTTACGGTATCAGACTAATGAAGTCAGACGGGCCGTGGCTTATGGCAACATTGTTGAAATTGCCGGTTACAAAGTTCCCTGTATCAATGCTACTCACCTCATCAGTGATATCGGTAATGAACTGGCAAAAGGCTACCCCTTCGCCGCGGCGTATTTTGATACTGATGATAAACGGGTTTTTAGTCTCAGGTCTGACGAGAATGGAATTGATGTTAGCCAGATAGCTGAACAGTTTGGCGGTGGCGGGCATAAACACGCGGCTGGTTTTACTGTCAGCAAACCAGATTTAGGTATCAAAACCGGTGACGAGTGGGGAACTATGGCTGGCCTTGATGCTAATATTAGAGATAAACTGGCCGGAACTTGCCTGGGTGAAAACGAATCATTGAAAATGTCGTGGCATATCATCAATATGGTTGTTGATAGTGGCATTGCCGTTAAGCGTTTCGTTGAAACAATAAAAGTGTATTGACAAATGTACTACTATGTAGTATCATAACCCCAGGAGATTAGAATGACTGTTTTTCAAAGAGCAATGCTTATTATATTCTTGTTGGGATGTACATATTACATTGTCAATGATGGTAATAACATATTTTCCTGGTTGACAATGGTAATTGCTTCGGTGTTATTTTTGTTTTCAAATGACAGGAAGTGGTAATGGCTGCTAACTGCGTAGTGGGCGGCACAAAAGATGAACGCGTGCTGTACTGGCAATTGTGTAATGCAACTGATAAAGCCTGGCAGGATTACACCAGACTGCAAACAATTGACGCTTTTCAGCGGTATGATCAGGCTAAACAGTCCGAACAACGACTGGCGGCAAAGCTGAGGGTTGACAGTGCAATTGCAAATTCCTGACTTGCCTGAACCGGTTAAAGTCGTAAAACACCCCGCAAAATATAGTAATAGCCTGATGCCGGTTTTTCTCAAGATGTTGTCTGGAGCAAAGATTGTCTTAGACCCTTTTGCTGGCACTGGAAAGATTACCTACCTAAAACATTTTATGCCTGAAACAAATTTCGTGGCAGTTGAACTTGAACCTGAATGGGCGACAATGACAGTTGGTAATGCGCTGAGATTACCATTTGCTGATAACACTTTCGATGCAGTCTGCACCAGTCCAACGTATGGGAATCGGATGGCTGATGGGTTAAGACAATCTGTACTTGATGGAAAATGGACAACTCATTGTTATGCTGACAAACTTGGTCGTCGCCTTAGCTCTGGCAATTCAGGCGCAATGCAGTGGGGCGATACATATCGGCAATTTCACATTGAAGCCTGGCGTGAAACTGCCAGAATATTGCAAACTGGCAGTATGCTTATCCTAAATATTAAAGACCATATCAGAGATGGCAAGGTTCAACCTGTCACAGAATGGCATATCGGAACGATTAAAGATGTTGGCTTTGAGTTGGTTGAACATATCGAGGTTAATACCCCCTCTATGCGCTATGGACGCAATAGCGAAAAAAGAGTGGCTACGAAAGCGTAATTAAGTTTCTAAAATTATGACAATGCAATAGGAGCAATTTGTGATATTTGAATCGTTGTACGAAAGCGCAAAACGCGGAGAATTATTGTTGGTTGATGGCGGTTTTTGTCATTGGCACTTGAGACGTGATGGGCAAATCACCATCCGGGAAATTATCAGCACGAAACCTGGGGCCGGCTCACGAATGTTGAAACAACTAAAATTAAATACACAGGCTGCATCTATTTTTGCAAAGTGTCCGATAGAGCTTGAATCTAATAACTGGTATCGTAAAAATGGATTTATCCTTGAAGGTGTAGAGACAACGAAAACTGGTAGGGAATTGAATTGCTGGAGGTTTTTGTTATGATTTGGTCAATAATTTATTTATCGGCTGTATTGGTTGCCAATTATACCGCAATATGGTTTATTCCATTTCCAGTGTTTGGAATGGTGTCAGTTGGAACATTGATTTTTGGGGCAACGTTTACCGCCAGAGATTATGTTCACAAATCAGGCAGGAAAAAAGTATACGCTATGATTGGACTAGCTATTATAGCCTCAGCTAGTCTTTCTATTTTTGGTAACGTGCAATGGCGTGTCATTTTAGCCTCAACTGTGGCTGTTGCTTTAAGCGAAACAGTCGATACTGAAGTGTATCAGAAATTACTGGAAAAACCGTGGTTGGTAAGAGTGTCAGGGTCAAATGCAATCAGTATCCCCTCAGACAGCTTGCTTTTTAATCTGATTGCTTTTGCTGGCATATTTTCCCCAATAATGATTACCTCAATTGTATTCGGTGAAATTGTAACAAAATATATCGTGGGCAGCGTGGTAGCTTTATGGCGATACCTGAGATAATATACTGCGCTGCTGGTAATGACAGATTTGCAAAAATAGCTATTGACAATGGATTCACTTATGGAGCCAGATTACCCGGTACTGTTAGCTTTACCCCTGAATTTATTGATAATGATTGGCGTAATCCTAATCTCGATAAATACGAAGAATGCTTAAATGCATATCGTCCTAGATTGGCGACTGTTCTTGATTTTGAAAGGGAAGAACAGTTTGACGAGGTTATGACCTGGGCAAATATGGCTAGCAATTATGTTAAGGAGGCAATCATTATTATCCCCAAGATAACTGGATATGCTAGAAAATTCCCTGAAAAAGTAAATGGGATTGATGTAAGATTAGCCTTTAGCTGGCCTACAAGCCACGGCAAAGCAGATTGGATGGTGTTGTATGAAATTGCTGATTGGAAGAATGGAATTCATATTTTGGGGGGCAACCCAGAATTTCAATATTTTGCTCATCTTGGTATGCTAAAATTACCGCGCCGTCGCCCTTATAAAGATATGTTTTTGTCGAAAATAAATGTGGTTAGTGTTGATGCTAATATGCACTTGAAAATGGCAACGAAGTATAACTCCTTTTTTAATAGAAAACGTGATGTAAAGGGTATGCTATGGCCCACTATATTAGATTATGATGGACAAAGATGGGGAGATGGTAGTGATACAGCCGATGCACCTTATGAGGCATTTAGAAGAAGTTCTATCAATATTATGAAAATGTGGAATGGAGACGAATAGGAGCAACTATGCCACAAATCATAGACAGCATTAAACCGATCAATAAACCGAAAGCGTTCACCAGAAAAAGGGCCGAAATCATCAGGGATGTATTTATCCCGTTGGTAATGCGCACCGTCCTGCTCGAAATGGATAGTGGAGGCATTGGCCCTTATAACCGCAAAGAAATTCGTGATGCTTTCGGGGCACTGGAAACCTTGATTAGAAAAAGAACGGAGAAAAAAAATGATTGAATTTACACAGTATCATTTGCCGGATGGTCGCAAAACAATGACCGGTATCAATATGGACGCCGCTACTGAGGACAAGGCACATAAACTTATTGAAGCCCGTTGCCACTTTGACATCGAGATTCTCAGCACTGGTATTATCAGTATGACCTGCGAAAATAACAGCCTCGATGATGAAGTGCTGAGTTGCCGGTTGTCGAAAAATGGCCCTGAAATTAAAGAGAATGTCAAAAAGTTGGTTGATAGTGCTTACAGTGCGATGTTTGATAAATAATGCGCTATCTTGGCGGCAAGTCACGTACAGCTAATCAGATTGCCGGTTATCTGAATTATATCAGAAAGCCAGGCCAACCATATTGGGAGCCATTTGTGGGGGGTGGCTGGATTTTGGAACGAATTGCTAGCCACCCCAACTACGCTTCTGATGCGAATTACCATCTAATTGAGATGTGGAAAGCCTTGCAAAGTGGCTGGATACCGCCAGATACGATTACTGAGGAACAATATCAGGCTATCAAAGACAGTGATACAGACGATGCGCTGAAAGCGTTTGTTGGCTTTGGGTGTAGTTTTGGGGGCAAGTGGTTTGGGGGATTCTCTGGAATAGATACATACGGTATAGATCACGTAAAGTCTAATAAAAAATCACTTGTAAATAAAATAAATACTATTGGCAATAGAACCAATTTCTTTCACGCTGACTTTATGACCACTGAGCCAATGGCAGATAAGATGTTGATTTATTGCGATCCGCCTTATGATAACACGACTGGCTATGGGGCTATTGGCGACTTTGATACAAATGCCTTCTGGAATAGGGTCAGAAAACTGAGCAATAACGGGCATACCGTTATTGTCTCTGAATATGTAGCCCCTGATGATTTCAGTTGCGTGCTTGAAATGTCAACCAAAACTGATTTGCATACCAGGAACGGTAAAGAACCACGTATTGAAAGGTTGTTCAAACACGGCAAGCAAAGAAAATTCAAACCATCTATTTTTGACCTTTTTTGACGGGAGAACAGAAGTGAAAATATTAACGTATGAGCAATGGTACAATATGATGAAACCATACGCAGAGGTTTGTGACGAGTGCGATGGCAAGAAATACCAGGAGTGCGTGTCGTGCGCCGGTACTGGTTACAAAGGCATCAGCCAAGATGACTACCGCGAGGCCGTGGAACAAGACCTGGAAAAACTAAAAGCGTGGAGAGGCGAATGATTTATCTTTCATCAACAACTGACATTCCAACTGAATATCAGGATGGATTTGGATTGATGTTTTCTGCCAAGAAATCTGTGGGTGGCACTAATGATGTTCTTAAAGCTGGCTGGAAATGGATGATGGATAATAATGAGTTCACTTCTGGATTTGAAGCTAAGACCTGGTTAAATGCTTTACTACGCTATTATCCATATCGTGAAAATTGTTTAGGGATACCAATTAGAGATAGGGTGGGTGATGCGCTTGAAACGTTAAGACTATTTTCGCAATACTGGCGCATTGTTCACGATTTGGGTTATCCTGTCGCTTTTGTCACTTAAGATGGTATTACCCCTGAAATAACACCGTGGGATTATTTTCAAACTTTATTCGTAGGGGGGACTGATGATCATAAATTGTCACCAGAAGCGGGTATGATGATTGCCGAAGCTAAAGATAGGGGTAAATTTGTGCATATCGGACGAGTAAACAGTGCTAGAAGAGTTAAGAATTTTTTTATTGCGGATAGTGTAGATGGTACGACTCTAACTATTGGCCGATCAAATAGAGAGGAAAAAATAAAAAGCCTCTATACGGCAGTGATGTATTGTCGCAATAAAAAAAATGGAAAATTAAATCAATTTGGACAATTTAATTTTATGGGAGATATAAAATGAAGTTGAATTTTGGTAAGTCTCATCTGTTGATTGTTGTTTATTTAATAGCTATCGTTGCCGCTAATCTTAGTGTAGCTTATTGGGGCGCAACAGCTTCAATCTACAATGCACTGATATTAGTTGCCCTAGATTTAACTGCTAGAGATGGCTTGCACGAATTATGGCATAAAAAGAATTTGTGGCTAAAGATGTTAGCATTGATTGGGACAGGTAGTTTTATTAGCTTTTTATTAAATTACGATGCTTTACTCATTGCCGTAGCTTCATTCTCAGCGTTTGCTCTGGCCGGTCTGTCTGACACGGTAGTGTATGCTTTGTTAGGCGATAAATCTAAACTTGTAAAAATGAACGGCTCTAATGTTGTCAGCGGTACTGTTGACACAACTGCTTTTGTCATTATTGCTGGCTTGCCCTTGTGGGTTATCCCTGCCCAGATTCTTGCCAAAATATTTGGTGGGGCTTTCTGGTCTGTCTTAATCAATAAATTTATCAAATAAATTAGCATAAAAAACTGGCGATGCTAACCTGTTGTCAGTTTTTTTTATACAGCTATTGACAAATGTACTAATAGGTGATATGATGAATGAGTATTACGGTAAATTGAAGTACGACTGGCAAGTAAAGCACGATTTAACTTTGCCAACCTACCCCCTGATTTTTGACACGATTAAGTTTAACAACTGCACAACAGCCAAAGAGATAGCAGACTTGATTGATTTGCACGTGCGTACAGTAGAGCGTGCTATCAGGGATATGAGTGAGGTTGGTCTGGTGCAAAAAGTGTATATAGCTAAAGGAGAACATTCTGAGTTGTGACTAAATGCCCTCATTGCGGTAAACGAATACGAATCAAAAGTCACGCGTTTGAGAGTAAAGCTAACAGCTTTTTCAAGAATAGTGCTGATGTAGCTGCCCCGCGCCCGACTGGTATTGGGATGCCAGCTACGTCAGGTAATGTCAGTTCCAGACGGGAATCAACTGACTTTATGCCAACCATCGAAAGTCACGTCAATGTTCCTCTGAGACAGGCTGTTATTAGGGGGGCATTGGTTGGTAGTTTTATGTTTGTTTCCATAGCGGGGGCGATTTGGGCAATGAGCTATATTGACTGGAATTATGTCTTGCGTATCGCCAGTAAAAGCCCTTTACTTTTACTGAAAACAATTGGTTTCTTTAAGCTGATGGTTATTGTATTAATTGCTTCCTTGTCATCTATGATTTACGTGGCAATGTCACATTTCAAGATTCAGACAAACTATTATGATGACATTATCAATCGGGTGGAAGAATACGTTAAGACTGACTTGAACGGCGATGGGGTGATTGGCGATTCGGCTGATAATGTTACACCGCTTGAGGTGAAAATGTCATCACCGAAAGGGGCGCAAAATATCATCTATGCTGATTTACCTGGTCAGAGGCGTAAACTGGTTGGCTTTGCCTGGCTGGTACTGCACCCTAACTATCGGGTCAATTTCAGTTACTATGGGGCTGAGACTGCCAAGTACGGCAAGAGTAACTTTGGCAAACTCAGCCAGATATTCATTGACAGACGGTGGGCCTTTATCAAGGACGAATCTGTTCAGAATAGTCCGCTGATATTAACCAGAGAAGGTAAGCAGGTATTGTTCAGATTGGCAGAAGAAGCCCCTGAACAGTTGCCTGATAATGTTGATTTGACTGGCCCATCGGCAAGCGATGAACACAACTTAGTGGGGCGTTACACACACATTGATTATTAACAAAAAGGAGACAAAAATGAAATATAATGTGGAAGCAAAAGTTAGTTGCAAGTATTGTCACGGTAGTGGTGCCGTTACTGACTACGTGCCGTATGGTAGTACCTCAGTCCCGATGGAAACAACGTGTGATTGTTTCGTGGACAACCTGCCTGATGACTTCGATGATGATTGGGACGAAGTAGATATGGTAGTTCAGGCAAATGAGATTATGGATCGCAATGGCAAACGCTATGAAGTTTTCTCGTAATTGTTGCCCAATTTGCGGTAGTAACATTGGCAGTAATGAGAAGTATTGCTCCGACTATTGCCGCAACAGTCGGGGTAAAATTGGTGTTGATGAAATTTACGATTTTATCTGCAATTACAAGAAAAACCACGATGGTAATAGTCCTACAGTACGGTTAATTCAGAACGAACTTGATTATAGCTCGCCAAGCATTGTGTTTAATCGGCTAAAAGTGCTTGAGCAAAACAAGAAAATCGTTGTTAACAATGGCAGGATTGAACTAATTGGCGGTCAATATCTGCCACCATTTCCATTAAAAAAATAAAGGAGAGTGTTATGTCTGAGTTTTTCAACATCATCAAAGATATTTTGAAAGGCAACCTGTCTCTGTCTGAATTGCCTGGTTTTATCGCGTGGCTTTTTACAAGTCGCTAAAGCAATTTGTAGATTTTATGAGGCGTGGCAGAAAGAAAGACATCTTTGATTCTGAGCCTGAGCGTGTTTGGTACAAGCATCTGAAACGCAAATTGCCTGATATTGTGCCGCAATACAGGGTCAGAGGCTATCGGGTTGATTTTGCTTTGCCACGCCAGAAAATCTACTTTGAGATTTATGGGCATAGATACCACAGTAGTGTGATTGATATGGACAGAGACACGCGCCGGATGAGACACTTGGGTTTCTCTGGTTGGCAAGGGTGGGTGTTTATGGCTCAGGAAATTATGGACGATCCAAAACGATGCGCAGTTGAGGCGAAACGGTTGGTTAAGATAAATGGCTGATTTGTCTGATTACGAAAAAAACGATAGCAGTTTTGTTGAGGACTTGCAAAATAGCCAGCAATACGTTTGGCAAGCGGCAAAATGGTTGTCAGACAGCGGGTACAATGTTACAATCAGACCGGTTGAAATAAGACCTGACGTGTCGCAAATGCGTGAATATTCTGATTGTGGCGATTTGGAAATTATTCAGCGGATAGAGGTCAAGCACAGAACACTCGATTTCACGTGCAAGGATGATTACCCGTTTGATACTGTAATTGTTGATGTTGCCCACACCTATGACAAAGCAAGACCAAAACCATTTGCCTACATCATTTTTAATAAACAGGCAACCCATTGCCTGATTGTGGAAAACAGGAGTAGAAAGCAATGGATAAAACGCACAACATTGGACAAGGTCAAGAAAAGGGAAAGAACATTCTACGAATGTCCAATTGAATTGTGTTCTTTTCACAAAGTCTAAGGAAATAGTATGTCAAAAAAACGGTTTTTAGTAACTGGATGGGCCAGTACCCCCGGACGCGATTACAGAGTTAAACTGGTTGTGTCTGTCAAGGACAAGAGGCAGGCTGCCGATGAAGCTCTTAATCGAGCAATGCAGGCTATTGGTGTTGTAGGCGCAACGTGGAAACGAACCCCAGATATATCATCTTACACAGGAGTTTAGTTTGGATTTCAACGAATATCAGAACATTAGTAATAGTACCAGTAGCTACAAGGACAAGCAGGAAATCGAGCGAACTATCGTTGCTGTTTTAGGACTGACAGGCGAATCTGGTGAGGTGGCAGACCATCTTAAGAAAGCTATCGGGCACGGTCACGTGTTGCATATTGACCACGTTGTCAAAGAACTTGGTGATATTATGTGGTACGTGGCTGAGGTTGCAAGTTCTTTGGGATTGCAATTGGATGACATTGCTTCCAGAAATGTTGAAAAGCTGGCAAAACGTTATCCTGATGGTTTTAGCAGTGAACGAAGTATTAATCGTAACGATGTTTAAAATATGCAAGGGTAGATAGATAGCTTTGAATAATATATAGAAACTATAGATTATTAGTTAGCAGGCTACTTGCCAGAGAAAAGGTCAAATTATGCAAGCAGATAATTTGTTTGATAAAGCAAAACAATTCGCAATTGAAAACGGCGGGGTTTCTGTGACCAAATTGCAACGTCATTTGATATGTGGTTATGCCAAAGCTGCACGGATTTTGGGTGAGCTTGTCGAAGCTGACATTGTTAAACTGGCAGAGAAATCTACCTTTCATCCAATCGTGCCAGCTAACAAGGCAAATGAACAGCGACCTGCTAATCTTGGCGAGTAAGAAACCAATCATAAAATGAACCATTCGATAATTTCGAATAGTTGGGCCAAACCCGCAGGCCCGTTATTTGCGGGCGTTAGAAGGCAGCTAAGTGAACAAAACTTTAGGCCCGTACCAAATTAACACAATCGTCACAGGCAACGCGATTCAGCTCACAAAGCAACTTCCATCAGATAGCGTTGATGCTATTGTCTCAGACCCGCCGTTTAAGTTGTCGCAAACCTACACAAAAAACGTCGATGCTGATAACCTGTTGGCCGTTAGTTCAATTTGGCCCGTATCCGTCCAGTGGTTCAGGGTGGCAAAACCTGGGGCGTATGCTGCTATTTATTACGATACTCGCATTTTACCGCTTGTCATCAATGCAATGGGCGAAGCAGGTTTTACTTATTTGCGTGGTCTTACATTTTATCGGCGATGGGGCAACGCTAATAAATTGTACGGGTGGATGTCAACCAGTGATTTTATTTTGTTGTTCCGAAAGCCAGCAGATGAGCCAATGAAATTTTATTCAGATGATTGGCGTCACGATGTTTACACAAAGACGGGGGCGGAGGATAACGGTCTTAACCACGTAGCCCAAAAACCGCTCAATGATTTACGTCACTTGGTAGCGCATCTTTGCCCGGCTGGTGGCGTTGTGCTGGATACATACTCTGGTTCAGGCACAACACTTGCTGCCGCGAAAGTTGAAGGCAGGAACTTTTTAGGGTTTGAAATCAACCCGCACAATGTTGAAATTGCAACGGGACGTATGAAGGCTTTACCAGTACCTATGTTTACGCAGCCTTCTAACAAACATTTGCAGGGGACGCCCCAAGCTCGGCTTTTCCCAACGTCGCCGGATGGATCGTAACTTCTATTAACCAACCATCAGGGGCGCGCCCCTGAAATGTAGGCGTTATTTCGCTTGAAGGAGGCGGCGAAGTTATGACTAAGCAAATTGTAGCGAAATTAGAGCAGTTGAAGGAACTCGATGCACACAAAGAAGTAGTCAGGCTCGACAAACAAGCTGCTATTGATAAGGTATTGACCGACGAAATCAAAGAGCAGTTGGCTGCTATTGATACCGAGTTTGACCCAATAACCGAAAATCTAAACACAACCATTTTAGCTATTGAGACTGATGTAAAGCAAATGGTTTTTAATGCCGGAGCAACTGTCAAAGGGGCGTATACAGCAGTTTATAACAGAGGTCGTGTCAGTTGGAACACAAAGGCTCTTGATGGATACGCAGCGGCCCATCCAGAAATTGAGCAGTTTAAGAAAACCGGCAGCCCATCAGTTAGCATCCGCAGAAAGTAACGCGGCATAACAAATCGTTTCACCGGAACGCTTAAGCTCGGCTTCTTCCGCGAGGCAGCAGTCAGGCGGTCAGGCCGTGCGCGTCCGGTGAACTCAATAGTTGTGTGGTCTATAAAATTGCTGCCTAACAACTATTATGGCAGCCCTTGAAAAGGACAATATGAGCATTAAATCTGACAAATGGATTAAATATCAATCCCTAAACAATTATCTCATTACCCCATTCACTGACAAACAAGTTAATAAAGGTGTAATTTCTTACGGACTGTCATCGTATGGCTATGATGTCAGAATTGCCCCTGAGTTTAAGATTTTCACCAATATCAATAACACCGTTCTTGACCCAAAAGACCTTGATGAAAGTTCTTTCGTTGATTACGAGGGCGATGTTTGTATTATCCCCCCTAATTCGTTCATCCTGTCCAGAACGATTGAGAAGATACAGATTCCCAAAAACGTGCTGGCAATTTTTATGGCTAAATCTACTTATGCCAGGATTGGGATCGTGGTAGGTGTGACTCCGCTTGAACCCGGGTGGCAAGGCACTGTTACAATCGAAATCAGCAATACTACCCCCTTACCGGCAATGGTTTATGCCAATGAAGGCATTGGACAGTTGTTGTTCTTTGAATCT